>Ga0180223_1001088_pt1 | contig 23340 bp, 23 predicted proteins | sample eDN5th30CKraftOP_FD_151337 | JGI IMG/M metagenome (GOLD analysis project Ga0180223, IMG submission 151337) | Enriched Organic Plus compost microbial communities from Emeryville, California, USA - eDNA 5th pass 30_C Kraft OP (version 2) (version 2) ... | reverse complement strand
CGGCGCCGCCTGCAATTCGGGCTGGCCCTTCAGCACGATGCGCCGCCCATGCGTGCCCTCCGGCGTCACCGTGACCTCCGCGCCGAAATGGCTCAGCATCTTCTCGGTGTGGTCGCGCGTCGCCTCCGTCTCGATCACGCTGGTCTCGCCCGGCGCCGCCAGGCCGGCGAGCAGCACCGCCGACTTGATCTGGGCCGAGGCGACCGGCGTGCGATAGACGATCGGGATCGCCTCCTTCGGCCCGCGCAGGGTCAGCGGCACGCGCCCGCCCTCCTCCTGGGAGACGACGACGGTGCCCATCAGCTCGAGCGGGTCGAGGATGCGCCGCATCGGCCGCTTGCGCAGCGAGGCGTCGCCGTCGAAGGTCGTGGTGATCGGGTGCGCGCCGCACACCCCCATCATCAGCCGCGAGCCGGTGCCGGCATTGCCGAAGTCGAGGACGGCCTCCGGCTGGCGCAGGCCGCCCACGCCCACGCCCTGCACGCGCCAGGCGCCCGGCCCGTCATGATGGACGATGGCGCCGAGCGCGCGCGCCGCGGCGGCCGTGCGCAGCACGTCCTCGCCTTCGAGCAGGCCGCTGACCCGGGTCTCGCCGACCGCCAGCAGCCCGAAGATCATCGCCCGGTGCGAGATCGACTTGTCGCCGGGCACGCGGACGCGGCCCTTGAGCGGGCCGCCGGCGCGGGCGGTGACGGGGACGGGATCATGATCGTGCGACACGGCGCCTGCCTCTCGGGCTCATGCGAAACGGAACGCTGCCGGCCGTAGCATGCCCGTGCCCGCCACGCCAATGCGGCGCTGCGGAAGCCCGCCCCGGCCGCACGAATCGGGCCCGCGTGCAGCCTCGCCCGGCGGCTCGCGCAAAAGAGCATTTGACAGCGCCGCGCGCCCCGACTAACGGACGCCCCTGCTTTTTCAGAACATGAACGGTTGAAGGGTCCGACGCAGTGGCGAAACCGGAACTCGGAACGAAGCGCGTTTGCCCGGTCACGGGCCGCAAATTCTACGATTTGAACAAGGACCCCATCGTCTCGCCCTATACGGGGCAGGCCTATCCGCGCTCGATGTTCGAGCCGCAGGCGAAAGCGCCGAGCAAGCCTGAGGCCGACGAGGAGGAGGAGACCGAGGCCGCCGATGGCGCGGTCGAGCTCGTCTCGCTCGAGGATGCGGATGCGGAGACGTCCGAGAAGGACGCCGTCGTCACCAGCGAGGACGACATCGAGGTCGAGGGCGATATCGGCGACGACGACGATGACGACACCTTCCTCGAGGAGGATGAGGAAGGCGACGACGACGTCTCCGACCTGATCGATGGCGACATCGAGGGCGACGAGGACAACTGATCCTCGCCCTCGAAAAAAGATGACGACAAAGCGACATTAGGCGCTTGTGTCTTCAGCCCGGGCCGCCTATAGAGCGCTGCGTCGCCGGCAGGCGGCCCGGACCGGAACCGCCGAGGCGGTTTGAAAAGTCCGGTTTGACGGCCGAACCCAACTCGGTCGTGACGCGTGGGGCCATAGCTCAGTTGGGAGAGCGCTTGAATGGCATTCAAGAGGTCGGCGGTTCGATTCCGCCTGGCTCCACCAAATCTCCTCCCGACATCGCGCTCCGGCAGAGGGCCCGACCTGGCGGCCCCGGCGCGTTACGCCGGCACCATCCCGGCCTGCGGCTTCGGGAACGGCCGGAACGCCATCAGGACCAGCATCGCCGCCAGTCCCATGCCCCAGGAGCCGATATAGAGCGGCGCGTAGCTGCCGAATCGGTCGTAGATCAGCCCGCCGACCAATGGACCTGTCGACATGCCGAGGCTGCCGGCCATCGCCGTGCCGCCGATGATCGTCCCCATCATCCGCAGCGGGAAGTTCTCGCGGATGATCACCGCATAGAGCGGCATCGTGCCGGCATAGATGAAGCCGACCGCCACGGCGACGGCATAGAAGCCCGCCAGGCGGTCGACGAAGGCATAGGCCAGCACGCCGAAGGCCTGCGCCATGAGCCCGAGGACGAGCACGCGCTGGGCGCCGAATCGGTCTCCCGCCAGGCCGAAGCCGAGCCGGCCGAACATGCCCGCCATCCCTTCGACGCTGTAGATCGAGACGGCCGCGATCATCGGGATGCCGCAGCTCGCCGCATAGCTCACCGTGTGGAAGATCGGGCCGGAATGGGTGGCGCAGCAGAAGAAGTTCGCCAGCATCAGGATGAGGAATTGCGGCGAACGCAGCGCCTGCCCGGCCGTCATCTCCGATGACGGAGCGTCCGGCGCCGCCCCGGCCGGTCCGCTTTCGAGGGCCGGCGGCCGGCGCACCAGCAGCGCGGCCGGAATCATCAGCGCGGCGGCGATGCCGGCGACGATCAGCATCGCGCCACGCCAGTCATGGCGGGTGACGAGCCAGGCCGCGAGCGGCGCCATCGTCATCGGCGCCATCCCCATGCCGGCCGAGACGAGCGAGACGGCGAGCCCGCGCCGCGTGTCGAACCAGCCGGTGACGCAGGCCATCATCGGCGCGAAGACCGCGGCCGTCGCCCCGCCGACGAGAAGGCCGAACAGGAGCTGGAAGGCGATCAGCGAATCGGCCCGGCTGGCGAGCGCCAGGCTCGCGGCCAGCACGACCGAGCCGGCGAGCACAACCGGGCGCGGTCCGAAGCGGTCGGAGAGGTTGCCCCAGACCATGCTGGCCGCCGCCATGGCGAGGAAGCCGATCGTCATCGCGGTGGAGATGCCGGTGACCGACCAGCCGGTATCCTGCGCCATCGGGCGCAGGAAGACGGGCAGCGAGAACATGGCGCCGATCGCGACGCAGCCGAGAAGGCCGCCCGCCGCGACGATCACCCAGCGATAGGAAAGATTCATCGTCGTCTCCGGAAGATCCCCATGCCGCCGCTGCGGCGCGCCGGGTTCGAGGGCGGGTCAGCCGCGCGGCGGCTGCCAGCCCGGCGCCGGCATGGTGTTGACCATCCAGGGGATGCCGAAGCGGTCGACCAGCGAGCCGAAGCCGGGCGACCAGAAGGTCTCGCCGAACGGCATGACCGCGGTGCCGCCTTCGGAGAGCGCATCGTACCAGCGCCGGGCTTCGGCGGCGTCCTGGCTGTGCAGCGTGACGTCGAAGCCGTTCTTGGGCTTGTCGATGTTGCGGGCCCAGCCGACATCCATGTCCGCGCCCATCAGGGCCTGGTCGCCGACCTCGAGCCAGCAATGCATCAGCCAGGTTTTGTGTTTCGGGTCGGAGATCGGCATGTCCGGCGGGCCGTCGCCATAGGGGAAGGCCGCGGTGATCCTGCCGCCCAGCGCCCTGGCGTAGAATTCGAACGCCTCCCGGCACTGGCCCTGGAAGCTGAGGCTGGTCACGATCTTCATGGTCTTCTCCTCTCGGTCGGGGCTCGGCTCGCGGTCCTGCCGAGTGGCCGGCCGGCGTTCGACGAGTTAAGTTGATATCAACGTAATAGCCTCACGGATGTCAACCGGCCGGATGCAGGCTCCTGACACCCCATGCCGCCGCCTGCCGGATCTTCGGGAGCCTGCCGGCGGGCGGCGGCGGCGGGCGAATGGAGCGGCCCTCGCCGGGTGGCCGGTCGGGTCGTGCGCATCTGCGAGGCGGCATCCCTGTTCGGCGGCCGAGGACCGCGAAGCGCATGGCGGCAGGCCAGGAGAAGGGGCACGGCCGCGACGCTTGCCGGTCAGGCGACCGAGCCTTGCGGCGGCTCCGGGATCTCGTAGCCGTCGGCGGCGTAGAGGTTGATCTTGTTGCGCAGGGTGCGGATCGCGATGCCGAGCAGCTGGGCGGCATGGGTCCTGTTCCCGCCCGTTTCCCGCAGGGTCGCCAGAATCAGGTCCCGTTCGACATCCGCAACCGGCAGGCCGACGAGCTGCTCCATGACAGCCGGCGCGGGTTCGACGTCGTGCATGTGATCGTCCTTTTTCAAGCCCCCATAGCCCGCCGGACGGGTCAAGGGGACGGCGTCATGGTTAAGAAAGCGTGAATCCGGCCGGCCGGCGTGCCGCCGTACCGATATTCTCGGTGGTTACGGGATCGAAATGCCGGCTTGCGCGTTGTCCGGGACGACGCCGCTGCCGGCGCGCAAAGCAGGACGAAGACGATGATCAGACAGACAGCAGCAGTTTCCATGGCCGCTTCCCTGGCCGCCGTGATGATGCTGGCGACGCCGGCGCTGGCCCAGCAGCGCAATCTCGGCCCCTCGACCGGCACGGTCCGGCTCGAGCAGGTGCAGGCCGGTTTCATCGCCGGGGGCGAAGCCGGCGGGGGAACGCTGCGCTATCGCGGCCGCGCCTATCCGATCACGGTCGGCGGCCTCGGCGTCGGCACCATCGGCGCCTCCAAGACGACGGCCTCGGGCACCGTCTACGGCCTGCACCGGGTCTCGGATTTCGCCGGGGCCTATGTGCAGCTCAAGGAGGGCTGGGCCGTCGGCGACGCCGGCCGCGGCACGGTCTGGCTGCGCAACGACAAGGGCGTGACCTTGCGCCTCGCGACCCGCCGGCAGGGGCTGCAGCTCTCGCTCGGCGCCGATGGCGTCCTGATCGGCTTCCGGAAGTAAGGATCGCGGGAGCGACGCACGATAGCCTCTAGGTTTTTGGCGCGCCTGGATTATGGTGCGCCGGCCTTGGCTATCGCGCTCGTCCCCTTCGCCGTCCCGATCGTCGCCGCCCTCGCGGCGGCGTTGCTGTGCGTGGCCCTGCGCCCGCTGCTGCAGCGCTATGCGCTGGCGCGGCCGAACGCCCGCTCCAGCCACAAGGTCCCGACCCCGCAGGGCGGCGGCATCGCCGTCCTGGCGGGCGCTTTCCTAGCGGTCGCGCTGGCGCTCCGCCTGAGCCCGCTCGAAAGCGAGGCGGGCCGCAGCCTGCTCGTGGTGGCGGGGGGAGCCTGCGCGCTCGCCCTGGTCGGGGCCTGGGACGACATCCGCCCTCTGCCGGCGAGCCTGCGGCTGGCGCTGCAGGCCGCCTGCGTCGGCTTCGTGCTGATTCGCGCCGCGCCGGAATTGCGGCTGTTCCCCGAGTTGCTGCCGCTCGCGGTGGAGCGGGCGCTGGCGCTCCTCGCCGGCGTCTGGTTCGTCAATCTCGTCAACTTCATGGACGGTCTCGACTGGATCACCGTCGCCGGCATCGTGCCGCTCGCGGCGGCGCTGGCGCTGGCCGGGGTGGCGGGCGTCGTCGACCCGGCGACGGGCTGGCTCGCGGCCGGCCTGTGCGGCGGGCTTCTCGGCTTCGCGCCGTTCAACCGGCCGGTGGCGAAGCTCTTCCTCGGCGATGTCGGCTCGCTGCCGATCGGCCTGCTCAGCGCCTATCTGCTCTACCGGCTCGCGGGGACGGGCGCCTTCGCGGCGGCGCTGATCCTGCCGCTCTACCATGTCGCCGATTCGACCATCACCCTGTTCAGGCGTCTCGCCCGCGGCGAGAAGGTCTGGGAAGCGCATCGCTCGCATTTCTACCAGCAGGCCACCACGAACGGCTTCGGCGTTCTTGCCGTCGTCGGCCGGGTCGCGGCGCTGAACATCGCCCTGGCGGCGCTGGCGGGCCTCTCCATCGCCTGGGGGAATCCCTGGGCTCAAGCCGGGTGCCTCGCGCTCGCGGTCCTGTTGACGGGGCTGCTGCTGCGCGCCTTCGCGACTCCACGGGCCTCCCATGGCTGAGGGGACCATTCTCGTCACGGGGGCGAGCGGCTTCGTCGGGCCGCATGTCGTGGCGGCGCTTGTCGGGGCGGGCTGGCGGCCGCGGCTGGCCCTGCGCCGGCCGGTTCCGGTGGCCGCCGGGGTCGAGACGGTCCTGACCGGCGATCTCGCCGGACCGGTCGACTGGAGCGCGGCGCTGCAGGGGGTCGACCATGTCGTTCACATGGCCGGCCTCGCCCATGCCGGGCCGGGGCTCGACGAGGCGCTCTACCGGCGCATCAACACGGAGGCGACGCTGGAGCTGGCGCGGGCCGCCGTCGCCGCGGGCATCCGCCGCTTCGTCCATCTCTCCTCGATCAAGGCGCTTTCCGGCGCCTTCGACGGCCCGCCGCTGTCGGAGGACGCACAGCCCGCTCCCGCTGACGCCTATGGCCGCTCCAAGCTCGCGGCGGAGCAGGGGCTCGCGGGGCTCGATCTCGACTGGGTGAATCTGCGCCCCGTCCTGGTCTACGGGCCGGGCGTCAAGGCCAATATGGCGGCGCTGCTCAGGCTGGCGCGGCTGCCGCTCCCCCTGCCGCTCGGCGGGCTCCAGGCGCCGCGCTCGCTGCTCGCCGTCGAGAACCTGGCGGACGCCATCCGCTTCGCCCTGTCCCCGGCCTGCCCCGCCCGGCGCAGCTGCGTGGTGGCCGACCCCGAGCCGATCAGCGTCGCCGGCATGCTGGCGGCGTTGCGGGCCGGCCTCGGGCGCGGGCCCGGGCTGCTGCCGGTGCCGGAAGGCTGGCTGGGATTCGCGGCCCGGCTGGCCGGGCGGGATGAGACCTTCCGCAAGCTTGCCGGCAGCCTCGTCGCGCGGCCGGAACGGCTGCTCAGGGCCGGCTGGCGGCCGCCGGCGGAGACGCGGGCCGCGCTGGCCCGGCTGGCGGCGTCTGCTCGCGCCGGCTGAAATCGGGGATCGCCTCGTCGAGCACGGCGTTCGCGGCGCCGCGGTCATCCGCCTTGACCGCTTCGTCCAGCCGCGCGAGCCAGCTCTGGATCTTGGCCCGGCCGGCGAAGCTCGGCTTCGCGGCCATCACCCCGTCGAGCCCGGTCTCGGCCATCGGCTCGTCGCGCGCGAACAGGATCTCGTTCAGGCGCTCGCCCGGCCGGACGCCGCTGACGACGATCTCGATATCCTCGCCCGGCTCGTAGCCGGCGAGCCGGATCATCCGCTCGGCCAGGTCCATGATCCGCACCGGCTGGCCCATCTTGAGCACATAGACGGCCGCCCGCTCGGAGCCGGCATTATCGGCCCCGGTATGGGAGGCGGCCGTCAGGACGAGGTCGCAGGCCTCGCGGATCGTCATGAAATAGCGGATCATGTCCGGGCTGGTGACCGTGACCGGCCCGCCGCGCGCGATCTGCGCCTTGAATTTCGGCACGACCGAGCCGGCCGAGCCGAGCACATTGCCGAAGCGCACCGCGACGAGGCGCACGCCCGCGGCGGCCGCGACGGATTCGGCGTCGCGCGACTGCGCGTAGATCTCGGCGAAGCGCTTGGTCGCGCCGAGCATGGAGACCGGCTCGATCGCCTTGTCGGTCGAGATCAGCACGAAGGTGCCGGCGCCGGCCGCGACCGCCGCATCGGTGACGTTCACCGAGCCGAAGATATTGGTCTTGATGCCCTCGCTCCAGTCGGCCTCGAGATAGGGCACATGCTTCAGCGCCGCGGCGTGCACGACGATGTCGGGCCGGAATGCGGCGAAGAGCGGCATGATGCGCTCGCGGTCGCGCACATCGGCGAGCACGCCGGAGACGACGGCGTCGCGCCCCTGCACGGCGAGGAGTTCGGTGATCTGGAAGAGCGCGGGCTCCGAGCTCTCGACGACCAGGATCTCGGCCGCGCCGAAGGCGGCGCAGCGCAGGCAGATCTCGGAACCGATCGAGCCGCCGCCACCCGTGACGATGACACGCTTGCCTTTCAGGAAGGCGCCGAGGCGCTCGCGGTCGATCGCGACGGTCGAGCGGACCAGCAGATCCTCGATCTCCAGCGGGGCGATGTCGGTGTCGCGCGCGCCCTCGCCGGAGGTGTCGATCCGCGAGATCGGCAGAGCGAGCCGGCGCGTCTGGGCGAGCCATTGCTCCGGATGCGCTTCGGGCAGCAGAGCCGAGGGCGTCGCGACGATGCGGCGATAGCCCTCGCCGCGTTCGGCCGCGTCCCTGGCGATCCTCCCGATCTCCCCGAGCAGGCCCAGAACCGGCACGCCGCGGATCGACTGGCCGAGGTCGTCGGCGCGCGGCGACAGGATGCCGGCCGGCCGGAGGCGGCGCATCGTGCCGCTCTCCATGGCGCGGATTACCATCTCGATCTCGACGCCGCGGCCGAGCAGCAGCGCCGGCAGCGTCGCCTCGCGTTCGGCACTGATCCGTGTCCGGGAATATTTGAAGTAGCGATAGGCCAGGCGCGGCCCGCCGAGCAGGGCGATCTGGACCAGCCAGTAGAGCGCGATCGAGATCTTGCCGAAATAGAAGGCGCCGTAGAAATCCGGTGCGACGAGGACGTAGTCGACCGCCAGCAGCGTCAGCGTCAGGACCGAGACCGCCTTGACGATGTTGGACAGGTCCGGCAGCGAGGCGAAGCGCCATTTCGAGCGGTAGAGCGAGAAGAACCAGTAGACCAGCCCGGCATAGGCGACGAAGAAGGGCAGGAAGCGCGGCAGGTAGCGCAGATGCTCGGTCAACAGCGGGCCTTCGAAGCGCACGACGAAGACGAGCCAGATCGCCAGCGCCGTCATCACCAGATCGTGCAGGACGATGGCGGATTTCTTCAGATTCTGTTTGGGCAGGGCGGCCATGTCGGGCGGATATCCCGCTCCCCCGCGCGCTTGTCAACGGAGGCGGGGCCGAAGCGGGGAAGGGATCGTGCGGGTTCGGGCGGCCGCCGCGTCCCGGTCCTGGCCGCTCCGGGCGGCCGGCTTGGGAGCGCTCAGGAGGCGAAGCAGTTCACGCGCCCTCCGGCTGCGCCTCCAGCCCGCGCAGGATGAAGGCGATCATCTCCTCGGCTGAGGGGCCGGGAATGCACTCGCACTGGCTGATCAGGAGCGGGTGCATGAAACGGATCATGGCGGTGCGGATGCAGCCCGTCGCATGGGCCGGCTCGATGGCGCGGAACTCGCCGCTGGCGACACCGTCCGCCAGGACGCGGCGCAGCACGGCGTCGAAGCGCTCGATATGGGCGATGATGGCGTCCCAGCTCTCCTCCATCGCCGCGCAGACCATCTCCTGCATGCGGGCATGGCCGGCGAAGCGGGCGGCGTTCAGCCGAAAGGAGGCGATCAGAATCTCGCGCAGCCGGTCGGCGGCGGGCCTGTCCTGCTCGGCGATGGCGATGATCGCCTCTTCCTGCTCGCGCTTGTAGCGCTCGAGCACCGCCTCGTTGATCGACTTCTTGGAGTCGAAGAAACGGTAGACATTGGCAGGGCTCATCCGTAGGGACTTGGCGATGTCCGCCACGGTCGTCTTCTGATATCCGATATCGCGGAAAAAGCGCTCGGCGGTGTCGACGATGATCTGCCTGGTATCGCGTTCGGGGTGACTCACGGCCTGGCCGTTAGGTTCGATTTCGATGAAGGCGGTTGAGAATAGATCGCTATGACGAAATTCGTCAGCCGTCAACATATGGGGATTAAAAGATTTTTTCCAAGCCGGCAATAAACGGCTTGACGCGCGGCGCATAGGCGGACGGCCTGACGGAGACCTCGCCGGAGCTGCCGCCGGGAGAGCCTGTCCCTCGCACCCGCTGCCTTTCGCCGGCCCGTGGCGCGGCTGGAGCACGCCGCTGTTGCGCGGAACCGCGCGGTCGTCCCCGATCTCCGCCGGTCCACGGAAATCTACAGGACTTCAGGGAAGGCCGGCGCCCGCCCGCGGGCGATCGCGAGCAGGGTTTCGACGTCGAGATGGCGCGCGAGATGGGCGGCGAGCGCATCCAGCGTCTGTTCCACGACCGCCTCGAAGCGCAGCGCCGTCGGCGGCGCGCCGCCGGCGATTCCGGCGAGCCAGGCCCCGCGCACTGCATCCGAGGCGAAGATGCCGTGCAGATAGGTGCCGGCCACCCGCCCGTCCGGGCTGCTTGCGCCTTCGGGCGCGCCGTTCGCGAGGAAGGGGGCCTGCCGGGTATCCGGGCCGTCGGTGCGGCCGAGATGGATCTCATAGGCCTGCCCTTGGGTTGCGCTGGCGACATGGGTGAAGGCCACCTCGCGCACCGTCTTGCTGCCTTCAAGCGTGGTTTCGACGTCGAGCAGGCCGAGGCCGGGCGCCTCGCCGCCCGGGCCTTCGAGACCGGCCGGGTCGCGCACGACGCGGCCGAGCATCTGGTAGCCGCCACAGAGCCCGAGCACATGTCCGCCGCGGCGGCGATGGCCGAGGATGTCGATGTCCCAGCCTTCCGTCCGCAGTGCGGCGAGGTCGCGCAGCGTCGTCTTGGAGCCCGGCAGGATGACCGCGTCGCAGACCGGCAGCGCCTGCCCGGGCGGCACCAGGGAGAGATCGACGGCCGGTTCCAGCTTGAGCGGGTCGAGATCGTCGAAATTGGCGATGCCGGGCAGGATCGGCACGGCGATGCGGATGCGGGCATCGGGCTTGCGCTCGGATCGCAGGTCGAGCCCGTCCTCCGCCGGCAGGCGATGCGCCGCCGCAAACCACGGCACCACGCCGAGGCAGGGCCAGCCGGTGGCGGCGGCGATGGTCTCGACGCCGGGCCGGAAGAGCTCGACGGCGCCGCGGAAGCGGTTGACGGCGAAGCCGCGGATCATCGCGCGGTCGGTGGGGTCGAGCACGGCATGGCTGCCGACCAGGCTCGCGATCACCCCGCCCCGGTCGATGTCGCCGACCAGGATGGCGGGAACCGCGGCGGCGCGGGCGAAGCCGAGATTGGCGATGTCGCGCGCGCGCAGATTGGTTTCGGCGGGCGAGCCGGCGCCCTCGACCAGGACGAGGTCGGCATCGGCGCAGAGCCGCGCGAAGCTCGCCAGGACCTGGGGCAGGAAATCGCCGCGCCGGGCGAAGTCGCGCGAGGCGAGGCGGCCGGCGACCCGGCCCTGCAGGATGATCTGGCTGCCCTGCTCGCCTTCCGGCTTGAGCAGCACCGGGTTCATGTCGGGATGGGGGGCGACGCGGGCGGCGCGCGCCTGCAGCGCCTGCGCCCGGCCGATCTCGCCGCCGGCGGTGGCCGCGGCGTTGTTGGACATGTTCTGCGGCTTGAACGGACGCACCCTCAGGCCGCGATCGGCGAAGAGCCGGCACAGCCCCGCGACGATCAGCGATTTGCCGACATTGGAGCCGGTGCCGAGAATCATGATGGCGGGGGTGCGGGCGCGATCCATGCGCCTGCTTATAGCCTGTCCGCGGGAAACGGCGCCTCTTTCCCGGGAGGCGCGGCCGGCGCGTTCCGAAGCCGGAAACGGGGCGAGAGGCGCTCCCGCCACGCCGATCCTGCCACGTCATGGCCGGACCCCGGACATAGTTCGCCGGCCTACTGCGGCATCCCGCTGCGCCAAAGGGGCGAAGTCGCAACGGGCGTCCGCCGTAGACCGGCTGAAACGCAATAGACACTGACCTATGACGAATGTCAACATTCATCACTCGGTATTTTTCAAGCGAGCCGAAAGCGCGGCCGACCGGCCTGCTCGGGGCCGATCCGCACCAGCGGCGGGGCCCGACCGAATATCGGCGCGCCCTGCGCGCCGGGCGGGGCATGCGGTGCCCGCGCGAGGATGCAAGCGCTCCGGCGTCATGGTAGAGCGGATCGCCGCGTCACTGCCTGCCGGATGCCGAAGCCACGATGAATCCGATCTTTTCCGCTCTTGAGACCAGTGTCTTCGAGGTCATGTCCCAGCTCGCGCGCGAGACCGGGGCGGTCAATCTGGGCCAGGGCTTCCCGGACGATCCCGGCCCGCTCGACGTCCGGCGGAAGGCGGCCGAGGCGGTCGTCGACGGCTGGAACCAGTATCCGCCGATGATGGGCCTGCCCGAGCTGCGCCAGGCGGTGGCGACCCATTACAGGCGCTGGCAGGGGCTCGATCTCGACCCGGAGCGCGAGATCATGGTGACCTCCGGCGCCACCGAGGCGATCGCGGGCGCCCTGATGGCGCTGGTGACGCCGGGCGACGAGGTCGTGCTGTTCGAGCCGATGTACGACGCCTATGTGCCGCTGGTGCGCCGCGCCGGCGGCATCCCGAAATTCGTGACGCTGAAGCCGCCGCATTTCGGCCTGACCGAGGAGGCGCTGGCGAAGGCCTTCTCGCCGAAGACCCGCGTGGTGCTGTTCAACAACCCGCTCAACCCGACGGCGACGATCTTCGGCGCCGCCGATCTCGATCTGCTCGCCGCCTTCTGCAACCGCTACGACGCGATCGCGATCTGCGACGAGGTCTGGGAGCATGTCGTCTTCGACGGCCATCGCCACGTCCCGGTGCTCGGGCGGCCGGACATGCGCGAGCGCTGCGTCAAGATCTCGTCGGCCGGCAAGATATTCTCGCTCACCGGCTGGAAGGTCGGGTTGGTCATGGCGGCGCCGGCGATCATGCGCGTCCTCGCCAAGGCGCATCAATACATCACCTTCACCACCCCGCCGAACCTCCAGGCCGCCGTCGCCTACGGGCTGGGCAAGGAGGACGGCTATTTCGAGGGGATGCGGGCGGATTTCCAGCGTTCGCGCGACCGCTTCGCCACGGGCCTGGGCGATCTCGGCTTCCAGGTCCTGCCGAGCGCCGGCACCTATTTCCTCAATCTCGACATCGCGCCGCTCGGCGAGACCGACGATGTCGATTTCTGCCGCCGCCTCGTCACGGAGAGCGGCGTCGCGGCGATCCCGGTCAGCGCCTTCTATGCCGAAGGCGCGGTGAGGACCGTCGTGCGCTTCTGCTTCGCCAAGCGCGACGCCACCCTCGACGCGGCGCTGGAGCGGCTCGTAGCCCGGCGTCCGCGCGGCTGACGCCGTTCAGCCGGAGATGATCCGGGTCGCCAGCGCGCCGGCGGCGGCCAGCCGCTTCTGCAGGGCCGCGGCGGCCGCACCGCGGTCGGCCTGGCGGGCCGTCTCCACCGCCTCGACCATCTGGGCGAGCGCCCGCTGGGCGAGCTCCCTGTCCTTGCCGCGGCGGGCGAGCTGCAGCATGGCCTCGGCCTGGGCGGCGCGCGTCTCGGCCCAGAGCAGGGGGGCGCTGTCGCGCCGGCGTTCCTCCAGCGCGGTGTCGAAGGTGGCGATCGCCTCTTCCATCACCACCGGCTCGCTGTAGCGCTCGCCCATGGCGGCGAGGACGCGGCCCATCTCGTCCTGGAGTCCGGCCCAGCGCAGCGGCTCGGCATCCCGCGCGACGGACTGGGCGACCCGGTTGAGGCCGTTGAAGGCGCGTTCGAGCAAAGCGAGGTCGTTCCGCCGGCTGCCGAGCAGCGTCCGGGCACGGGAGATCATGTGCTCGGCCTCGAGCCAGCGCGCTTCGTCGCGGCTGCGGTCCCAGACGGCGAGCAGGGTGGCGAAGGCGGAGATCGCCTCCTCGAGCAGGGCCTCGTCCTGCCGCTCCCCGCCGAGCGCCAGGGCGAGCCGGCCGTGGCGCAGCTTCAGCGCATGCCAGAGCGGCGGCGCCTCGTGGCGGTCGAGCGCGTCGAGCCCGCGCCGGCAGCGGGCCAGGGCCTCGTCGCGCGGTGCCGCCTCGCCGGTCAGCCGGGCGAGGCCTTCCAGCGCCTCGGCCCAGGCCTCCTCGGCCGCGGCGGCGGCGACCGAATCCGCGAGCGCGTCGAGCCCTTCGCGCAGGCGCCGCAGCGCGGCGATGGCGGCGTCGTAGCCGCTCCTCTCGTCGAAATCGGCGCCGATCCGCGTCAGCGCCCTGGCCTGGTCGAGCGCGGTTTCGCGACTGCGCTCGATCGCGGCGAGGCCGATCAGCGTCGAAGCCTCGCCATAGCGGGCCGCGGCCTCGCGATAGGCCTCCGGCATGGCCCGCAGGAAGCTCAGCGCGGCCCGGTCGGCCCGGTTCTCGCCGATCAGCAGGCGGCGCTCGACCGGCAGGGCCGAGAGGTCGGAGGCGCCTGCGATGGCGTTGAGCTCGGCTTTCGCCAGGATCCTATCGGCCTCGCCGAGGCGCCCGGCGGTGAGCGCGGCCGCGGCCTCGGCCCGCAGGCGGCGGATCTCGATGTCTTCGATCGGCGCCGCGAGGCGCCGGATCAGGGCGAGCAGGTCCAGGGCCTTGCGCTCCAGCAGCGCCTCGTCCGGGGCGCTCCCGCCGGAGCCGGAGAGCCAATCGCCGACCATCGCCGCCAGCGCGACCGGCGGCAGCGCATGGCGACCGGCCACCCGGGCCAGAAGCGGTGCGATCTCGTTCGACCGGCCGATGGCCGCCTCCTGCTCAGGGCTTCACCGGGTCGCCGTATTTCGCGCGGGGCGGGGCGACCCGGCCTTTCATCGGGTGCACCGGCTGCCGGAAGGCGCAGGGGCGCTTCCGCTCCGGTGCCCCGGTTTTATTTCGCCGCGATGACGGCGATCTCGACCGTGAACTGCGGCGCGGCGAGCTTGGCCTCGACCGTGGCGCGGCCCGGCGTCGCGCCGGCGACGACCCACTTGTCCCAGACGGCGTTCATCTCAGCGAAGGTCGAGATGTCGGACAGCCAGATATTGACCATCAGCAGCTTCGACTTGTCGGTGCCGGCCTCGGCCAGGAGGCCGTCGATGATGCTCAGGATCTCCTCGGTCTGCTCGCCGACGCTCTTGCCGGCGGCCTTGTCGCAGACCTGTCCGGCCAGATAGACGGTGTTGCCGTGCACCACGGCCTTGGACATGCGCGGGCCGACGCCGATACGCTGAATGCTCATAGTCAAATCTCCTTGAACGGACGCCTTCGCTGGTAGCCCGGCGCGGCCGGTTTCGCAATCGCCAACCGCCTTCAGCCGAGGCTCGCCCAGCCGGCCCAGAGCGCGGCGTAGCGCCCGGCCTTGCCGAGCAGCACCAGCAGGGCGAAACGCGGGAGCGGATAATGCAGCGTGCCGGCGACGAAGGTCAGCGGATCGCCGACGACAGGCAGCCAGGCCAGCAGCAGCGAAGGCCAGCCGAAGCGGGCGAACCAGCCCTGCGCCTGGCCGAGCCGGGCCGGGTCCGGCCGCAGCCGCGCCGGCAGGGCTTCGACGCCGCGCCGCGCGACCAGCCGGCCGAGCCACCAGTTGAGGACGGAGCCGGCCGTGTTGGCGAGGCTCGCCGTCAGGAACAGGGCGAGCGGGTCGACGCTCTTCGCCGCGAGCAGTCCGACGAAGACCGCCTCCGACTGCGCCGGCAGCAGCGTCGCGGCGGCGAAGGCCGCGCCCGCCATGCCAGCGAGCGATGCGAGCGCTTCCACCGGCTCAGCCCTTGGCGGGCACAGGCAGGTCGAAAGGGCCGGCCGGCCTTGCGAGCCCGATCGCTGCGGGCATCAAAGCCGCCTGAGCGCGACCTGCTGGATGCGGTGGCTCGCGCCCTTGGTCAGGATCAGGCTGGCGCGCTGGCGGGTCGGCAGGATGTTCTCCTGCAGGTTCGGCAGGTTGATGCCGTTCCACAGCTTCTCGGCGATGGAGAGCGCCTCGTCCTCGGCGATCTCGGCATATTTGCGGAAGAAGGAGCGCGGGTCGCGGAAGGCGGTATGGCGCAGCGTCATGAAGCGGTTGACGTACCAGCGGTGCAGGTCGTTCTCGTCGGCGTCGAGATAGACCGAGAAGTCGAAATAGTCGGAGACGAAGGGGATCACCGTGCCGTCCTTCGGCATCCGGCTCGGCTGCAGCACGTTGAGCCCTTCGAGGATCAGGATGTCCGGCCGCTCGACCGTGACGGTCTCGCCCGGCACCACGTCGTAGACGAGATGGGAATAGACCGGCGCCGTCACCTGCGGCTTGCCGGCCTTGACGTCGGAGAGGAAGCGCAGGATCGCTGCGCCGTCATAGCTCTCCGGGAAGCCCTTGCGCTGCATCAGCCCGCGCCGCTCCAGCTCGGCGTTCGGCAGGAGGAAGCCGTCGGTGGTGACGAGCTCGACCTTCGGCGTGTTCGGCCAGCGCGAGAGCAGGGCTTTCAGCACGCGCGCCGTGGTCGACTTGCCGACAGCGACCGAGCCGGCGACCCCGATGATATAGGGCACCTTGACCTCGGCCTCGGCCATCAGGAAGCGCTGCGTCGCCTTGAACAGCCCCTGCGTCGCCGCCACGTAGAGCGAGAGCAGGCGCGACAGCGGCAGGTAGATCGCGACGATCTCGTCGAGCGAGATCGGGTCGTTGAGCGATTGCAGCTTGGCGAGGTCGTCGACCGACAGCGTCAGCGGCGCATCGGCGCGCAGATGCGCCCATTCGTCGCGCGAGAAGACGCGGTAGGGCGAGATCAGGTCGCGTTCCGGCGGGGTGGCGATGAGACGCTGATCCATGACGCGGCCCGCGATCCAGGCTTCCAGATTCAACGCGAGATCATCCTTGGCGGAGTCCTTGGCAGGGTCATCCTCGGCGGGTCCTCGCGCTGCTCAACGCGGCCGGGCGGCCTTTTCCGCCAGGCCGGAACGGGCCGTCCGGGCCTCAAGCTGGCTCAAGACGTCTTGCAATGCAACATCGCGCGCCTTGAGCACGACCAAAAGATGATAGAGCACATCGGCGCTTTCGGCGATCAGCTCTGCGCGATCGCCCTTCACGGCGGCGATCACGGCCTCGACCGCCTCCTCGCCGAACTTCTTGGCGGCACGCTCGGGCCCGGCGGCCAGGACCTTCGCCGTCCAGGATTCCTCGGGCGAGGCGGCGGCGCGCTCGGCGATGCGGGCTTCGAGATCGGACAGGGTGAATTGCGTCATGCTGTCGTTGCCTCGCCGTCATTCCGGGGCATGGCGCAGCCATGAACCCGGAACCCAGAAACGATGCCGTTTCCAGGGAACGCTGCGTCCTCTTCGCACGCATCGGATACCGCATCGGTTCTGGGTTCCGGGCTCGACGCTCCGCGTCGCCCCGGAATGACGGAGCATTCCTGCATCGTCACACCAGCCTCATCCTGAGGCCGCATTCGGCCATATGCGCCTTGGCCTGTGGGATCGTGTAGGTGCCGAAATGGAAGATCGAGGCGGCGAGCACGGCCGAGGCATGGCCCTCGCTGACGCCGGCGACGAGATCGTCGAGATCGCCGACGCCGCCGGACGCGATCACCGGCACCGGGACCGCGTCCGCGATGGCCCGCGTCAGGCCGAGATCGTAGCCGGATCTGGTGCCGTCGCGGTCCATCGAGGTGACGAGCAGTTCGCCGGCGCCCAGCGAGACGACCTCGCGGGCGAAGGCGACGGCCTCGATGCCGGTGGCGTTGCGCCCGCCATGGGTGAAGATCTCCCAGCGCCCGGGCGAGACCTGCTTGGCGTCGATGGCGACGACGACGCATTGGCCGCCGAATTTCTCGGCCGCCTCCTTGACGAAGAGCCGGTTGGTGACGGCGGCGGTGTTGATCGAGACCTTGTCGGCTCCGGCGAGCAGCAGGGCGCGGATATCCTCGACCTTGCGCACGCCGCCGCCGACGGTGAGCGGCGTGAAACAGGCCTCGGCCGTGCGCGTCACCACGTCGAGCAGGATGCCGCGGTCCTCGTGGCTCGCGGTGATGTCGAGGAAGCAGAGCTCGTCCGCGCCGGCCGCGTCATAGGCCTTGGCGGCCTCGACCGGATCGCCGGCATCGACGAGATCGACGAACTGCACGCCCTTGACGACGCGCCCGTCCTTGACGTCGAGGCAGGGGATGATGCGGGTCTTGAGCGTCATGCCGCCGCTCCCTTGGTCGCGCGCGCCAGCCGGGCCAGCGCGGCGGCCGGGTCGATGCGCCCGTCATAGAGCGCGCGGCCGGTGATGGCGCCTTCGAGGATCGCCGCATCGGGCGCGCAGAGGCGTTCGATGTCGGCCATCGAGGCGAGGCCGCCCGAGGCGATCACCGGGATCGAGACGGCCTTCGCCAGCGCGATCGTGCCCTCCCAGTTGATGCCCTGGAGCATGCCGTCGCGGGCGATGTCGGTATAGATGATCGCGGCGACGCCGGCATCTTCGAAGCGCCGGCCGAGATGGGCCGCCGCCAGCGAGGAGGTTTCGGCCCAGCCCTCGACCGCGACATAGCCGTCGCGCGCGTCGATGCCGACCGCGACCCGGCCCGGAAAGGCCTTCGCCGCCTCGCGCACGAAGCCGGGGTCGCGCACCGCCGCCGTGCCGATGATGACGCGCCGGACGCCCTTCTCCAGCCAGCCGGCGACCGTCTTCATGTCGCGGATGCCGCCGCCGAGCTGGACCGGGAAGGCGACGCGGGCGAGGATGCCCTCGACCGCCGCCGCGTTCATCGGCTTGCCGGCGAAGGCGCCGTCGAGGTCAACGACGTGCAGCCACTGGAAGCCCTGTGCCTCGAAGGCGGCGGCCTGCGCGGCGGGGTCGTCGTTGAAGACCGTGGCCTGCGCCATGTCGCCCTGCTTCAGGCGGACGCAGCGGCCTTCCTTGAGATCGATCGCGGGAAAGAGGATCACGGCGTCCAGCCCAGGAAATTGGAGATGAGCCTGAGGCCGAGCGCCTGGCTCTTCTCCGGATGGAACTGCGTGCCGGCGATGTTGTCGCGCCCGACCATCGCCGTCACCGGCCCGCCATGGTCGGTCAGCGCGACGACTTCCTCGGCATGCGCGGGGGTCAGCGCATAGGAGTGCACGAAATAGGCGTGCAGCCCCTGCGGGCCGGTCTCGATGCCGGCGAGCAGCGGGTGCTCCTTCTGCTTGTGCAGCGTGTTCCAGCCCATATGCGGGATCTTCAGGCTTGGGTCCTGCGGTTCGATCAGCGCGACATCGCCCGCGATCCAGCCGAGGCCTTCCGTCACGGTGTGCTCGAGCCCGCGCGAGGCGAGGAGCTGCATGCCGACGCAGATGCCGAGGAAGGGACGGCCCTTGGCCCGCACCACCTCCTCCAGCGCCTCGACCATGCCCGGCACGGCGTCGAGCCCGCGCCGGCAATCGGCGAAGGCGCCGACGCCGGGCAGCACGATCCGGTCGGCCGCGCGCACGAGGCTTGTGTCGCTGGTGACGTGGATGGCCGAGGGAATGCCGGCCTCGGCCGCCGCACGCTCGAAGGCCTTCGCGGCCGAGTGCAGATTGCCCGAGCCGTAGTCGATGATCGCGACGGACTGGCTCATCGTCCCTGCGCCTCCGGGAAGAGGCCGATGATCGGCAGGGGGCCGGTCGGCCGGGCGGCTCCTGCCGGCTGCGCCGCCGGGGACGGCAGGGCCGGCCCGTCGGCGAGCGCGCGCTCGAAATAGCGGCGCTCGGCCTCGGCCAGCGTCCGCGCCTCGACCACATCGGCGAGCTGCCAGCCCTTCCGGGCGAGCTTGCGGACGACGAGATTGCGGCCCTCGATGCCGAGGAACAGCGCGATCGCCCAGTAGATCAGCGAGAGCGCGCTCGGATGGAAGCCGAAGCGGCTGTGGACGACGATCACCGCGCCCCAGATCAAGGCGAAGAGCAGCGTCGCCAGCCAGAGGCGCTGGCCGAGCAGCCAGAGCCCGTGGAACAGGAACGCGCCCCAGCTGAAGCCGTCCGGGATCACCCGCGCCCGCTCGATCGCCTCGCGCTCGCCCCCCTCGGTGGGCGGCGGCGTCATCACTGTATAGAACGCCATCCTCGCCTCCTCAGAGCGCGCCCTTGGTCGAGGGAACGCGGCCGCCTTCGCGCGGATCCACCTCGAGCGCCTGCCGCAGCGCCCGCGCCAGCCCCTTGAAGCAGCTCTCGGCGATATGGTGGGCGTTGTCGCCATAGAGCGTCTCGACATGCAGCGTCAGCCCGGCATTGATGGCGAAGGCCTGGAAGAATTCGCGCACCAGCTCGGTGTCGAAGGTGCCGATCTTCTGCGCCTTGAATGCGGTGCGGAAGACGAGGAAGGGCCGGCCCGAGACGTCGACCGCGACACGCGTCAGCGTCTCGTCCATCGGCAAATGGACGTCGGCATAGCGGCGGATGCCCTTCTTGTCGCCGAGCGCCTGCTTCAGGGCTTCGCCGAGCGCGATGCCGGCATCCTCGACCGAGTGGTGGTCGTCGATATGGGTGTCGCCCTTCACCGCGACCTTGAGGTCGATCAGCGCATGGCGGGCGAACAGGTCGAGCATATGGTCGAAGAAGCCGATTCCGGTGGCGATCTCGGCCTTGCCGGTGCCGTCGATCGTGAGCGAGACCGCGATGTCGGTCTCGTTGGTGCGGCGCTTCACTTCGCCCGAACGCATGCTGGCCTCTCAAGCCCTAGCTGAAGACGGCCCCGCTTTAGCAGGGGCGGGCGATGATGACTACAGGCGCGCGTTTCGTGCCGTCAGGCCAGGCCCTTCAGCCGGTAGAGCGCTTCCAGCGCCTCGCGCGGCGTCATCTCGTCGGGCTCGACCCCGGCCAGCGCCTCGCGCAGCGCGTCGAGCTGGTCTTCCGGGCCGGCCGGCGCCGGCCGCCGTTGCGGCGCGGCGAAGAGCGGCAGGTCGTCGACCAGCGAGGCGACCGGCTTCTCGCGCTCGGTCTTCTCCAACTCGCCGAGGATGGCGCGGGCCCGCTCGACCACGGCCGGCGGCAGGCCGGCGAGCTTGGCGACCTGGATGCCGTAGGAGCGGTCGGCCGCGCCCGGCACGACCTCGTGCAGGAAGACGACCTCGCCCTTCCATTCGGTGACGCGCACCGTGGCGTTGGCGACGCGGTCGAGCCTGTCCCCGAGCGCCGTGAGTTCGTGATAGTGCGTCGCGAACAGGCCGCGGCAGCGATTGACCGCGTGCAGATGCTCGATCGCCGCCCAGGCGATGGAGAGCCCGTCGAAGGTCGCGGTGCCGCGGCCGATCTCGTCGAGGATGACCAGCGCGCGCGGGCCGGCCTGGTTCAGGATCGCGGCGGTCTCGACCATCTCGACCATGAAGGTCGAGCGGCCGCGCGCGAGATCGTCGGCGGCGCCGACGCGCGAGAACAGCCGGTCGACGATGCCGATATGGGCCTTTGCCGCCGGGACGAAGGAGCCCATCTGCGCCAGCACCGCGATCAGCGCGTTCTGGCGCAGGAAGGTCGACTTGCCGGCCATGTTCGGGCCGGTGATCAGGCAGATCCGCCCGCCCTGCGCCTCGGCACCCGGCGGCGACAATTCGGTGTCGTTGGCGACGAAAGGCTTGCCGTCGCGCTTCAGCGCCGCCTCGACGACGGGATGGCGGCCGCGCTCGATGGCGAAGGCCGCGCCCGAATCGACGATCGGGCGGCTCCAGCCCTCGCGGGCGGCGAGATCGGCCAGCGCCGCGACGACGTCGAGCCCGGCCAGCGCCAGCGCCGCGGCCTTGATCGGTTCGGCCTGCGCCAGCACCATCTCGGTCAGTTGCGCGAAGATGGCGAGCTCCAGCTTCAGCGCGCGGTCGGCCGCCGACGCGATCTTGGCCTCCAGCTCCGAGAGCTCGACCGAGGAGAAGCGCATCGCGTCGGACATGGTCTGGCGATGCACGAAGGTGGCGCGCCAGGGCTCCTTCAGGAACTCCTCGCCCATCGCCTGCGGCACCTCGACGAAATAGCCGAGCATGGCGTTGTGCTTGATGCGCAAGGTCCGGCAGCCGGTCTCGGCGGCGTAGCGCGCCTGGAGCTGGGCGATGACCTTGCGCGAATCGACCTGGAGCAGGCGCAGCTCGTCGAGCGTGGCGTCGTGGCCCTCGCGCACGAAGCGGCCGTCGCGGCGGTTGAGCGGCAGCTCTTCCGCCAGCGCCGCCTCGAGACGGATCGGCAGGTCGGGATCGGTCTCGCCGAGCGCGCGGGTGGCGCGCGCCAGCTCCGCCGGCAGGTCGCCCCGGCGCACGAGCAGGCCCGCGACCTTGCGGGCGGCGGTGAGCCCGGCCGCGAGCGCGGCGAGGTCGCGCGGGCCGCCGCGGTCGAGCGAAAGCCGGGCCAGCGCCCGCGCCACGTCCGGCACCTTCTCCAGCGCGCGGCGCAGATCCTCGCGCAACGCCCCGTCCGCGACCAGCAGCGCGACGGCGTCGTGGCGCGCGGCGATCGCGGCCGGCTCGGTCAGCGGACCGGCCAGCCATTCGGCCAGCAGGCGTGCGCCGCCCGGCGTCACGGTACGGTCGATGGTGGCGAGCAGGCTGCCCTGGCGCTCGCCGCCGAGCGTGCGGGTGAGTTCGAGATTCGCGCGGGTCGCAGCGTCGATCAGCATCGTGGCCGAGCCGGAATCGCGCACCGGCGCCGAGAGCGGCGGCCGGGCGCCGAGCTGGGTGCGCTCGACATAGGCCAGAGCCGCGCCGGCCGCCGCGATCTCGGCGCGGCTGAAGCTGCCGAAGGCGTCGAGCGTGGCGACGCCGAAGAACTCCTTGAGCCGCCGCTCGGCCGAGGCCGCATCGAGTCCGTCGCGGGCGAGCGGCGTCACCGGCACCGCGATCTCGCGCCAGAACTCCTTCAGCTCGGGATCGTCATGGATCGCGTCGGGGCAGACGATCTCGCGCGGCTCCAGCCGCGAGAACTCGATGGCCAGCCGCTCCTGCGGGGTCTCCATCACGGTGAAGCGGCCGGTCGAGATGTCGATCGCGGCGAGGCCGTAGAGGGAGGCCGCCTCGCCGGTCTTCCGGCGTGCCACGGCGACCAGCAGGCTCGCCCGGCCGGGCTCGAGCAGCCGCTCCTCGGTGATGGTGCCGGGGGTGACGAGGCGCACGACGTCGCGCTTCACCACCGATTTGTTGCCGCGCTTCCTGGCTTCGGCCGGGTCCTCGGTCTGCTCGCAGACGGCGACGCGGTGGCCGGCGGCGATCAGGCGCTGGAGATAGTCGTCGGCGCGCTCGACCGGCACGCCGCACATCGGGATGTCGTCGCCCTGGTGCTTGCCGCGCTTGGTCAGCACGATGCCGAGCGTGCGCGAGGCGATCTCGGCGTCCGTGAAGAACAATTCGTAGAAATCGCCCATCCGGTAGAACAGCAGGCAGTCCGGATTGGCGGCCTTGATCTCGATATATTGCGCCATCATCGGCGTGACGCGCTCGGGCGCGGCCGGGGCGGCGGCAGGGGGCGTTTCGGTGGGAGGGCTGTGGCGCATCGCGCGGCACGCTAGAGCATGGGACCGAAAAGTGGAATCCACTTTTCGGAGAAATCCGATGCACCAGCAATGAGATAGATCATCGTTACCGCGTCCGAAAGGACGCGCGACGATCTAGCAAAATGTGCGGCCGAGGCCATCCCGTTAGGAGGGCTTTCAACAATTGAAAGCAGAATGGCGCCACCGAATTCCGGCGGAAGGCCGCCCGTTTGCTGATCAACCTCGTCCAGAGCCTGTTCTTTCTGCTGTTCGCCGGGCTGGTGCTGACGGTGATCGCGCCCTGGTTCGACGGCCGCGGCTGGCTGCGCTCCGGCGTGGTCGGCCTGCTCTTCGCCGGCGGCGCGCTGGTCAGCATGGCGAATCCCGTCGCGATCCATCCGGGCCTGTTCATCGATTCGCGCAACACCTTCGTCATCCTGGCGGGCCCGATCGGTGGGCCGTGGGCGGCCGTGCTGACCGCGCTGCCGCTGGCCGTGGCGCGCTACGCCATGGGCGGGGTCGGCATGGCGACCGGCCTCGGCGGCATCGGGCTGCGCATGCTGATCGGCATGGCTTTCGCGGTCTGGCTGGCGCGGCGCCGGCGCCCGCTGGCGCTGCGCGACCTGCTCCTGCTCTGCGGGCTCGATGCGGTCTGCCTGCTGGCCTCGGCGCCTTTCATCCCGGGCGATGCCGGTGAGC
>Ga0180223_1001087_pt1 | contig 23365 bp, 22 predicted proteins | sample eDN5th30CKraftOP_FD_151337 | JGI IMG/M metagenome (GOLD analysis project Ga0180223, IMG submission 151337) | Enriched Organic Plus compost microbial communities from Emeryville, California, USA - eDNA 5th pass 30_C Kraft OP (version 2) (version 2) ... | reverse complement strand
CCATGCGGAAGTGGCGGACAGGGAGGGATTGGGCCTCCAGCGCCGAGAGCTATGCAAAATCAATAGCTTAGAAGCCGTTGATTTTGATCGTGTGTACCACTCCTGTGGCCCACCGTCGAGCCGCTGAGCGCCTCCTACCTGGTGCTCTCCCCGCGGAACTTCCGGCAATCGGCGAGCATGGCGTCGGTATCGAAGAAGCCGGTTGCGCCTGCGCTCTCGGCGAGGAGCTCGCGCATGAGCTCTTCGAACTTCGGATTGGTGTCGTAGGCGACCTTGGTCTCCCCGACGCGGAACTGAATGCTCTTGGCGTTCAGAACCCGGTCGATCTCGTTCACGGTCGCGGGCGTCCTGTCGAAGAAGAGCTCGGTGTCGATCGACGCGCCCGCGATCGTGATGGTGCCGTTCCCGTCGATCGCGAACTGCCCTTCGATCTTGCCGTGGGTCGGCTTGTAGGGCGCGCCCAGCGCGATCATGTCGTCGAGGTAGATGACGAGATGCGCGTAGGTGCGCCCGTTCTTCGGGCAGATAAAGTTCATCTGGTTGAGCAGCCTGCCGGCGTCAGCGTGCAAAGCGAACCGGCCATAGATCTTCTGATCCTTCCGCGCGCCGGTCCTGGTCGTCGTCCAATAGGAGGTGACCGTTGCCGAAAACTCTCTCTGTTGCGGCGCGGTCTGCGCCTGGGCCGTGCTCGGGCTGCTGCCGAAGCAAGCCAGGGCGACGCCGATCAGGGCGGATCGAACAAAGGCGGTTGGGATAGACGGTCGCATGGAGCTCACTTCATGTTCTGGAAGGCGAAGGCGAGGAAGGCGCCGACCTGATCGCCGCTGCGCTCGTTGCCGGCGAACTCGCCCTCGACGAAGACCAATCGCTTCTGCTCGGGGTAGTGCTCGACGTAGAACAGCCAGGGCTTCTTGTTCGGGGCCTGGCAGCTCAGCGTCGAAGGCCCGGAGCGCGGCCCGCCGGCATTGTCGAAGGCGCAGGACCAGTTCTGCATCTTCGCGAACTCGTAGAAGATCCGGAACGGACCGAGATCGCGCTGCTCGCCCTGGACGGTCGCTTCCATGGTCGTGGTCGGCGGGAAGTCCATCGGCCGCCATTTGATGCGAGGCACTTGGGCGATGGCGGCAGAGGCCACGATGCAGGCGGCGATGATAAGGGGCAGGCGCATGGTCGAGCCTCGCGTTTGGCTGAAGAGATGCGGATGGCTGGCGCCGGGCTCGCTCAGTCGTAGAGCACGGCGAAGATGTCGCTGAACGGCTTCCCCTTCCATGCATTGCTGTTCATGCTGGCCAGGCTGAAGCTGCGTCCGTCCGGATTGACGGTCCACTGGATCTCGACCGGCTCGCCCACCGGCCAATAGGCATCCTCGGCCCAGGTCTCGACCACGTCGCGCATGAGCGTGAAGGTCGCCCGGAGCGCATCGCAGGACGCCTGGGCTGTCGACTGCGCGCAGCCATGCTTGTCCGCGATCGGCTGAAGCCGGTTGCGAGCCTTCAGATGGTCGATCGCGGTCTGGTAATAGGGCAGCAGCGTATCGTAGCTGCCATAGCGCGCATTGATGTCGTCTTCGGTCGCGGCCTCGTTGATCGGCCGCATGAGCTGCTCGATGGCGTTCGCGTGCAGGCTGGCATTGATCCGGCCTGTGAACTTGACCACTGCCGCGCCCTTGTCGGAGGTGAAGGCCTGCCACTCCGCATTGTCAAAGCTGGCGGCCAGGGCCTTGCCGATTGTCGTGCTGGAATAGCCGGTCATGTAACCGTCGCGGACCAGCGCGACCGAGCCGCCCCAGCCGGGCAGATTGAGATGCGGCACGACGGCTGCAGCAATGACGAGCGCGAACGCCACGATCGGCGCGATGATGTTGACGCCGCCGGCCTGTCTGGCCTTCGCCAGCGCGGCAGTCTGGTCAGGTTCCTGGCGCAGGGCTTCCCAGCGCTTGCGGACAACATCGAGATACCAGGCGTTGCCGTAGAGCGCGAACACGATGCCCAAGCCAAAGGTGGCGAAGAGGAAAGCGCGTGCGACCGGGGTCGGCACGCTGTCCGGCAGCAGCACATAGGCGAGCTGGAAAGCCAGGACGATGCCGCCAAGGACGTAGAGCTTGCGGTACAGGAGCCAGCCATAGGGCACGACCAGAGCCGGCCAGTTCCATGAACTTGTCGTCGCGATCTTGGCCGGATCGCCGTCGGCCTTCGCCAGGATGTCCCGCCACTTGGCGAGATAATGGTCCTGCTTCCTGCCGATCAGCGCCTTGGTCAGCTCGCTGTCGAGGAAGTCGTTCGCCTCGGACGCCCGCTGCTCGGGCCTGGACGGAGGGGCCTGCGGCTCTTTCGGCGGCAGCGGTGGCGGGAGGACGGGCTGTGGCGGGGCAAGCTCGGTATCGCCGAGCCGCTTCCACTCGCTGCCGAAGGCTGCTGTCCAGACCAGGTTGGTGAGGCTGATCGCCCCGCTCGCCAGCATCGCCTTGAGCTCGTCGGCACTGACCGGCCCGCCGCGCTCGCCATTCTTCTCGTAGTACCAGTCGCTCAACGATCCGCCCCGTAGCCCGTCTTTGCCGTACGCCAAGCGGAGGAAGGATGCCCTGCCCGTTCCGTCATGCTGGTGGATTCGCGGCAGCGGGCGGTTTGTTGTGCAGACGTAGGGCACCGCTGGGCCTCTCCCGGCGATGACGCTGCGTAGCACATCAATGATCGAATAGGAACGATCGTTCCTGGATCGATCATTCCTCCCCCGGCTTGCTCGGGGCATGGATCTAAAAGAGGTCATGGCGACCAACTTGCGCCGGCTGCGCCATGATCAGCGGCTTACGCAGGAAGAGCTTGCAGAGCGTGCCGGTTTAAGCAGTCGCTATATCGGAGCGATCGAACGCGCCGACGTCTCCGCGAGCGTCACGGTGCTCGGCCAGATTGCAGAGGCGTTGGGTGTCGAGGCCGGCGAATTGTTGAAGCAGCCTCAAGCAAGAACCTAAGTCGCACTGCCGCGGATAAAATCAAGATCGAACAGAAACGTAAGCCTCAAGGTTTGCGAATATCGTCAGCGCGAAATGGCGTTCACCGGCGCTACTATTCCATAATTCCCGTTGTGGAAGAGGAAGAATGTTGCCGTGGAAAGTGCTCTCAGAAGGCAGAACTCTTTCAATCGCTTATTGATCGGATTGCGTACTGGCGGTCGGCACAGACTACTTTTTGGCGACCGCGCGAGTTCCACCGCGCGGCCGGGCTACGACATGTGAAAGCCTGCTTGGAGATTTGGCCTCCACCGTAGCTCTGAAGACGAAATCCTGCCCCAGCGAGAACTGAAAGGTTCTATTTCAAGCGATGGCATCTCACTTTTGGAACCATCCACGGCATCGTTGATGAAAGACTCCCGTACTGGCCACAATTCTGTAGTTTGTCGTGGGGTTGAGATTCGAATCGGGGCGGGAGTGTCAGCGCAGGCTTTTGATGCGGCACGCGGTTACGCTGGTTCTGCCCCAGGGCAGAGCTTGAGCGCGCTCATGGATCGGCTGACCGTGAAGGATCTCCAGCTTATCGTGGGCGAGCGCGTACTTCCGCTACTGCCGCCAGAGGCGCAACGCGACAAGGCCGCTCTTGCCCTAGCGGCGCTGAGGACGCTGCGGGATCGGCCGCGTACCATTTTCGGCGCCCCGGACATCCGCAAAACCGTCCTGCGCAACTTGGACGTCGGAAAGCTCGATGAACTGAAGTTTCGCATGGTACGGGGCGGTGTCGCCGAGAACGCCAAGGACGTCGATCTCAACTCGATCACCAGCCAGCCAGCTTGGTCGGTAGCCGAAGGTTTCTTTGGGCTAGAACCGGATGAGACGGCGACCGGCGCTCGGCCTCTCCCGCAACAGGCGCTCCCTTCGCGGTTCGCGCTGTTTCCTCACCAACGCTCTGTTGTTCGGAGCGCGCACGCCAAGATTGGCGCCGGGCATGGGCGCACCCTGATCCACATGCCGACCGGCGCGGGCAAAACGCGCACTGCGATGCATTTGATCTGCCGCATCTTGAACGAAAACGAACCATGCGTCGTGACCTGGCTCGCGAGCAGCCGAGAATTGCTGGAGCAGGCCGCCGAGACTTTCGAGAACGCTTGGAACTCGCTTGGAAACCGCGAGGTCAAGCTTCAGCGCTTCTGGGGTGACTACAACACCTCCCCGGTCGAGCTAGAGGATGGCTTGCTGATCGGTGGGCTAGCGAAAATGCATGCGTGGAGCATGCGGAATGGCAATGCCTTTTTCCGTTTTAGTGCTCGCACGCGGCTTGTGGTCATGGACGAAGCGCACCAAGCTATCGCCCCGACCTACAGCGCCGTAGTTAACGGTTTGACCGAGGCCGGCCAATCCGAAGCCCTCCTTGGATTGACGGCAACGCCAGGCCGAACGTGGAATGACGTGGGCGTCGACGAGCAGCTTTCTGAGTTCTTCGACGGCTCCAAGGTAGTGCTCGAAGTCGATGGTTATGACAATCCCGTCGAGTATCTGCTGAAAGAAGGCTACCTAGCGAAGCCAACCTTCAAACAGCTGACCTACAGGCCTGAGAGCACGCCAACGGCCGCCGAGCTGAAGAAATTGGCGAAACTCGACGATTTCTCCGATGAGATGCTGGAGACGTTCGCCGCCAATAACGCGCGCAATCTCGCCATCCTCCAGGGCGTCCAAGACCTGCTTCGGCGCGGCCACCGGCGGATCATCCTGTTCGCCGTCTCCGTGCGGCACGCTGAAGACCTCGCCGCCGCGCTCACTGCCTACGGCGTTGAGAGTTCGGTCGTCTCAGGCGAGACGCCGCTTGGCCGCCGCGCCGCGACACTGAAGACGTTTAAGTCTAACGGCGAGCGTCCAATGGTGCTGTGCAACTTCGGCGTCCTGACCACCGGGTTCGACGCACCGCAAACTAGTGCAGCGATCATCGCCCGCCCGACAAAGTCGCTTGTCTTGTTCAGCCAGATGGTCGGCCGCGCGACGCGTGGTCCAAAGGCCGGAGGCAATGACACCTGCGAAGTCGTGACAGTGCACGACCCCGCGTATCCAGGCTTTGGCGACATCGCCGAAGCATTCTTCAACTGGGAAGATGTTTGGAATGACAGCTGACGCTGAAGCCGAAAACGAGGACGCTTCCTTCATTCCCGCGGACCTGGCAATTCAGGCCATGCGCGACAACGGCTACAAGAACACCGCTTACGCGCTGGCCGAGCTAATTGATAACTCCGTGCAGGCGAACGCCAAGAACATGGAGATCATCTGCATTGAGGAAGTGCAGCAGGTGAAGGAGCGACAGCGCCGACGACTCTCCAAGATGGCCGTGCTGGACGATGGTGACGGCATGACAGCTACGGTGCTGCGCAAGGCCCTCCAATTCGGCAACGGCACCCGGCTGAACGACCGCAGCGGTATCGGCCGTTTCGGGATGGGCCTCCCAAACGCCTCGATTTCCCAAGCAGGCCGCGTCGATGTTTGGAGCTGGCAAAACGGCGCAGACAATGCGCTGCATACTTACCTCGATGTCGATAAAATCCGGCGGAAAGAACTTAAGGAGGTTCCTACACCTCAGCTTTCGCCGGTGCCGAAGGAGTGGCGAGATCGGGCGCAAGGGCTCGGGCAATCCGGTACATTGGTGGTGTGGACGAAGCTCAGCCCCGACCGGATGACCTGGAAAGGTGCAAAGGCTACCTTACGTAAGACCGGCTGGCTTTTGGGGCGCATTCATCGGCGCTTCGTCGCCGACAAGAGCCTTAGTATTCGCTTGGTCGGCGGCGAGGACGGCGGGCTCGAAGCCAATTTCGTTACCATCAACGATCCCATGTACCTAACTCCGGCGCCGACGTTACCAGCGCCCTATAACTCCACGCCGATGTTCGAGCCGGTGCTGAACGAGCCGGTAAAAATCGAGGTCAACGGCCAAGTCTTTGAGGTCATGACCTCCTACTCGGTCGCCAAGAGCTCTACGCTGGATCTCGCGGGAACGACACAACGTGGCGACACCGCCTATGGCAAGGATGCGGCGGAGAACATCGGCGTATCGGTCATGCGCGCCGGGCGCGAGCTGATGCTCGATCGGTCTTGGACGATCCAGTACGACCCGCGTGATCGCTGGTGGGGGTGCGAAGTCGAATTCCCGGCCGACCTCGATGAAATTTTCGGCGTTACCAACAACAAGCAGGCTGCGACGGTCTTCAACGAGCTGTCTGCCCTCGATTGGAAGGAGCTTGCCGACGCCGGTGAGACGATGCCGGAGGTCATCGAGAGGCTGCGAGAGGAAGGTGATCCGAAGGGCGTGCTGTTGGCCCTCAGCGAGACCATCAAACGCAATCTGAGAGGCCTACGCGAGCGCATCAAGATTCAGGGCAAGGGAACGCGCCGCCAAGGTAAACGTCACGGCGACGGCGACCCGACAGAAGACACCAACGAAAAGTGGAAACAGCGCGACAAAACCAACCCGATTCCTGACGGCGACAAGCCTCCGTCGAATGACGATGTGGAAGACCTGTCTGAGGATCTGAAGGAGGACGGCGTCCAAGATGAGGCGGTCGAAGAGATCGTCGCCCGCGTCGTCTCCGGCGACCTTAAAGTCATCTTCATCGACAAGACGCTTGGCGGCTCTGGCGAACTGTTCACCGTGGTGGCGCGCGGCCATACCACCGAAGTCGTGTTCAATCGTCGGCACCCGGCGTTCGATATGATATTCGACACAGTCTCTGCCGATGATGACCTCGACAGCCTGTCGAGCACTGAGCTACAAGACCGGCTCCTCGACGCTACCAAGGCAGTCCGCATCCTTTTCGCCGCTTGGGCGCGGATGGAGCGTGAAGACCCACCCAACCAAACCCGCTATGAGCGAGTCCGTGAAAGCTGGGGCAAGCTGGCGCGAGACTTCCTTGAACCGGCCGACTTGGGAGGTGACAGCTGATGCGGAGAGACGGCGACCGCCTTCTCTCGCATCTCGCCTCGGCGCGCGACGAGGTTCTGCTGTGCGCGCCGTTTATTAAGGCCGGGGTTCTCTCAAACCTGCTGCGGCAAGTCGATCTCAAAGTTCGAGTGCGCGTCGTAACCCGCTGGCTGCCTGCAGAGGTTGCGGTGAAGGTCAGCGACCTTGAGGTCTACGATGTCCTCGCTGCTAGGGATGGTGCCGAGCTGCATTTGTTCGACCGGCTGCACGCAAAACTCTACGTTGCCGATGGGCGAGTGCTCGCAGGGTCTGCGAATCTCACTGCCAACGCGCTCGGGTGGTCGCCGCAGCCGAATCTCGAACTTCTCACCGAGCTGTCGCCGTCCGACGAAGCGGTTACGGCCTGCCTCGCCGAATTGGCGCAGGCGCGACCGGCAACGGAGGAAGAACGGGATCGCATTCGCGAGTTGGCTCGCGCGATCGGGGCGCCTGCACTAAACTTGGCTGAAGATGTCGAGCTGTCCTCTGCGCCAACCTTGTGGCTCCCGCAGTCCGGCGCGCCCAACCGGCTCTTTCAGGCCTATATGCCGCGCACCCGTGAACGCCTGAGCGCGTCCGTGCTGGAGACGGCAATGGCCGACCTGGAGGCTTTAGGTGTTCCGCCTGGCCTTACTGAGCCGGCATTCGTCACCTTTGTGACAGACGCGTTTCAGCGAATGCCGGCAATCGTCTGCATTCTTGAGGCCGCTGCAGGCGACCTGACTGATGCGGGCGGTGCCGACATTATCGGGCAGATGGGTTTGGACGCGGAGCTGGCACCGGAGACGCGCTGGCTGATCGTTCGCGAATGGTTGACCCACTTTCTCGGCGACCGATATGAAATCGCGCCGCAAAGCTTCGTTCTCCGCCTTCGCGCCGGCGCCGGCCGCTAATTGCGGCCATGCGACGCTACTTGTGGCAGATTACACAACCGCCAGCGGCTTCGTCGATTCCGTAGGCATCATCGACCGACAACGGCAATCCCATCGCAAGCGGGTTGGTCCTGCGCCGCGCCATCATGCGTTGCCTACGCGTTTCGTACTCGGTCTGGATTTGTGCGACCCGTTCCGGACGGCTGAGCTCCTCGAGGCTCTCGCCTTGGCTCCAAGTAAAGGGCGAGCCGTGGTCTTGAGCTGTCTTCTCGTAGGATTTGGCGTCCTCGAAAGCAGCGGGGTGCTCCTCCATAAGCCGAACCCATTCGATCTTCTGCTGGAAGAAACAGAAAGTGCATCCCGACCGCGACCGCCAACGGTAGTACGCCGGTTCACCGACCCCCGAGCTGTCGAGAATGTCGACAACCCCTTGCCGATCGATGCCCGCGTCCTTGAACGGCAAATGCACCCGCATATTGGCGTGGGTCGCTTGGTACCCATCGCGGGTAGGCTCGTCGGCGCGGATCGCGACATAGGAATGGACGACGACGCCCGCGTCGAGTTCGGCGCGAAGCCATTGCTCAAGGGGGCGCAGCTTTAGCTGGCGCGTGCACCAGCGGGTCCGCGGCGATGGTAGGAAGTGGTTGTACTCGCGAAGCCAGAAATCGAAATCGCGATCTGGATTAAGACGAGCGATTGGCCGGCCCAAAAATCCTTCAAGGCGATCTAGGAACTCATAGACCTCCGGCAGTTCTTTGCCGGTATCAGTAAAGAAGTACTCGATCGCGAGATCCGGCCGCGTCTCGCGCATGTAGACGGCAAGGGATGCGCTATCGCGACCGCCTGACAGACCTAGAATGTGGCGTTCCTTGACCGTCATTCCGCGGCTTCCAAATGGCGGTCTTGGAGGCGCTCGAACGCGCGCGCCAAAACAGCGAGTTTGACGTTCTGCGGCGTATCGCTATGCCGAAGCTGCTCCAGAAGCGCCTCCGCCAACTTATCGGCCGCTTCAAGCTCCAGTTTGCTGACGTGGAAAGCGCGCCGGATGGGCTGCGTATGCGGGTCGAGCCCGAACATGACGGAGATGGCTTGCGCAGTGGGCTCACGCCCTTTTAGCTCCGCCATGGACTCCGCTTCACGGAACCGCTGAGCGAGCTTAGCAAGCTCGAACTGGGCAAGGTCATGCTCCCGGTCGCTCCAGCTCCGCGGCGGCTTATGCACCAACAAGCTCGCCAAACCTTCGATATCGCCAACACCCGCGGCGAACTCGCCGACCCGCATCGCAAAGGCGTCGAAACGCAGATCAGCCGTTATGCCCGCAACCGCCGTCACTCGCTCGCCGACGCCATCAAACGTCTCGGGATCGGTTGCCAGCCGCTCGGCGAGCATCTTACGGAGCCGATAGAGCATGGCGGGATAGGCGCTCTGGGCCTCGCGGATAGCGGCATCGATGGTAGCCACCCGATCATTGACGCCTTCCAACGCTGCCGGGAGTTGAACGAACAACAGACCTTCCGGATCGTTGGCCTTAATGACAGCGTCGCGAACCCTGCGCGTACGTTCGCTCAAGGTGGATGTGCGCTGCGACCATTCCGGCAGGAGCCGGAAGCGCTTGAACAGCGCTGCGGCGACCGGCAGCGCCTTGACCGGTACGGTCTCGTCGGCCGTGGAGAGGCGCTCGGCAAGCCGCTCAAGGAAGGCTGTATCCTGGTCTGTACGCGCAATAGCACGGACTTCAATCTGGCTGGGAGCCTGGATTAGACGGTCCACAAAAGTTTCGTCCAGAACCGCTTGATAGCTGCCTTCGACATAGACGGCGGTTGTCTCGCGATGAGCGAGAAGAAAGGCCAGTGCCAGAATGGGCATCACCCCCCGCTTAAGTCCGTAGGGGGGACGTCCCCAGCGCGCGTAAAGATCAGAGAGGATCATCGAAGGGGCGGCCTGCAGCTCTTGCCACGCGGGCCATAGGCTTGCGCCTGCGCCCGTCTTAGCAGGATCGCAGAAGCGCCAAGCCCCATCGCTGCCGAGTTTGTGCAACTCGAACGGCTTCAGGATAGTCAAATAAAGACCTAGCTCGGCCGGGAATCCATCGAAGCCGAGATCGGCTTCGGAGCTCTTGGCCGACACCATCGCATGGGCGAGCGCCCGCGCTGCGGCCATGGCACTGCTGGACGGCCGATCGCGGTAGAGGAGTTCGCTGTGTAGCACCGGAGCGGATGAGTAGGCTCGATCGGCGACCTCTGAAGCGATGAATGCGAGCGGCCGCTTGTCTAGCGCCTTCAGGCGCCCCTCACTTGACCACCACTGGCAACCGCCAATGGCCTCCAGCAACTCGCGCCGGATGGCGTCGGTGATGTCGCCGCGACGCGCCGACAGTTCTCGGCGTGCAATGCGGTCGCCCTCAAGCTGCGGATGCGCCGCCTCGACGCGGCCTAAGGCGAACAGTTCGCTGATGTTCTCTCTTAGCAGGAATATGCGCTTGCTGATGCCCACGGCGCCGATGACGCCGGCATCCGCTAGAGCTTGGGCCAGCAGCTTGGCAGGCCGATCCAGTGATCCCGTCGCAGCGTCACTGTCCGGCATCAAGATAACAATGAGCCCGGCGGCGTGGCGGCGAGCGTGTACGCGGGCCACTTGTTCAGCCCAAACCTGCAAATCGGTGTCGCCCGCCTCCAGTAATTGAAGGACGACCTCGAAGGTCCGAAGTGCGCCCTTCTCGAAGTAGTGGCGCTTGGCGGCTACAGGGCCGACGCCGAGGTGGCTCGGGAGGTTGGCGATCTCATTCGCGGACAAGCGTTCCCGATGTTGGTTTAGCGCCTCTTCGAGGTCGAAGTCGGTACCGGCGAACAGGGCGTAACCGCCGAGCCGCGGCTGGCGCATAAGCACGGCGCGCTCGACCAAGTCAGCGAGCACGGCCTGCAACTCATCGGCGCTAAGATCGGGGACGCAGGCGCCGAGCACTGCGTCGGAGACCATCAGGCCCGACCCGTTGCGAAACAACTCGATCAAGGCCGCCACCTTGGCCACGCGTGCATGCTCCGGGCCGCGTACGGCGGCTCGCTCGATCGCTTCAAGCGCCAAACTCACGCGGGCGCCGTCAGAACCGGCCGTCAGCTCCAAGCCGAAGTTCGCGACGAGGTAGTCCCAAAGGCGGTCCGGTGTGTAACCCGCACCCGCCGCATTGACCGGTGTCGTGGCAAGATAGGAGTGGAAGCCGTGCGGCTCGGCCGACGTCAGGAAGCCGAAGACGCTACGCTCGTTCTGCGCAAAGCGCTGCCTCGACACCGGCCCCAAAATCAACGCGGTGGCGGGGTGCAACGGCCACGCTTGAGAGAGGGTTTGGGCCAGGACCTCGACATCTACCGCACGACGTCCAGCGACGGCGTTGGCTAATCGCAGGGCTTGGTCATAGTTGGCCTTTGGTACGCTACGGGCGTCGATCGCACGAGCCAGCAGCGCGGCGACCTCGTCCGGACCGGCCGCAAAGGGAATGTCGAGGAACCGGCCTTGAATCTTTGCCCACTCCTCGCGCCCTAAACGCGAGAGCCGCCCCGCATATTGTGCGAAAGACTGATGAAGCACACCGACGAGCACGAGCCGACCGTTGGAGCGCGCCGCACACTCTGCAAGGTCTTGCAACAAGTGGACGTCACCGCCTTCGGCGGCGGCGTGCTCAAAGAACTTCCCGAGTTCATCGATCAGGATAAGCACGCCGGCGCGATCCTCAGCCGCCATCTTGAGCGCATCACAGAGGCATCGGTCGTCGGCTTGGGCGGCCGCTGTCAAGTCTGCGCTCCAATCGAGCGCAGCAGCGGCGGCGGCGGCCAGATCACCCCGAAGCGCAGCACGACGGCCAGTTAGAGCAACAACTCCCCACGCCCGCCGCCCAGGAAAAGCGGCCGTAAACTTTCCGACTAACTCCTCCCCAGCGATCTCTCGCGCGACGGTCTTCTGCCGCGGGTGTCCACCGACAAGATTGCCGACCAAGAGCGCAGCGCACGACTTGCCGCCGCCATAGGGGCCTGTCCACGTGAAGGCCGTTTGGCCGTTTTCTAGAATCGCGGAGGCCATAGTTTCCAGCGCCTTCCGGACGCTGGGTTGTAGGACATAACCTGCAAGCGGCGGCGTGCCGTTCAGATCCGCATCAATGCGAGCTGAGCGCGCAAACCGACGCTCTACGGAGACAACATCAGAAAGTAGGGTCATGCCGCGCCCTTCAGCCGGGGACGATAGGCGCTCCGTAAGAGTTCCCCCTCATCGGGCTCACGATGGAAAATCACCTGGCGCAGGCCCGCCGTATCGGTCCAACTCATAGCACCGCCTGTGATCGCGCCGATGCGCGACAGTTTGGCGTGCATACTTTCGTCGTCCAACTTGAAGACACGGCCTGGAGAGCCCACTCCATAGCTCGCCTGCTCAATCGACAGGGTTGGTGAGGTGCTGTGCCAACGCCGCCAAAAGCGGCGGAGCGCGACGACGAAGACACCGTCGGGCAAGGTCGGTTTAGGGCCGCGGATGAACTCAAACTGGCCTGCCGCCAGCGTCTCCCTTACAAGGCACAGCTCAGCCAGCAGAGGTTCTGCGGCGTCCTCGCCACCGACCCGCGAGACATATGAGCGGACGAACACCTCGACATCTCGCTTGAGTGTGTCGACGGAAGCGCGCCAAGCCTTGCGCCCCTCGGCTAAGTCCAAAAGACCGCGAACCAAGTTGGCTCGATCGAATGTACTCTGCGAAACGCCATTGAACGCAAAGAAGAACGTGGTTGTCTGCTCGGGCGACCCTGCGAAAGCGTAGTGTGCCCACCACGCGGTAGCAGGGTCCTCCAGATAAGGATCGACCCCGCTCTCGTCGTCCAAGAGGGTTTTTCCTATGGCCGTTGGCAGCAGGACGCCGTCCACCTCTTCAATGATGTCCGCCGCGAGCGCCCAATGACGGATGGCAAGCACCATATTGCGACCAACGCCAAATCGCGCGATCGCCGATTGTTCTTGAAATGTTCCACGCTCCGCGCCACCTTTGACGGCGTCATAGGCCTTTTTCAGCCACAGAAGACGCAAGGGGAATGTCTCGTGACCGGCGAATTGCGCCCGAACGGAAGAATCTAGAAGCGTGTCAAGCATGACCCGACACTACTGGACGAGAGGTCCAGTGCGCAAGGCTTTCTTGCCGGGCAGCAGCGGCGATGGCGTCCGCGGCGTGCAAGACGTCACTTTGAGTATTATATCGACCAAATAATATCCGAATTGTGCAAAGCTGTTCGCTTCGAGATAAACTTAGAGCTCTAAGCACATGAGATGTATCGATCTGACCAGATTGGCATGCCGAGCCTGTCGATATGGCAACCTTGCTAGAAAGTCGCTCAACAATACTTTCTGCATCGATACCTATTATTTGAAGGCTGAGACTGCCGGGCAATCTCAGGCTTTGGTGACCGTTGAGCCGCCAGGCGACCTGGCGTTCAGATAAGGCGCACACGAAACTTTTCGCGAGTGCCTTCGCTCGCGTCATATCGGCGTCCAAAAGCGTGGCGCTCGTTCTCGCTGCGGCGCCAAAGCCTGCGATCAGCGGTGCAGGTATCGTGCCCGGCCGCAGCCCATGCTCTTGGCCGCCGCCATACATCAGCGCCGACGGCGGCAGGGCGGCAGCTGAAACGAACAGCGCCCCCACGCCAACCGGTCCGTACATTTTGTGAGATGACAGGCTACCGTAATCGAGATCAAGCGCGACCACATCGCAGGGCGCTTTGCCTGCGAACTGTGCGAGATCGCTATGCATAAAGCTCCCTACGCGGTGTGCGATGGCGGACACCTCAGCGATGGGTTGCAGCACGCCGATCTCACCGTTGGCGGCGCCGACTGACACCAACAAGGTGCGGTCATCGACTAAGGCTGAGAGCGTCGCCAGATCGATTAGACCGTCACCTCGCACAGGCGCAGTCACGACCTCAATACCGTCACGCGTCAAAGCCTCAGCGCAGGCAAGGATGCTCTTGTGCTCGGTTGCCGCGACAACCAACCGATGACGCTCGATCCCGGCTGCTCGGGCGGTTTTGACCACACCTTGGATCACCAAGTTGTTGGCTTCCGTGGCCCCGGAGGTAAACGTGATCTCGCTCGGGGCCGCGCCGATCAGATCAGCGACTGCGGCTCGCCCTGCCTCGACGGTCTCCGCTGCCTTGGCGCCTGCCAAGTGCGGCGAGCCGGCGTTCCCCGGTTCCATCCACGCCAAGCGCATAGCATCGGCTGCTTCGGGAGCGAGCGGTGTCGTCGCATGGCCGTCTAGGTAGATGATCGTCACGACTTCAGGCCAGCAATGAGAGATTCGGACGTGGCGAAATGTCTGCCAAGATGACGCGTTGTGCAATGGCACGGGGCGTCTCGATATTCGCTTTCGAGGTCTATGCCGAGGTTGGCATGTGGTACATTCCACCTAATAGGATCGTTGCGCTTCCATAATTGCCTCTCTGGAAGTGCAGTAATGTGTTTCGGGAAAATGGCTCCAGAAAGTGACGCCCGATCAATCGCTTAGGGGCGGGACCATGTACCCCGCCCCCTTCCGGACCATTTTCACCCAGCCGGCGCAGAGCCACAGTCGTAGAGATAGGCCGTAACCGGGAACGGCCAGTCCCGTTCCGCTCGCAGGACAGCCTCACGAAGGGTGATGCCGTACTGCCAGCTCGCGAGGAAGTAGGCGCCGCTGTTGGCCGTCTCGTCCCAATCGAAGAAGGGCTCGCCGCGGCGGCGCTGGTCGTCATGAACGGAGGGCTCGAACACCGCATCGACATTCGGATTGAGCCTGTCAGTGCGGTGATCAACGATATTGCCGAGCATGGCGGTTCCTATCGCATCTTGGGCGCGCTGGCTGCGATCTGCGCGAGGATGGTCGCGCGCTCGTCGTCGCCGATGACCTGGAGCTGGCTGCGGAGTTGCTGCCAGAGGCAGACGATCAGCTCGCGGTCGGCACCGGCCGGCTCGAAGCCGAAGTGCCGATAGCGGCGATGCTCGTAAAACAGGCCGAGCCAAAGCTCGATGGCGCTGCCCCGCCACGAACCCATCATCGCGGCTTCGTCGGCGCGCTCATTCGCCCAGAAGGCGAGTTCCCCGAGACCGAGCGCCGACGAGACATCGTAGCCGTGCAGGAGATGGGCGAAGGCGGCGGAATCTTCCCAGGTGAAAGCTTCCGGGATGGCGGCGAAGTCCCCGTGACGAACCCGGTCGAGCCAAGCGGGCTCAGGGCCTGCGCTGTCTTTCACGCGATGATCCTTCCCTGAGCGCGGGCTTCCGCGGCATAGGCGGAGAGCGGCCTGTCCGGGCGGAAATGCTCGTCCCGTTCGATCGGTAAGCCGAGGCGTCCGCGGACGCTGGCGAGCTCGGCCAGCGAGACGAAACCCAACTCGGGCGAGCCAAGGCCGAGATCGCAAAGCCCGAAGGCGATGCCTGGATCGTCGGGATCAAGCTCGGTGAGCAGCCATGTCGCGTTGGCGTCCGGCGTGAACAACTTCACGACCGGGAGCGGATTGAGGTCTTCGCCTGCGGCGCTGAGCCGGCCGTTGGCGAGCAGGCGCTCGCGCTCGGCCTGCTGGATGATGAGGGACGCGCTCATGCGCGTCCTCCCGGCAGGAGCTTGAGCGGGCCGGCAGCCGTCACGGCGGTGGGCTCGCTGGTCGTCCCAATCGGGCCGTCGCCCGCCCAGAACAGGTTGAGTTCGCCGTCAACGAGCTGGAAGTCGCAATACCGGCGGTACAACCTGGCCGCGTACTGCTCCTCGCCGGCCATGGCGAGGGCGACGATAGTGTCCTCCAGGGTGATGCTGGCGAAGCCGACCTGATCCTCGCCGGCCGGCTTGAGCTCGGCCTGGTAGCCGGCGACGGCAGCCGCGACCAAGGTGTTGAGCTGCGGCGCGATGACGACGAACCGGCCCTCGTCCGCGTCACCGCGCATCAGCATCGCCTGCGCGAGAAGATGCTCGCGATACAACTGCTGATAGGGATTAGCCTTCAGCGTCGGCTTCCGCGGCTCAATGAACAGGCCGGAAACCTCGGCGAGGTCGTCATAGCGCGGCCGGATCGACGGGACAGGCTCCTGGCAGGACTCGGAGTATTTGACCTCGATCGCCACGAAGCCTCTCGTTCCATTCGGCTTTTCGTAGCGGAGGAGCACGTCGAAGGCGCTGTGATCGCCGGTCAGCGCCGGATTGCCGCGGCCGGGCGAATGCTCGAACAGCACGGCCCGGACCTGCGCCCCGGGCAGATCGGGAAAGAGCTCGCCGAGCACGCGGGAAGCGAAGGCAAAGTCGAGCTTGAGGAGGCCGAAGAGGTTGAAGGCCAGCGGCATCGAGCTCAGCAAGTTCCCGTAGAGCCGGCCCTCGTCGATCATGGCGGCGGGCTCGCGATAGGCGAGTTCGCGACGAACAAGCGCGGTGATGGCGGGGGCCATGAAGTTGGCGCCGGCTCGTGCGGCGGTGTTGCTGATCCGCGAGCCGAGCTTCTTACGCTTGCCGTCGACGCGGTAGTGTCCGATCGGCAGCTCGCGATCCTCGCGCCACATGGCCTGGAGCAGGCGCGCGGCCGAGCGGAATCGGTGGTCCATGGGCTCATGGACATGGTGCCTGCGGAGGAGTTCCTCCGGCAGCAGGGGGACGAACGGGAGCGGATCGAGGTAGTCGGGCGCCAATGAAACCTCCTGCATCGGGTGGATGACGGAGGTTCATCGACGTTCGCCGAAATCTTACACGAGGAAACTATGCCTAATTTCCCGAGCTTTTCGTGGAGAGGCTAAGGGCTGGGCAGGCCCGCTCGGGCGACGCTTCGAAAATTGCAAAAAAGGAGCCAATTCTGCAATCCTCTTGCAAATTTGAGCTTCGGCGAAAAAACTTGGCCGATCTCGTGCAGGCGAGGACCCCCTCGGCACTATCATAGTAGGTAGCGGGCCAATTCGGCTCCCGTACCGCCCCGCCGTGGCCGGCCCTCTACGCTCAACAGCCTAGAGAGGCCCCACGATGAAAGACAACAATCCTATCTCCTTCGACCCGTTCGCGACCTTCGCCAAGGACGCGGGCAACTGCAAGGGATCCGAGCCCACGGCGAAGAAGAAGCGGCCGACGAGCGCGCTCCGGCCCAAGCTGCAAGCCGAGAAGCCGCAGATGACGAACCTCATCGAGTTCGCGGCGGAACCTGAGGCGGACCGCGAGAACAACTGAGCTCTCCTGCCAGCCTGATCGAGACGCCGGCGCCGCCACGGCGCCGGTCGTTTTCCCTGCCCAATCGGAACCCACCATGACGAACTCCATCGCCAACGCGCCCGCGAACGGGCCGCGCTTTGCCAGCAGCATCACCGCCGACGAGCTCACCCGCTACCTGCGCCGCGGCGGCGCGCCCAGACCCTGGCGACACTTGCCCGAGGACAAGCCTTGGGTGATCGGCCCCGCCGCGCCCTACGGCCGCCTGGAACGCTGGCGCAAGAGCCAGACGAACCCTTTCACGCCGATGCCGCCGCTCCCGAAGCGGGCCTGCGTGCTGTATCACGAAGCCTTCAAGGTCTACGACGCCATGGCCTTCGCGATGCGGCAGGGCATCATCTTCAATGCCCACCTCACCTTTGTCTGGCGGTTTGCCGGCGTTGGCACCGCCGACCACGCCACCGAGCTGTTGACGAAGTTCAACCATGAAGCGGGCAAGTGGCTGGCGCGCAGCCTGAAGCCGGACACGGCCTACAAGTGTCACGATGTACGATCGAAGCTGCCGGGCACCAGGCACACCTATGTCGCCGTGCATGAACAAGGTGATAGGCAGGGCTTCCACACCCACGAACTGGCCTTCATCCCGCCGGCCAAGCTCCCCGCGTTCAGGGCTTGGGCGGAATCCTGCCTCGCGCGTCTGGCCGGGCGCCCTTACCTGCCCGCCCCGACGCTCAAGATCACGGGCGGCCGGCTCAAGTCCAGCGAGCAACAGTGCTGGCGGCATTGGCGCTGGTTCCGCTACATCACGAAGACCACGGTGCCCGAGGCCATGGTCCGGATAGGCGGCAGGCTGGTGCCTGTCCGCTCCATCTTCGAACCGTATCCCTTTCACAGCGGCGGCGCTGTCGACTGTGCCCAGATGAACTCGATCTCGCACGACATCGGGCCGAGGGCGCAGCGCCTGGCCGGGTTCGTGTCGAAGGTTCACCGTGGCGAGTTCGACAGCCTGTACGACAGCTCATATTTCGACGAATGGTGCGCCGAGCAGGACTGGGCGCGGGCGCAGGCCGATGAATGCGCGCGGCAGGACGAGATGGCCTTCACCCTGATGTCGCTGGACACGTGACGACGAAGGGCGCCGGTCGGTGGCGATGTCCCGGCCGGCGTCCAAGCCCTGAACGCGGGGAGCTTGGCCGGCGGGATGAAAGCCAGTTCGTGGGTGTGGAAGCCCTGCCGGTCGGCGTCTCGCGCGACGAAGCCCGTGTCCAGAATGGCGGTTATGGAAGCGTCGGGCTGATGAGCTGGAAATCGGCTCAGGGAAGGCGATGAAGGCCAATAGGTTAGGAGATGGGTTCTGTACCTGCTCCACCTGGCGGCTCGGCTGGCGGCCCTGGGCATGGTCCCGATGAATTGGAGGGCGGAGGATTGCCGGGCAGCACTCCCTTGGCCCGAGGGGCCGTAGGACAGCAGTGATTGGGGAAGGTTGGCTGTCGGGGCTGGGAGAGTGGGGGGAAGGGAAGGTGTAGGGGGGCCGTGCCGGAGGGGAAAGGTGACGGAGGTCTCCATCGGCTGATTGGAGGGGGTATGGAAACATATGGGCTGAAACGCAGGCCTTTCGCAGCGCTCGCCGCCTTATTCCGGCGCCAGTCCCAGAGCGTTTTATTCTACATTCTCGCCTGGCAAAACGGGCCCCGGCTGCACATCTGCCGCCTTGACGTTCAAAGCGGCGATAGATCATAAAATATTGAACGCAGGCGGAAGGGCAATTCGCTTATACCTACTCGGCGCCCAGTTCGCTAGGGGGAAGTAATGGCTGAATATTGGCGCGGTGATTTCTACGGGCAGAACGAAAATCTCTTGGGTGGCGCCCGGCTCATGGTTCTGGGAGAGGCCCACTATCACGACACCGCACCTGTCGGGTCAGACATACCCGAGATAACGAAGGATGTCGTGACTGCGTATATTGAGGGCGAACTCGGTTCAAATGCTCAGTTTTTCAGGCGGGTGGAAAGGCTCGTCACGAAGCGCCTCGGTGACGGGCTGACGCGCGAGGAATCGGCCGCATTTTGGCATTCGGTGATCTTCAGCAACTACATTCCGGTGGTTGCGGGAAACAAGCCGGGAGACCGTCCGCCGGAGGCGTTGTGGAACGGGGCTGCGTCCCGTGAGTTCGTCGCAAATGTGCAAAAGACCGAAGCGGAAATCGTGCTCGTCTGCGGGACGGAATTATGGCGTCGCAAGCCAATTCATAAAGCGATTTCCGCTGCCTATCAGGCTGGTAGCCGCCATTACGAAGCCCATGAAATCAACTGGAGCCCGGATTGGGGCGCCGTCGCCGCGCACATACCGCACCCCTCGGGTTCACGTGGCTGGTCCTACGAGAGATGCTTGCCCGTCGTGGATTATCTCTTTGGAGTTCTAAATGAGCGGAGAGCGGCAAAGGGCGCGCCCTTACCGGTCGCCTTTCCGCTCTAGCCAAGTTGCATTCAGGAATCGACGGGCTCGGCGAACCATGGCCGGTGTCCGTTAAGGGGTCTAGCAGGATGAACGAGATATTCCTCTCGGGCCTGCACTGGCCCCGATTGTCGCTTTGCCGCCCCCGGAGCCTAGTGTGGCTTCTGCTCCGTCCTGCCAGATGAAATGGCTGAAGTCAGAAAGGCCGGCGAAGGTGGCAATTCGGGTCGGCAGAGTGTGGGAGGGGAAGGTGTAAGGGGAGGTGGTTGTGCCGGTGGCTGCTCTGCCGGCAGCGGCTGTCCGGAGAGTGTGGTTGGGCAGTGCAGTGCACTGCCGGAGGCAGGCAGAGGGAGTGCTTGCGGAGTTGAAGGGGGTTTAAAGGTAAATAGCGCCGATCGCAGGCTTCTTTCAGCTCTCGATGCGGTGTCCTCGCGCCAGTCCTATAGCGTTTGCCGGTCAATCCAGCTTGAGCGTCGGAATCTTCGAAATCTCGCGATAGGCGACCTGCGCCTCGAACTCACCATAGCCGTTTGGGACTTCACGCCCCGTATGGCCGATGAACTTGTCGACGGTGTCGGGATCGAGGGCGTGGCGACGCGCGAGCGTCCGCATGCGATGGCGCCAGGAATGGTTCGGTGCGAGGCGCGGATCGTCGAGGCCCAGCGAGCGCACCCAACGCCCAAGCAGCTTGGTCCCGTTTCCGCCCCGGCTACCGAAGCGGTCGGGCGTCAGGCTGGCGAATAGCGGCCCCTTCTTGATCGAGTTCTTGAATTTGAGGAAGCCGGCATCGATGAGCGCCGGATGCAACGGGACGGAGCGTTCCGAGCCAAGCGTTTTGACCCGTCCGGCGGCTGGGTCGACTTTGAAACTCCATACGCCGCCGATCTCGAAAACGTCCTCAACGCGCAACTGGCAAATCTCGGCTACGCGGGCACCGGAATAGGCGCAAAGCCATGGAACCCAACGCCGGACAGAGTCAGTCTCCTGCTTGGCGGCCTTCAACACGATCTTCGCCTCGTCATCCGAATAGCCGCGGCGAGTGGCGCCGGGCTTCGCCTTGACGCCTATGGTGATGCCCGCGGCGGGATTGCTCGGCAGTCGCAGGTCCTTGACCGCGACGCCAAGGATGGCGCGCACTGGAGCCAAATAGGCGTCCCGGATCGTCTTCGGCTTCAGCCCGGCATCGATCAGGGACGTTTTCCAACGTACCATATCGCCGGGCGTGAGGCGCGCGGCGTCGTCATGACCGAGGGATTTCTTCAGCCTCTCGACCGCGCCCGTCCAGTTGTACAGCGTCCTGGGAGATGGGGAGTTCTCGGCAGCCCAGCTCTTGATCAATTCGTCAAACGAGATGGCCTTGACCGCTGCAGCGTGTTTGGGCTCACTCTTCGCGGGGCCTACGCGGCTTGCCACTGGCGCCGACATGCCGACCGAAAAGTCTCCCTTCGCCCATTCATTCAGTAGCAGGCTCGCTCTCTGAATTGCCGAAGCAACCGCTTTGACGGCTCTGCGGCGGCCGAGCTCATCGGTCGCCAAGCCAAGGGCTTGTAGCCTCGCGTCCGCGCTACGGATGCAAAACCCTTCCATCTGCTCGATTATCGACGGTTCGGGAAAGAGATTGTCCTCTGGCGCCCACCCCAGCGGGATATGAGGAGGAAAAAGATCGGCTCCGATCGTGACATCCCACGGTTGCTCGCTTGGATTGTCCCCGAACGTTTTCAGCCAGTAGTCATAGGCGTGCTGGCCGATGTCGTAGGCCTCGCGCTCGGTCAACGTGCGCGGCCCGACCTTCAGATTGGCCCAACGCTCCTCGACCTCGGTCAGCGCGGCGAGGAGCTTGCGCTTCGCCTCGGTGGGATCGCGCGTGCCGAGGCTCTGTTTCTCCTCGCGCTTGCCGACCAGCTTCTGCAAATCGTCCGGGACGCGCTTGCGGAGCCAGTAGATGCCGGTCTTGGGATGCTTCCAGGGGCGAGACATTGCGAGAGCCATTGTGTACCACCCGTGTGTACCACTCGGGCGGCTGCAAGCTCTTGATTTGCCTAGTCTCTCTGGAAAATCAATCCCTTGGCGGGATGATGGCGGACAGGGAGGGATTTGAACCCCCGATACCCTTGCAGGTATGCCGCATTTCGAGTGCGGTGCATTCAACCACTCTGCCACCTGTCCGCGGTCGCCTTCGGTCGAAGCGAGGCGCTTACTACACAAGCCGCGCACGGGGGGCAAGCCTCTCCGGCCGGAGAAATCCACCGTCCCCAGCCGGTTTCGCTTGACCTTCCGCCCCACGGCGACTATCGAGCCCCATCCGGCGTGGGGAAACCCGCGCCCGATCTCTTTTGGCATGTGCGCTGCGTCGCATGCCGGCAAGAGCGAGCCAGACCACGCAATCGACTGCCAAAAAGCCGTCCCGCAGGCGCTTCCGCCCGGAAGCCGTGACAGGACGGGGCCGAACATGGAGGACAAAATGTTCGCAGTCATCAAGACCGGCGGGAAGCAGTTCCGCGTCGCCGCCAACGACAAGATCACCGTTGCCAAGATCGAGGGTAACGCCGGCGATACCGTCGCCTTCGACTCGGTGCTGATGCTCACCGAAGGCGAGAAGACCACGCTCGACGCCAAGGCCCTCTCCGAGATCACCGTCGCCGGTGAGATCGTCGAGCAGGCCCGCGGCGAGAAGGTCATCGCCTTCAAGAAGCGCCGCCGCCAGAACTCGAAGCGCAAGCGCGGCTTCCGCGCCGAGCTGACCGTCATCCGCATCACCGACATCCTCACCGGCGGCAAGAAGCCGGAGATGAAGAAGGCCGATGCCGCCGCCCCGGCCGCCGAAAAGGCCAAGGCCGCTCCGAAGGCCGCCAAGGCCGAGGCCGGCGAGGAAGCCGAGAAGCCGAAGAAGGCCGCCGCCAAGAAGGCTCCGGCCAAGAAGGCGGCCAAGGACGAGGCGTCCGAGGCCTGAGGTCGGGTTTTCCCGGCGTCGATATCTGCGCCGGACCATCATCGTCGAGGCATCGCCCTCGCTCTGTCGCTCCTGACAGAATGGTGCTCCGGCATTTCGTATCCGAGACGGGTGGCCTTCGCCGCCGATTCGGGTTAGAGAGACACGACAAGTTTTGAGGTAGGGCGTCATGGCTCACAAAAAGGCAGGCGGCTCGTCGCGTAACGGCCGCGATTCCGAAAGCAAGCGACTCGGCGTGAAGCGCTTCGGCGACCAGGCCGTCGTTGCCGGCAACATCATTATTCGTCAGCGCGGCACGAAGTGGCATGCCGGCGTCAATGTCGGCATGGGCAAAGACCATACCCTCTTTGCGACGACGAACGGCCGCGTCCGATTCACCACGAAACTCGGCCGAGCTTTCGTGAACGTAGTCCCGGCCCAAGAGGCCGCAGAGTAAAAGGCGGATAGGGACATCTCTCGATCCGCCGGTTCCATCGAACCGAACGGATCAAGGGTTGAAGGCCCGCTGAGGGTCTCCCGAAGGTCAGCGAGAGGGGAGATGGGACCAAAATCCCAGCTCCCTTTTTTCGTTTGCGCCGACGGAGAGACACGATGTTCCCCGAATTGACCCGCGACGATGTCTTCCGGCTCGAGACCCGGCGTCTCTGGCTGCGTTGGCCCCGCATGGCCGATGCCAACGCCATCCTTCGCCAGGCCGGCGACAAGGCGGTGGCGGAGATGACGGCATCGATCCCGCACCCCTATCCGCCCGAGGCGGTGGAGCCCTTCATCTTCGCGATGCGCAAGGGCAACGCGCTCGGCGAGCATCTCGCGCTGGCGGTCACGCCGCGCGCGAAGCCGAACGAGCTGATCGGCATGATCGGCGCACACCCGAAGGCCACCGGCGTGCCCTCGATCGGCTACTGGCTCGGCACCCCGCACTGGGGCAAGGGCTACGCCACCGAGGCGGCGCAGGGCCTGATCGACACGCTGTTCTCGCTGGT
>Ga0180223_1001084_pt1 | contig 23444 bp, 13 predicted proteins | sample eDN5th30CKraftOP_FD_151337 | JGI IMG/M metagenome (GOLD analysis project Ga0180223, IMG submission 151337) | Enriched Organic Plus compost microbial communities from Emeryville, California, USA - eDNA 5th pass 30_C Kraft OP (version 2) (version 2) ... | reverse complement strand
CGTTCAGCGGCGGCAACCGCCACCGCGTGGCGCATCACCTCGTCGACCGAGGGAAGCTTGCGGAGGGCCGCGGAAGCTTTGGCCATCGTGCCCTCAATAGCCGAGCATGAAGGGATTGATTGCGCCGCGCCGGTAGCCGCCCTCGCGCACCAGCAGATCGAGCGCCAGACTCGCCACATCGTCGGCCACCGGATCGAGCGCCGGATTGGCGACCTGCTGCATGATCTTCACGTAGCCGTGGCACTTCTCGCAGGTCTCGGCGCGGATCTGCTTGTCGTGCTCGACATGCTGGTAGCCGATGCCGCCGGTCTCGCCGCACAAGGTGCACTTGATGCGCACGTAATTCCAACTCGTGGCGCATAGCGAACAGACGCAGTAGCGCGTGTTGTGTGCGCCTTCCCAGCCGACGACCAGCGAGGCGACCGGCGGGCCGCCGCAGCACGGACAGGCGCCGTCGCCGACCGGAACGAGCTTTTTGGGCTCGAGCCGCGCGGCCATGCGCGCGAAATGCACCTGCAAGGCGGCGGCTATGTAAATATGGTCGGCCAGCGCCTCGACCGGAATGCGGTCGGCCAGTACCGCGCTGACCATGGTGGCACGGTGGCCTTCGCTGGCGGTCGCGGCGCGCTCGAGCGCGGCGCGCGCCGCGTCCGGCATTTCCATGTCCTTCGACTGCGCGAACAGCCGATCGAGCGTGGTGTCGAAAGCCTGATCGGCAGTGAAGCGCGCGCGGTCGAGCGGCGGCATGGCGTGCTCGCGGGCGCGCGCCAACGCTTCCGGCGCCGGCATGTCCGGCTCGGGCAGTTCGTCCTGCAGATTGTGCTGGATGCCGCTCAGCTGGCCGAGGAAGTTCAGATAAGGCCCAAGCTGATGCTCCTGGGCCAGCGAGTGAAAACGGTGAGCGCGCAACGCAAAGAGGGTTGTGGGATCGGGAAGTTTGACAAACGGCGGCTCGGCGATCTGTCCGATCGGGACCGGCTCATGCCGGGGCGCGCCTACGCTACCACTCATAACTCACGAACCCTCCGGGCCACGTGTCCTGAACATTGCTCTTATTATTTGGGTGTGGCGCCACCAAGGCGCCACACCTGATTTCTTCGGGGCTACTTGCCGCCGACCAGTTCGCGGAGCCATTTGCGGTGGTGCCGCCAGGCCCAGCCGCCCGAAACCTGCCCTTTGGTCATGGCGCTGATAGTTCCCCTCACCCAGATCGCCGCGTAAACGTGGACGATCCAGACGCAGATGATGGTCACCGCCGCCAGCGCATGGATCAGCACCGCAAACCGCTTGGTTTCGACGGTCGAATAGGCCGCGAAATACTGATCCCAGATCAGGATGCCGCTCACGATCAAAGTGATGATCAGGATCGACATCGACCAGAACACGATCTTCTGGCCGGCATTGTACTTGCCGATCTCCGGCAACCGCTCCTCGCGGCCGCCGAGCACATCGGCGAGCCGCGCCATCCAAGTGCCGTCTTCCGACGCCCACAGGTTCGCCCGCCAGAAGCGGACGAACAGGCCGGCGAAGGAGAAGAACAGCAGAACGCCGATCCACGGATGGATCCAGCGCGTCGTCTGTCCGCCGCCGAACAGGCCGGTGAGGAAGTAGAGACTGGGGTGGAACAGCGCCAGGCCCGAGAGCGCGAGCAGGATCAGGCAGGTCGCCGTGACCCAGTGATTGACGCGCGCGCCCGCCGTGTACCGGTCGACCTTGACCGGATGACCCGGATGGACACTGTCGCCCCGCTCGACGTCATAAGCCGTCATGACGCTTTCCCCTTTCCGGCCAGCTCTTCGGCCTTCCGCTCCTCTTCCTCCGAGACCTTGTTAGGTCCGGTGACGAGGTGATGGATCACGCCGATCGCCGCGAAGGCCGCCATGGCCGCGAGGCCGGCGTACTTGGTGGCGCCCTTCCACAGTTCCACGATCGGGCTGATGCGCGGATTGTCAGGCAGGTTGGCGTAGATCTGCGGCTTGTCGTTGTGATGCAGGACGTACATCACGTGAGTGCCGCCGACGCCCGGCGGGTCGTAAAGGCCGGCATTCTTGAAGCCGCGCGACTGAAGGTCCTTGATGCGGCCTTCGGCGTGCTTCTTCATTTCGTCCTTGGTACCGAACACGATCGCCTGTGTCGGGCAAGCCTTGGCGCAGGCCGGACCTTGGCCGACGGCCACGCGATCCGAACACAGAGTGCACTTGTAGGCCTTGTTATCGACCTGGCTGATGCGGGGAATGTTGAAGGGACAGCCCTTCACGCAATAACCGCAGCCAATGCACTTGTCGTGATCGAAATCGACGATGCCGTTCGAGTACTGCACGATGGCGCCGGGCGCCGGGCAGGCCTTGAGGCAGCCCGGATCGGCGCAATGCATGCAGCCATCCTTGCGGATGAGCCATTCCAGATTTTTCGTCTCCGGATTGACCCATTCGGTGAAGCGCATCGTCGTGAACATCTCGGGCGTCAGGTCGAGCGGATTGTCATAGACGCCGTGGTTGATGCCCACCGGCGTGCGCATGTCGTTCCACTCGAGGCAAGCCACCTCGCAGGCCTTGCAGCCGATGCACTTCGACACGTCGATGAGTTTGGCCACCGGCGTGAGTTGCTTCGCCGGCGGCGAGATATTCGACGCCGAACGCTTGACGAGGTCTTCCTGACCGTAAGTCGGCTTGACGTTGCCGGTCGGAGCGGGAGGGAGAATGAAGCTGACCATTGTTCTGCCCTCCCTTTACGCGACCGGTCCGGGGATCGACTCGATGTCAACGAGGAACGCCTTGTATTCAGGCGTCTCGATGTTCGCGTCTCCCACGAAAGGCGTCAGCGAATTGGGGCCGAAGCCCTTCTTCGTTTCGCCCATGAAGCCCCAATGCAGGGGGATGCCGACGATATGCACCGTCTTGCCGTCGCAGGTGAGCGGCTGAATGCGCTTGGTGACGACGGCTTTCGCCTTCACCGATCCGCGCTTCGACCACACCCGCACCCAGCCGCCGGACTTGATGTTCTTCTCGGCGGCCAGCTGTTCGCTGATCTCGACGAAGAACTCCGGCTGCATGGACGCATTGACCTGCGAATGCTTGGTCCAGAAGTGGAAGTGCTCGGTGAGACGGTAGGACGTCGCCGCATAGGGGAAGTCCTTGGCCTCGCCGAACTGCTCCATGTCGCCCTTGAACACGCGGGCGGCCGGGTTGCCACGCACCTTCGGCGCCAGCACGTTGGCGATCGGCGCTTCGAACGGCTCGTAGTGAGCCGGGAACGGGCCGTCGCGCATCATGCCGCGGGTGAACAGGCGGGCGGAGCCCTCCGGGTTCATGATGAAGGGACCGACAACGTCCGGCTTCATGGTCGGGCCGATGTCCGGCACGTCGTAGCCGGTCCATTTGGCGCCATCCCACCACAAGAGCTTGCGGCTCTCGTCCCACGGCTTGCCGTTGAGGTCCGCCGACGCGCGATTGTAGAGAATGCGGCGGTTGACCGGCCACGACCACGCCCATTTGAGATAGGCGCCGGTTTCGTCGGGGTCCGAGGTGTCGCGGCGGGCCATGTTGTTGCCCGCCTCGTTGTAGCTGCCCGAGTAGATCCAGCAGCCGCAGGCGGTCGAGCCGTCGTCGCGCAGGGCGGCGAAGGATACGACCTGCTTGCCCTTCTGCAGGACCAGCTTGGTCGGATCGTTCGGGTCCGGCACGTCCGCGAGGACCGAGCCGTTGACTTCCCGGGCCAGTTCGTCCGGCGTCGGGTTGCCCGGATCCTTGTAGCGCCAGTCGAGATTGAGGATCGGCTCGGCGAAGGCGCCGCCCTCCTGCTGGTACAGCTTCTTCAGACGCAGATGGATCTGCGCCATGATCCAGGCATCGGCCTTGGCCTCACCGGGCGGGGTGCCGCCGGCCCAGTGCCACTGCAGCCAGCGGCCCGAGTTGGTCAGCGATCCTTCGTCCTCGGCAAAGCACGTGGTCGGCAACTCGATCACTTCGGTCTGGATCGAGCCCGAGTTCACGTTGTTGAAGTCGCCGTGGTTCTCCCAGAACCGCGCCGTCTCCGTTTGTAGCGGATCCATGACGACGAGGTACTTCAGCTTGGAGAGCGCCGCGGTGAGCTTGGCGCGGTTGGGGAACGACAGCAGGGGGTTGAAGCCCTGGCAGAAGTAGCCGTTCACCTTGCCGGCGTGCATCAGTTCGAAGATGCGCAGGACGTCGTAGGACGGCACGTCGAGCTTGGGCAGATAGTCGTAGGCGAAGTTGTTGGCCGGCGTCGCGGCATCACCCCACATCGACTTCAGGAAGCTCACGAAGAACTTCTTGTAGTTCTGCCAGTAGCTCATCTGGTTCGGCCGCAGCGGCTTGAAGCCGCGGGTCGACATGTACTGGTCGAACGAGACTTCCTTCTCCGTCGGGATCGCGAGATACCCGGGGATCAGGTTCGACATCAGGCCGAGGTCGGTCAGACCCTGGATGTTGGAGTGACCGCGCAAGGCGTTCATGCCGCCGCCGCGCACGCCGATATTGCCCAGGATGAGCTGGAGCATCGCCATGCAGCGGATGTTCTGCGAACCCTTGGAGTGCTGGGTCCAGCCGAGCGCGTACATCGACGTCATGGTCTTCGTCGGTGTCGAGCACTCCGAGATCATCTGCGCCACCTTCAGGAACTTGTCCTTCGGCGTGCCGCAAATGCGCTCGACCATCTCGGGCGTATAGACCGAGACGTGCTTCTTCAGCAGGTTCCAGACGCTACGCGGATGGTCGATGTCGGATTTGACGAATCCGTCCTCGCCCAACTCGTAGTCCCAGGTGGAACGGTTGTAGTCGCGACGGGCTTCGTCATAGCCGGTGAACAGGCCGTCCTGATAGCCGAAGCCTTCCTTCACCACGTAGGAGGCGTTGGTGAAGTTCCTGGTGTATTCCCACTGCACCTTGTCGTTCTGGATGCAATAGTTCATCACGCCGAGCAGGAACGCGATGTCTGTGCCCTGACGGATCGGCGCATAGAAGTCGGCCACCGCCGCCGAGCGCGTAAAGCGCGGATCGACGACGATCAGCTTGGCGCCGCGGTTGGCTTTCGCCTCCGTGACCCATTTAAAGCCGCAAGGATGCGCCTCGGCGGCATTGCCGCCCATGATAACGACGAGGTCGGTATTCTTGATATCCGTCCAAGAGTTCGTCATTGCACCGCGACCGAATGTTGGGGCCAGACTGGCCACCGTCGGTCCGTGTCAAACTCTTGCCTGGTTATCGAATGCCAGCATCCCCGTGCTGCGGACCACTTTGTAGGTGGCCCAGGCGGTTTCGTTCGACGTCGCCGAAGCTGCCAGGAAGCCCGTGGTCAGCCACCGGTTGACGGTGGTGCCGTCGGCATTCTTGGCGACGAAGTTCTTGTCGCGATCGTCCTTCATCAGGCGCGCGACGCGGTCGAGCGCCTGATCCCAGGACATGCGCTCCCACTTGTCGGAGCCCGGCTTGCGGACCTGCGGATAAAGCGTGCGCGTCTTGGCGTGCACGATATCGAGGAGACCGGCGCCCTTCGGGCACAGGGTGCCGCGATTGGTCGGGTGGTCCGGATCGCCTTCGATGTGAACGATCTCGGCCTTCTGGCCCTTTTTGAGATCGCCCTTCGAATACATGATGATGCCGCAGGCAACCGAGCAGTAGGTGCAGGTGTTGCGGGTCTCGGCCAGATTCGCGAGCTTCCATGGCCTGATCGACGTCGCATAGGCGGCTTCGATATCGCCGAAGCCCAATGCACCCAGAGTTGTGCCGGCAACACCCGCGCTTGCGCCTTTCAGAAATTGGCGCCGCGAGAGCTCCATATTCATCGTCTTGGCCCTCCTTTGAGAGCTTGGCCCCCGCCGGGGGACGACTGTCGTTCGCACGACCCTCCGGCATGCAAACGGCGCGCGATGGCGCGCACTCAAACGGTATTTTTGAACTGGAACAAAGTCAAACAGGGACACATTCTGAAAGCGCAATTTCCTGTTATGTTGCAACGCAATAGAGTCGCCGAGCGTGACTGACATCAGAATCTTGCGTCGCCGACAGTCAGCATTCAGTCAGAACTATATTTCGTTCTTGTGTCTGACATCCCGTGAGACGTTTTGACGATTGACCGTCCGGCACGGACGAGCGCACTATTCAACCCGTGATTTCACACGCTGCTCCCGAGTTTCGGGGCGTAACGTGGCATTGGTTCTCGACCGGGTTCGCTGGCGCGGTGATTGCCGCAGCAGTTGCTATTGTTATGCCCGCGCCGGCAAACGCCGCTGGCCTTGTTCCCTGGACTGAACCAACCCCTCCAGCGTTCGACCTTTCGCGCGTCGGCGCGCCAAATGCCGCGACTTTTAGCCTCGGCAGCCAGCGCGGCGATACCATTCTCGTCCATTTCTTCGCCAGCTGGTGCGAGCCCTGCCGCGACGAGCTGCCGGCGCTGCAACGCCTCGCCGAACGCGCCGCGCCCGACTTGAAGGTCGTGGCCGTCGCCGTTGCCGACAATGATTCGCGGCTGCGCCGCCTGCTCGACGACACCGGCGTCACCTTTCCCGTGCTGATGGACCAGGACCGCGCTGTGGCCCGATCGTGGTCGATCGCCGCCCTGCCCTCGACCGTCGTTCTCGATGCGCGGCATCGGGCGCGCCTGATCGTCGAATCCGATTTCGCCTGGGACACTATCGAGCCGGATCAACTGATCGGCCGGCTGTCACAGCCCGAAAAAGACGTCTTGCAACAATCGTCAGTCACCCAGGGAGGACATTAAGATGTATCTCGACCGTCGCACCTTGCTGAAAGCCGGCGCCGCCGTGACGCTGACCGCGGGCCTGCCGCGCTTCGCCTCTGCCGCCTTCAACCCGCAGCCCGGCGCCTGGCGCACGTTCGACGTCGTCACGAAGCTTGAAATCGCAAAGCCGGAAGGTAAGACGCAGGCTTGGGTGCCGGTGCCGTCGGTCAACGAAGCCGATTGGTTCAAGTCGGTGGGCAGCCAGTGGACCACCAACGGCACATCCGCGCTCAAGCGTGACGCCAAATATGGCGCCGAATTCGTGCATGTCGAATGGAAGGACGGCGAAGCAGCCCCGGCCATTACCGTCACCAGCCGCATCGCGACGCGTGACCGCAATGTCGATCTCGGCAAGTCCGGCAGCGCGCAACTGACAGCGGCCGAACGCAAGCACTACACCGAAGGGACGGATCTCATTCCAACCGGCGGCATCGTCAAGGAAACGTCGGACAAGATCGTGGCCGGCGCCAAGACCGACGTCGAAAAGGCGCGCGCGATCTACGAATGGATCGTCGACAACACGCAGCGAAATGCGAAGACGCGCGGCTGCGGCATCGGCGACATCGCCTCGATGCTCAAGACCGGCAACCTCACCGGCAAATGCGCCGACCTCAACGCGCTCTATGTCGGCCTCGCCCGTTCGCAGGGCCTGCCGGCGCGCGACGTCTACGGCCTGCGCGTCGCGCCGTCGAAGTTCGGCTACAAGAGCCTCGGCGCCGGCTCGGAACTCGTCACCAAAGCGCAACACTGCCGCGCCGAAGTGCATCTCGCCGGCATCGGCTGGGTGCCGGTCGATCCGGCCGACGTGCGCAAGGTGGTGCTCGAGGAGCCGCCAACCAACCTCGCGCTCAACGACCCGAAAGTGGCGGACGCGCGCAAGGCGCTGTTCGGCGCCTGGGAAGGCAACTGGCTGGCCTATAACTTCGCGCATGACATCGCGCTGCCGGGCGCGACCGGGCCGAAGCTGGGCTTCCTGATGTACCCGCAGGCCGAGTGCGGCCCGCAGCGGCTGGACTGCCTCGACCCGGATACGTTCAAGTACACCATCACGGCGAAGGAACAGACGGCGGCGTGACGCGGTTTGTGTCAATCGCACGAAAGAGCGGGTGCCGCCGAACGAGCGGCACCCGGCCTGTTCACGCCCCTGTGTTCGGTGGAACTCGGGGGCACTCCTGTTTGTTGGTGATGCGACCAGCGACAGGAGCAGACCATGCGTATCCGCGCACTTTTGCTATCCACTCTTCTCGCCTCATCGGCGATCAGCGGCGCGGCCATCGCGCAGCAGCAACCCTCGGAACAGCCGGCGGCGCAGCAGCCGCGGGAAAGTCAGTCGCACACCCAACAGAACGGCAGCGCCGAGGGCACAAAGCCGGAGAACATGGGTTCGACCGGCTGGACCGGTGGCACCGGCGGCTCGCATATCGGTACCAGCAACACGCTGACCGAGCAGAGCAACGCGAGCAAAGGTACGACCGGCGCGGCTTCGGGCGACACCAAGAATCTCACACCCAATTCGGAAGCGGCCAAGGATCAGCCGCTGATGGCCACCGGCGTCGACCTCAAGGGGCCGCCGACGCGCTTCCCCGCCAATCAGACGCCGGAATAAGCTCTTTCCGGAGGGCGCGGTGAACGCGCCCTCTTCACTTGCGCTCGACCTGCGCGGCCTGCGCTGCCCGCAGCCGGTGCTGCGCGCCAAGAAAGCGCTGCGCGGCCTGGATGCCGGCGCGCTGCTGACCCTCGAATGCACCGACCCCCTCACCGTCATTGACGTTCCGCACTTCTGCAATCAGACCGGCCACCGGCTGGTGGCACGGGAGACGCGCGACGATCTCTATATCTTCACCATTGAGAAGAGCGGCTGAACCGTGGCGGTGTATCTCGACAGCAATGCGACGACGGCGATCGAGCCCGCCGTACTCGATGCCATGCTGCCTTATCTCATGGAGCATTTCGGCAATCCCTCGTCCGCGCATGCGCTCGGCCATGTGGCGCATGACGCCGTCGCCAAGGCGCGAGCGCAGGTCGCTTCTCTGATTGGCGCCGCGCCGGACGAAATCGTGTTCACGAGCGGCGGTACCGAAGCCAGCAACATGGCAATCCGCGGCGCAGCAGCGATGAGCGGGCGGCGCACGATCGTCACCACCAATATCGAACACCCGGCAACAGACGCCTGTTGCGCCGTGCTGGCCAAACAAGGCTTCACCATCAAGCGGCTGAAAAGCTCGTCCGCCGGCCTCGTCCATGCCAACGACGCGCGCGCGCTGATCGACAGCGACACCTGCCTCGTCACCATCATCCATGCGCAGAACGAGATCGGCACGCTGCAGCCGGTCACCGAGATCGCGGCGATTGCACACGCCGCCGGCGCGCTGGTCCATGTCGATGCGGCGCAATCGGTTGGCAAGGTGCCGGTCGATGTGACGGCGCTCGGCGCAGATCTGCTGTCGATCGCCGGGCACAAGCTTTATGCGCCGAAGGGCGTCGGCGTTCTCTATATCGGGCGCGGCGTCGCACTGCCGCCGCTGCTGGTCGGCGCCGGCCAGGAGAATGGCCGCCGTCCCGGCACTGAAAACGTGCCGTACATGGTGGCGCTCGGCGAAGCCTGCCGGCTGGCGCAGGAAGCCTTGCCGCAGGCCGAACCGCGGCTACGGGCGCTCGGCACCCGCCTGCTCGAGCGCCTTATATGTAAGGTGCCCGGCCTGACCTTGGTCGGCGACCGCGCGCGGCGACTACCCAATACATTGAATGTGCTGTTTCCCGGCGTGTCAGGCCGGCAATTGCTGGCCGCCTGCCCCGGCGTGCTCGCTTCGAACGGCTCGGCCTGCCATGCCGACAGCGAGGAGCCTTCGGCGATCCTGCTGGCGCTCGGCATCCCGCGCGACGCCGCGCTCGGCACCGTGCGGCTCTCGCTCGGCCGTCACACCACGAACGACGATGTCGATGCGGCCGCCGAACATCTCGCGGCGGCATGGCGCGCCCTTACAGAACAGAACCTGCGCCGGAAGACTGGTTAAGGAGCAAGACTCATGAACTTCATGCAACCGATCAGGCTCAGCCATCTGTCCCACGGCGGCGGCTGCGGCTGCAAGCTGGCGCCATCGGTGCTGACACAGCTCTTGTCGAGCCATCCGATAACGACGCCGTACAAGCAATTGCTGGTCGGGGTCGAGACCGGCGACGACGCCGCGGTGTGGGAACTGGATAACGGCACCTGTATCATCGCCACCACCGACTTCTTCATGCCGATGGTGGATGAGCCGCGCGACTTCGGCCGCATCGCCGCCACCAATGCCATCTCCGACGTCTATGCCATGGGTGGCACGCCGATCTTCGCGCTCGCCATCCTCGGCATGCCGGTCGACAAGATTCCGCCGGAGATGGTGCGGCAGATATTGGAAGGCGGTCAGTCGGTCTGTGCCGCGGCCGGCATCCCGATCGCCGGCGGGCATTCAATCGACTCGCCCGAGCCGATCTATGGCCTTGCGGTCATCGGCACCGCGCCAAAGGCCAACATCCGCCGCAACGCCGATGCGAAGCCCGGTGACGCGCTGATCCTCACCAAGGCGCTCGGCGTCGGCATCTATTCGGCGGCGTTCAAGAAGAGCGCGCTGTCGCGTGCGGCCTATGACGAGTTCATCGCTTCGACGACGTTGCTCAACAAGATCGGCGCAAAGCTCGGCGGCAACCCGGACGTTCACGCCGTCACCGACGTCACCGGCTTCGGCCTGCTCGGCCATGCACTGGAAATGGCGCGCGGCTCGAACGCCACCGTGACGGTGAAAGCGTCGCAACTGCCGCTGCTCAAGGATGCGGCGAGCCTGGCGCAGCAGGGCTTCGTCACCGGCGCCTCGGGGCGCAACTGGAAGAGCTACGACTCTTCGATCCGCCTGCCGGACGGCACGCCGGACTGGCATCGCCAGATCCTGTGCGATCCGCAGACTTCGGGCGGGCTGCTGATCTCCTGCGCGCCGGACAAGGCCGAGGCCCTGCTCCAGGACATCATTAGCACGGGCAATCCCGCCGCGCGCATCATCGGCCGTATCGGCGAAGGAACGCCCAGCGTCGTCATCGAACCGTGATCGAGCGAGGTACCGATTTCCGCTCGCGGCAAAAGAAACGGCCCGGGGCTTTACGCCACCGGACCATTCCTTGAGCGAACCTTCACGAGATCAGAACGAGCCCGGCGGCAGGCGGTAGATATCCGGCGTCTTGGCGTCGGCGATGTAGAACAGCATCAGGCTGGCCGGCGTCAGGATGCGCTGGTTGTTCTCGCCCTGACTGAACGTGCCCTGCAGCAGCAGGATCGCGGTGCGGTCCTTGGAATCGCTGCCGCGGAACATCAGCAGGCCGTTATTGATCGGCATGTTGGTGGCGACGGTGTCGGGCTTGAAGCCCTCGCTCATGAAGTGCGAGCGCAGCACGCTCGAGTTCGAGAACAACTGCTCCGGCGTCATCTTGTCGTCGGTCGCCTTCGACCACGACGCCGACACCTGGATCAGCTTCTTCGATTGATAGCCGAAGACATAGGACACTTCCGCCGCGCCGCCGCCCGGGAGCAGGTCCGGCACCTTGACGACCAGCGCCTTGGTGCGCTCGCCGGCATTGGGCTGCTCGCGAATGGCATCCGGCTTGACGCCGAAATCCTTGGCGATCGCGGTCTTCACCTCGGCTTCGGTCATACCGAACTTCGCCGAGCGGAAGCCTTCGACATTGGCGGACGAGGTCGACATCACGCCGGAAGCGCCGGCCGGCGGTGCCGGCGGCTGATCCTTCTTGGTGCCCTGGCTGAGAGCCGCTCCCTGGCTCGCCAGCAACGCGGCGGCGACGACAACGCCTGCGAGCCTGATACGATTGATAGACGAAGTTGCTTTCATCGTGCTCTCCATGAGGCCCCTTTCCGCGTCGCGCGGTACGCGGGGCCGGTTTACAAAAGTTGCAGCGGCCGCAGTGTGACGCGGCCGTAGAATTCGGTACGCGACTGTCCAACGATGACGGTTCGCCATGGCACGCCGACGCTGGCCTCGAACGTAACCGCCGAATACGGCGTCCATGACAGGCCGGCGCCGGCCGAATCGAGTTGCGTCACCGCCGGAAACGTCGAGAACACCGCGCCGCTGTCGATGAACGCGTAGATGTCGAGCCCTTTGATCAGATCCGACATGTTCCGGTGCATCTCGAAATTGAAATAGTAGCCGCTGTCGCCCGAGGCAGCGTTGGTCGGATATCCGCGCACCGTGGTTGGGCCACCGACCGAGAACAGCTGATCGCCGGGCAACAGTTCGTCGCCGGTATATTGCCAGCTGCCGATAAGCACGGCGCTTATTTGCGCCGGCAATTGCAGGGTGCCGTAGACCGACCCGGTCAGGGTCGTGAAGCTGCGCTCGCCGCCGAGAATCTTGTCGTGCCAGTTCACGCCGTTGAGCGCCGGTGCAATGGTCAGACTGTAATTGGCGGCGATCGCCGACAGCGACAGCCCGCCGGTGGCTTTCGAATAGCGGCTATTCGAAACCGGCACGGCGGCGAAATCGCTTGTCGAATTGCCATAGCCATAGGCCCCGGTCGCTTGCAGCATCCAGACATCATTGTTCCAGAAAGGCTGCGAGATATTGAGCGACGTCTGGTTCGACGTGCCGGTGACGTCCAGGCTTTCGAACTGGCCCTGCACGATCTTGATGCGGCCCTGCGTATAGCTGAGGCCGATGCGGCCGCCCCAGGGGTTGAACGGCACATTGAAGGCAACGTTGCCGTTGAGGTTGCCTTTCGACTTCACGCCGTAGAACGTGAAGCGATCGTCGAAGCCGAGCAGGCCGTGGCGCTTGTAGTAGATACCGGCTTCGTTGCGGCCCGTTGTCTTGACGCCCTGATTGTCGGCAAAGATCTGCAGCGTGTTGACCGGCGGTTCGGTGACGGCCAGCTGCAGATCGGTGAGGCCGAAATCGGTCCCCGGCTGCAGCAGCGCGCGCAGCTGCACTTCATTCGTGCGATTGAAACGCACGACGTCCTGATTGAGTTTCGGCACATCGAGCACTTCGCCGGCCGGCGGATCGACGCTGCTGCGGATATAGCCTTCGCGAGTCTGTTGATTGCCGATCACCGACGATTTCTGCAGCCGACCTTCGGTCAGCTTGATCTTGATAACGCCCTTGTCCGCCGTCTGCGGCGGCAGGATCGCGATGGCTGTGACGATGCCGCGCGCGACATAGATGGCGTTGACGTCCGCAACCAGCGCCATGAGCGTCGCAATATCGACACGGCGGCCGACATATTTGGCCGCGACGGCATCGAGCTCTTCGGGCGTGATGAATTTCGACGGGTCGAAGACCACCTTGCGCAGCACGAAGGTCTGACCGCCGCCGGGAATCTGAACGGCCGGCGGGCGCGCCGGGCCGACCACCGAAGGCCCCTGCTGCTTCGGCGCCTGCTCCTGCTGCTCAATGCGCTGGCGCTGACGTTCGATGTTCTGCTCGATCAAGCCGGGGTTGACCTGCGGCGACACCTGCGCGCGCGCCGGCACAGCGACCGTAACCAGGGCCAGGATCGTTGCTGAGACCAAACCCGCCGCAGCGATTCGCATAAATGCCCCGTTCCGACCGCCGGCCGGCCGGCACGTCAAAAAGGGCCGGCAATGCAAGGGCTTACCTACCATAACCCGCAGCCGCGAAGCTAACGCCGCCACGGTTTTCCACGGCAGAACTGCGGAGATTCGTGCGGTAACCCTTACGCGACTTCCGGTTCTCCCCGGGCCCGAACAGGCCTTGGACATTCACCGCCGGCCCGTCGCCCAGCACCTGGATCGGGCCGAAGGCGCGCCAGCCCTCGCCGAAGCTTTGCAGGTAGAACACGATCAGCAGCGTGCGCTGCAGGTCTTCCGGCCCGGCCGCATCGCCGTTGCGCATGTCCTGGATGGCGTTACGGACAAAGCTGGCGCCGGTGAAATTGCCACCGCCGTAATTGATGATCGTCGAGGAAATCGTGCTGTCGTAATAGACGACCTGCGTGTTGCTGAAGTTGGCATTGCCGAGCTGCTTCATCGTGAACACGCCGCCCGGTTGATAGAGCTGCAGATTGTTGCCGCCGACCGGGCCCGGGCCGCGGTTGTTGAGAAGGATCTGACCGGCCGGCGTCTGCAACAGCATCTGGCCCGGCACGTATCCGTTAGCGATCGTGAGCGAGGGCGAGTCGACGATCACCGAGGCATCGACCACCTGGAACTGGTCGATGATGACTTGCGGCGGATCGATGTTGAGATTGGCCAGTGTCGCCACACCGCCCTGATAGCCGGAAACCTTCACATACAACGGCACCGGCGGCAACGACGGCAACTGCACCGCGGTGACATTGATGACGTCGGCGCCCAGCGTCATCGCCCGGTAGACCTTGAGCATACCGACCGTGAGGTTTTGCGGCGCGCTCAGCGTCGCCGAGCCAGCCTGCATGGCCGAGATGTTAATCGAGCGGCCGCCGGCGAACGAAGCATCACCATTCGCGGTCACAGTGCCGGCGCTGATCGAGCCGTTCTCGGCGATCACGACGATATCGCCAAGATCGCCGGGGATACCCGTGGTCGTCAGGGCACTGAATACCACGTTCTGATAGGCACGAATGGTCTGCGTGCCGCCCGAGGTGACGGTGCCGAAGTCGACATTGTCGGCCGTCGAGTGCACATTGACGGTCGTACCGGCATTGACAGTGGTCCAGTCGATCAGGCCGCCGGCATTCAGCGTCGCCGAGCCGAGCGTCGCCGCCAGCCTCGTGCCTTTATTCGTCGTCGCCGCATTGAGCGCCGCCGAGCCACTGGCTGCGACCTCGGTACCTTCGACCTTGCCGGTATCCGCGGTGACATTGATATCGCCGCCGGTCGCGGTGAGCGTGTCGAAGGTGACATCGTTGGCGGCGCGGAGGTTCTGTGTACCGCCCGAGGTCACGGTGCCGAAGTGGACATGGTCCGCCGTCGAGCGCGCATCGAAGGTCGTGCCCGCCGTAACGGTCGTCCAATCGATCAGACCAGCGGTGTTCATCGCCACGGCGCCTGTTGCGCCCGTGACCGACACGCCGGTGATCGATATCGGCGCGTTGAGCGTCACGCCGCCATTCGCGGCGATGGTGCCGCCCGTGATCCGCCCGGTATGCGACTTGACATCGACGTCGCCGGCATCGCCCTGAATGCCGGTGGTTGTGATCTGGGTAATCGCCATGTCCTGGGCGACATCGATCGTCATCTTGCCGCCGCTGGTCAGGCTCGGGATATCAATCGTCTCGCGGGTCGAGGTGATCGTCAGCCTGCCGCCCGCCGCTTCCACGGCATTCCAGGTGATCATCTCCTCGGCGCTCATGTCCATCGCGCCGGCACTCGATGTGGCGATGGCGCCCGAGATCGTCGTCTTGGCGGCCATCCGCGTTGCGCCCGCCAGGCTGACCGAGCCGCCAACGATCGCACCGGTATCCGACGTGATATCGGCGCCACCGGCCGTGGCGGTCAGTTGCGTGAAGGTGACGTTGTTCTTGGCCCACAGGGTCTGCGCGCCGCCGCTCGTGATCGTCGCGATATCGATGACGTTCGCAGACGAGCGCACGTCCACGGTCGTCCCGGCGGTAACGGCGTTCCAGCGGATCTGGCCGTTGGCGGCGGTCATCTCGACCGAGCCGCCTGCCCTGACTTCGGCGCCGGTGATGGTCGTTGCGGCATTCATCGTCACCGAGCCGCCGGCATCCACATTCACCAGTCCAGTCCCGAGCGCGATGACCGCCCCCTCATCCGAACGCAGAACGATGTCGCTGTTGCTGCCGGTCGTCTTCACCTGCCGGAAGGTGACGTCGTGCTTGGCCCACAAAGTCAGGCTGCCGCCGCTTTCGACGACGTCGACGGTGACGGCGGCGCCGAGCGAGCGCACGAACATGCTGCCGCCGGCGCGCAGCACGGACCAGTTCAACTCACCGCCGTCGCCGGCAGCGCCGGTCGCAGTGATCGAGCCTTCGGCGATCAGCGAGACGGAACCGTTGGAGGTGATCGATCCACCGACGATCGAGCCACTGTAGGACGTCAGGTTCACGTCGCCCAGGCCGGGCGCGGCCGTGTTGGTCAGTTGATCGAAGGCGACGTCCTGCTTGCCCTGCATCGTGATCGAGCCGACCGTGGTCGCCGTGCCGACCTGCGCGCCGCCGTCAGTGGACGTTACGTCGATGGTGGTCGCGGCGTTGAGGGCTTCCCAATCGATGGCTCCGCGCGCGTGGAGGGAAATCAACGTCGGCGACGTGATGGACCCGGTGCCGGTGATCTTCGCATTGGCTGCGAGCGGCGAATTGGACAACAGGTTCGCGCCGGCCGTCAGCGTGACCCCGCCAGCGGCCGTGATCGAAACACCCAGGATCGCGCCTTCGCCGGTCGTCACGATCACGTCGCCGGGATCGCCCGCGAGGGCCAGGCTGGTGAGGGTGCCGAAGCTGACATTGTCGGCGGCCAGCAGCCGCACCGTGCCGCGGCCGGTCGCGGTGCCGACAGTGAGCGTGCCGGGGCCGGTCGTTTGCGCGATGAAGTGGCCCGTCGAGCCGGCATCGGTGCTCGCCAGAACGCTGTCGAGCCTGTAGCTGCCGGCGCCGGTGACATCGACGGTGCCCTTGACCGCCGACAGCAACGTCGCGTGCATGTCCGGTGCGGCAGCCAGGTAGATACTGCCGGTGGTCGCGATCGCGGCAAGGGACTGCGAGCTCACCGACACGCGCTGCGAGGCCGTGCCGATGTTGCTGGCCGTCAGCGACACCACGGCGCCGGCGCCGGTGGTGACCAGATCGGTCAGCGCATCGCCATTGCTCAGAATCGCGGCAGTGGTGATGCCGCCGGCCTGGACGACGATCGAGGCGGCATCGCCGACCGCGGCGCGCGAGACGAGCTGGCCAAGCGTGGCATCGCCGGTGGTGACGACCGTGAGCACGCCGAAAGCGTCGAGCACCGACCAGGCGCCCATGCTCAGCGAGGCCGCCGTGATCAGGATCGTGCCCGCCGTGCTCTTGGCGACGATATGATCCTGCGCGGTGCCGGCGGCGAAGGTCACACCGGCATTGGCGAAGAAATTAAGCGCATTGGCGGCTGTAACGTCGGCATTGATCGCAATTGAACCGGCGATCGTGTTGAATGTCGCGCGACCACTCGCTGTCAGTGCGCCGTAAGTACCGGTGGCGCCCAAGATCATGTTACTCGCCGGACTATAGATCGCCATGTCGCCGACGGAAGAGCCGGTGATGGCGCCGGCGATGCGCACCAGCAGCGGCTGCAACGTCACGCCGTTGTAGCCGACATGATCACCAGACCGAACATCAAGCGTCGAGCCAAGAATGTGGACGATGCTGAAATCGGTGAACGACGCCAGTCCGTAGATGCTTCCGGTCGCGGCGATTTCGATCGGCGCCGAGCCCTGCCCCGAGACGATATTGCCGAGGACGAAGTCACCCGCGGTCTGCCGGACATAAATGCCCTGCTGGGCGGACGCCTGATCGAGCTGACCGCCCGATGAGGCACTGAGCGACAGCAGCAGCGCATCCGGATTATCCGCCGGATTGACACCCGCCGCCGCGCCGCGGCCGATCGAGCCCGTTTCCGCGATCAGCGTCAGGCTGGCGAGATTGCCGGACACGGCGACCGCACCGGAGACGCCGTAAATGCTGCCATGGGCGACAAGGCGGACATTGCCGCCGCCGGATGCCGTGGTCTGGACGCCCTGGGTCTGCGCGGCAACGATTGGCCCGAAGGTCGCCGCCGGAATGCCGCCGAGCACCATGTCGGTGGCGCTGCCGAGATAGATGTCGTTGCGCGCCTGGGCCGCGACCGGGCCGAGCGGATTGACGATGATCAGCTTCTGCTGCTGCACCGAGACGTTGTAGGTCGTGATCCCGGTTTGCGGATCGACGGTCGAGGTCACGGTCAACTGCCCCGGTCCGGCGGAAGCCAGCAGCCCCTTCTGCGCGGCGGTCAGATTCGAGGCGTCGACGCTGGTAAAGGAGAAGGTTTCCGGCGCCGCGAGACTGCCGATCGAACCGTTCGGCGCAAATAGCATGACCTGCCGGCCCGAGACGTTCAGCGGCAGACTGTCGATCGACGGCGGCGAAGCCGTCGTCGCGCCCGAGCTGACCGTGTAGCGCAACTGATCGAGCGTCCATTGCGAGCGCTCGGTGATCGCAGCGTAGACGTCCGAACTGGTCGCCAGCGAATAGCGATACGAAGCGTCATAGGTCGCCAGCGCCGCCGTGGAAACACCGGGCGCCGCGCGCAGACGCGCCGCTTCGACTGCCGTGGCGCCGAACAAGCTCGCCACCGTCACGCCGGTGCCGAGCTGATCGGCGGCAACCATGCCCAGGAGATATTGCGCCCGCAGATAACGCTTGTTGACCTCGGTTCGGATCGCATCCTGCGCGGCCTGCGAGTTCAGATCGGCATTCTGCGCCAGAACGCCGGCGGCAATGAGCTGGGCGCCGATCGACTGCACGCCAAGATCGGTGATGTTGTACTGGTTCGGCTGGTTCGGAACGTTGTAAGCGAGATTCCTGAGCTGCCAGTAGTCGCAATAGGCGGCGTTGATCAGCGACTCGTAGCTCGCGACCTGCGCCGCGCCCGAGCCGTTGACCAGTTCGAGGCTCGCCCAGACGCTTTCGAGATACTGCTGCTGCGCCGCCGTCAGGCCGACGGTGTTGTGGCCGCTGAGGATGCTGCCATTCATCGCCGCGATGAACACCGGGCCGTCCGTTGCCGTCACCGCGCCGATGCGAAGGTCGCCGCTCGACTGCACGATATAGGCGCCGGTCGCCGAAGCGCTGTTGAAGACGCCGCCATCGGTCGTGCCGCCCTCGAGCATAGTCGCCCAGGTCTGGACGACGAGCGGATTGATACTGGTGAGAATGCCAAGGCCGGCGCTGTCGACGCCGGTGATCGCGCCGATGGCACCGCCGATGCTGTTGATGGTGATCGACTTGCCGACGACAACCGGGCTGCTGACGTTGTAGGCGGTCGCCGAATTGATGTCGCCGGACGCCGTAATGTAGACATTGCCCTGCGGCTCCGGTGCACCGGTCGTCGCGTTGGTACGGGAGCTATTAACGCGCACCTGATTGATTTTCAGCGAGCCGGCTGCGTTCACCGCGATATCACGGTCGGTCGAGGTCGCGGTCAGCGCACCGCCGTAAATCTGCACCGGAATAGGCCGGTCGGCCGTGCCGACGCCGCCCTGCCCGTTCAGCGTGACCTGCGTACCGGACACCAGCGGATTGACCGCGCCCGGCGCGACGGTGATCGACGAATTGGCACCGGTGGCGTTGATTGTCGTCGTGCCCTGCAGATTGTTGATCGGACCATTGAGGACGATGCTGCTGTTCGACGCCACGTTGACGCTGCTGACGCCACCGCCGTTGAACGAGATCGAGATCGGGTACGACGCCTTGACGGTGTTCGTGAGCGTCAGGTTGAGCTGGTAGTAGATCAGCTGGTGCCAGGTGCCGCTGAAATCGGTACCGCAGCACGCGTCGCCGGTCGGGAATGAGTTGTTGTAAGCGAGGCCGGTCGCCGACACGACCTGCTGGAAGTTGGTGCTTTGCAAGGCGCCCGTTGTGGTGCCGTTCTGCACTTGCTGAACATTGGCAACGAGCGTCGGCTGGCTGCGGGTCCAGGAATAAGTCGACGAGTTCGCGTTGGCGCCGGCGAAGGTCCAGCCGTAGTCGTTCGACTGCGACGTCTGCGGCCGCGTCAAGGTCGCGGTGTCGACCCATTGATAATACATGTTTTCCGCAGGCCGATAGACCAGCCCGGTCGGCCCACTCTGGCCGAGGATTTGAACGCCTGTATTCTGATAGCTGCTCGTATTGACGCCGGCGGCCTGATAGGTCGTGACCTGCTGCCCCGCGGCACCACCCGCATTGTAGACGTACCACTTCGTCTGGTTCTTGAGCTGATCGACGATCTGCACCACGCTGGCCGCCGTGACACCGGTGTTGATGGTGTTGGTGACCATGGTGACGCCGGTCGTGTTGTTGACGTTGACCGTGCCGGCGCCGCCGTTGACGACGATTTCGCCCTGCGCAAAGCCGGACGTCGACGTGCTGATGATCTTGCCGTTGAGATAGACGTACCCGCCGGTGCCCTGCACGACGCTCGACAGCAGGATCTGGTCGTTGAGGGCGTCATACTTGGCGCCGACCTTCACGTCGCCGCTGTTGTTGGTCGAGATATAGCCGGACAGATCGATGTAATTGCCGACCGCCGCCGCCGATCTGGCATTCGCCAGTTCCGTCGCGTCGCTCTTCAGCGAACTGATGGCGTCCTGCGCGCTCTGGCCGATATTCGCCGAATAGTTGCTGGTCTGGCCGACCGTGACCTTGCCGTTGATGTTGATGACGCCGGCTGACAGGATGATGGCCTTGCCGATCGTGATTTCGCCCCGCTGGACGTTGACCGATTGCGCCGTGACCGGCTGCACGGCCGCGTCCTGGATTTTCACGACCTGGAAATAACGACCGCAGCCCGAGCAGTTGAATGGGCCGCCGTGACCGCCGTCGCCATAAGCCTGGTTCTCGAACCAGCCTCGCTCCCAGCCTGAGATGATGATGTTCGATACCGAAGTATTCTCACCGGTTGCCAAGCCTTGGGCGTCGGGAATACCATTCATCGGCAGGAAGATAGCTGACCACAACTCGCCGCCGGAATAACCGAGGCTCAGCATGCGGGCCGTGAAGATGGTCGAGGCGCTGGTGCCGTAGTTGGTGACCGGCGCGCCCTGAACACCGTCCGTATTGGTGGAGTAGTACTGGTACGGATGCGCCCACTCGATGCCCCCGACATAGATGCTGCCGTAAGTGCCGAGCCAGGTGGCCGCGAGTTCGACGGCGGTGAGCGTATCGGTCGGGCGGAACTGCGCGCCGTTCCACTGATCGGCGACATTGCCGGTCATGTTGTAGACCGAGCCGGCGCCGCCGTTGAAGGTGAAGGCGCCCTCGGGCACGTTCATCTCGATCGCAAGCGCATTGAAGCTTTGCGTCGCCACCACGCTGCCGAGCATGTTGGTGATGCTGAACAGACCGTTGCCGTTGGAGACGACGCCGTTGAAATAGATGTCCGGCGTCGTCACCAGCGGCTGGCCGTTCTGGTCGACGCCACGCCCGGTGTTGGGATCCTTGACGCTGTAGCTTGCGGTGATAGAGATCAGCGGCGCGGTGCCGCTGGTGTCGCTGCTGTAGGTTAGGGTCGTTGAGTTCTGATCGGAGGCCCGGCCGGTGAACACATTGCGCCCGCCGGTCACGCCCGAGATCGACAGTTTGTTGAAGCCCGTGAACTTCAGGCCCTGGTTGTCGACCCGGATGGCCGCCGAGCCACGCGACGTGATCTGGCCTGTCCCCGTCAGCGACTCCGCCAGCACGGACACAGCGCCGGCGGAGACGAGAATGTCACCGAAACTGGAAACCTGGTTCGAGCCGCGCGACGCAAACGGCGCCTGCTGGATCAGCGTATCGATCTGGCGCTGTTTGGTATTGTCCGTGTCGTCGTTGAGCGCCGCAACGGGCTGGTTCGCCGACAGCGCCGTGTCAACCTGCGCGGTCGTCAGCCCGCTGAGCTGCGCGATCTGAGCGAGCACGTCCTGGTAGGGGCTGAAGCCCCCCGTCAGCGCATACTGGATGACTTGATGATTGTAGCTGACCACCGAGCTGAACTGGCTCGGATCGGACTTTTGCTCGAGCGTCACACCGTAAGGTGAATTGGTGACGAGGTTGACCGCGCCATTGAGTCCGATGGTGATGATCGCCTGATTGTGAATGCCGGCCATCACCGTGCCGTTGACGATCACGTCGCCGCGGCCGGCGTTGTTGCCGTTGTCGCTATGGCTACCGTTCGAGTCGCTGTTATTGTCGTGACTCTCGGTCGAGAACAATTCGAGGAACGGGTTGTAGAGCGTGCCGCGACCGTTCGCCTCCACCGCGCCCTGGGTGGCGCCGATGAAAACATTGTTCGCGCCCAGCACCAGCGAGCCGGTGTCGATCTTCAGCGTCGCGTAGCCATACGCCTTGCCATAGCCACCATATTCGGCCGAAATCGGAATCAGCGTGTTGTTGTAGACGACTGTGGTCGCATTAGCCTGGATCTGACTGAAGCGGCTGCCGTCGCCCGCCTTGCCGGCATAGAGATTGATAAGACCCCAGGCCTCGACCCGCGTGCCACCAATGGTGACGTTCTGCGTCGCGGTCAGATCGGCATGGCTGCTGGCGCCTACGCCGCCGACAAGGCCATAGAGACTGGCATTGGCATTGTTGTTAGCGATCATCCTCGCCGAGGAGCCGATATCGATATTGCCGGCGCTGAACAGACGCGCGGCATCGATCTGCACCGTGATGGTCGCGGTCGCCGTCATTTCCGTCTTGGCGCCGCCGCCGGCGAACAGGCCAGCCGCCGTCAGGGTGACCGTGTCGGTCGTCTGCAGATCGGCGAAGCCTTCGATGTTGATCTTCCCCAGCGTGGTCAGCGGATCGTCGTTGAGGCTGAGAATGGTGCCGGCGCCAACGAGCGTATTGATGGTCTGGGTGACGGTCGTCTTGCTCAAAGATGCGCCGGCGGCAAGCGCACCGCCGGAACCGGCGCGGGCGCCGCCGGAAGTTTGCCTGACTTCATCGAGCGCGACCACGTTCACGTCGCGAGCCTGACCCGTGACGCGGTTGCGGCCGTAGGAGTTGACGATGAGGTTGTTGCCGACCTTGGCGGTGACCGTCGACGTGACGGTATTGCTCGCATCGCCGCCGCTGGCGCCGATGGCGGAAGCCTGGAAGGCGTCGCCCGTCGCCGCATAATTCGTCCGGTGCTTGGCGCGCACGCCGAGGCCGGTGACATAGAGCGTGTTCAGCGTCGTGCCGCCCGTGAGCTCGGCGCTGACCGTCGAGGTGGTCGACGTCTTCGAGACCGCGGCAGCACCCGCCGACAGGCCGCCCGAGCCGGCGGTGGATTTGGCAACGGTGGTGTCCGTGCCGTCGGCGATGATCGACAGCGAGCCGTTATTGTTCACATCGGTGGCAATGACACCGGTATCGAGCCAAGCCTTGGTCTCGCTGTCCGCGGTCGACTCCGAGAATGTCGCGCCAGCCGCAACGTAGCCGAAGGCGACGCCGCTCGCCTCGGCGTACTGATCCGTATCGTTCTGCGCCGCGATCGACACATTGGCCGACGGCAGCCGCACATTGGTGCCGCCGTAAGCGTGCACCTTCGTGGTGTTCACGGCTTTCGCATTGGTCCCCTGCAGACCGTAGAGCGTGCCGCCGCCGGCGGCGATGGCTTGCGAATAGGCCGAGTGGTCGCCGGTCGGCACCGCGGCCACGGCGCTGACGGTAAGATTGCCGCTGCCGGAGAAATTCGTGCTGTTGCCGATGGAGGCCGTGACCTGGAGGCCCGCTGTCGCGATCGCCGACGACACGCCGATACCGACGCCGCCGACGGCGACACCTTTCGATGCCGCCGAGACATCCGGCGTTCCGCTGGCATAGACGAGCACGCCGGTGCCGGCCGCCTGGACGCGCGCGCTGTCGCCGACCTGGGCGACGATCTTCTGGGTGTCCGAGGCGGTCGCGGATGCGCCCGCGCCCGCCAGCACGCCGGCCGCGCCGGCGATGGTTTCGGCGCTGACGCTGCCGCCGCCGGTCGTCATGACCGCGACATTGGCGACGTTCGT
>Ga0180223_1001082_pt1 | contig 23486 bp, 24 predicted proteins | sample eDN5th30CKraftOP_FD_151337 | JGI IMG/M metagenome (GOLD analysis project Ga0180223, IMG submission 151337) | Enriched Organic Plus compost microbial communities from Emeryville, California, USA - eDNA 5th pass 30_C Kraft OP (version 2) (version 2) ... | reverse complement strand
CTGTCCGCGGCACTCCGCGACGACGCGGCACTCCGCGCCGAGGTCCGTGCGCGTCAGTCCTGGACCAGAAACGCCGCGAAACTCGGGGTCGCCGCACCCTGGCTGCTGCTGCTCCTGCTCGCCACGAAGCCTGAGACCCTGGACGCCTACGACTCCGCGGCGGGCACCGCGCTGCTCCTCGGCGGACTCGTGGTGACCGTTGTCGCCTACCGAGCCATGGTCGCGCTCGGCCGGATCCCCGGCGAACGGCGGTGGTTCCAGTGACCGGCGAGGGCGCGCTCGCCGTCGTCGTCGGCGCTGCGCTCGGCCTGGGGCTCTGGCTCGTGGCCGCGGCGGTGCCGCGACTCGGTCGGCCACGACTCAGCCAACGGGTGGCCCCATACCTTGTGGATGTCTCGGCGGAGGCGAGGGCGAGTCTCGTGGAGCGTCCGGCCGATCCTGCACCCGTCCTCGGCGTGGTCGCCATTCCGATGGCGCGGCGTGCACGTCAGCTGCTCGCCCAACTCCTGGGCGGCGACGAGGTGGTCGAGCTCCGGTTGCGGCAGTCCGGCTCACGAATCGACGCCGACCGGTTCAGAGCCGAGCAGCTCGTGTGGGCGGCCACTGCGTTCTGCGCCGCATCCGTCGCCATGCTGATGGCGCCGGCTCCACAGAGCTGGCCCGCGCTGGTGCGGGTCGCGACACCCGTGCTCGCGGCCGCGATCGGCGCGGCGCTCCGCGACGGGCTGTTGCAGCGTGCCGCGCGTCGCCGTCTCGCGCGGATCAGCGCCGAGCTGCCCACCGCGCTGGAATTCGTCACGCTCAGTCTGACGGCCGGCGAGGGCATGTTCGACGCGATCCGGAGGCTCGCCCGGACCGGCAACGGCGAGCTCGCAGGTGAGTTCTCCCGGGTCGTGGCCGCGGTCGGCACCGGTGTGCCGCTTCCGGTGGCCTTGCGCGAGCTGCGCGATGGGCTGGGCCACCCGGCGGTCTCGCGTGCGCTCGATCAGGTGCTCGGCGCACTCGATCGTGGAGCGCCGCTCGCCGCGGTGCTCGCCGCCCAGGCACGGGACGCCCGCGAGGAGGCCAAGCGCACGATCATCGAACTCGCTGGTCGGAAAGAGATCGCGATGCTCGTGCCGTTGATCTTCCTGATCCTGCCCGTCACGGTCGCGTTCGCGCTGTTTCCCGGGTACGCCGTCCTGCAGGCCGGGCTCTGACCGCTGGCCGATCGATCACATGAACGAAGGGAATCCCGATGCGACCAGTACTGCGACGGCTCCGCGACGACCGCGGCGACGTCCCTGGGTGGGTGCTCATCACGCTCATGACGGCCGGCCTCGTGCTCGCGATCTGGGTGTTCGCCGCCCCAGCGCTCGAGCAGGTCTTCCAGGAGGCGATGGACCGGATCCTCACCGGCGGGCCACAGCCATGACCGGTGCGCGTGCGTTCGCGGCCGACCGCGGCTCAGCGGCGGCCGAGTTCGCGCTCGCGAGTGCGCTGCTCGCCACGCTGACGCTCGCGGTGCTGCAACTCGCGCTCGCCCTGCACGTGCGGAACACGATCGCCGACGCCGCCGCCGAGGGGGCGCGCGCCAGCGCGCTCATCGGCGCGACCGATGCCGACGGCGTGCTGCGCGCGAAGACACTCATCGCGAGCGCGCTCGACGAGAAGTATGCGCGAGATGTGGCGCTCACCCGTGCCACATCGGGCGAGGGCGTGGTCATCGAGATCACCGTGCGCGCCCCGCTGCCCCTGGTCGGGCTCGTCGGACCAGTGAACGCCATGGAAGTGACCGGTCGTGCCACCGCCGAACCGTTGCGCTGACCGGGTGCGATGCCGAAGCGGTGACGCGCGCCGCTCGGCGCCGATCCACCTCGAGGACCGTGGGTCGTCGTCATTGGAATTCCTGACGGCGGGCGTGCTGCTGCTCGTGCCGCTCGTCTACCTCGTGCTCGCTCTCGGTGCGGTGCAGGCTGGGGCGTTCGCGGTCGAGGCCGCGGCCCGCAGCGCCGCGAGGATTGCGGTGCTCGCCGCGGGCGACCGGCCCGATGCTGACGCCGCCGCCGCGGGTATGCGGGCCGCGGCCGAGCGCGCCGCGCGAACCGTCCTCACCGACGCCAGCCTCGACGGCCCCGCCGCGTCCGTGCAGCTGACGTGCGCGCCAGCCGGGTCGTGTCTCGCGGCAGGCGCGCGCGTCCATGTCGCGGTCGCCGCCTCGATCGTGCTCCCGTTCGTGCCGGACGTGTTCGGGGTCGCGCTGGGCCGGGTGCGAGTCGAGGGCGTGGCGACACAGTCGGTGTCGAAGTTCACGGGCGGCGGGGGATGAGCGGCGTCCGGGTCGGACGGGGCGCGACCCCGCGCGTCTGGCCGCGCGCGACCGTGCCCGTCTGGCGGGATGAGGCCGGCTCCACGCTGTCGCTGATCGCGTGCTTCGCCGCGCTCGCCGCGACACTCACGCTCGTGATCGCCGCGGCATCCTCCCTGTATCTCGAACGCAAGCGCCTCTTCACCGTCGCCGACGGCGCCGCGCTCGCGGCGGCGGAGGCCTGGTCGTTCAGCGCGGCGCCCGCGCGGGCGGGCTCGCTCGCCGTCACGTTCGACGACTCCACGCTTCGCCGCGCGGTCGACGAGTACCTCGCGGCCGCCGGCGCGACGGCCGCGTTCGAGGATCTCCGGCTCGTGCGGGTCGCGAGCGCCGATGGGCGGGGCGTCGCGGTGGAACTGGCCGCGACCTGGCGCTGGCTCGGCATCGACGGCATCGTGCCGGTGACCGTGCCGATTGCCGTCACGGCGACCGCGCGCTCGATCATCCGATGACGGGTGCGTCGGTCACCGCGACGAGCTCGAGTCGTTCGAGTGCTTCGGTCACGGCCGGCTTGGTCTTCCCGCACGCGTTCCGGGGGTAACGCACCGGGATCACGGTGCCGTCCGCCGCCTCGAGCCACAGTGGGCGCACGAGCTCCATGTCGGCCGTACAGGCGAGGTCCTTCGGTACCGGGTCGTCGGCGTCCGCGAGGGCGTCGAGCAACGGGCCCAGGTCACCCGCCCAGCGTTCGATCTGCACAGTAGCCGGCGGGAACGTCCCGTTCACCGGTGCGGTGGGCAGGTCGACGATCCGGCAGCGCAGCGCCGCGACGGCGTCGAATCCATCGGGCACGCGCCCGGGGACCGGCACCGCGGCGTCGGATGTCTCGGGCGCGAGGTCCCACCACGTGCCCTCGGTGCGGCAGTCCACGGTCGTCGTCTCGTGTGCGTCGGGCGCGAGCGGCGGAGCATCCGATGGGGGCGCGCACCCCGCGACGAGGGCGCCCACGACCGCTCCGACCGCCGCACCGAACAGCACGCGACGTGTGCGCCGCCGTCGTCCTCCAAGAACGTGCCTCATACCCGGGTCAACGAGTCGCCGGCGCGAAACGTTGGGGGACGGGCGGCTGGGGGCCGGACTCATCCGCCATCGGATGAGTCCGGCCCTGGGATCGCGAGTCAGCATGCGGTCCTGATCAGCGGAACATCATCTTCTCGTACAGCGTCCGACCCTGGACCCGGTCGGTCAGATCGTCGAGCTGGATGTCGAGATCCATGTCGGCGTTGAAGTCGTAGTACATGGGGTGCTCGGCCGCGTGCAGCACCTTCTGCAGCCCGTGCCGGTCCTTCGACATGTCGATCGACTCGATGAGCTTCGGGTCCGTCACCGTCATGGTGATCGTGCCGCGTTCGGTCGCCCACGCCCAGACCAGCCGCGTGGGATAGGTCTGGTGGCCGGGCCCTGGCACGTCGCCGCTCGTCTCGAGCCGAAGGGGGAGCAGCTCGTCGGTGATCAACGTGTCACCCTTCGCGAGGAAGAACGTCGGGATGTTGATCTGGCCGAGCCCGAACAGCCCCTTCGTCGTCATCTGCACGTAGACCACGGTGTAGTCGCCGACGTGCGCACGGCCCCAGTACCAGTGGTCGAGGAACGAGCCCATCAGGTGGTTGCCCCAGTTGTGGTCGTGGTACGCGCTGCCCGTGAGCTCGACTGTCGACCCCTGCTCGGTGATCGTCGCGGTCACCGTGCCGTACGGCACCGGCACGACCCAGGCGAGATAGTGGGACTTCGCCTGGTCGAAGTAGCTCATACCCGCACCCGGGCGCCACGACGGCGCCACCCGGTCGATGCGCACGTCGGCGACGATGCCGTCGGCCTCGATGTGCAGGTCGTACACGTCGAGATCGCCCTGCACCGTGCTCGGTCCGATGCGCACGTCGCACCGATCGGTCGCCGCGCTGAACTGGTCAGCGTCGAACGTGGGCTCGAGGTGGACGCGGCTGCCGTCGGCGAGCTGGCGGATCACCAGCAGTGTCGGCTGTAACGGCCCGGAGGGGTGCGTGTGCGGCTTGTTCGAGAAGGTCACGACGAGCGTCGAGCCGTCATCGAACTGGCAGTCGAAGTACCACCACTCGAACGTGCTGTCGGCGGCTTTGGCGGCACGGTAGCCGTCTTCCCAGATCGCCACTTTTGTGGGGTCGAGTCCGAGTGAGTTCAGCGCGTCGGTCTGTGCCTCCGCCATTTTCGTTCGGACTTCGGTGGTGTCGGGCAGCGAGTGTGCGCTCATGGATCCCTTTCGTGATCGCGGGGGTGCGACCGCCGGCGAGGGGTGCTCGGTGGCCTCTCGGCGCAACAGTATCGGCACCGCCCGGCGCGTCCTGCGCGACGCCGCCTCGACACGCGGAGGCAGCTCTCCGCACTGCGTCAGGGCGAGCGCGGACGCCGCGTGTGCGGCACGTAGCGTGGCACCCAGCGCCAGAGCGCCGCGGCGCCGATCACGCCCAGCACGCCCACGGCGGCACTCGCGGCCATGATCGACAGCAGCGAGGTCAGCACCGAGATGAGCAGTGGCGCCGCCGCCTGCCCGGTGTCGGCGATCGTGCGGAACGCACCAAGGAAGGGCGCCGGGTTGGACTTCGGCGCCAGATCCGCGCCGAGTGTCATGATCAGCCCGCTCGTCACGCCGTTCGCGAGGCCGAGCACGATCGCGAGGCCCGTGAACCACGCGACCCGGTCGGGCAGGTCGTGCGTGAACGCGAGGGCGATGTGGCCGGCCGCCATGCCGAGCATCCCGGGGATCGCGCCCCACAGCCGGCCGAAGCGGTCCATGATCTGGCCGCTCGCGTAGAACAGCGCGAAGTCCAGCGTGCCCGAGATGCCGATGACGAGCGCGGCCTGCTCGGCGGGCATCCCGATGGAGACCGACCACAGCGGCAGGATGACGGTCCGGCTCGCACGGAGGGCCGAAAGGAGTCCCGCACCCGTTCCGATGCGCGCCAGCACACCCGCGTTCGCTCGGATCGCGCGGAACACGCTCGCGGACTGCTCCGCGGCCGCGGCCTCGGCCTCGCCCGAGGTGCGCAGGTCACCGGATGCTCCGCGCGCAACGCGTGCCGCCCCGAACGTCTTCTCGGGGTCGGGCAGGAGCAGCAGCACCGCGACGACGGCGAAACAGGCCACGACGAGCACCCACATGACGGACTCGCTCGAGCCGGTCCACGCGATGATGCCCGCGGCCACGAACGGCCCCACGGCCCAGCCACCGCGGAACACCCCGCCGAGGGTCGAGAGCGCGCGAGCGCGCACGCGCGCCGGCACGTACGTCGTGAGAAAGGCGTGCCGGGCGAGGCCGAACACGGCCGTCGCGAGTCCGAGGAGGAACACGCCGATGCCGAGCGCGGCGACTGACGGCAGGCCCAGCGGGACGAGCACGGCGATGATGCCGAGCATGGCCGCCCCGATCATCGCGGGGCGCTCGCCCACGCGTGAGACGAGCCATCCGGCGGGCAGATCGGCGACGAGCTCGCCGACCATCAGCATGGCCGCGACGAGGCCCGCGATCGCGAGCGAGGCGCCCCGGTCGGCCGCGACGAGCGGGATCACGGGGATCATGGCGCCCTCGCCGAGCGAGAACACGAGGGTCGGCAGGTACGCCGGGAGGATCACCGACCGCCACGAGAACGGGGCGGGCGCGTCGGCAGTCATCGCCATCGACGCTACACCCGCGATCGCGGCCCACAGCCCTGGACGGCTCGTGCGGACGCGGCCGTCCGGCCCCGCGCACAGCTAGGCTGTTCGGGACATGTTGGATGCAGATTTCTCGCAGGCGATCGCGGCCCTGCGCGCCACCTTCCGCGACATCCGGGCCGTCGTCGACGTCGAGGCCCTCGAGGCGGACATCGCCAGGCTCTCCGAGGAGGCCGGCGCACCCGACCTCTGGGACGACACCGACAACGCGCAGAAGGTCACGAGCGCGCTCAGCCACCGCCAGGCCGAGCTCAAGCGCATCACCGAGGTGGAGAACCGGCTCGACGACCTCGACGTGCTCGTCGAGCTCGCCGCCGAGATGGACGATGAGGACGCCGCCGAGGAGGCGCGTCAGGAGCTCACCGCACTCGAGGAGGTCATCGGTCAGCTCGAGGTGCAGACGCTGCTCGACGGCGAGTACGACTCGCGCGGCGCGGTCGTCACCATTCGGTCCGGCGCGGGCGGCGACGACGCGACCGACTTCGCCGAGATGCTCATGCGCATGTACCTGCGCTGGGCCGAGCGGCACAAGTACCCGGTCAAGGTCATGGACACGTCGTACGCCGAGGGCGCAGGCATCAAGTCGGCGACCTTCGAGATCGACGTGCCCTACGCGTACGGCACCCTCTCCGTCGAGGCCGGCACGCACCGGCTCGCGCGGATCAGCCCCTTCGGCTCGGCCGACAAGCGGCAGACCAGCTTCGCCGCAGTCGAGGTCATCCCGATCATGGAGGAAGCCAAGGAGATCGACATCCCCGAGGGGGACATCCGGGTCGATGTGTTCCGCTCGTCCGGACCCGGCGGCCAGTCGGTCAACACGACCGACTCGGCCGTGCGCATCACCCACATCCCGACCGGCCTCGTCGTCTCGATGCAGAACGAGAAGTCGCAGATCCAGAACCGTGCGGCCGCGATGCGCGTGCTGCAGACCCGACTGCTCCTGCTCAAGCGCGAGGAGGAGGCGGCGAAGAAGAAGGAGCTCGCGGGCGTCATCACCGCGAGCTGGGGCGACCAGATGCGCTCGTACTTCCTCTACGGTCAGCAGCTCGTGAAGGACCTGCGCACGGGCTACGAGGTCGGCAACCCGGCGACGGTGTTCGACGGCGACCTCGACGGGCTCATCGCGGCGGGCATCAAGTGGCGGAAGCGCAAGGACGACGACTGAGGTCGCAATTCGCGTGCACGCCGTGCTGATCAGGTGCGAGTCGCTCAGCCCGTTTTCGCTGCATACTGCTTAAGCTCGATCCGATGATCCGCTTCGACTCCGTCACCAAGACCTACCCGGGCCAGGGCAGGCCTGCCCTGAACGACATCGGGGTGGAGATCCTGCGCGGCGAGTTCGTGTTCCTCGTCGGCGCGTCCGGCTCGGGGAAGTCGAGCTTTCTGCGGCTGATCCTGAAAGAGGAGAAGCCGACGAAGGGCTCCATCCACGTGCTCGGCCAAGACCTGGGCTCGATCTCGAGCCGCAAGGTCCCGTACTTCCGGCGCAGCCTCGGCGTGGTCTTCCAGGACTTCCGCCTCCTGCCCAACAAGTCCGTCTACGACAATGTGGCGTTCACGCTCCGCGTGATCGGCAAGTCGCGAGGGTTCATCCAGTCTGCGGTTCCCGAGACGCTCAAGCTCGTCGGCCTCGACGGGAAAGCCAAGCGGATGCCCCATGAGCTCTCGGGCGGCGAGCAGCAGCGCGTCGCGATCGCCAGGGCGATCGTGAACAAGCCGCAGGTGCTGCTCGCGGACGAACCGACGGGCAACCTCGACCCGGTCACGAGCGCCGGCATCATGACGCTGCTCGAGCGCATCAACGCGGCCGGCACGACGATCGTCATGGCCACGCACGAGGCGGGGATCGTCGATCAGATGAAGCGGCGGGTGATCGAGCTCTCCGCGGGTGACATCGTGCGAGACGAGACCGAGGCCGGCTACGACGGGCAGACCGTGCGCGACGTGGAGTACGTCCCCGAGCAGCAGCCCGACGGCTCGATCACGGCGGTCGCGCCGAAGATGACCCCTGAGATCATGCGCGATGCGCCGCCGCTCTACGTCGAGCCCGAGGCGACCGATGACGTGACCGACGCCGCGGCGCAGATCACCGCGGCCGCGACCGGGCAGATCACGCTCGATCCCGAGCAGCTCAAGCCGAAGGACGCGCCAGCGGCCGGGGCATCCGATCACCTGACGCTCGCCGAACGCCTCGGCCTGCGCGCTCCGGGAGGCCCTCGGCACGACGACCGCGACCAGGAAGTGGGACCCACCTCATGAGGATCGGGCTCGTGCTCGCCGAAGCGGCGAACGGGCTGCGCCGCAACGCCTCGATGGTCGTATCGGTCGTGCTCGTCACGTTCATCTCGCTCACGTTCGTCGGCACGGCCGCGCTCATGCAGCTGCAGATCGGTCAGATGAAGAGCTACTGGTATGACCGCGCGCAGGTCGCGGTGTACCTCTGCACGACCGTGTCGACGGCGGCCGGCTGCATCGATGGCGAGGCCACCGAGGAGCAGAAGTCGGCTGTGGAGTCCCAGCTCGAATCGGCCACGCTGGCGCCGTACATCGACGAGTTCTACTTCGAGGACCACCAGCAGGCCTACGACAACTTCCAACAGCAGTTCGCAGGTACCCCGGCCGCCGACTACGTCACGCCAGAGGTGCTGAACGAGACATTCTGGGTGAACCTCGTCGACCCCTCGCAGTCCGAGGTGATCGCCGAGGCGCTCGCGGGCCTCGCGGGCGTCGAGCAGGTGGTCGACCAGCGCCGCTACCTCGACCAGATCTTCGACGTGCTGAACGCGGCGAGCTTCACGGCGATCGGCATCGCCGCGATCATGCTCGTCGCGGCGGCGCTGCTCATCGCGACCACGATCCGGTTGTCGGCGTTCTCGAGGCGCCGTGAGCTCGGCATCATGCGCCTGGTCGGCGCATCGAACCGGTTCATCCAGACCCCGTTCGTGCTCGAGGGCGTCATCGCCGGGCTCATCGGCTCTGTGCTGGCGGGCGCCGCCGTCCTCGGCATCGTGCACTTCTTCGTGCAGGGGTACCTCGCGCAGAGCCTGTCGTTCACGTTCGTCGACCTTGGCGAGGCGTGGCTCGTGGTGCCCCTGCTCGTCGCGGTCGGCGTGCTGCTCGCCGCGGTCTCAGCGGGGATCGCCATCCGCCGGTACCTCCGGGTCTGAGCTTCGGGAGACGCGGCCTCCTTCGTCGGTCGTTCCTCGACCGACGGCGTGGGCTAGACTGAACGGCTGCCCGGGCTTCGCCCGCGGCATCCGTCAGATCGAATGCTCGAACGAGAGGAGTGCGCCGTGCCCAAGGAACGCGGTCAGAAGGTCGTCGCGACCAACCGCAAGGCGCGGCACGACTACACGATCGAGGACACCTACGAGGCGGGCCTCGTGCTCACCGGGACCGAGGTGAAGTCGCTCCGAGAGGGGCGCGCGTCGCTCGTCGACGGGTATGCGTTCATCGACGGCGGCGAGATGTGGCTCGACGCGGTGCACATCCCCGAGTACACCGAGGGCACGTGGAACAACCACGCGCCGAGGCGCAAGCGCAAGCTGCTCCTGCACAAGCAGGAGATCGTGAAGATCAGTCACCGCACGAAGGACGGCGGATACACGCTCATCCCGCTGTCGATCTATTTCAGCGACGGGCGCGCCAAGGTCGAGCTCGCGGTCGCGAAAGGCAAGCGCGAGTACGACAAGCGGCACGCGCTGCGCGAGCGTCAGGACAAGCGCGAGGCCGACCGGGCGATCGCGTCGAGACGCCACCTGGGGGAGTAGCCGGTGGCTGAGCGCGCGCGCATCCCGGTGCCCGGCACGAAGAACTTCCGGGACGTCGGCGGACTGCACACGCCGACCGGGCGGGTGCGTCATGGCGTGCTCTACCGGTCGGACGTGCTCAACCGGCTCGGCGAGGACGGCCGGGCCGCGCTGGCCTCGCTCGGGGTCGGCGTCGTCATCGACCTCCGCGACGAGAACGAGGCGTCGTACATGCCCGACGACCTCGACGGGCTCGACCTGGACGTGGTGCGGCTGCCGGTCTTCGAGGGGTCGGGCGCCTCGCAGGGCGTCGGAGTGACACTCGAGCTGCTGTACGAGCGCATCGTCACGCAGCATGCGGCGGTCGTGGTGAGCGCCATCCGGCAGATCGCGACCACCGACGGGCGTGCCGTCCTCGTGCACTGCACTGCGGGCAAAGACCGCACGGGGGTCGTGATGGCGCTGGCGCTGCTCGCCGTCGGCGTCGACCGCGACGAGGTGCTCGCCGACTACGCGCTGACCGAGGCGAATCTGGCCGGCGAGTGGCTCGACGAGATGGTGGCCATTGTCGGGCGCTTCGGCGTGCCCGACGTGCCTGAGCTGCGGGTACTCATGGGCGGCAGCCCGCCGGAGGCGCTCGCCCACGTGCTCGCGGTGATCGAGCGCGAGCACGGGTCGATCCGGGACTACCTGCTGGCGTCGGGGCTCGCGATCGAGGAACTGGCGTTCCTCGAACGCCGGTTGGTCGAACCCCGGTGAGCTGCTTCCTCGCGCCGGTCAGGCCGGGTCGGCGGTGAAGCGCGCGTCGACGGATGCCTCGATCAGCAGATCGGCCGGTGCCAGCTCGGTGACCGGGGGCTCCGCGCCGGCGTACGCGGCCGCGCGCATCATCATCGCCTTCGGCTGCGGCGCAACCTGCGGCGGAGTGAGCAGGCCGTGGTCGGCGAGCTCGATGGGCGATGGACGACCCAGCCCGAGGGCGGAGGCGTAGATCTCAGCCTTCGTGATCGCGTCGGCGACCGCGGCCCGCTGCGCGTCCTCGAGGAGCCGGCGGCGCGTGGCATCCGTCAATCGCCACTCGATGCCCGTGACGGTGACCTGCTCGCGCAGGGCCGCTGCGCTCACCCGCTCGCCCAGCCGGTCGAGGTCGCGGAAGACGGCCTCGATGTCGGCACGGGCCTCGTGCACGAGGGGGAGGCGCCGGCCCTCGGCATTCCATGGGCGCTGCGACCACACGCGCAGCTGCTCGGCCGACCAGAGCTCGAGCGCACCAGAGGCCTCGAGCGCCCGGATCGCCGCGATGAGCTCCTGATGCGCGCCGCCCGCCTCCTGCAGCACGCTTTCGCGATGCGGACCCGACTGGCCGACCGTGAGGCTCACGACGGCGAGCTCGGGCGCGACGCGCAGCTCGGCGGATCCGGTGACGGTGATCTGAGTGCTCACGGGAGGGCTCCTCTCGGACGGGAATGGCGCGACGGGCGCCGATGTTCTATTCTGTAAGGCCGCGCAGCGTCCGCTGCCGGTGATGGCAACTCAACAGTGTGTGATGACGGCCCGCCAGCTCTTGTGCGAACGAGAGTGGTGACCATGGGGATGATCGGTTTCGACATCGTCTGCGTTACCGCGAGAAGCGGGCCGAGGATGCAGGGTTATCTCGTGAACGCTCCCTGCGAAACAATAACTGCCAATAAGAAGCAGTCCGACTTCGCCCTCGCTGCCTAAGCTAGGCCGATAGTCCGTCAGCCCGGGTGTGTTCCCGCCCCGGTCGCTGGCGTCATCTAGGGAACTCGCTGCGCGACGTCGCCTGAGCGTCGTGCGGGACTTTTTTCAGGCTGGGCCTGTCGACTCGGTTGCCTGTGGCAAGGGTCGGGGCCGATGAGAACGACACACAGGATGCGCCCGGAGAAGGCGCGGGACCACAGCGATGGACGGGGGTTCGATTCCCCCCATCTCCACCACGGTCGTCATCACACACGAGCTGTCAGCGAGAGGCCGCCCCCAGGGCGGCCTCTCGTGTCTGCACCGCGAGCCGTGGAGGCTACACCCGCGACGAGGGGCTTCACGTCAAGCGGCGGGACGCCGGTTCCGGCGGCGTTAACATGGCCAGATGCCCTACGCCGCTGATCCCACCCGCTATGACCACATGACGTATCGACGCTCGGGCCGCTCAGGTCTGCAGCTTCCGCTGCTGTCGCTCGGGCTCTGGCACAACTTCGGCGAGGATCGTCCGCTGGACGGGCAGCGGGCCCTCCTGCGGCGTGCCTTCGATCTCGGCATCATCCACTTCGACCTCGCCAACAACTACGGGCCGCCGTTCGGGTCGGCCGAGGAGAACTTCGGCCGCATCCTCAACGGTGACTTCGCCGCGCACCGCGACGAGCTCGTCATCTCGACGAAGGCCGGCTGGAACATGTGGCCCGGGCCGTACGGCGTCGGCGGGAGTCGGAAGTATCTCGTCTCGAGCCTCGACCGCTCGCTCGCGAGCATGGGACTCGACTACGTCGACATCTTCTATCACCACCGGCCGGACCCGGAGACTCCGCTCGAAGAGACCGCTGCCGCGCTCGACGCCATCGTGCGCGCGGGCAAGGCGCTGTACGTCGGTGTGTCGTCGTACTCGGCCGACCAGAGCCGCGAGATCGCGGGCTACCTGCGCGAGCTCGGCACGCCGCTCACCATCCACCAGCCGTCCTATTCGATGCTGAACCGCTGGATCGAGACCGAGGGGTTGCTCGACGCAGCCGAAGACCTCGGGTTCGGCGTGATCGGCTTCACGCCGCTCGCGCAGGGCCTGCTGACCGACAAGTACCTGCACGGTATTCCCAAGCACTCGCGGGCCGCGGCGGGCACGTCGTTCGACCCGTCGATGATTTCCGACGAGGCGCTCGAACGGCTCGGCGCGCTCAACGAGCTCGCCTCCTCGCGCGGCCAGTCGCTCGCGCAGCTCGCGCTCGCCTGGGCGCTGCGCGACGAACGCGTGACGAGCGTCGTCATCGGCGCGAGCCGAGTCGAGCAGCTCGAGGAGAACGTGCGCGCGCTCGATCGGCTCGAGCTCACCGATGACGAGCTCGCGGCCATCGACCGGCACGCCGTCGACACGGGTGTCGACCTCTGGGCTGACGCGCGCGGCGGAGGCGAGCTGCCCGACAACCGGACCTGACCCGCGTCGTCGCGCGCGGGTGCGGCGTCGCGCGGTGCAGTGCTGGCGTGCCGCGGCGGCGGGATGCACCGTGCTGGTCGCGCTCGCCGCTCAGCGCGACTCGCGCAGCACGGCGAGGACGGCGTCGTGCAGAGGCCCGTTCGTCGCGAGCGAGCTGCCGTGGTGGGCGCCGGGTACGCCGTCGATCGAGGTGAAGCGACCGCCTGCCTCCTCCACGATCGGAATGAGCGCGGAGAGGTCGTACGTCTTCACGTCGAACTCGCCGACGATGTCGACGAGTCCTTCGGCGAGCAGCGCGTACGACCACAGGTCGCCATAGGCGCGGTCGCGCCAGACCTGCTGCGCGAGCGTGAGAAGGCCGTCGAGGGCACCGGCGTCGCGCCATTGCGCGAGGCTCTGGAAGCTGAGCGACGCGTCGGCCAGACTGGTCACCCCCGACACCCTGATGCGGCGCGGCGTCGCGCCCGGAGCATCCGTCGTCCACGCCCCCTGGCCGCGCGCCGCCCACCAGCGGCGGCCCATCGCCGGCGCTGACGCGACGCCGAGGACCGGCACGCCGTCCACCGCGAGCGCAATGAGCGTGCCCCACACCGGGACACCACGGAGGAAGTTCGCGGTGCCGTCGATCGGGTCGACGATCCACCGGCGGTCGGAGGAGCCAGCGGTGCCGAACTCCTCGCCGAGCACGCTGTCGTCGGGCCGGAGCTGGTGCAGCGTCTTCCAGATCTCGCCCTCCACGGCGAGATCGGCCTCGGTGACGGGCGAGCGGTCGGGCTTCGTCGAGACCTCGAGATCGGTGGCGCGGAAGCGCGAGAGCGACAGCGCATCGCTGCGGTCGGCGAGGTCGAGGGCGAGCGCGAGGTCATCGGAGAGAGCGGTCACGTGCACCAACCCTAGCCAACGACGGCACTGGCGCGTCTGGGCCTGTGCAGTGTACGGTGAGCGCACCCACCGACACCCGACGGCAGGCCGGCCGAGAAAGGCCTCAGCGATGAGGAGCAGCCCGAAGCACGTGCTGCGCGCCGCCGCGCGCGGTGCCGTCGTGTTCGCGATGGCCACGCTCGTCGCGCTGCTCTCGTTGGCGCTGGCGCTCGCGCCGACGGCGCCGGTCCATGCGCTTGCGCCCGACGGGCAGTCCTGGATCGCGGGCGATATCGCGCCCGAGTCGGGTGATCTGGACCCGATCGGCGGTGCCGATGCGCCGACCGACACGGACGACGGCGACGACGCTGTGGAGGCCCGATCGACACGCGTCGGTCGTGCGGCCGGACGCGCCGCGAGCCGGTCGGCGGCCGGCCGGCGAGGCATCCGATCGCTGCTCGGAACCGACCCGCGCGGGCCTCCGGCCAACTGATCCGCCTCGCGGTCGAGGCGGTCGAATCGGGGTCCCTTGTCCCCCAAAACGAGGGTGATTCACTCTTTGTTCATTGACGGTCCGCTTTTCCGCGCCCAAAACTGTGCTCGATGGGGAAGGAATACCCGACGAATCCTCATTGGAGCGCGATACCCGTCGTGCCTCCGTCGCCTCGCTCTATTTCGGTACCCGCCGAACCTGGAGGCACGGCAATGAAGCCCACTGCGCCGACGCGCGCCCGCGCGTCGATCGAACACTCAGAACCGAGGCGCCTCGCGCGCCTGCTCCTCGCCCTCACCACCGCGGTCATGCTCGTCGTGACCATGCTCGCGCTGCAGCCGGTCACGGCTGCGAACGCGGCGACCGACGACGATCCATCGTTCGTGCTCACGCAGAACGACCTGGAGTTCATCCTCCGGCAGATCCAGATCTCGGAGGCGCACGCGGCCGGCAACCCGCTCCGCTGCGCCAACGACGAGGACACCAGCGGGAAGTGCGTGAACGGTGATGCTCGCACGCTCGGCGTCCGCACCGTGGACGGCAGCGAAAACAACCTGCTCGCCGGCCAGGCCGACTTCGGGTCGTCGAACAGGGCGTTCCCGCGCATGCTCGATCCCGAGTGGCGCCAGGCGGACCCGAACCCCGCCTACCCCGGTACCGTGCCCCCCACGGGCCCTCCCGGGAACGCGCCCGAGGTGGTCGAGGTCTGCGACGAAGGCCTGACCTGCTACGAGCAGACCGAGGGGATCGTCTACGACTCCGACCCGCGCACGATCTCGAACCTCATCGTCGACCAGACGATGAACAACCCCGCGATCGTGAACCAGGTCGAGGCGGGCACCGCCACGCGGATCGGGAACACCGACCTCGTGGTGACGCCGAACACCGCGCCCGATGAGGAACTCTCCGCCCCGTTCAACACGTTCATGGGCTTCTTCGGCCAATTCTTCGACCACGGGCTCGACCTCGTGCGGAAGGGCGGCAACGGCTCGATCTTCGTGCCGATGCAGCCCGACGACCCGCTGTACGTCGAGGGATCGCACACCAACTTCCTCACGCTCACCCGGGCGACCCGCATGGCGGACGAAGAGGGCAACCGGGTCACCGAGGACCACGAGAACCTCACGACGCCCTTCATCGACCAGAACCAGACCTACTCGTCGCACCCGTCCCACCAGGTGTTCCTCCGGGAGTACTTCGCCGACGCGACCGTCACCGGGCTGCTGCTCGAGGGCGAGAACGGCGGTCTTGCGACCTGGAACGACGTGAAAGCGCAGGCGCGCACGGTGCTCGGCATCGACCTCACCGACGCCGACGTGCTCGACGTGCCGCTGCTGCGCACGGACCAGTACGGACACTTCACACCCGGACCGCAGCGTGGACTTCCCATGCTCGCGGTCGCCGACGAGAGCGTCGAGGGAGGCGTGGCCTTCATCGAGGGCAACACCGCCGCGCCGATCTCCACCGAGAACGCGCTCGGTACCGGCCACGCGTTCCTCGAGGACATCGCGCACGGTTCGAAGCCGGTCACCGGCGAGAACGGACAGCTGCTCCCGCGGTACGACGAGAACGGCGAGCAGATCCTCGACGAGGGCGGCCAGCCGGTTCTCGCCGGATACGACAACGTGGCGCTCGGCGAGCACTTCGTCGCCGGCGACGGTCGCGTCAACGAGAACATCGGGCTCACCGCGATCCACGCCGTGTTCCACGCGGAGCACAACCGCATGGTCGGGCAGATCGAGGAGGTGCTGAACGGGGAGCGCCCCGAGCTGGAGAGCGGCAACATCGACGAGTTCGCGAAGGCGTTCCGCGGTGAGGCGCACAACTTCCCGTCGGTCAAGGCCGGCGAGGAGCTCCCGCAGCCCGAGGCCGACGACTGGTCGTACGAGGAGCGGCTCTTCATCGCGGCGAAGTTCGCGACCGAGATGCAGTACCAGCACCTCGTGTTCGAGGAGTTCGCGCGCAAGGTGGCGCCCGGCATCGACGCGGTCGTCTTCAACGAGAACAGCTACAACCCCGGTGTCGACCCCGCGATCTTCGCGGAGTTCGCCCACGTGGTGTACCGGTTCGGACACTCGATGATGACCGACACGATCGGCCGCGCGCCGGTCGAGGGCGGCGATCAGAGCCTCGAACCGATCTCGCTGTTCGACGGGTTCCTGAACCCGGATGCGTATACCGGGTCCGGCACCCTCGACCCCGAGGAGGCCGCCGGCTCGCTGATCAACGGCATGACGGCGGAGGTCGGCAGCCAGATCGACGAGCACGTGGTCGACACGCTGCGCAACCAGCTGCTCGGCATCCCGAACGACCTGGCCGCCATCAACCTGATGCGTGGTCGCGACGTCGGCATCCCGTCGTTGCAGTCGGCTCGCCGCTCGTTCTATGCGGCGAGCAACGAGCCGAGCCTGCGTCCGTACTCGAGCTGGTTCGACTTCGGGCAGGGCATCAAGAACGGCAACAACTTCGGTCGTGGCGGTTCGAACGCATCGCTCGTGAACTTCGTGGCGGCCTACGGCACGCACCCGACGATCCTTGATGCGACGACCTACGAGGCGAAGCGCGAGGCGGCGGCGCTGCTGGTGAACGGTGCGCCGCTCGGCGAGGAGTTCATCCTGCAGTATGCCGGCGCCGACCGGTTCGAGACCGCGGCGAAGGTGTCGCAGCGGGCATTCCCGAACCCGGGCGTGCCGGTCGCGTACCTCACCAACGGGATGAACTTCCCCGACGCCCTCGCGGGCGGCGCCGCAGCCGCGGCGCAGGGCGGCCCGATCCTGCTGACGGCGAGCCACCTCGGCGCCGAGATCCCGAGCGCGACCGCGGTCGAGCTCGCGAGGCTCAAGCCGGAGCGGATCGTCATCCTCGGTGGCGAGAACGCGGTGAGTGCCACGCAGGCCGCACGGCTCGAGGCGTACGCCACGAGTGGGACCGTGGACCGGATCGGCGGCGCCGACCGGTTCGAGACCGCCGCGCTGATCAGCCGCGAGTTCGCCTCGCCGGGTGTGGAGCGCGTGTTCATCGCCAACGGGATGAACTTCCCCGACGCGCTCGCGGGCTCCGCGGTCGCAGCACGGGACGGCTCGCCGGTGCTGCTGGTGTCCCCGACCACGATCCCCGGCGCGACCGCCGCGGAGCTTCGCCGGCTCGACCCCGACGAGATCGTGATCCTCGGCGGCAACGCCACGGTCGGCCAGGCGGTCGCTACGGCGCTGTCGAACTACGCCCCGTCGGTCTCCCGGGTCTCCGGCGAGGACCGCATCGAGACGGCCGTGAGCGTCAGCGAGCGGTTCTTCCCGGACGGTGCCGACGAGGTGTACATCGCGACCGGCTACAACTTCGCCGACGCGCTCGCCGGCGGCGTGGCTGCCGGGCTCGACGGTTCGCCGCTGCTGCTGGTGAACCCGGGCGGTGCCTCGCAGGCCGTGCTCGACGAGATCGCCCGGCTCGCGCCCTCGAGGATCCACGTCCTCGGTGGCTACGTGGCCGTGCCGCAGATCGTGCACGACCAGCTCGCCGAGTTCACTCCCGAGCCGCTCGACCCGCCGGCCGACCGCGTGGACTTCATTTGGAGCACCGGCGAGTGGGCGAGCACACCCGAGGGTGTGACGACCACGGGGCTCGACGAGGTGGACTTCTGGATCGGCGGTCTCGCAGAGCGGCTCAACCCGTTCGGCGGCATGCTCGGCTCGACGTTCAACTACGTGTTCGAGATCCAGCTGGAGAACCTCCAGTTCGGTGACCGGTTCTACTACCTGTTCCGCAACCAGGGGCAGCAGTTGTTCGCCGCACTCGAGGGCAACACGTTCGCCGACATCATCCAGCGCAACACGGATGCGTCGAACCTTCCGGCGGATGTCTTCGCGTTGCACGACCCGATCCTGGACCTCGACAACCTGCCGAACCCGCTTCCCGCGGGGCTCATCCAGGAGCCGAACGGCACCTGGCGCTGGGACGGCGACGAGCACGTCGAACTCCACGGCACCGAGGACGCAGATCGCATGCGCGGTGACGAGGGCGACGACGCGATCTGGGGCTACGGCGGCAACGACGTGATCGAGGGCGGCTCGGGCAATGACGCGCTCGTCGGCGGCCACGGCGATGACATCATCACGGACTCGTTCGGCGATGACAACATCAAGGGTGGTCAGGGCAACGACGCGATCAGCTCCGGTCCCGGCATCGACCTGCTGCTCGGCGGGCTCGGCGACGACTTCATCATGAGCGGCGGTGACTTGAAGACGATCTTCTCGGGACTCGGGAACGACATCATCTTGGGCACCACCGGTCGGCTGACGGTCTTCGGCGGCGAGCACGACGACTGGGTCGAGGGTTCGAACCACGCCGACCTGCTGCAGGGCGACAACGCCGACCAGTTCCAGAACGACGTGCTGGGCGGCAACGACATCGTCATCGGTGGTCTCGGCAACGACGACATCGAAGGTGAGGGTGGCGATGACATCCTTGTCGGACGTGCCGTCGGCACCGACCGGCACCTCGGCAACATCGGCTTCGACTGGATCACCTACTACGGTGAGACGCTCAACGTGAACGCCGACATGTCGATGACCCGCGTCGCCCAGCCGAACAACCCGCTCCCGAGCCGGTTCGATCAGCTCGAGGCGCTCTCGGGTGGTGCCGGTAACGACACCCTCCGGGGCCCGCTTGTCGAGCCGGACGACATCGCACCGAACGAGATCGCGCTGCACCGGGCGACGCAGGAGAGCCTCGACCTGATCGAGGGCCTCGAAGCGCTGCTGCGGCCGGCCGGTGCGCCGTTCGACTACGCCGCTCCGCTGCTGCGGGGTACTCCGGAGTCGGACAGCGACGGCGTCCACAAGATCATGATCGGCGGCCCCGGCAACGATCTGATCGAGGGACGTGGCGGCAACGATTACCTGGACGGCGATGCGATGCTCCGGGTCCAGCTGCGGGACACGGTGTCGGGCGAGCGGTACGACAGTGCCGCGCAGGTCCAGGCGGCGGTGTTCCGCGGGGAGGTGAACCCGGGCCAGCTCGAGATCGTTCGCGACATCGTGATGGACCCGAATGCCGACACCGCGGTCGACACCGCGTTCTACCGCAACTCGTTCGGGTCGTACACGATCAGCCAGCTGCCCGACGGCTACTGGCGGGTCGAGCACACCCAGGTGCAGGAGGCCGAGGAGAGTGACGGCACCGACGTCATCCGCGGCTTCGAGGTGCTGCAGTTCAGCGACGGCTGCGCCATGCTGAACGACGCGGGCACCGCATGGGAGGAGTGCGAGACCACCGGACAGGTGCTGCTCGACACCGCGAACCCGGTGGAAGACCAGCCGATCACGGCGACCATCGCGGATCTCGACGGCAACCCGCTCGACACCACCGGATTCTCCAACGTGCAGTACACGTGGTGGGCCGGCGAAGGTGCGGACGCCGAGAACATCACCGAGTGGGAGCAGCTGGTGGTGCAGACCGTCAACACTGGTCAGCCCGCGAGCCCCGTGACGTTCACGCCCGGCGATGACGCGGTCGGATCGTTCCTCAGGGTCACGGTGTCGTACGTCGACGCCGGTGGCATCGCGCGGGTCGCCGCGTCCACACCCACCACCACCGTGGTCGAGAACGTCAACGACGTGCCGACCGCACCGACCATCGTCGTCTCGCCGAGCGGTTTGCTGACCGTGACGCCGCCGACCGATGGTGATGGTTTCAACGAGGATGACCCCGGATTCACCTACGTGTGGTTCCGGAACGGGGTCGCCATCGAAGGAGCCTCGGGGAACACCTACACGCCTGGCGCCGCGGACTCGGGAGCCACAATCACTGTGACGGTCAGCTACACCGACCTGCACGGTACGGCGGAGTCGGTGACCTCGGCAGGGGTGAGCATCCCCTGACCGCTGGGGGGAGTGCGCGGATCTGGCGGGCAGCCTCCGCGCACTCTCCCCACCATTGGACGCCACTGTCCAGTACCTGAAAGCCCCCGACAGGTCGGTTCGCGCAGTGGCGACCTGGCGGGTACGGCCCGGCCGATGTCGCCCCCCGACGTCGGCCGGGTTCGTGCGTCCGGGGGCGGTCCACGGATGCTCCGATGGCGACGCGAGCGGATGCCTCGCCGGCGGATCGACGCGGATTGGCACATTTCCGACCCGACTGGTAACGTGGTTCCCCGGCCCGGGGCAATGAAATCCCGGGCCAATGCACCTCTAGCTCAATCGGCAGAGCAACTGACTCTTAATCAGTGGGTTCAGGGTTCAAGTCCCTGGGGGTGCACAGAGAAGAAGCCCGGTACGACGCGGATCGCGTGGGTACCGGGCTTCTCTCGTCGGCGCGTGCGATCGACCTCTGGTTTCCATCCGGATATGCCTGAGCGTGAGCGGCACGGAATGACATCGCCGGCGTGCTCCGCGACCGCCACTGTTCCTCCACACGCGTGGGGCGTTCCCTCGGCGTCCACCGCAGGGCCCTTGACGCGAAAGCCCCGGACCGTCAAGACTAGGTTGACGATGTGCACATCCTCCCCAGCGCCCGTAAGCATGGGATCGATGATGCCGACATTCTGCATGCGCACCGGAACGCATGCTGGGCGGGGGAGGTCGAGTACGACCACGATGTTCGGCTCTTCCTCATCGGACCAGCGCGCGACGGCACCTTGCTGGAAGTCGTCTGCGTCCCGGTGGATGGACCGGAGCGAATCATCCATGCGGACCGGCTCCGCCCGAAGTTCTTCGATATCTTGAGGTGATCGGCATGGAGACCACGCATCACGACAACATCGACGCCTGGCTCGATTCGCTGGACCCGGCCACGATCGAGTGGAAGGACGCAGCGCCGCTGCGGCGCATCGCTGCCGCGCGTGAGGCCGCGGAGGCCGCAGAACGTGAGCTGAGAGACGCGGTTCGGGCCGCGCACGCGGCCGGGCTTTCGTGGACGGCGATCGGCGCCTACCTCGGCGTCTCTAAGCAGGCCGCACATCGCAAGTACGCCGGATCCGACTGACGCACAGGCCGCCCCATCGCCGTCCGCACCGGCTTAGTCGTCGACGCCGCGCGCGGCGAGCGCCTCGCCCATGGCCTCCGCGGTCTGCAGCGCGCGGACGACGACGGGGACCGCGATCGCGCGCAGCGAGCCCTCGGCGCCGCGGGCCTTACGGGCCTCGAGCACCGCCCGCACCAGCTCGTGCATGAGCGGAACCGCCCGGATCGTGAGCGCGAGCACGAGCCCCACCCGATCGGCGTCGACGTGTCGCCCGAACGGTCGGAGCGCGGCCCGCATCGCATCGAGGATGTCACCGACCCGCGTGGTCAGCGTGACCAGTGCGGCGAGCGCGATGCACACGAGCACGCGCAGGCCCAACATGAGCGCGGCCTCCCAGCCCTGGAAGATCCAGTTGAGTGCGCCCGCGATCGCGACGATCACGACGACCGGTGCGATCTGCGCGGCGGCGACCCGGACCGGCACCCGCGCGAGCAGAAACCCCACCAGGGTCGCCCCGGCGGCCCCCAGCATCCACGGCCACGACGGCAGCAGCGCGACCGGCACGACGGCGATCGCGAGCCCCGCGAGCTTCCAGCCGGCACCGAGACGATGCAGGAGCGAGTCGCCGGGGGAGTACAGCCCGATCATGAGGGATCCCTCACCCCACCAGCGCCCGGTACGCCTCGAGCGATGCGGCGGGCGGCCCGTCGGCGACGATCCGCCCCTCGTCGACCACGAGTACCCGGTCGAATGCCTCGACCGACTCCAGCCGGTGCGTGACGAGGATGAGCTGCTGATCCAGCGCCGCGAAGTGGCGCTCGACGAGCAGCGAGTTCCGCGCGTCGAGGAGCGTGGTCGGCTCGTCCGCGACGACGACGGCCGGCTCGGCGACCAGCACCGCAGCGAGCGCTAGGAGTTGTTTCTGTCCTCCCGAGAGCCGATGGGCCGGCCGGTCAGCCAGTTCGGTCAGCCCGAACCGCTCGAGCACGCGGTCGACGCGCGCCGAGGCATCCGCCGCGCTCAACCGGAGCCGCCTGAGCGAGAACGCGACGTCCTCACGGACCGTCGGCATGACGATCTGGTGGTCGGGATTGGTGAACACGAAGCCGACCCGGCGGCGCACGTCACGGCCGCGCCGTGCGACGTCGAGGCCGTCGACGAGCACGCGGCCGGCGGTCGGTGTGACGAGGCCGTTCACGAGTCGCGCGAGCGTCGACTTCCCGGAGCCGTTCGCGCCGATGACGCCGATCCGCGCCTCGGTGAGTGTGAGTGACACGTCACGCAGAACCTCGTGGTCGTCGTATCGGTGCGTGACCGCGTCGAAGATGATCTCGGGCATCAGTTCGTGTCGGGGCGGGCGCCGGCTGCCGCGCGCCGCCGCCACGGCCACTCGCGTGGCGCGATGAGGCCCGGCCAGGCGCGGTGCACCGCGGCTGCGACGCCCGCGGCGATGACGGCCTTGGCCAGGTCGCCGGGCAAGAACGGCAGTGCGCCGGCGAGGAACGCCTGGTCGAGGGGCAGGCCGAGCACGACCGCGAGCCACGGCACGCCCACGAGGTAGACGACCACGATCCCGCCCACGACGCTCGCGACGAGCAGGGGCCAGAACCGGAGGCGGGGCGCGAGCCGCTCAGCGATCCAGCCGATGACGAACGCGCCGGGGATGAATCCGACGAGGAATCCGCCCGAGGGCCCGGCGAGCACACCGAGTCCGGCGCCGCCGCCCGCGAGGATGGGCAGCCCCGCGAGGCCGAGGGCCGCGTAGACGATGACCGCGAGCGATCCTTTGCGCGCGCCGAGCATGACGCCGGCGAGCATCACCCCGAGGGTCTGCAGCGTGATCGGGACCCCGAAGCCGACCGGGATCGCGCCCGGCAGCGTGAGGCCGGCGATGAGCGCGGCGAACACTGCGATCTGGGCGAGGTCACGGGCGGTCGATCTCGTCGCGGTGCGGTCGGGCGCGGGCGTCGTCGTCATGATTCCCCTCGGAGTTCCGGTCTGGATCCTGGACGGATGGTCCACGGATCACGCTAGGAAGCGTCGGGGCGCCGCGGCGAGACGCGGCGCTACAAAGAACGCGCCGGGACTTTGGAGGGCGGCGGGTCAGGCGGCGGGGTCGAGCGCGGTCGGCCGGGCCGCGGCATCCTCTTGGCGGGTCGTGTCGGTGCCGGATGTCTCGGCGGACGCGTCGCCCGACTCGTCGACGATGGATGCCTCGGTGGCCGGCTCCGA
>Ga0180223_1001081_pt1 | contig 23515 bp, 23 predicted proteins | sample eDN5th30CKraftOP_FD_151337 | JGI IMG/M metagenome (GOLD analysis project Ga0180223, IMG submission 151337) | Enriched Organic Plus compost microbial communities from Emeryville, California, USA - eDNA 5th pass 30_C Kraft OP (version 2) (version 2) ... | reverse complement strand
CCCAGCAGCAGGAAAAACGCGGCGGCAAGCGGCGCGGCGGCAACCACGCCGTCCAGCCTGTCCATGACCCCACCGTGACCGGGCAGCAGATTGCCGCTGTCCTTGACGCCCGCGCGGCGCTTCATCGCGCTTTCCAGCAGATCGCCAAGCTGCGCCGCCACGGCCAGCAGGCCGCTGGCGGCGGCAAGCTGGATCGGCAGGCCGGCGAAACGATGCAGCAAAAATCCGGTCAGCAGCGCCGCCAGCACGCCGCCGGCCAGCCCCGCCCATGTCTTCGATGGGCTGACGCGCGGGGCGAGCTTCGGCCCGCCGATGGAACGGCCCGCGAAATAGGCCCCGATGTCCGTCGCCCACACTAGCGAAAGCGCCCAGAAGGCCAGCAGCAGTCCCTGTCCGTCCGGCGCCTGCCCGCGCAGCAGCAGCAGTGCCATGACCGGCACGCAGACATATAATATGCCGAGCGCCAGAGCGAACGAGCGCGCCGTCAGCAGCACGAAGAAGAACGCGGTGGCCATCAGGACGAAAGCGACCCACGACACGCCTGCCGCCAGGGGGCACAAAATGGCGAGCGGCACGGAAACGGCGAACATCGCCATCTTCCGATGCTGTTCGGACGCCCCGACCAAAAGGCCCCATTCCCCCTGCATCAGCACGCCCGCCACGACCAGCAGCAGCCAGAAGGGGAAGCCGCCCATCCACAGCGCACCGAGCGCCACGATTATCAGAGCCAATCCGACGACCGCCCGCGTTCGCAATTCGTTCGTCATGAACTCACAATCCGCCAAAGCGCCGGACGCGCAACCGAAAGGCGTCCAGCGCCTGCGCGAGCATCTTTTCGTCGAAATCCGGCCATAGCGCGTCGGTAAAATACAGCTCCGCATAGGCGGCTTGCCACAGCATGAAGTTGCTGAGCCGCTGTTCGCCAGACGTGCGGATCAGCAGGTCGAGCGGGGGCAGGTCGCTGGTGTACAGCGCGCTGTCGATATCCTCTATGCCGATCCGGTCCGGCGCGATCTCCCCGTCCGCCGCCTTTTTCGCAAGCATACGGGCGACACGGACCAGCTCGTCCTGCGCGCCGTAATTAAGCGCGATGGCGACGATCGGCCCGGCGTTCGCAGCCGTGCGCGCGACCGCGCCGTCGATCAGCGCGACGAGCGAAGGGTCAAGCGCCCGGTAATTGCCGATGACCCGCAGCCGCACGCCATTGGCATGGAACTCGTCCAGATCGGACTGGATGAAATGCCGCAGCAGCGCCATCAGGTCGGCCACTTCGTTCGCCGGGCGCTTCCAGTTTTCCGAGGAGAAAGCATAGAGCGTCAGGCACTCCAGCCCCAGCGATTGCGCCGCGCGCGCAACGCGGCGCACCGCCTGCACCCCGGCCCGATGTCCCGCGATTCGGGGCAACAGCCGCTTCTTCGCCCAACGGCCATTGCCGTCCATGATGATGGCGACATGGCGCGCACCATGGGCAGGTCCGGATGGGCGGATATCGGGCTGGGCCTGGCTTGCCATCAGAAGAGGATGCTCGTGCAGGTCACGCAGGACAAGCCCCGGCTCAACGGCCGAGGATTTCCTTCTCCTTGGCCGCCGCGGTCGCATCGATGTCCGCGATGATGCTGTCGGTCAGCTTCTGGACTTCGGTTTCCTTGCGTTTGCGCTCGTCCTCGCTGATTTCGCCCTTCTTCTCGTCGGCCTTCAGGCTGTCCATGCCGTCGCGGCGGACGTTGCGGACGGCGACGCGCGCGCCTTCGGCATATTTGCTGGCGAGCTTGGCCAGTTCCTTGCGGCGGTCCTCGGTCAGATCCGGGATCGGCAGGCGCAGCGTCTGGCCGTCGACGATGGGGTTGAGGCCAAGACCCGCAGACCGGATCGCCTTGTCCACCGGGCCGACATTGCTCTTGTCCCACACCTGCACCGACAACATGCGCGGTTCGGGCGCGGAGACGGTCGCCACCTGGTTCAAAGGCATATGCGCGCCATAAACCTCGACCGTCACCGGATCGAGCAACTGCACATTGGCGCGGCCGGTGCGAAGACCCGCCAGATCCCCTTTCAGCGATTCGACGGCGCCCGCCATGCGGCGCTCAAGGTCCGCTTTGTCATATTGAGCCATGGGTTTTCAGCGCTCCTGGTTTTGCACGATCGTCGCGACGCCGTCACCCGCCAGCACCTTGGCCAGGTTTCCGGTTTCGCGGATGTTGAAGACGACGATGGGAATATTGTTTTCACGGCAAAGCGCAATGGCGCTCGCGTCCATGACCTTGAGATTGTCGTTCAGCACCTTGTCGAAGCTGATCGCCTCATAGCGAGCCGCGTCCGGCACCTTCTTGGGATCGGCATTGTAGATGCCGTCGACGCTGGTGCCCTTGAACAGCGCGTTGCAATTCATTTCCGCCGCGCGCAGCGCCGCCGTGGTGTCGGTAGTGAAGAAGGGGCTGCCGGTGCCCGCCGCGAAGATGACGATCCGGCCCTTTTCCATGTGCCGCACCGCCTTGCGCCGGATATAGGGTTCGCACACCGACGCCATCGGGATCGCCGACTGGACGCGCGTGTCGTAACCGATCTTTTCCAGCGCGTTCTGCACCGCCAGCGCGTTCATGACGGTGGCGAGCATCCCCATATAGTCGGCGCTCGCCCGGTCGAAGCCTTTCGCCGCGCCCGCAAGCCCACGGAAGATGTTGCCGCCGCCGACCACCACGCAAAGCTCGAACCCCGCATCCTTTGCGGCGGCGATTTCGCCCGCCACACGATCCACCGTTTCGGGATCGATGCCGAACTGGCCCTGCCCCATCAGCACCTCGCCCGACAGTTTGAGGAGGATGCGCTTGAAGGCCGGGCGTGTCATGCGGGGCAATATTCCATTTATAAACGGGCAAGGAAATGGCGCGCACCTTAGGCAGTGCGCGCCATTCTGTGAAGTCCCTAGCGTCCGCTTCGGACTTGTCGAGAAACGCGGCCTCCCGACAACGCCCGAACGGAACGTTCTGTCAGATCAGCCCCGGAAATCAGGCGACGCCGGCAGCGGCGGCGACTTCGGCCGCGAAGTCGCTCGTTTCCTTCTCGATGCCTTCGCCAAGCTGGAAGCGGACATAGTTCTTCAAGCTGATCGACGCGCCCGCATCCTTCGCCGCCTTGGCGACGACGTCGGCAACGGGGGTCTTGTTGTCCATCACGAAGAGCTGCGACAGGAGAGCGTTCTCCTTGGCGAACTTCGCGACCGCGCCGTCGACCATCTTCGCGACGATCTCGGCGGGCTTGCCCGATTCGGCGGCCTTTTCGGCGGCGATCGAACGCTCGCGCTCAAGCTGGGCCGGGTCGATGTCCGCAGCCGACAGCGCCAGCGGGAAAGCGGCGGCGATGTGCATCGCGATCTGCTTGCCCAGCGGCTCCAGCACGTCGGCGGGCGCATCGCCTTCCAGCGCGACCAGCACGCCGATCTTGCCCAGGCCCGGCGCGGCGGCGTTGTGGACATAGGAAACGACGACGCCCTGGTTCACTTCAAGCTGGGCGACGCGGCGCAGGGTCTGGTTCTCACCGATGGTGGCGATGTTCGACACCAGCTTTTCGGCCACGGTGCCGCCGGCGGGATGCGCCTGCGCGCCCAGGGCTTCGGCATCGGCCGCGCCGCTCTTGAGCGCGATTTCGGCGACGGTGCGGACGAAATCCTGGAACTGGTCGTTCTTGGCGACGAAGTCTGTTTCGCTGTTCACTTCGACGGCAACGCCCTTGGCGCCCGCGACGGCGACGCCCACCAGACCTTCAGCGGCGGTGCGGCTCGACTTCTTCTGCGCGGCGGCAAGGCCCTTGGCACGCAGCCAGTCGACGGCGGCTTCCATGTCGCCATTGGCTTCGGCGAGCGCCTTCTTGCAGTCCATCATGCCCGCGCCCGAACGGTCGCGCAGTTCCTTGACGGCGGCGGCGGTAATCTCGGCCATGTTTCGGCTCCTAAGTTCTATGGGGTTCAAATAAGCGCAGGGCGCGTTCCGGTGGAGCGCGCCCTGGCCTGTCTACATTGCAGTTCGAAGACCGCGTGTCAGGCTTGCGCGACGACCTCTTCGGCCTCGGGCTCGTCCAGAGCGCCCAGGTCGACGCCGGCGGCCTGCTGCGCGCCACGGTTGCCCTTGGTCGCTGCCGTGGCGATGGCGTCGCAGTAAAGGCGGATCGCGCGGCTGGCGTCGTCATTCGCCGGAACCGGGAAGGCGATGCCGTCGGGCGAGACGTTCGAATCGAGGATCGCGACGACCGGGATGCCCAGCGTGTTGGCTTCCTTGATCGCCAGCTCTTCCTTGTTGGCGTCGATCACGAACATCACGTCGGGGATGCCGCCCATATCGCGGATGCCGCCGAGCGACAGCTCCAGCTTCTCGCGCTCGCGGGTCATCTGAAGGACTTCCTTCTTGGTGAGGCCGTGGGTGTCGCCCGACAGCTTCTCTTCCAAGGTCTTCAGACGCTTGATCGACTGGCTGATCGTCTTCCAGTTGGTGAGCATCCCGCCCAGCCAGCGATGGTTGACGAAATGCTGGCCCGACTTGCGCGCGGCTTCGGCGATGGGGTCCTGCGCCTGGCGCTTGGTGCCGACGAACAGAACCTTGCCGCCCGCGGCGACCGTGCCCGACACGAAGTCCAGGGCGCGCGCGAAGAGCGGCACGGTCTGCGACAGGTCGAGGATGTGGATGCCGTTGCGCTCGCCGAAGATATACGGCTTCATGCGCGGATTCCAGCGGTGGGTCTGGTGGCCGAAATGCGCGCCGGCCTCGATCAACTGATTCATGGAGACGACAGGAGTCGCCATAACTTCTTCTCCTTCCGGTTGATGCCTCTGGGAATCAGGAACCGAAGGAAGCCTGCGGCACCGGATATGTGCGATTCCCATGTGGAATAGGGCGGGCCTTTAGCGGCGCGCGCGCGGCGATGCAAGAGGGCTTGACGCTCCGGCGAGAATAGAACATATAGAGAACATTCGGAACAAAAGGCCGTTTCGGGCCGTTTGCGCCATCATATTGGGTCAAGCCGTGCGAATGGCAAGATAGAAAGCGAACGTCATGTTCACCCTCGTCGCAGCAGTTGTTTTCTTCGCTTCCTTCCTGTTGGCGGCCGCCACGATCATCGGAATGTTCGCGCTTTACCGCGACAAGATGGTCGCCGCGCTGCTGTTCGAGCCGATCCCGCAGGAAAGGCCGGTCTATCGCCTGCGAATCAGCCGCCGCCGTGCATCGGCCGGGGAGCGGCCAGGCGCGCGAACCTCTCCCGTTCACGCCATGGCGGCATGAATCTGGGCGAATGTCAGGAAACAGCATTTAATTGCTGATGCCTGATCCGGGCATAGGACAACATGCCAAACGGAATGGTCGCGATATAGCCAGCGCACAGGACCAGCAGCGTCAGCCATGGGTCGCTGATCAGCAACGCCGCGAGCAGGCCGGCAAGGGCGATGGCCTCCAGCCTGATCCGTTTCCGCAAGCGCAGCGCCGACCAGCTATAGGTCGCGACGCTGGAGATCATCAGGAACGCGGTAAAGGCGGCCCAGGGCGCGACCACATACCATTCACGGAAAATCGGCTCCCCCGTCACCAGCCACAGATACATCGGCATGAAGGCAATGCCTGCCCCCGCAGGCGCCGGAACGCCGGTGAGAAAGCCCGCCGATTTATGCGGCTGCTCATCCGCGTCGATATTGGCGTTGAAGCGCGCGAGGCGCAGGGCGCAGGACAGTGCATGGGCGAGCGCGAAGATCCAGCCGAATTTCGGCATCGCCTGCAACGACCAGAGATACAGGATCAGCGCCGGCGCGACCCCGAAGGCGATCGAATCGGATAGCGAATCCAGTTCCGCGCCGAATCGGCTCTCCCCGCGCAGCAGCCGCGCGATCCGTCCGTCCAGCCCATCGAGCACGCCCGCGAACAGGATGGAGAGCACCGCCCTCTCCCACTCGCCCGAAATGCCGTAGCGCACGCCGGTCAGGCCGAAGCACAGCGCCATCGCCGTGACGGCGTTGGGCGCGACCATCCGCAGGGTGATCCCCCGGCGCAAGCCGCGCGGGATGGTGCGCCGCCGCCTCACCGACGCCCCCTCATTGCTGAATGCCCTTGATGACGCGCATGTCGCCGATCTGGCCGAGGATCGTTTCGCCCGCGACCGTCCTCTGGCCCAGCACCACGCGCGGCGCGGTCCCGGCGGGCAGGTAGACGTCGACCCGGCTGCCGAAGCGGATAAGGCCGATGCGCTGCCCCGCCGCGACCATGTCGCCCGGCTTCACGAAGGGCACGATCCGCCGCGCCACCAGCCCCGCGATCTGGGTGAAGCCGATGCGCACGCCGTCATGCCGCTCGACCAGGATGTGCTGACGTTCATTATCCTCGCTCGCCTTGTCGAGATCGGCGTTCACGAACTTGCCGGAGATGTAGACGATAGCCTTCACCGTCCCGCCGATGGGCGTGCGGTTGATATGCACGTCGAACACGCTCATGAAGATCGACACGCGGATCATCGGCCGGTCGCCAAGGCCGTCCGCCCCCGCCATCTCGCGCGGCGGCGGCACGCGCTGGATCAGCGTGACGAGGCCGTCGGCGGGCGCGACGATCGCATTTTCATCCTGCGGCACGGCGCGGACGGGATCGCGGAAGAAGGCCAGCACCCACATGGTCACGATGACCATCAGCCAGCCCGCGATTTCCCAGCCCAGCAGGAACAGAACCCCGGTGATCGCGGCGGCAATCAGACCGAATTTGACGCCTTCGGGATGCACCGAGGGAAAGCGCCATTTCACATTGCCGCCCAGCGCGACGGTCAGTTCGTCATTTTCCATGGGATCGTCTTTAGGGAGAGTGTGGTGCAGTGACAACGTCCGATGGCGCGCGGGCGGTCCGACGCTCAAATGATCTCGCCCCGCAAAGCCGACTGGGCGGTTGAACATTGCCGCCGCTTTCCCTAGGGCAAGTCCCAAATTCCACCCGAAGCGAAGAAAGCGAAGCAGGCGCATGGCGAAGATCAAGGTCAAGAACCCGGTCGTTGAGATCGACGGCGACGAAATGACGCGGATCATCTGGGAGTGGATCCGCGAGCGCCTGATCCTTCCCTATCTCGACATCGATCTTAAATATTACGACCTGTCCGTTCAGAAGCGTGACGAGACGAACGACCAGATCACCATCGATTCCGCGAATGCGATCAAAGAATATGGCGTCGGCGTGAAGTGCGCCACCATCACCCCCGACGAAGCGCGCGTGGAGGAATTCAACCTCAAGCAGATGTGGAAGTCGCCCAACGGCACGATCCGCAACATCCTGGGCGGCGTCGTCTTCCGCGAACCCATCGTGATCCGCAACGTGCCCCGTCTGGTTCCGGGCTGGACCGACCCGATCGTCGTGGGCCGTCACGCCTTCGGCGACCAGTATCGCGCCACCGACTTCCGCGTTCCCGGCCCCGGCAAGCTCACCATGAAATGGGTCGGCACGGACGGCAAGGAACTGGAATATGACGTGTTCGACTTCCCGTCCTCCGGCGTCGCCATGGGCATGTACAATCTCGACGAATCGATCCGCGATTTCGCCAAGGCCAGCATGAACTATGCGCTCGACCGTGGATGGCCGCTCTATCTGTCGACCAAGAACACCATCCTCAAGGCCTATGACGGCCGCTTCAAGGACCTGTTCCAGGAAGTGTTCGACGCCGAATTTGCCGACAGGTTCAAGGCCGCCGGCATCGTCTACGAACACCGCCTGATCGACGACATGGTCGCTTCCGCTCTCAAGTGGAGCGGCAAGTTCGTCTGGGCCTGCAAGAATTACGACGGCGACGTGCAGTCCGACACGGTGGCGCAGGGCTTCGGCTCGCTCGGCCTCATGACCTCCGTGCTGATGTCGCCCGACGGCAAGACCATCGAGGCGGAAGCGGCGCATGGCACCGTCACCCGCCACTATCGCCAGCACCAGCAGGGCAAGGCGACCTCCACCAACCCGATCGCTTCGATCTTCGCCTGGACGCAGGGCCTGTCCTTCCGCGGCAAGTTCGACGACACGCCGGACGTCACCAGGTTCGCCGAGACGCTGGAGAAGGTCTGCATCCAGACCGTCGAAAGCGGCGCGATGACCAAGGATCTGGCGCTGCTGATCGGCCCGGATCAGGCGTGGATGACGACGGAGCAGTTCTTCGAGCAGATCCGCGTCAACCTGGAAACCGAAATGGGCAAGTGGAACTGATCGCCTTTTCAGGCTTTCAATACGGAAACGGAACGAGGGCGGCGCTGGGTATCAGCGCCGCCTTTTCCATGATCGTCAGCCCAAGGGAACGACATAATGACGAAGACAGCCCGCCAGCGCCTGCTTGAGGTTCGCGCCGCCGTTCCGTCCGACGTGCGCGGCATCCAGCGGCTGATCGCCCGCGTCTATCCGGGGATGCCCAATTATTCGCTGGCCACCATAAGGGGGCAGATCAACAACTTCCCGAACGGCTGCTTCGTCGCGCTCTACGACAACAAGGTCGTGGGCTATTGCGCGACCATGCGGGTCAGCAAGGCGATGGCTTTCGCCGCCCATGACTGGGAGGAGATCACCGCCAACGGCTTCGGCACGCGGCACAGCGCGGCGGGCGAATGGCTCTATGGCTATGAGATGGCGGTCGACCCTAAGCTGCGGGGCCTGCGCATCGGCCAGCGCCTCTATGACGAGCGCAAGGAGCTGGCGGAGGAGCTGGACCTGCACGGCATCGTCATCGCCGGGCGGATGCCCGGCTATGCCCGCGCGCGGCGGCGAGTGGAGGGACCCGCGGATTATCTGGACAAGGTCGTCACCGGCAAGCTGCGCGATCAGGTGCTCAGCTTCCAGCTCAAGAACCAGTTCGAACCGCTGGGCGTGCTGGAAAACTACCTCCCCGAGGACAAGCAGTCGGTGGGTCATGCCGCGCATCTGGTCTGGCGCAACCCTTATGTCGACCCGGACGAAGCGCCCGAAATGCGGGTGCCGCGCGGGGTGGAAAGCGTCCGCCTCGCCACCTGCCAGCTACAAGCACGCGCGGTGAAGGATTTCGAAGAGTTCATCCGCAACATCGAATATTTCGTGGACGTGGCGGCGGATTACCGGTCGGACTTCATCGTCTTTCCCGAACTGCTGAGCCTCCCCCTCCTCTCCTATGAGACGAAGAAGCTGTCGCCCATCGAGGCCATCGACAAGCTGACCGGCTATACCCCGCGCCTGACCAAGGAACTGGAGCGGATGGCGCTGGAATACAACATCAATATCATCGGCGGCTCCCACCCGACCCGCGCCGAGGACGGCGACATCCAGAACATCGCCTATGTCGCGCTGCGCGACGGGTCGCTCCACCGGCAGGAGAAGATCCACCCGACGCCCAACGAAGCCTTCTGGTGGAACATCAAGGGCGGGGATTCGCTCGACGTGATCCAGACCGACTGCGGCCCTATCGGCGTGCTCATCTGCTACGACAGCGAATTTCCCGAACTGGCGCGGCGGCTGGTGGATCAGGGCGCGCGGATCATCTTCGTCCCCTTCTGCACCGACAGCCGCCTGGGCTATATGCGGGTGCGCTATTGCTGTCAGGCGCGGGCGATCGAGAACCAGTGCTATGTCGTCATGTCGGGCAATGTCGGCAATCTGCCCAATGTCGACAATATGGACATCCAATATGCCCAGAGCGCGATCCTAACGCCCTGCGACCTGCCCTTCGCGCGCGACGGGATCGCGGCGGAATCGACGGAAAATGTGGAGACGCTGACGATGGCGGACGTGAACCTCGCGGACCTGAGCTGGGCGCGGGCGGAGGGCACGGTCAGGAACCTGCGCGACCGGCGGTTCGATCTCTATCATATCGACTGGGACAGCGACCCCGACCACGCCCATGCGCCCAGCGGCGGGCCGGTCCCGGCGGGCGGGCACAATGCGCCGGGCGGAGGCTGAGGAACCCGTTCTTTAGCAGGCGGTTGACGTTTCATGCCGTCGACCGTCATCCGCCGCTTCGATTATGACGCCAGCGCCCATGCGCTCGACATCCAATTCGTCAGCGGCCGCCGCTACCGCTATTTCGACGTGCCGGAAGAAATCGTCGAACGGATGCGAGTTGCGCCATCAAAGGGCCGTTTTTTCAACGCCCGCGTGCGCGACCGTTACGACTTTACCGAACTGCACTGATCCTCATTCGACGGTGACGGATTTTGCAAGGTTCCTCGGCTGATCGACGTCCGTGCCCTTGGCCACGGCGACATGATAGGCGAGCAACTGCACCGGCACAGCGTAGACCATCGGCGCTATCAGCGGATGAACCTTGGGCATGGTGATGGTCGCGATGCATCCCTCCCCCGCCGCCTGCACGCCGTCATAATCGGAAATCAGCACGACCTTGCCACCGCGCGCCTGCACTTCCTGCATATTGCTGACGGTCTTTTCAAAGAGCGGCCCGCTGGGCGCCAGGACGATCACCGGCACTTGATCGTCGATCAGCGCGATTGGGCCATGCTTCATCTCGCCAGCGGCATAGCCTTCGGCGTGGATGTAGCTGATCTCCTTGAGCTTCAGCGCCCCTTCCAGCGCCAGCGGATAATCCGGTCCGCGCCCCAGATAGAGCACGTCGCGCGCGCCCGCGATCAGATGCGCCATCGCCTCGATCGATTCGTCATAGGCCAGCGCGGCGTTCAATGCGGCGGGCGCTTCGGCGAGATGGCGGACCAGTTCCTTCTCCGCCTTTTCGTCCAGCCGTCCCTTGGCGCGGGCGAGATTGGCGGCGAAGGCAGCCAACACCGCAAGCTGGCAGGTGAACGCCTTGGTCGAGGCGACGCCGATCTCCGGCCCTGCATGGGTAGGGAGCAGCAGGTCCGCCTCCCGCGCCATGGTGCTGGTCGGCACGTTGACGACGGCGGCGATCTTCTGCCCCTCGGCCCGGGCGTGGCGCAGGGCGGCGAGCGTGTCGGCGGTTTCGCCCGACTGGCTGATGACGATCATCAGCCCGCCATCCTCCATCACCGGCGCGCGGTAGCGGAACTCGCTCGCCACGTCGATGTCGGCGGGGACGCGGGCGAACTGCTCGAACCAGTATTTCGCGACCATGCCCGCATAGAAGCTGGTGCCGCAAGCGACGATGGTGACGCGGCGGATCGCGCTCAGGTCGAAATCGGGGACCGGCAGCGACACCTGATCCTCCATGCGGCGCAGGTAGGAGCGCAGCGTTTGCGCCACGACCACCGGCTGCTCGTAAATCTCCTTGAGCATGTAATGGCGGTGATTGCCCTTGGAGATCAGCTCGCCGGTGACGCCGGAAATGGTGACGGGACGCTCGACGGGATTGTTGTCCTTGTCGAAGATTTCCGCGCCGTCGCGGGTGACGACGACCCAGTCGCCCTCTTCCAGATAGGCGATGCGCTGGGTCAGCGGCGCGAGCGCGAGGGCATCGGAACCCAGATAGGTTTCCCCCTCGCCATAGCCGACCACCAGCGGCGATCCGAGGCGCGCCCCGATCAGCATGTCGGGATGGCTGCGGAATAGGATGGCCAGCGCAAAGGCGCCATGCAGGCGGGGAAGGACCTGTTCGACGGCCTCGCGAGGGGACGCACCCTGCTCGACCAGTTCGCTGACCAGATGGGCGACGACCTCCGTGTCGGTCTGGCTGTCGAAGACGCGGCCCCGCGCGATCAGTTCCTCGCGCAGCGGCTTGAAATTCTCGATGATGCCATTGTGGACGAGAGCGACTTCGCGCGTGGCATGGGGATGGGCGTTGCTGGTGGTCGGCGCGCCATGGGTGGCCCAGCGGGTGTGGGCGATGCCGATGGTGCCGGGGAGCGGCGCATCCTCCAGCGCCTTCACCAGATTGACGAGCTTTCCCTCGGCGCGGCGGCGGTCGATCAGGCCGTCATGGACGGTGGCGACGCCCGCGCTGTCATAGCCGCGATATTCCAGGCGCTGCAGGCCGTCCACCAGCCGCTGCGCCACGTCGTCCCTGCCGATGATCCCGATAATACCGCACATGGATGTGAAAGCCCCGTGAAGAGAAAGATGCGCCTGTCATCCGCCTATAGCGGGGTCATTTCCACAAGGCATTAACGAAGGCGGAAGATGGCGAAGATTTCACGCCACAGAACGAAGGCCCCACCCTCCCCCCTCCCGCCAGCGGAAGGGGGAGTGAAGGCGTCGCCTATTGCGCCGTCCAGCCGCCGTCGATGCTCATATTGGCGCCGGTGATGTTGGCGGCGGCGTCGCCACACAGGAACAGCGCCATGGCGGCGACCTGATCCACGGTCACGAATTGCTTGGTCGGCTGGCCCGCGAGGAGGACGTCGTTCATCACCTGCTCGCGGGTCATGCCCCGCGCCTTCATCGTGTCGGGAATCTGGTTTTCCACCAGCGGCGTCCAGACATAGCCGGGCGAAATGCAGTTGGCGGTGATGCCGAAGGTCGCCGTTTCCAGCGCCACCGTCTTGGTGAAGCCCGCAAGGCCGTGCTTGGCGGTCACATAGGCGCTCTTGAAGGGCGAGGCAGTCAGCGAATGGGCGGACGCGGTCTGGATGATGCGGCCCCATTTCCGCGACTTCATATAAGGAATGGCAAGCCGCGTAGTATGGAAAGCCGCATTGAGGTTCAGCGCGATGATGAGGTCCCATTTGTCGAGCGGAAATTCCTCCACCGGGGCGACATGCTGCATCCCGGCATTGTTGATGAGGATGTCGACGCCGCCAAAGGCGTCCGCCGCTTCCTTCATCATCGCTTCGATCTGGTCGACCTTGGTGAGGTCATGGCCGGAATAGAGCGCCCTGGCGCCTGACAGTTCCTCCAGCCCCTGCCGCTCCTTTTCTATCGCATCCGCGTCGCCGAAGCCGTTGATGACGACATTCGCGCCCTCCCCCGCCAGCGCCTTGGCATAGGCAAGGCCGATGCCGGACGTGGAGCCGGTGATAAGCGCGGTCTTGCCGGACAGGGATTTGCTCATGCCTTTTTCTCCTTGAGATGATCGGGGGCGTCGAGGTCGAAGGTCGCGCTCTTGCCGTCCAGGATGTTGCGGGCGATCAGGTCGCCCTTGTGCATCACTTCCTCCACGGCTTCCCGGCCCTGACTCCAGTGGTCGAGCATGGTGGAGCGCGAAAACTCGAAGTCGCGCGCGCCGCTTTCCCAATTGCGGCTGCGGTAGATCAGGTGGACGATGTTGACCGATCCGCAATCCATCATGCTGCGCAGGCGCTGCGCGTCGGGATCGTCCTGCAATTCGGGCGGCAGCTTGTCGAGCAGCGCGCGAATCGCGCCATGTTCGCGGCGCAGGCGCAGATATTGATCCGTCACCTGCCGGGTGCGGCTGGAATATTGGATGTCCTTGGTGCGGGAATAGACGTCGGTGATCTGCCGGGGCCTCGGCCCGGCGGCGGGGAACAGGTCCACCTGGAACACCAGCATGTCGTCGGTCTGGTGATCGAGCACATGGGCAAGCGGCGTGTTGGACACGATACCGCCGTCCCAATACCAGCGCCCATCGATCTCCACCGGCGGCAGGCCGGGCGGCAGGGCGCCCGACGCCATGATATGCCGCGCGTCGATGCGGGTCGAATTGCCGCCGGGGCCGCGCGTGTCCCAATAGGCGAAATTGCCGCTTTCCACGTCCACAGCCCCGACCGACAGCCGCACCGGCCCGTCGTTCAGAAGATCCCAGTCGACGCAGGCGTCCAGCATGTCCTTGAGCGGCGCGCTGTCATAGAAGCTGATCGCGCCCGGCGTTCCTTCGGGCATCAGCGGCGTAGGCCACAGGCGCGGGCGGAACATGCCCGGCACGCCGAAGGTCGCGACCGTGCCCGCCGCCATCAGATGCGCGAATTCGCGGATATGGTCGATTTCCGGCAGGACGACATTGGGTATTCCGCCCGACACGGTCAGCCAGAATTTCTTGAGGCGGCTCAAGCGCCGGTGCGGCGGATTGCCCGCGATGATGGCGGCGTTGACCGCGCCGATGGAGATGCCCGCAACCCACGTCACGTCGATTCCCAGCGCATCCAGCCGCTCATAGACCCCCGCCTGGAAGGAGCCGAGTGCGCCGCCGCCCTGCAGCAGCAGCGCGACCTGCCGGGGAAGGGGCAGGGGCGCAGCGCGCCGCCGGGGCCGGGAGGGAGCGGATTCTGTTTCGATATCTGCCATATCGCAGTGCAATATAGTCTTTGCGGGCGGCATTCCAACTTAATCTCCGATACGCCATGCTTTCATGACAGTTCCCAGCCCTCCCCGAATCGCGTAGGCAATGGGCGAGCAAGCGCACAGGAACGAGGACGCGATGCGGCTGGACGACGAACAGGAAAGCTCCAATTTCGAGGTGCAAAGCGGCCGTGGAGGCGGCTTTGGCGGGGGAGGATTGGGCGGCGGCCTTGGCATGTTGCTGCCGCTGATCGGCAGCCGTTTCGGCTGCGGCGGGATCGTGGTGGTGCTCATCATCCTCGCGGTGATGGGGGTCAATCCGCTGAGCATGATAGGCGGCGGCGGCGCGCCCCAGCAGCAGAGCGCGCCCGCCAGCCGCGATCCCGGGCAGTTGTCCGATATCCAGCACTGGTCGCTGAAGGTGCTGGGATCGACCGAGCGGGTGTGGGGACAGATCTTCAAGGAGTCGGGGCAGAATTATCAGCCGACCATCCTCTCCTTCTACAGCCAGAGCGGCACGTCGGGATGCGGCGCGGCGCAGAGCGCCATGGGGCCGTTTTACTGCCCCAACGATCAGAAGGTCTATCTGGACACGGATTTCTTCACCGAATTGCAACAACGCTTCGGCGCTCCGGGCGATTTCGCGCAAGCCTATGTCATCGCGCATGAAGTCGGCCACCATGTGCAGGATCTGGAAGGCACTCTGGGTCAGGTGAACAAGCAGCAGCGCGCCGTCAGCGAGGCGCAGGGCAATGCGTTGCAGGTGCGCGTCGAATTGCAGGCGGATTGCTATGCGGGCGTATGGGCCAAGCGCACAGGCCTTATGGAAGCGGGCGATCTGGAGGAAGGGATGAAGGCGGCGCAGGCGATCGGCGACGACACCCTCCAGAAGGCGGCGGGACGGCGGCCGGTGCCCGAAAGCTTCACCCACGGCAGCAGCCAGGAGCGGATGGAATGGCTGCGGCGCGGCCTCGACAGCGGCGATCCGGCCCAGTGCGACACATTTGGGCGGAGCGGGTAGCGGTCCGTCACCTTTTCGAACGCCGAAACGCCTGCCTTAAAGGCCGGATACCCAAGGATTCCGCCACATTGACAAATATGGCCCGTCCCGCCAAGCCGGTCAGTGCTTGTCCAGCTTGGCCAACAGCGCGAGCATGTCGTCGGGCAAGGCGTCACTTGCTAGACGATAGGCGTTCCGCAACGCCCTGCTCACTCCCTCTCCCGGCGAGGGCAGGGCGATGGTCACGATCCCGGTCCCCCTGCCGGGGCCTTGCGCTGGTCGGCCATCTGCTTTGCGATGCATATCCATGCCCTAGAGAACGGCCAAAAGGCGCAAAAGTTTCTGGATTTCGTCGCAAGCGGACGCGATAGGCTGTGCCGATGGGAGACGGAATGGTGGAAGAGTGGGCGGACGTGGAGACGCGGATACGGGCGCATTCGCCCTTTCTGGCGCGGCTGATGGATCGCTTTCCGGCGGTGACGGAGGTACTGGCAAGCGGCGATCTCGACGCGGCCATGACGGCTGCGCGGGCGGTGGCGGAGGGCGACGACAATGTCGCGCGCGCGCTGCGGCGGCGGCGCGGGGCGCTGGCGCTGGTGACGGCGGCGGCGGACCTTGCGGGCGCATGGGGCCTCGACCGCGTGACGCGCACCCTGTCCGACTTCGCCGACGAGGCGCTGGAGCAAGCGCTGCGCACGGCCATGGCGGAACGCTATCCCGACGCGGAGCCGCGCGGTTTTGTGGTGCTGGCGCTGGGCAAGCATGGCAGCCGGGAACTCAATTATTCGTCCGACATCGACCCCATCCTGCTTTATGACCCCGCCACCCTGCCCCATGGCGAGCGGGAGGATGTGGCGGACGCCGCCGTCCGCATCGGGCGGCGGATGAGCGAATTGCTGAGCGCGCGGGACGGGGACGGCTATGTCTTCCGCGTGGACCTGCGGCTGCGCCCCTCCCCCGAAGCCACGCCCATCGCGCTCCCTATAGAGGCAGCCATCGGCTATTATGAATCGACGGCCCTGGGATGGGAGCAGGCCGCCTTCATCCGCGCGCGCCCTGCCGCGGGGGACATCGCGCTGGGCGACTATTTCATGCAGGCGATCCGGCCCTTCGTCTGGCGGCGGAATCTCGATTTCGGGGCTATCGACGCGATCACCGACATATCGCGCCGCATCCGCGACCATTATGCGCAGGGACAGGCTTTCGGGCCGGGCTATGACCTCAAGCGCGGGCGCGGCGGCATCCGCGAGGTGGAGTTCTTCGCACAGGTGCATCAACTCATCCATGGCGGGCGCAATCCGGCGCTGCGGCCGGGCAACACGCGCGAGGCGCTGGCGGCGCTGGCGCAGGCGGGCGTGTTCGAGCCGGAGGTTTCGGCCCGGCTGGACGAAGCCTATGTCCTCTTCCGCACCATCGAGCATCGCTTGCAAATGGTGGAGGACCGGCAGACCCACGAACTGCCCAAGCAGGCCGAAGCGCTGGATAATGTGGCGCGGCTGCACGGGCTGTCGGACGGCGGCGCGCTGCTGGATCTGCTACGGCCCGATGTGGAATGGGTCGGGCGCAATTATGACCGGCTGACCCCGGAGCAGGAGGATGCCGGCCTTTCCCATGACGAGGGCAAGCTGAAGGCACAGCTTGGCGAGATGGGCTTTGCCGATGCGGAAACGCCCTTCGCCCGCGTGGCCCGATGGCGCAGCGGCAATGTGCGCGCGCTCCGCAGCGCCCCGGCGCGCGAGGCGTTGGAGGAACTGCTGCCCGGCCTGATGCGCGCGCTGGGGCAAGCGCCGGACCCGGACCGGGCGCTCAACCGGCTGGATGACATGATCGGGCGGCTGCCGAGCGCGATCAATTTCTTCAAGCTGCTGGCCGCGCGGCCCGGCCTTGTCGAATTGCTGGCGGAGATATTGAGCCATGCGCCGACGCTGGCCGATGCATTGGGGCGGCGGGCGGAATTGCTCGACGGGCTGATCGACACATCCGCCTTCGACCCGCCGCCTTGCGTGGAGGCGCTGGCGGAGCAGTTCGCGCATCTCGAACGGGGCGAGGATTACCAGACGCTGCTGGACCGGGTGCGGCAGAAGGTGGGCGACCGGCGCTTTGCGCTGGGCGCGCAGATCATCCGGGGCAGCGACCCGCTGGAGGTCGGGCGCGGCTATGCCCGCGTCGCGGAGGCCGCCATCGAGGCGCTGGGGCGGGCCACCATCAAGGAGTTCGAGGCGCAGCATGGCAAGGTGCCGGGCGGCGAACTGGTCATATTGGCGCTTGGCCGGATGGGCGGCGGCGTGCTGACGCACGCATCGGACCTCGACCTCGTCTATCTCTTCACCGGCGACTTCATGGCGGAATCGGATGGGCGCAAACCGCTGGGCGCGACGCAATATTACAACCGGCTGGGACAGCGGATCACCAATGCGCTGTCCGTCGCGACCGCCGCCGGGCCGCTCTATGAAGTCGATACGCGGCTTCGGCCTTCGGGCGCGCAGGGGCTGCTCGCCGTCAGCCTCGACAGCTTCGCCAGATATCAGCGGGAGGATGCGTGGGATTGGGAGCATCTGGCGCTCACCCGCGCACGGCCTGTCTTTGGCTCCGCGCAGGCCCGCGAAGCGTTGAACGCCATCCTCACCGAAACGCTGGAGCGGCCACGCGATTTCGACGATCTGGCGCGTCATGCGGTGAAGATGCGGGCCGACATCGCGAAGCACAAACCGCCGGTCGGCGAGATGGACGTGAAGCTGGTGCCGGGCGGCCTTGTGGACCTCGAATTCCTGATCCACATCTCGCAATTCCATTACGGCATGGCGTTCGATCCCGATCTGGGCAAAGCGCTGGCCGAATTGGTCGAGGCAGACCGTCTTCCCCGCGATCTGGTCGACGCACATGACCTCATCACCCGCTATCTGGTGGTATCGCGGCTCGTCTCGCCCAAATCGACCGAACCGCGCGAAGCCAGCCGGGCGCTGGTAGCGCGGGCCTGCGGCAAGGAAAGCTGGGACGCGCTGCTGGACAGCTACACCCATGCGCGGCAAAGCGTGCGCGCGGCATGGCAAGCGCTTGCCGCGCCATTCGAGGAGAACCGATGATGCTAAAACAAGGCGACAGCGCGCCCGACGTGGCGCTGAAGGACGCGGACGGCGCGGATTTCACGCTGGACCGCTATCGGGGCAAGCCGGCGGTCGTCTATTTCTATCCCAAGGCGGACACGCCCGGCTGCACCAATGAGGCGAAGGATTTCACGGAACTGGGCGCGGATTTCGCGAAGCTGGGCGTGCCGGTGGTCGGCATTTCCAAGGACAAGCCTGCGAAACTCAAGAAATTCGCGGACAAATACGGCCTCACCGTCACGCTCGCCTCGGACGAACCAGGCGCGGCCTGCGAAGCCTTTGGCACATGGGTCGAAAAGTCGCTTTATGGCCGCAAATATATGGGGATCGAACGGTCCACCTTCCTGATCGGCGCGGACGGCAGGATCGCACGCGTCTGGCCCAAGGTGAAGGTGAAGGGCCATGCCGCCGATGTGCTGGAGGCGGCGAAGGCGCTTTGACCCTGCCTGCCGCCATCGACAGCGTGGGGGCGGCCTGCGCCCATGTGCTGCTGACCCCCCATCCGCGCGGCAAGCTGATGGCAGCGCGGGCGGCGGCGCGCGCGTGGCGGCTGGGAACGCTGGCGCATCGGTTCGATGCCGCGATGCCGGATCGGCCCGCGCGCCCGGACGCGCCGGAACTGCTGCCGCCCAACCGGATGCCGCGCCGGGGGAAGATCGGGTCGGAGCGGGCCCGGATCGCGATGCTCCATGCGCTCGCTCATATCGAGTTTGTCGCCATCGACCTTGCCTTCGACCTGATCGGGCGGTTCGGTGGGCGATTCCCGGCGGCTTTCACCGGCGACTGGATGCAGGTGGGCGCAGAGGAGGCGATGCACTTCGCCCTGCTCGACCGGCGGCTGCGTCAGATGGGGAGTTTCTATGGCGCGCTGCCCGCTCATGACGGCCTCTGGCAGGCGGCGATAGAGACAGCGGGCGACGCGCTCGCCCGGCTCGCCATCGTGCCGATGGTGCTGGAGGCGCGTGCGCTCGACATCACGCCCGCCACCATCGAGCGGTTCGAAGGCGCGGGCGACGTAACGTCCGCGCGCATGTTGGGCCGAATCATGACAGATGAGATTCGCCATGTCGCCGCAGGGACGAAATGGTTTTGCGCCGCGACGGAACGAATGGGGGCGGACCCCGCCAATCATTACCAAATCCTTGTGAAAAGGCATTTTCGTGGTCCGATTAAACCGCCGTTCAACGACTCGGCGCGGCGACAAGCCGGTTTAACGCGCGATTTTTATGACGCGCTTGCAACATGAGCCGGTATTTGCACTGTGCACTCAGTCGCGGGGTGATTGAGTTCGCTTGAAGTCAAACGGAGAGGGCCGAGAGGCAATAAGCCTCCGGGAAAAGTCGGGGTCGGCATGTCAATTCGTTCGATAAATGATCGTGGTGCGCGTTTGTTCCATTCTGCCGTGAAAGCAGTGAAATTCATGGGCGGCGTGGGCATCGCGGGCGCATTGTGTGCGGCGGCTCCGGCCCATGCTTCGGACGACGACGATCCCTATGGCGACGCATCCGAAATCAACATGAGCGCCCTTGGGCCGTCGGATGTCGGTTTCTCCAACCTTTTCTCCAGCCTCCAGCGCATGGATGGCAACGCCAAGTCGACCGCTTATATCCCTTCCGGCCGTCCCGTTCAGAAACTGTCGCTGACATCCAATTTCGGCGTGCGTTCCGATCCGTTCAACGGCGGCGCGCGAATGCACAAGGGCGTGGATATCCCCGGTCCCGTCGGCACCCCGATCTACGCCACCGCCGACGGCATCGTGAACCGTTCCGGCTGGGCCAGCGGCTATGGCAACCTCGTCCAGATTTCGCACGGTCACGGCATGGAAACGCGCTATGGCCATATGTCGAAGGTGCTGGTGGCCGCGAACAGCTATGTGCGGCGCGGCCAGGTCATCGGCCTGATGGGTTCGACCGGCCGTTCGACCGGCAGCCACCTCCATTATGAGGTCCGCGTCGACGGACAGGCCATCAACCCGATCCCCTTCGTCGCCGGTCCCGACTATCTGATCGCGATGAACACCCGGCCGCCGGTCGCCATGGGCGGCCCCACCAAGGCCGAGGAAAGAGCGGCGGACTGATCAGGGTTCCTGCGGCTGGTTTCGGCCATAACAGACCTTCAACCTCCGTCATGCCAGCGAAAGCTGGGATCTCGTTAGGTTTGGTTGTGCCCTAGGAAGAGAGATGGGAGATGACCGCTCCCCACCCCCATAACCGCCTCGCCTAAGCCGGCCGATACCCCTTGCGCCATTTGGTCAGGAGGTGCCGCGCCAGCATCAACGGGGGCATCCGCAGCCAGTGGGAGCGGAGATAGAAGGCGAATCGCAGCCCCTTGCGCGTCTCCCTTCCCCAGCCGTCGCGAGCCAAAAGGCGGGCAATGACGATGCGGTCCCACAATGTCAGCCGCGTCCGCCCCTCGCCGTAAAGCGCATCAGCCAGACGCCTTGCCTGCCGCACATGGGGCAAGAGACCATGCCGCTCTGCGCGCGTCTCCAATGCCGCCGGGTCAGCCTCCCCCAGCAGGCAATATATGTCCCACAGGTTCCGCAAGCCGCCCGCCAGATCGCCGTCAGCCAGCATGTGCGCCACCGCATGGCAGACCCGGTCCTCCGACGACAGGATGTATAAGCCATCGGATACGGGAACGGCGTCGGCGATCATGGCCTCGGCATCGGGCGTCTGCCTCGCCGTCAAGGGCAGGACGGTGTGATGCACGTCGATCATCCGGTCCCGATCCCGATGGATCAACGGGGGCAACTCATGCATCCACTGCCGGTAATAGGCGTCGTCATAGGGATCGGACTTCACCCACTCCCATCCCGCCGCGATCAGATGCTTCTCCACCGCATCCATGGAATCGCGCGGCACGAGAATATCGAGATCGCCGATGAAGCGCCCCGCCCCCGCTTTCAGCCCCGCCGCGGCATAGGCCGTGCCCTTGAGCAGCACGACCCGCAAGCCCAGCGGAGCTAGCGCCGTCGCCGCGCGATCCGCTTCCCAAAGAGCCTGCCGCGCCTCCCGCTCCGCATCCAGCCGCGCGTCTGCCAGAACGGCGCGCACCCCGCCAGGCACCGCCCCGTCGCCGATCCGCAAGGCCAGCGTGCCGATCAACCGTTCCGCCCGCGCCATGGCGATGAGCACGTTCCATTGCTCCGGCGAGAAGGCGGCGGCGCTCTCCGGCCTCCGCAAGGCGCGCACGAGCGGCAGGGCGCTCATGCCCTCTCCTCCCACAGCCGCTCGACCATGGCGATGGCCTCGTCGCCGGATGGGAAGTCCATCGCCATAGCGGGCACTTCGTCCACGAACCGGCCCAGCGCGGCAAAGGCCGCTTCCCCCAGTGCCACATAATTGGTCGACGCCTGCGTCAGGCGCATGAATGTCTCGCCCTGTCCCATCGGCCGGATCGCGGAGGCATGACCGAAGCGCGGGAACAGCAGCAGCGCGGGCGGCGCGCCTTCATCCATCCGCGCCACCGCATCGGCGCGGGGACGCATGTGCCGAATATCGCCCTTGGCCGTGCCTTCAAGCAGCGGTCCCATGCGCGCGGCGGGCACGTCCGCCGCGATCACGTCTATCGCCCGGTTCTTGAGCGAGACGAGGCGAGGAAAGGGCAGCACGGCTCCCGCCGCCAGATCGATCAGCGCGAACTCGTCCCCCATCAGCCGCCAGCCGCGTTCGCCCAATTGCGCGGCGAGGGTGGATTTCCCCGACCCCGACTCGCCGCTCATGAGGAGGACGCGCCCGTCTTTCTCCACGCTCGATGCGTGCAGCAGCAGGTGCCGCCGCCAGCCCAGCGCCATTTGCAGGTTCATTCCCATTTCCGCCGCCAGCAGGCTATGGGCAAGGCTCATCGGCGCGGCGTCCGCAAGGCCATGGTCCCCGGTGATGAAGATGGACGGCCGCAGCCAGCGGCGCAGCAGGCCGGCGGGCTCCAGGCGGACGGTGAAATCGGCCGGGCCGTCCGAAGGCGCGGGATAGTCCGCATAGAGACGCCTCAACTCCCCTATCGGTCCGGACCATGCCGATCCGATACGGAACGTCGCCGGACCGATGCGAAGGGTGACGCGATGCTTCATGCGACGGCGCGGATCAGGCCCAGCGCGGCCATATCGGCCAAATGCGCCGCGATCTTCGGCAAGGCGGTCTCCTGCGGGCCAAGATCAAATCGCCGGGAGAGGCGCTGGAGCAGATCGCCCACGGAAACCGGGCTGTCATCCTCCATCGCCTCCAGGATTTCCGGCACGGGACTGATGACTATGTGGGTCTGGCCCGAAGGGCGATGGTAGAGCAGCCCTATGTCGCCAAGCGTTCGAGACAGGATGTTCCCTTCCCTCTCCCGACAATAGCGTTGATCGACTGTCACGGCCCTGCCCCCGATGATTGCCGCCCCGCCATAGCGCAAAGGGGTAAGCAGGTGCCTAACGCATCAGGGGCGGATGAGCGAGCTTTCCCTGAACCGGTGCGGCCTGTTTCCGGCCAGGCTGCGGCAAGCGCCGGCATATCCGTCCAGCGCATCGGCCAGACGATAGGGCGCGGTGGCGGATGCAAGTTGCGGGAGCGGCGCGGGATGGCCCAATGCCCATTCGACGGCCCGCGCGAAAGCGGCGTCATCGCCGACGGGCACAGGATCATGCTGCCCCGCGGCCTGGAGGAGGGGACGGATGTTGGGCGTGCTGTCGGTCGCCACCACGCCGGCGCCGCAGCCCAGCGCTTCGATGACGGTCCCCGCCAACCCCTCCCAGCGGGACGGCTGGAGCAGCAGGTCGGCCTGTCCCATCAGTGCGGCGACATGCTGCGGATCGGCGATGAAACCCGGAAAGGCGACCCTGTCGCTTATGCGCAGCGCTCCGCAAAGCTGGATCAGTTCATCGCGCAACGGACCATCGCCCGCGATTTGCAAGCGCCAGTCCAGGTGCGGCAGGCGAGCCACCGCACGTAACGCCGTCGCATGATCCTTCTGCACGGCAAGACGGCCAACCATCAGCAGGCGGCAAGGATCGCCCGGCTGGCGAGGCTTTCGCGCCGCGAACGCAGCGTCCATCGCGGGCGTCACGCTGGGACGCGGCAACAGGCGGACATCGGTCGCTGCCAACGGCCCCGCCGCGGTCAGCAGGCGGCGGTCCGCCTCGCCCATCACGATAGTCATCGCGCTGGCGCGCGCTATGGCGCGGAAGCGGCGCAGGCGGAAATGAGCGGCCAGCCTCTTTTGACCGGGACGGATCAAGGGATTGGAAATGCGTCCCACCGCGCGCGTGCCGGTTCCCAGCGCCGCCAGGGCCACCAGCATGTTGCTCTGATTCCCGG
>Ga0180223_1001079_pt1 | contig 23527 bp, 20 predicted proteins | sample eDN5th30CKraftOP_FD_151337 | JGI IMG/M metagenome (GOLD analysis project Ga0180223, IMG submission 151337) | Enriched Organic Plus compost microbial communities from Emeryville, California, USA - eDNA 5th pass 30_C Kraft OP (version 2) (version 2) ... | reverse complement strand
TCGAGCACGGGCCGCAGATGCCGCCGACGCCGGGCGTTGATGACGCCATGAGCGAGGCGGAATGGCTGCGCCGCAGCGCAACGATGGCTGTGGCCAATCTCCATGGCTTCTGGAAGCGTGAACGTCCGTTCGAGTTGCGACCGGTCGACTGGGAAGCCTTTGTCACCCGCCGTGCGCCCGCGCCGATGCGCCGCATCTGGATGAAGGTCCGTCATGCGCTCCCTGATGAACCGCTCATTCATCAGGCGCTGCTTGCCTACATGTCGGATTACGCCTTGCTCGACGCGTCGCTACTGCCACACGGCCACAGTTCCGGCGACCCCGATATGCAATCCGCCAGCATCGATCACGCGATCTGGTTTCATCGCAGCTTCCGCGCCGACAACTGGCTGCTTCTGCATGAGGAGGGCGTGACGGCCGCCCATGCGCGCGGCTTTGTGCGCGGCAGCTTTTACACCGAAGACGGATGCCTGGTCGCCAGCGTGACGCAGGAAGGCCTGATCCGGCAGCGGCGATAGCCCGCCGTCATTTCAAAAACGCAACGGAGGAGGGGAAACATGCAGCCCAAGCGGAGGATCCAAGGACTGGCGATCGCCACGTTGATGACGGCTGGTCCTGTCGCGGCGCACGCGAACTGGGACCAGGTCGTCGAACGGGCGAAGGGGGAGCACAGCGTCGTCCTCTATACCTCGGATGGCGCATCGCAATGCGCCAAGGAGAATTTCGCCGCCTTTCGCACCAAATACGGCATCGAGGTGCAGGTGCTGGCTGGACGCGGCAGCGAGGTGCAGGAGCGTGTCCGCACCGAACAGGCGTCCGGTCGCTTTGGTGGAGACCTGTACATCAATGGCGGTGCGCCGATGATCATTGCGGGGCGCGCCAATGGCCTTGAACCGCTGGGCGACATTCCAAACCGCAAGAATCTGCGGCCGGAGGTGAGGGACATCGGCGGCGACACATTCGTCGCCCACGCGGTTCCGCAACTCGGCATGCTGATCAACCCGCGGCTCGTGAACGCCGAGACCGAGCTTGCGAGCTGGCAGGATCTGACCAATCCCAAATGGAAGGGCCGCATCCTGTCCGATGATCTGCGCGTGCCCGGGGGCGGCAGCGTGTTCTTCGCCGTCACGCACGCAGCCTTCGGCGATGATTTCCATCGCAAGCTGCTGCAGAACGGCATTGTCTGGTCGAGCAGTCCGCTGACCGACGGCCGCCGCATCGCCCAGGGCGAATATGCGATCTATGTGCCGCAGCAGACCCGCAATCTCTCCGCCTTCAACGGATTGCCGGTGCGTTACTGGGTGCCCAAGGAAGGCGTGCCGTATTACGGACACTATGCGGCGATCCTCGCCAAGGCGCCGCATCCGAATGCCGCGCGCCTGCTGCTCAATCACATGCTCGATGTGGAGTCGCAGGCGAATTGCGCCAATGCGGGTTCGGCGCCGTCGGTCATCGGCGTCTCCGAGAGCATCAACGAGCCGTTCCGGACCATCCTCAGCAGCAGGCTGCTCGGCACGCAGCCCGTCGACATCGATGTGTCGAACGCGACGACTGCGAAAGCGATCGAGATCTATGGAAAGTGAGGTGCAGGCGCCGCGCGTCGATGGGCGGTGGTGGCCTTCTCCTCAATTCCACAAGCGGCGGGAGGCGATTTCCGCGCCAGCGACGAGCGCCTCCAGCTTTGCCCAGGCGATGTCGGGATGGACCTCGTCGCCGGCCCGCGCTGTGGCAAAGCCGCAATCGGTGCCGGCGATGACATTCTCCTTGCCGACAACGCTGGCGAAGCGTTCGATCCGGTCGGCGACCAGTTCGGGATGCTCGACCTGATAAACGCAATGCGAGACGACGCCGGGGATCAGAAGTTTGTCGCGCGGGAGCTTCACCTCCTGCCAGATGCGCCATTCGTGCTCGTGGCGCGGATTGGCCGCTTCGATCGAATAGGCCTGCGCCCGCACCTGCAGCATCAGGTCGATATAGTGCTTCAATTCCAGATCGTGAACGCGCGGCGCGACGTTGATGCTGTAGCAGGTGTGAAACCGCACGCGATCTTCCGGGATGCCCTTGAGCGAATAGTTCACCGTCTCCACCCGCGAGGCGATGAATTTGCGATTGTCTTCGTCGCTCAGGCCTGGCTCGCGATTGTAGTGGGTGATCAGACGCGGATCGTCGATCTGCAGGAGGAAGCCGGCCTCCACGATCGCGCGATACTCCTCGTTCATCGCCTCGGCGAGGGCCGCGAGATATTCTTCCTCCGTCGCGTAGTATTCGTTGGCGAAATACATCTCGAGATTCGTCGGGGATATGGCGCTGATGAAGGCTTCCTCAACGGCGATGCCCTTCATCGCCCGCTTCAACATCTCGATATCCGCCTGCACTTCCGCCTGTCCGATGTAGCGGACAGGACCTGTGCAGGCCATGGACGTCGTATCTGGCAGCCGTCCCGCATTCGCCATTTTCGCAGCGAACATCACCTTCATTTCTTCGTAGACTTTTGGAAACTCGATCATGTCCCGGGTCGGCCGTGCAATATGCCGCGGCGGCTTCGCCATGCGTTCAAGTCCACCGATGCGGGATGACGCATAGTTCGCGAAGCTCGATTTGCTGTGTTCGCCGTCGTCGATAATGTCGATGCCCATGTCTGCCTGCCGGCGGACGACGGCATTGATGGAGGCTTTTATGTCTGCGGCGAGTGCAGCTTCGTCGTAGGCCTCCCCCGAGTCCTTCGCATGCAATGGAGCCAGCAACGACCGCGGCCGCGGCAGGCTTCCAGTATGCGTCGTCAATATGCGGGATTCGCTTCTTTTCATCGTGAACCTGCTGGTGGTGTGATTTGTCGCCTCGATGCCGATCGAAGGGATCGCGGCAGAACGATCCCCGCCGATCAGGTGTCGTTATTCCTTGAGACGACCCGACTGGATCAGGAAGGTCCGTTCGAGCTGAGCGAGCTTGTCCAGCTCGGCGGAGATCTTCTCCGGTGAGTTCAGGCTCGGGTCCATGATCGCGCCGACGCGCTCGGTCTCCTTGACGAAGTCCGGATCAGCCACAGCGGCTGCAAGGCCCGCCGCCAGATAAGCGCGGTGGGATGGAGCCATGCCCTTGGGGGCGCCAATGAAGCGGAAGACGTTGCGCACAATCGTGGTTGTGCCCAGCAGTTCGTTTACGGTCGGCACATTCGGCAGATAGGGCGAGCGCGCCGCGCCCGATACGACAATCGGCTTGATCTTGCCAGCCTCGAGATAGCTTCGATAGTCGGCAAGATAGCCGAACGATACATCGATGTGACCACCGAGCAGTGCGACGAGAGCCGGCGCGCTTCCCTGGAACGGCACCTTGGTGAACTTGGCGCTGGTCGCACTTTCGATCTGCTCGGCGAGGAATTCATAGACCGTCTGCGCCATGCTGCCGATATTGATCTTCTGCGGCTCGGCTTTGGCCAGGGCGACGATGTCGGTGAAGGACTTGTCCTTGAAAGGACCGTCAGTCGAAACGATCCAGGCCGCCGGCTCCTGATTGAGGAAGGCAATCGGCTCGATATCCTTGTAGACCCACTTGCCGCCGGCCCGCAGCAGGGAGTCGCCGAGAATCGAGTTTGAGATCAGGCCGATCACCGACCCATCATTCGGCGCTTGCGTAGCCAGCCAAGTGTAGGCGACGAGGCCGCCGGCACCCACGCGGTTGTTCACGTAGATCGGGTGGGTCATATATTTTTCGGTCGCCTTTGCCAGCAGCCGAGCGGCGATGTCGAGGCCGCCGCCCGGTGCGGTTGGGACGACGAGCTCAATGGCCTGTTTCGGGAAGTCGGCCGGCTTGAGCGCCTCGACGCGTTTCCTGATGGCATCTGCATCAGTCTGGGCGTACGTGGGTGAGGCCGCCACCAGTGCCGTCAGCATGCATGCAAGCGTTGTCAGTCGCATTGGAAGTCTCCATCCCCATGGTTTAGATTTTTCTGGCAAGCAAATGCGCCTCGGTCAGCGCATTCACGAGCCGCCTTGGTGATACCGCGTCTCCAATGATGTGAATTTCCGGGTTATTCAGAGCTTTGCAGTCCAACGATGAGGTCCGCTGCAGGCCGGTCCAAAGAACGGCGGCAATCTCATTGAGCCGCCACTCCCTTCCGCTGAGATAGTGCCGCAAGACGATGCCACCGGCTTCGACGCGGCCGATCTCGGCATTGGGTTGAATCGCCGCGCCGTGCTGGTCCAGCATCCGCAGCGTGGTGATGCGTGACACCATTGGCATCTCGCGGAATGGTTCGAACATGCGCGTCACGACGGTGACGTGATGCCCCATTTGCACGGCGGCTTCCGCCACGGCCGATGGCCAGTAATATCCATCGTCATCGACGACGACGATGTTTGAATGTTGCGGCAGCCAGTCCGGCAGAATGCCATCGCAAGGCACAACAGGCACCGACCCGTCGCCGGGAATGGGAGGCGCGATGGGGATGGAACCGGTCGCGACGATCACCACGTCGGGCTCCGCGGACATCAACACCTCGGGCGTCACGTGAATGCCGAGACGGATCGTCGCCCCCGCTTTGCGGGCTTGTGGAATGAGAAAGTCAAGCAGATGGCTGGCTTCCTCGAAGTTTCTGACCGTCCGGGTCGTCCGGATCTTGCCGCCAAGCTCCGCATCGCGCTCGAAGAGTGTGACCCGATGTCCCCGAAGCGCGGCAATGCGGGCAGCTTCCAGGCCCGCTGGTCCTCCGCCGACAACAGTGACGCGCCGTGGCATCCCGGCCGGCGTCATCTCTCCGAGCGTCAGTTCCTGACCGGCAGCTGGATTGGTCGAACAGGCCATGGGCTCTCCATCCGACAGCCATCCCCAGCATTGATTGCAGGAGATGCAGAGCCGGATGTCGTGTGAGCGGCCCTGCTTTGACTTGTTTGGCCAGTCCGGATCGGCGATGAGGGCGCGGCACAGGCCAACCAGGTCCGCTTCACCGGCACTGAGCATCTGTTCCGCTTGTGCCGGCGTCTGCACCCGGGTGTTGGACACCACCGTCAGGTTGGGCAATTCGCGCTTGAAGCGCCCCTGCAGCGCCCGGTAGGGCATGATCGGGAAGTGACGATCCGGCAGGTGCGTCTCGATGGAATTGAAGTTGCCCTGACTCAGCGAGATGTAGTTGACGCCGTCCGGCTGGGAAAACGTCCGGGCGATCTCCAGCGTGTCGTCGATCTCAAGACCGCCGTCGCTGAATTCGTCGATACCCAGGCGCATGCCAAGCAGAACGTCACCACCGACCTTTTTGCGGATACCGGTGATGACGTCCCGAACGAAGCGCAGCCGGTTCTCGAAACTGCCGCCGTAGATATCCTCTCGCTGGTTGCTGTAGGGCGAAAGGAACTGCTGCATCAGATGCCCCTGAGCGCAGTGGATTTCCACGCCATCGAAGTCGGCCTCCATGCAATTGACCGCCGACTGAACGAAGGCATCGATCAGTTCACGGATTTCATGTGCGGTCAGTTCATGCGGAACACCGCCGCTGCGTGGACACGGAATGGCGGAGGGGGCAACCAGCGCCGGCGGGACACGGCGCATGAGATGCTGCCGGCCACCGTGGTTGATCTGGCCGATCAGGAGGGCGCCCTCGGCATGGACAAGCTCGGCAAGTTTGCGAAACCCCGGGATCGAGTCACGGTCGGATGCGACGAGGGCGTTCGGCGGCGCCCCGGCCAGCGTGACGCGCATGTTCTCGGTGACGATCGTGCCCGCGCCGCCACGTGCGATTGTTTGGTAGAAGGCGAGTTGCCGATCGCTGACCCGCCGATCCAGCGCGAGATTGCATGTCGTCGCCACCCGCATGACGCGGTTCTTTGCGCGCTTTCCGCCAAGCGTGACGGGTGAGAACAGGGTTGGAAATTGATGGGCCGACATTGCACCAATTGCGAGAGTTGAAGCCGGAAAGCAGGTCTGCCGGCCGGATTGGAGACCGTCCCCCCGGTCACGCCGGATCAAACTTGGACGCGAGTTAAGGACATGTCAGGCGTTCACGACCTTTGCAGGCGGGTGCCTGAACCAGCCGTTGCCGTTTTCTTCCACCGGGCTCAGCATTTCCATCACCCGGCTTTCGACCGAAGTCTCGCCTGGCGCGTTTGTTCTTTCAAATATCGATTGGGCATGATCTCATGTCGTCAAAATATATGTGCCGGGAGGAACACATGAATTTGCAGCAGCTTCGCTCGGTCAACGAGGTTGTGCGGCGCGGGATGAGTGTCACCCGTGCCGCCGAGCGGCTCAACACGTCGCAGCCGGTGGTGACCCGCCACATTCAGGGATTGGAAGAAGATCTTGGCGTCCAGCTTTTCGTGCGGGACCGCAAGCGTCTTGTCAGCCTTTCGGATGCCGGACTTGCCGTGATGCCGCTGGTTGAGAAAGTGCTCGGCAACCTTGAGAGCATGCGCACGCTGGCAGCCGAGTTCAATCATGAACCTGAGGAGAGTGTTACGGTGGCCACCGTCCATACCCATGGACGTTCGATTCTGCCGGCCGCGGTGCAGACGCTGATGGCGCGCTATCCCAGGGTGCATGTCCGGCTGTTGCACGGACCTCGGCGGCAGGTGATCGAGTGGGTCAGCGAGGGTAAGGCCGACATCTCGGTCGCCGCCATGCCGCAGGGCTCGTTTCCGGAGGTTCTGTTCGCGCCGTGTTACGAGGTGCACGTCGTGGTGATCTGTCCGAAGGGCCATCCTCTGCTGCAGCGGCCGGCGTTGTCGCTGAGCGATATCGCTGAATTCCCGATCATCACCTATGACGAGACCTTTTCCGCCCGGTCGGAGATCGATCGGCCATTCCTTGAGAGCGGGATCAAGCGCAACATCGTGCTGACGACGACGCACGCCGATATCCTGAAGGAGTATGTTTCAGCCGGATTCGGGATCGGTCTTGTCGGTGACACGGTCTACGATTCCGTTCACGACACCGGGCTTGAGATGATCGATGCGCGGCACCTGTTCCGATCCAACATTGTGCATCTCGGCGTCAACCGCACGCACCGGCTGGGCCGCTGCAGCATGCATCTGATCCGCTCTCTCACGCCAGCTTTTGCGGATCGCTTGAAAGATCTGGGCTTGTGCAACTGAGTGTGGCTGCCGTGCCCGTGCCTTGACGCCAGTTCAGGTCCGCAGCCGGGGATCGAGCCAGTCGCGCAATGCGTCTCCGAACAGATTGAAGGCGAGCACGGTCAGGCTGATCGCGAGGCCCGGGAACAGCACCATCCACGGCGCGTCCCGGTAGTAGCTCGCGCTGCCGCTCGACAGCATCAGCCCCCAGGCCGGCTGCGGCTCGCTCACGCCGAGCCCGAGGAAGGAAAGCGAGGCTTCGGTCAGGATCGCCTGGGCGATATAGGCCGTCAGCAGGACGAGATACGGCCCGACCACGTTCGGCATCATATGGCGCAGGATGATGCGGACATGGCTGTAGCCTGCCGCGCGGGCGGCATCGATGTAAGGCATGTTGACGATCGAGAGAGCGGACGCACGGATCACCCGCGCGACCTTGGGTGCGATCGGCAAGGCGATCGCAAGAATCAGGTTCACGTCGATGCCGAGCACCAGGTTGCGGCCGAGGATCGCGACAATGACCAGCGCCAGCATGATGATGGGGAATACCATCGCCACATCGACAACGCGCTGCACGATCAGGTCGACCCGTCCGCCGAAATAGGCTGATGCGGTTCCGATCAGGGCGCCGATGGTGCAGCCGACAAAGGATGCGAGAAACCCGATCGCAAGGGCCGTGCGCGCGCCGTAAATGATGCGCGAGAGAATGTCGCGCCCGACATTGTCGGTCCCCAACAGGTGTTCGAGCGACGGGGCCTGCAGCATGCCCACGAAATCCACGTCGAGCGGATCGTAGGGAGCCACGACGTCGGCGAACAGCGCGACCACGATCAAGGTCAGAATAAAAAGCCCCGAAATCGTGCCTTGCGGCTGACGCAGGATGAAATCAACGATCGGCCAGTCGCGCAGCCGCTCGCGCCAGGTGGGTGAGGGGAATTGCTCGGTCGCAGCCATCAAACGTACCGGATGCGGGGATCGAGGAAGGCGTAGACCAGATCAACGACAAGGTTTGTGACAACGAACACGAACGCGGTCAGCATGATCAAAGCCTGGATCATGATGTAGTCGTGATTGATGATCGCCTGCACGAACAGGCGGCCGATGCCGTTCAGGTTGAAGACCTGTTCCGTCACGACAAGGCCGCCGATCAGGAAGGCGAATTCGAGGCCGCTGACGGTGATGGCCGGCAGCAGCGCATTGCGCAGGGCGTGGCGGATGATCACCGTCCGCTCGAACAGGCCCTTGGCCCGCGCGGTGCGGATGTAGTCCTCATGCAGCACCTCGACCAATGATGATCGCATCATGCGGGCGACGATGGCCGAGAAGCGATAGCCGACGGCGAGGGCCGGCCAGAACAATTGGGCCAGCTGTCCCAGAGGATCGCGCCACAGCGACGTCGGGGTCATCGGCGGGATCCAGTCGAAGACATGCAGCAGCGCGATGATGATCAGCATCCCCAGCCAGAAGCTGGGCATCGACAGGCCGGCCAGCGTCACCACCCGGATTGAATAGTCGATCCACGAATTGGCGAAGAGCGCCGATATCGTCCCGAGCGGCACCGCAATGAGCAGCCCGATCAAGGTCGCGAGGAAGGCGATCTGCAGCGACAGGACAAGCCGCCCGGCGATTTCGTCGGTTACCGGACGACCGGTCCACATCGACGTGCCGAAGTTGAACACGGCAACGCCCGTGATCCAGTCGCCGAACTGGTTGATCAGCGGCTTGTCGAGACCCAGACGCGCGCGCTCCCGCTCGATCGCCAGCTGGGTCACGGCGGCGCCATCGCCGCGCAGCTTCAGCTCGACGATGTCGCCGGGAACGACGCGCAGCAGGAAGAAGGTGACCACGCCCACCGCCAGCAACGTCGGGATGATCAGCAGGATGCGCTTGATGAGATAGCCGATCATGCGGGGCGGCTTTCGTGCGACTTTGCGAGGCTTTCCGGCAGCTTGATGCAGGCGGCGAGATGGCCTGATCCGTAGTCTTCAAGCGAGGGGACGACGTCGCGGCATTCGGCGGTCGCGATCGGGCAGCGCGTGTGGAACACACAGCCGGACGGGGGCCGGGACGGGGAGGGAATTTCGCCGCCCAGCACGACGGTGCCGCGCATCCTCTCGACGGCCGGATCGGGCACCGGAGCGGCGGCGAGCAGGGCCTTGGTGTAGGGGTGCAGCGGTGTCTCGTAGAGCGCATTGCGATCCGCCATCTCAACGACATGCCCGAGATACATCACGGCGACCCGATGCGAGATGTGGCGCACCACCGCCAGATCATGGGCAATGAAGAGATAGGCGAGCCCCAGTTCACGCTGCAGCTCCTCCAGCAGGGTGATCACCTGCGCCTGGATCGAGACGTCAAGCGCGGACACGGGCTCATCGCAGACAATGAACGACGGCTCCATGGCGAGCGCCCGCGCGATGCCGACCCGCTGCCGCTGGCCACCTGAGAGCTGGTGCGGATACCGCTCCGCCATGTAGCCGTGCAGCCCGACCCTGGAGAGCAGCTCGCTGACGCGGTCTTGCGCCGCGCTCCGGCTGCGGGCCAGCCGATAGACCTTGAGCGGCTCACCGATGATCTGGCCGACCGTCATGCGCGGATTGAGCGAACTGACGGGATCCTGGAAGATGACCTGCATCTGCCGCCTGATCGCGGTGAGCGAAGCACCTTCGGCACCGAGCACGTCGGTGTCCCCGAACTGAACGTTGCCGCTTGTCGCTGGCGTGAGCCGCAGGATGGTCCGGCCGACCGTCGTCTTGCCGCAACCGCTCTCTCCGACCAGCCCGAGCGTTTCGCCTCGGCGGACCGAAAAGGAGACGCCGCTCACAGCACGCACGACCATGGGCTCGGCGAAGATGCCGGGACGGGAGACGAATGTGGTGTGCAGGTCGTCAACACGCAGCAGCACATCGGCCTGTCCGGGGGCGACGATTGTCCGCGGCGCGGGCGACGTGCGCGATGGAGGCGTGAGCCCGGCAGCGATCTCCCCGGCGCGGTGGCAGCGCGCGAGATGTTCAGCCCCGTCGATGGGCACCAAGTTTGGCGCGGTATCACAGAGCGGCAGCCGCAGCGTGCAGCGCGCTGCGAAGCGGCATCCGGCCGGAGGCCGCAGAAGGTCGGGCGGCAGGCCTTCAATGGTCTCGAGACGGCCGCCGCGCGGCCGGTCAAGCCGCGGCACCGATTTGAGCAGCCCGATGGTGTAGGGATGGCGCGGGCGCGCGAACAGCTCCTCCGCGGTCGCCTGCTCGACCATCTGTCCCGCATACATGACGCCGACATGGTCGGCATAGCGGGCGACAATGCCGAGGTTGTGGGTGATGATGACGAGTGCGATATCGAGCCGGCGCGAGAGGTCGCGCATCAGTTCGAGGATTTGCGCCTGGATGGTGACGTCGAGCGCCGTCGTCGGCTCGTCGGCGATGATCAGCTTCGGATTGCAGGCAAGCCCCATGGCGATCATCAGCCGCTGGCGCATGCCGCCTGAGAGTTGATGCGGATACTGGTCAAGCCGCCGTTCGGCGTCCGTGATGCCGACAAGCTGCAGCAGCTCCAGTGCGCGCGCGTGTGCGGTCTCCTTGTCCATCCCGAGATGGGTCCGCAGCGGCTCCATGATCTGCAACCCGACGCTGAGCACCGGATTGAGGCTCGACATCGGCTCCTGGAAGATCATGGCGATGTCGCGCCCGCGGATTTCCCGCATCTTCGACTCAGGAAGCTTCAGCAAATCCTGCCCTTGAAACAGGATACGCCCCTTCGGAGTCTTGCCGGCGGGCCGAGCCAGCAGCCGCATGATCGCAAGCGCAGCCGCGGACTTGCCGCAGCCGCTTTCACCGACAATGGCCATGATCTCGCCGCGGTGCAGCCGGTACGAGATGCCGTCAACCGCCCTCACGATGCCGCGCGGGGTCGTGAAGGTCACATGCAGATCATCGACCACAAGCAATGGTTCAGCCGCATCCAACCGCGCGATGGCGTCCCGTGGTGGAACAGGTGAATCTACAAGGATGGCCGTGTCCTGAATTGCTCTCATGGATCCGGTGTGATCGGGCGGTGTCAGTAGCCGCGTGATTTGTCGAGCCACACGTCCGTCAAATCCTGATTGAGGTGCGGGCTCGGCAGCATCGTCCAGCCGCGGACGGCGGCGTTCAACGGCACCAGCCGGCGCCACCAGAACAACGGCACGGCGTAGGATTTCTCGGCGAGATGAGTCTCGAAGGCGCGGATCAGCTTGATGCGTTCCGCGTCGGAACCCGCGGCCTTCTGCTTCTCGTAAAGCTCGTCGAGCAGGCGGTCATTGTATTGGGCGAAGTTGAGCGGTGAAATGTCCGCGGAGACATAGTTGAGCAGCGAGAAATTCGGCTCATCCGCCTCGACGCAATTGGAGTCGTAAGCGACCTGATATTTGCCCGAGCGATAGCTCGCGCGCTGCTGCGCAGCCGGCAGCGGCAGCGGCTCGGCCGTGACGCCAATGCGCCGCCACTGGTCGGCCAGGAAGATCGAGATCGGCACCAGCGACTCGACCGCGCGGGTGGTGACCTGGAATTTGAGGTTGGTCACGCCGGCGTCCTGCAGCAGTTTGCGGGCCTGCTCGCGGGCCTGGTTCATGTTGCGGCTGAAGCCGGGCAGCTTCGCGAGCTCGGCATCCGGCGTCGCCAGCTTGCCGCCGGGGGCGACAACGCCGCCGGGCAGGTCCATGCGCGAGATGCGCGACAAGGCCGGGCCGCCACCCCAGCGGTCGATCGCCATGTTGAGGGCGCGGCGTACCCGCTCGTCGTCGAATGGCGCGACCTTGGTGTTGAAGAACAGGTCGAGCTTGCAGAGCAGGGGGCCGGTCACGACCTGCACCGCGTTGCCCATCGTCTGTTCGAGATCCTTTGCTTCAGGCGGATTGACGCCGACAAAGAACCCGTCGAGCTGCCGGCCCTTGATGGCGTTGACCACCGCCGACGTGCTCATGAAGGAGATCTCGTAGCCATCGAGGAAGGGCCTGGTCTTGTCGTAATAATTTTCGAAGCGAGCCGCCCTGAACCGTGCGCCGGGCACATGCTCGACAAACTTGAACGCGCCTGTCCCCATGACCTGCTTCTCGGGATAAGACGGGTCCTCCTTGAGTTTCTTTGCTGACAGCATGCAATTCCACGGCAATGCGAGCGTGGTAAGCATGGTGCTGTCGGGCTTCGAAAGCTTGAAGACGATGGTGGAATCGTCGGGCGTTTCGATCGAGGAGATCGCGCCGTAACGCGCCTGGCGGACCGACAGCACGCCTTTGGGCGGATTGCGGATGCGGTCGAACGTGACTTTGGCATCTTCCGCGCGGAACGGCGTCCCATCGTGGAACAGGACATTCTTGCGCAGATGGAAGGTGTAGGTCAGGCCGTCGGCGCTGACCTCCCATTTCTCCGCGAGGTCGGGCGCGATCTCGGGATAGCGCGCAGGATCGAATTTGATCAGGCCGGAATAAAGCGGCGCGAGCGCGTGGATCACGTCGTTGGTGCTGCTCGCCTGGCAATCATAGCTGGTCGGCTCATCGCTGGTCGCGAAGCGCAGGATGCCACCGCGTTTGGGCGCATCCTGGGCTGATGCGTGGTCAACTGTCATGAGCATGGTCGCGGCGGCGAACGGCGCGGCCAGCAGCATCGCCAGAAGCTTTTGATTCATCGCAATCCTCCCCGGTTCCGTGTTCTGACGAGTCTCTTGGAACGAGACTCTTTGGACGTGTCGCCTGTTGCTATGACGGCATTCGGCCGCTCTCGTTTTTGTACGCTTCGCCAGTCACCATGCCGTCACGATAGTGCGGATCGAACGTTCCGATGCGCTTGCGTTTGCGCATCTGGTCGAGCGCGAGAGGGCGTAGCGGGCGCGTCGCCGTCGGCGTATCGGCAATCACACCGGTCTCAGTGAGGCGCTCAATGTCACTCTCCGAATATCCAAGCTCGGTAAGGACGGCGCGATTGTGCTCGCCCAGCATCGGCGGAGGGCAGGGAATGCCCAGGTCGGCGTCCGACATCGTCCAGGGGCGGCCGATATATTGCCGTCGGCCGACGCCGCTTGCCGGATTGTGATCGACCGGTTCGAGGAAGCCGCGTGCTGCGAGTTGTTGGTCGAAGAAGAGATCGCGGCCGTTCTCAACAACGCCGGCCATGATGCCGCGCGCCTGCAGCCGTTCCGCCAGTTGAAAAGCGTTCAAGTCCGCCGTCCAGCCTGCGAGGTGATCGTCGATCTCGGCTTCGGCCGCCAGCCGGCCGGCTGTGTCGGCGAAGCGATTGTTGGCGGCCCAGACTGGATGGCCCATTTCCTGTCGCAATGCCTCCCAGGCGCTGTCGCTGTCGACGGCAATTGCGATCCAGCGGTCTTCGCCCGCGCAGGGATAGACATTATGCGGCGCCATGAAAGGATGATGGTTACCCGCCCGCTCCTGGATACGTCCGTTCGCAGCATAATCCATGATCGCAAGCCCGAGCGTTGCCGCGCCGCATTGATACATCGAGAGATCAATCCACTGGCCTTTGCCGGTGCGCTTTCGCCGGAACAGGCTTGCAAGGATGGCATAGACCGCGTTCCAGGTCGCAAGAAAATCCGTATAGGACTGGCCGACCTTGCTCGGCGGTCCGTCTTCGAAGCCCGATAGCCAGCACATGCCGGTCGTGCCTTCAAGCGCGGTCGCGACGCTGCCGTAGTCGCTCCATGGGCCGGTATGGCCGTATCCGGTATTCGAGAGCATCACGAGGTCTGGCCGGATCTTGATCAACGAGTCGTAGTCGAGGCCCAGCTTCTTCATCACGCGCGGCGTGAAGCTCTCAGCCAGCACATCGCTCACCGCCACCAGCTTGCGGAAGATCTCGACTGCCTCGGGCTTGGTCAGGTCGAGCGAGATGCCCTTCTTGCTGCGGTTGACCATGTTGAGGCAGCCGACGCGATCGAAAGGCCGGTCACCCGGATCGTTTTCCGGAAACGGACCGTAGCTCGCCATCACGTCGATGCGCGTATGCGCCTGCACCTTGATGACCTCGGCGCCGAGCTCGCCCAGGATCGCCGTTGCGAAGGGAATGGCGAAGACGTGACTTGAATCGATCACGCGGAGGCCGCTGAGCGGCTTCACGCCCTGGGCGAGCGACTGGCGAAGGAACTCGACACTCATATGGCGCCTGCCTCGTCCAGGGTGCGCAGATGATCACGGTCATAGCCAAGGCGCGATGTCAGGACTTCCGTCGTGTGCTCACCGAGCAGGGGAGAGCGTCGGCGGATCGTATAGTCGCCGTCCCGCAGTTCGAAGGTCTGGCCGGGATAACGCAACTTGCCGGCGACAGGATGATCGACCTCATGGAAGAAGCCCCGCGACGCAAGCTGTTCGCAATCCGCAAGGTCTTTCGGCGTCTGCACGACGCCAAACAAGACCTTGGCCTTGTTTGCAGCATGAAACAGATCGAAGCGGTCACGGCCCTTCAGCGCGGCCCCGAGCACGCGGTCCAGTTCTTCGGCATTGGCGACGCGCCCATTGACGTTGGAGAATTTCGGATCGGCCAGCGCCGGCGTATCCATCAGCGTGACGAAATCGGACCATTCACCCCGCGGCGTATGCGCAATCACCCAGCCATCCCGTGCCGGCGCGCAATTGCTGAAGGTGTCGCCGATCGATTCCCGCCGGGTTTGCGTCTCGCCCATATAGGCATAGTAGGGGACGGTCAGCACCAGCGTGGATGCGAGCGCCTCGGCGATCGATACATCGATATGCTGGCCGCGCCCGGTGATGTCGCGCATCATCAGCGCGGCGATTGTCGGAATGACTCCGGCAAGCCCGCCGACAAAGCCGGACTGGAAAGCCCCATGCTTCAGAGGTGGCTTGTCCGCGGTGCCGGAAATCGACATCACGCCGCTCAGCGCGTAGTTGATCAGGTCATTGCCGCGCCAGCCGGCGCGGGGACCTTTCTGGCCGAAATTCGAGATCGAGGTCAGGATGATGCGCGGATTGATCTCGGCAAGGGTCGCATAGTCGAGGCCGAGCGACGGCAGGACCCGCGGTTCGAAATTCTCCACCACCACGTCCGCTTCGCGCACGAGATCGAGCAGGATATTGCGGCCTTGCTCGCTCTTGAGATCAAGCGTGATGCTGCGTTTGTTGGTGTTGAGATAGAGAAAGGTCAGGCTCTTCTCAGGATGCGGATCATCGCCGACAAACGGTCCCATGTTCCGTGCCGTGTCGCCAAGGCCAGGCCGTTCGACCTTGATCACGTCGGCGCCTTGGTCCGCGAGCAGTCGCGCGCAGTAGGGGCCGGCAATCTGATGTCCCAGATCGAGGACCTTGATGCCATCCAGCGCCATGACGTCGGGTGAGGGCGCGATCGTCGCATTCATCGGCAATCCTCAGCGCGCCGGCCGCTGGGGCACGTGCGCGCGCACGGTGCCGACCGCCACGGTCTTGCTGTCCTGCTTGATGGCCTCGACTTCGCAGACGATGATCTGGCGGCCGTCCTCGATCAGCTTGTCAACGATCCGCCCCGTGGCGACGACGTGATCGCCCGGGCGGGTGGGATTGGTGAGCTTGATGTCGATCGCGCTGTGCCCGGAGACGAGCGAGCCCCATGGCAATCCATCGGTCACGACCTGACACAGATACTGGATCGTATGGTGCGCGTCGCCAACCACGCCGCCAAACATATTGCGGCGGGAATAGTCCTCATCAAGATGCAGGTTATTTCCAACGATCCACTTCATTTCCTCGAATTCAGGCGTCAGGTGCCCGAGGAACGCCTGGAACGCGATGATGTGATCACCCGTCACGTCCACTTCGAGCGTCGGCAATGCCTCCCCGACATTGATCTCATCGAAGGTGCGGTCGCGTGGGTCGGTTGTGGCTTTGGTCGTGCTCATGATCCGGTCTCGTCGAGTTCAGCAGGAAGGCGCCGGCAATTGCGGATTCTCGTCACCGCTCGCGGTCCTCGGCCTTGGCGCCCTCCCACATATTGGTGCAGCGATGCACGAGCACCTTCTCACCGCGCTGGTTGTGGGCCGTGATCTCCCAGACCACGAATTTACGCCCCCGCTTTTCGAACTTGTCGGCGAGGCGGGACGTGCTGGTGATGATGTCTCCCGGCTGAATCGGTGCGAACATCTGACATTCCCAGCGCGCGAAGGGGGTCGGGCGCACCGGATGCGCATAGCCCTTCCGGCCCATGATCACGGCCCGCCGTGTCGGCGCGACGCGGATGGCCATTGATGGGGGGGCCGCGCGGCCGGGCAAGCCCTTCGCGCGCGCGAAATCCGCATCCGAATAGATCGGATTGTCATCGCCCGAGCCGCGCACATAGAGATCAACCAGGTCGGGCGTGACCGTCACGTCATGGGGCGGCACGTCATCGCCAACCGTAGCGACGTTCCATTCGTAGACGGGGCGGCTGTGCTCTTCGGTGTCAGCGGACATGAGGTTCTGCTCCTCAACGGGATAGACTGGCCGAGATCCTGCCGACAGCAATCACTTTGTTGGATTGGTTTTCGGCAATCACGTCGACATGCACTGTATGGTGCTGGTCGTCACTTGATGTCTCAGTAACCGTGCCCCTGAACTCAACGGTGTCGCCGACACGGCAGGGATTGGGAAACTTGATATCGAGGACGCTGTCGTGACTCAGCGAGGCATTGCGCGGCAGCCAGCTCGCGACCATCCGGCAGAGAAAATCGACGGTCTGGTTCCCATCGACGGTGAGGCCGCCATAGATGTGCTGGCTGGCATATTCCGCGTTGAGATGCGGGTTGGTCGCGCGCGACGAGGTTTTGCTGTAGAGCACCTCGCCGAAGGCTTCGACATCCTTGATGCCGGCTGTCCAGCGGAGCGGCGGCAATGTCTCGCCGACCTTGATCGATCCGAAGTCCGGCTTGCGATGGATTGCTGTCATCGGTTGCGGTCCTCCGCCCGGCCGCGATCCCAGAGATTCACGTAGGTGAACTCCGCGACCGGCGTGCCGTCGTTGCGGTTGGCGTCGACGCGCCATTCGAGAAAATGCCGGTCCTTGCGGATATATTTGTCCTGGACCCGCGTGACGCTGACGATGCGGTCGCCCACCTTCGGCTCGTTGAAGAACCGGCAGCTCCAGCGAATTGCCGGCGTGGGATGATTTGGATACTCGGCGCCATTTTCCGCCACCAGCTCGCGCCGGCGCAGCGGCGCAAAGACACGCACCATCACCGGTGGCACCGCCAGCAGATCCGGATCATCGGGCTCGATCGGCAGTCCGGCGGCCTGCTGTTGCGTTGTGTTGAACTGACGCACGGCATCTGCGGTGATTTCCACCGTGACGGCACCGGCAACGTCTCCGATCCGGGCATGCTCCCAATCATAGGCTGGCCGCTGCTCGACTGCACTCATCAACCATTCCTTTTATTGTCGAACAGGAGGGCCCGGTCACGGTCCCTTGTACATCTGCTCGGCAAGCTTCAGCAGTTCCTCGGTGCGGTCCGCATCGGGCTTGTCCATGAGCTTGCCCTGGCGGATCAACGGCGCCACGTTCTCAGGAACCTTATCATCGAGCCCCTTGATGGTCGGACCGCGCCCGGACCGGACATAGATCATCTGCGCTTCCTCCGAGATGAAGAAATCAAGCAGCAGACGGGCCGCGTTCGGGTGCGGTGCGCCGGTGAACACCGCCGCGTCATAGGTGACGTAGGGCGTGCCCTCCTGGGGGATGATGGTCTGCAGCGGCAGGCCTTCGTTCAGCAGGGTTTCAGGAAGCGACAGCGGAATATAGATGTCGTATTCGCCGCGAGCGACGCGCCGCGGACTGTCGCGCACGGCCCGGGAAAACACGATGTTCTGCGTGGCTAGCTTCTCCAGGAATTCGCGGCCCAGGAATCGATAGGTCACGTTGAAGAATGCACTGCCGCTGCCCAGCGCGCGGAAGTCATCAGACAGGATGCGGCCTTTCCAACGCGGGTTGAGCAGGTCGAGCCAGCCTTTCGGCCGCTCCGCTTCCGGAATCCTGGTGTTGACCGCAATCCCCATGCGCTGGACGAAGAATGAGAACTGCCTGCCGCTCGACTTGAAGCGGTCCTGCAGTTTCTCAAGATTCGGCAGATAGCCGTGCTCCTGGAACGTGCCCATGCGTTCGAGCAGGACAGCCGACGACCCGCCATTGTGCGAAAAGTCACCTTTGACCCGGTTGGTCACTTGCTCGAGGCGGATCCGCTCCTGCAGCTCGCTGGCGCGCGCTTCCAGCGTTTCGACGGGGATTCCATATTTCGCCGTGAACAGCTTGGCGATCTCGTGGTGGTAGGGCACACCGACCTGGCCCGAATACATGGTGACCTTGCCTTCAGCCTTCGCGGCGTCGATCACCTTTTGCCATTCGGCAGCCTGTTGTGGTGTTTGAGCGATGGCGCCCGTGACCATGGCCATCACCGCCAATGCAGTGATCAAAGCCGTTTGGCGCATCGCGATCCTCCCCTTTTGTCGTTGTCGCAGCCGTTGCTCTTTGCTGGCGAGGAGGCCACCTCCGGGATTGCGTCTCAACGCCTCGAAGGCTGTCGCCTGCTCAACAGCGACATGAATCGTATCGATGTCGTTCTGATAAAGCAATCCTTGACGAAACTGTCATTTGATAGGATTTACCTATCATGCAGGTTCGCCAGCTCGAGTATTTTGAGGCTGTCGTCCGGCTCGCAAGTTTTCGGCGGGCCGCCGGAGAACTTGGCGTTTCCGAGCCGTCGGTCTCGCAGGGCATCAAGGCGCTCGAACAGGAACTGCGAACAGAACTGTTCGAGCGTTCGCGGCGCGGCATCACCATGACCGCCGCAGGTCAAGCGCTCATGGAACGTGTGGAGCGCATCCTCCGTGAGATCCGGGCGGCCCGGCTGGAACTCAGCGATTTCGCGGGCCTCTATCGCGGGAAGCTGGTGATTGGCGCGGCGCCGATCACGATCGGCTATTTGGGCCTGCTCGATGTGGTCACTCGCTACAATCGGCTCTATCCGAGTATCGATCTCTCGATGTCCCAGTATCAGGCCGAACAACTGATGCCGATGATCGCAAACGGCGCGGTCGATATCGGCATGCTGTTCGTGCCATCGACGGGATTGTCGCTGCTGGCATCGCTCGAAGTCATGCCGCTGTTCAAGACGGAGGTCTGCGCGGTGATGCGCGCCGATCATCCGCTGGCGTCGCGGACCAAGTTCGACCTGCACAGGCTGAAAGGCGAGCGGCTGATTCTCAGCGCTCCCGGTACGGCGTCGCGGACCACCATCGAACATGCCTTGCAGACGGCCGGCATCGAGCCCGACATAACGCCTTATCTGGCCGGCGACGGCAGCCTGGCCATGCGCATGATCGAAGAGGGGCTTGGCATCGGCTTCTCGCTCCGGGGCTTTGTCGCGAACGCCCATCCCGAGCTGAAAGAGGTACGCATCGTCGGCGGAAACCTGATCTGTACCGCAGCCTTGGTGCTGGAGAAGCGGGGCCCCCGGACAAGAGCGATCCGCGCCTTCCTCGATCTCGTTGCGGCGCGCAAATGGGGGCCGCCGGCTGCGCCTGCCTTGCGCTAGCGCGCGAGCCGGTGCGCCGTTTGGTTGTCATCAACAATCAAACGTGGGATGTCATCGTTGTTCCGATCCCCGGGTCGGTTGAAGAATGAGAATACGGGAGGAGCAGGGCCATGGATGTGGCGACGCTGAAGCGAAAAAAATTCCGAGAGATATTGAACCGCAACACGCTGACGGTGATGCCCGGCGGCTTCAGCCCGCTCTATGCACGGGCTGCGCAGGCGATCGGCTTCGAATGTTTCTTTGTCGCCGGCTCACAGATGTCGGCTTACCTGCTCGGTGTTCCCGATACCGGGATTATCGGCCTGCGCGACATTGTCGATCATGCGCGTCATGTCGCGGGCCGTACCGACATCCCGATCTTTCTCGATACCGATACCGGATTCGGCAATGCGGTGAACGTCCATTACACGGTGCAGGAATGCGTGCGCGCCGGCGTTGCCGGACTGCAGATCGAGGACCAGGAGGCGCCGAAGAAGTCGGGCATCAGTGCCGGCCGGCGCTGCATTCCGGTGGATGAAGCGGTCGGCAAGTATCGGGCGGCGGTCGCCGCGCGCGATCAACTGGACCCGGAATTCGTGATCTGTGCCCGTTGCGATCTTCTCGGCGCAGAAGGCAGTTCTTTCGAGGATGCCGTCGAGCGCTGCAAGATCTATGTCAAGGACGGTGGCGTCGACCTGATCTGGCTGAACACGATCGAGACCGTTGAACAGGTCAAGATCGCCTGTGCCGAGATTCCAGCGCCAGTGCTCACGATCTGGGCTGGAAAGCCACCCGCACCGACCCATGAGGAATTCGAACGGCTCGGCCTTCGCATCGCGCTCTATCCGGTGGTGGCCGCGTCGGCGGGCCTGCAGGCATCCTGGCAGGTGCTCAACGACCTGCAGCAACGCGGATCAGTCGCGCTCGACGACTGGCGCGAGAATGTGAAGACAAGCCGCTACGGTGCGGTCGACATGTCGAAGCTGACGGGAACTGACGAGGTGCGCCAGCTCGAACAGAATTTCCTGTCGCAATCCGCGCAGCGCAACTACGACAACACCTGGGGCCATCAAACCGTGCTCGGTTTCGGCGATGCTCCGCCCGGACTGAAACACAAGTAGCGCCGAATTTGAGGATCAAACCGCTTCGAGGTGGATCACAAACCGCCGGTGCCTCCGGCGGCGCATCAGGACAGCATCATCCGTTCCCGACCGGACCGGAATCGGACATCACCCCCTGAGTTCGATTTCAAGACTAGAATATCTCTAAATCATTGCAGTTGTGGGTCTTTTGCCGTTGCTCTATCTGAGTTGAAGCTGCCCACGCCGCTCCCGCGGAAGGCTGTGGGATGTCTCGGATTTGCAAGGCTTTGACGCACACGCCAAGCACGACGGACTTTGACGACGATCTGATGTCGGCCTACCTCCGTCATTGGCGGGCTCTGCGCGCCCTGCTCAAGCGGCGATTTGGCTCGCATGAACTGGCCGAGGACGCCTTGCAGGAGACGTGGCTGCGGCTGGCCGGCATGACAGGCGAGGCGGCAGCGATTCAAGACCGGCAGGCCTTCATCCTGCGGGTGGCGGGCAACATCGCCATCGATCTTGTCCGGAAGGAGAAGCGGCTCGCTGCGCGGTGCGTGAGCGACGACGTGCTGCTTCAGGCCGTCGCCGATAGCACCCCGTCGCCGGAGGTGTTCGTCATCGACCGTGACCGGCTGAGGTCTTTGACATACGCTCTGGCCCAATTGCCGCCAAAGCCCAGGGCCGCCCTGCTGTTGAACCGGTGCGACGGCCTGTCTCATCGCGAGATTGGGGCAAGGCTCAGGGTATCGGAGAGCATGGTGGCGAAATATCTGGCCCAGGCTCTGCGCCATTGCCGGGACCATTTCCGCGATATCGCCTGAACATTTTTCCTGCGCTTCGGTGTAACTTTGCCTGTTCAAGATCGTCCTTGATGCAAGCGACATTCGCTTCGCGCTGCGGGGCGGTGGATGGTGCTGGGCAAAACCGCCGATTGGGCTGATGACTTCGGATAAAAAACGACAGGACGCCGGCCTCGCCCTCAGCGATGAAGCCATCGATTGGCTCGTCAAGCTCAACTCCGGCCGGGCGGTGGACGCTGACCACACAGCCTTTGCCGAATGGAGGCAGCGAAGCCGGGAGCACGAACTGGCTGCGCGGGAGGCCGAGGCGATCTGGCAGGGCATCGGGGTGGCGGGCGACGAAGCCAAGGACGCCGAGCGGCGGACCCGGCGATCAAAGATGACGCGCCGGACGGTACTCGGCGGTGGCGCGCTTGCAGCGGCGGGATTGGCATTCGCAGGATCCGGCCGGATGGGAGCCAGGCTGTTTGCCGACCATTCGACTGGCGTCGGAGAGCAGCGGACCATCGCGTTGCCCGATGGCTCCTCGGTCGCGCTGAATGCCGATTCCGCTTTGTCCGTGAATTTCGGCGGCGTGGAGCGGCGGCTGTCCCTTCTGGAAGGGGAGGCGCTCTTCACGGTCATGCCGGATCCTGCGCGACCATTTGTGGTCGAAGCCGGCGGCGGGCAGACGCACGCTTTGGGCACGGTGTTCGACATCGATATCAGGCCGTCCGACGTCGTCGTTACCGTGGTGGAAGGCGTGGTGTCGGTGGCGGCGGACTTCAGTCCGTCCGAGACGGTGCGCGTGGTTGCAGACCAGCGGGTTCGCTACAACGCCCGCGTCATCCCTTCTGTGACCGAGGCTATCGATGCCAGTGCCGAAACCGCATGGCGGCGCGGGCGTCTTATCTTCAATCGCCAGGCGCTGGGTGATGTTGTCTCCAGTCTGGAACGCTACCGGACTGGATCCATTCTTGTCATGAGCGATGAGCTGCGCGCGCTCCCGGTCACGGGCGTATTTGACCTTTCAGACCCCGAAGCCATCCTCAGAACGATCGAGGAGACACTGCCTGTCCGTGTGACGCGGCTGCCGTTTGTCACCATCATTCGTTAGCTCACTGCGCGAACGAAAGCAGCGGGACCCTGCGACCTGATCCATCGGACGATTTTTTTTTGGAGTTTCGACTGCAAGATCACGCACGACGCTTCGTCCTTGACATGAGGGGATGGGGGCAAGGCCGGCCAGAGATGGCCGGCACCTTCCCGCAGGCAGGAAGGACGGGCAGATCTTATGGGCGTCAGGTCAAGAGATGTTGGAGGGATCGCCGCGAAGCGTTTGACAACAGCGCTGCTTCGCGGGACGGCAATCTGCCTTTCGGTCAGCGGGCTTTGCAGCTTTCCCAGCCATGCCCAGGTTCGGCCTGTCGAGACGGCGGTGAGTCCGCAGGTGGTGTCCTTCGACATCCGGCCGCAGGATCTCGGAAGCGCGCTGAACGCCTTTGCTGACCGGGCGGGCCTGCGGCTGCTGTTTCCCTCGGAACTCGTTGCGGGCCGAAGCAGTGCCGGGCTGGCCGGGACATTCTCACGCGAACAGGCGCTGTCGCGGCTGCTGGCGGGGACAGGACTGACATATCGTTTCACCAGCGCGGGTACGGTCACGATCCTCAATCCTCGCGGTCCGGCATCAACCGGCTCTTCCATACCTGGTGCGATTGAACTCGCCACCATCGAGGTGCAGGGCGACGGCCAATCACCCTTCGGTCCGGGTGTCGGTTACGTGGCGACGCGCAGCACGGCCGGCAGCAGGACGGATACGCCGATCATCGAGATGCCCCAGTCGATCTCCGTCGTCACGCGCCAGCAGATGGACGATCGCAACGTGCAGAACCTGAATGAGGCGCTGCGCTACACTGCCGGCGTTCAGGCGGGCGATACCACCGATCTGACGACCGAGTCCTACGCCATTCGCGGCTACAACTCGCCGTATCTGTCGCTTTATCGCGATGGCACGCGCGCGATGTTCCGTGCGTTCGACAGCGTTGCCGAACCATACGGTCTGGAAAGGGTCGAGATCCTCAAAGGCCCGGCCTCAGTGCTG
>Ga0180223_1001077_pt1 | contig 23540 bp, 7 predicted proteins | sample eDN5th30CKraftOP_FD_151337 | JGI IMG/M metagenome (GOLD analysis project Ga0180223, IMG submission 151337) | Enriched Organic Plus compost microbial communities from Emeryville, California, USA - eDNA 5th pass 30_C Kraft OP (version 2) (version 2) ... | reverse complement strand
CAGACCGTTCGTCAGCTTCTTCGACACCTTCACCTTCACCGTGAGCTTCTTGCCCTTGGCGAACTTCTTCGGCGCCTTCACCTTCACCTTCTTCACCGCAGCCTTCACCACCGAGAACGGAGCAGACGCGACCGACAGACCGGCCAGCGTCGTCGACGTCGCGGGCAGCGTCGCCACGATCGCGTACGTGCCGACCGCGAGCGTGCTCGGCAGCGTCAGCGTCGCCTTCCCGCCGACCACGGCCGCCTTGCCCAGCACCGTGGCACCGCTGGTGAACGTCACCGTGCCGGACGTCGCACCCGACACCGACGTCGTTACCGTCACCGGCTTGCTCGCACCGAACACCCGCGAGGACGCCGACACCACGGGCCTCGACAGCGACACAGCGGTCTTGGCGGGGGTCGTGCTCTTCGCACCGACGACGATCGTGCGCGTCGTCGTGGTCGAGGTGACCGAGTCGTCGACCGTGACGGTCGCCGTGTACGTCCCCGGCCTGGCGAAGGTGTGGGTGCCCAGCACCTTGCTGCCCGCGACGGTGGCGTCCGCGACGGGCGTGCCGTCACCCCAGTTGACGGTCGCCGAGAAGGCGTTCACCTGGGTGTCGCCACCGGTGAAGGAGGCCAGCTCGACCGTGGCCGCACGCTCGGCGCTCACGTCGGTGGCAGCGCTCGACCCGGTCGCCACGAGGGCCGCCGGAGCGGTGCGCGTGCCGTCGCTCGCGACCGCGAACAGGTGCAGCTGCGCCTTGCCGGTGTCCGTCTTGGCCGACATCGTCAGCCACAGCGGGGCGCCGTGACCGGCGTCCAGCGTGACCGGCGCGGTCGACCAGATGCGGAACGTGCCGCCGTCGTTGGTCCCCGTGCCCGCGTAACGGCCCGAGCTCGACCCCACCTCGACGTTCGTGCTGAACGTCGCGGGGCTGTCGTCCCAGTTGTCGAAGGAGACGGTCACCTTCTGCTCGTGGCCGTCACCGTAGGTGAGCGTGACGGTCCGCGTCTGGTCCGACTCGTTGGCCATGCCGACGAAGGAGACCTTCGTCGCATCCGCACCGACGTTGATGCGCACCGGGGCGGACGTGCTGATCAGGTTGTCGTTCTGGCCCGCCGGGATGTTCGGCAGGTCGAACGAGACGCCCTTGCCCGGGACCGTGATCGTCTGGCCCTGGACGAAGCCCGTGCTCGCCAGGCTCTCCTTCTTGTACGCGTAGCCGTTGCCGTCGCAGTCGGCGGCCGTGCCGGCCACCGTGATGCAGGCGTTGTTGAAGGAGTCCGTGAAGCCGGCCTTGCGCACGACCGTGATCGGGACGACGACCGAGGCCTTGCTGCTGCCCTCGGTGGCCGACACCGTGGCCGAGTACACCCCCGCCTTCGCGTAGGTGTGGTTCCCGACGATGTCGAAGGTGCCCAGCGGGCCCGCGCTCACGATCGCCTGCTGCGGGGCCGAGCCGTCACCGTAGTCGACGGTGGCCGCGTAGTCGGCCGTCGCCGAGGACGTGCCGCCGGCGACCGAGGCGAGCGTGCCCGACACGGCCGTCCCGGCCTTGCCGGTCACGTCCTGCCCGGCGCGGAGAGCGAACTCACCGCTCGAGTGCGACACCGCATAGAGCTCGACCTCGGCGATCGAGGGGGCCCCGCTCGTCGAGGCGCTGATCGCGAGCCGGTAACGCGAGTACTCACCCGGGTGGGCGACCTCGAAGGACCGTGTCTGCTGGCGGTAGGCGAAGGCCTGGGCGCTGCGCGAGTCGAGCTCGGTCCACGAGGTGCCGTCGTTCGAGCCCTCGAGCGTCCACGCCTTCGGGTCCGACCCTGCGGCCGACGGCGTGGTGAGCGTGTACCGCTCGACCTTCGCCGGGCCGACCGTCGACGTGACCGTGAGGGTCGGCGTCGCGGACGAGAAGGTCGCGGCCGTCGCCGACGTGTTGTCGACGAGCGCGCCCGTGGCGGTGCCGTCGTCGGACGTCGTGGTGGCCAGGTCCGTGCTCGTCAGGTCCGTGTCGGGGTTCGGCGCGGAGCCCGTGGTCGAGAACGTGCCCCACGTGCTGGGGGTCGCGCTCATCGTGAAGTCGAGCGTGTTGTTCCCGTGGATCAGCGACTGCACGTCCAGCTCGGGCTTGCTGATCGCGGTCCCGTTGAGCTTCAGCCCGGAGACGTAGACCGTCTTCGAGGTGTTGCCGGGGGCGTTGATGGTCAGCGAGCCGTCGCCGTCCAGCGGCGTGACCTTCGCCTTGCTGAGCTCCGGGGAGCCGACCGTGTACTTCCCGGACGCGAGCGCCAGCGGGTAGAACCCGAGCGCGGACCACACGTTCCACGCCGACATCTCACCGTTGTCCTCGTCGCCCAGGTAGCCCTGGCCGATCTCGGAGCCCACGGAGAGGCGCTGCAGAACCTCGCGCACGACCTTCTGGGTCGTGGCGGGGTCACCGTTCGCCGCGGAGATGTACGGGATGTGGTGAGAGACCTGGTTGCTCTGGCCGAGCTGACCGATGCGCACGGCGCGCGCCTCGAGCATCTCGTGGATGCCGCCGGCGTCCGCCCCGAGCTCCGGGGTCGCGTAGAACTGGGCCAGCTTCTCGTTGAGCCCGGCGCTGCCGCCGTACAGGCCCGCGAGCCCGGCGACGTCGAAGGGAGCGTGGAAGGCGAAGTTCCAGCCGTCCGTCTCGGTGTACGGGCCCCACCACACGGTCGGGTCGTAGCTCGAGGGCGTCTGCGCGAACGTGCCGTCGGCCTTGCGGGGCGCGAAGAAGCCCTGCGCCTGGTCGGAGGTGCCCAGGAGGGCGGGGTTGAACATCTTGACGAAGTTGTCCGCACGCCCGGCGAAGTACTTCGCGTCCTCCTTCAGGCCCGCCACGCGGTTCGCCGGCGTGGCCGGGTCGGCGGCGAGCTTCGCGGCCATCTGGGCGATGCCGTCGTCGTTGATGTAGCCCTCGAGCGCCCAGGAGACGCTCTCGCCCGTGCTGTCCGGGGTGTAGCCCAGGAAGATCGAGCTCGTCAGGCCCTTGCGGCCGACGCTGGCGTTCGTCGAGACGACCGTCGCGTTCTTCACCGCGGCGTCGTAGGCGTCGAGCGCCTTGTCCGTCGGCAGCGAGCCGTTCACGTAGGCGTCGGCGAACGCGATGTCCGAGCTGGTTCCCGTCATGATGTCCGAGTAGCCCGGGGAGGACCAGCGCGAGACCCAGCCGCCGTCACGGTACTGCTGGACGAAGCCGTCCACGAGCTCGGCGGCCACCTTCGGGTACAGCAGGGAGTACATGGGCCAGGCGGTGCGGTACGTGTCCCAGAACCCGGAGTTGACGTACATCTTGCCGCTCTTGACGACCGAGGGGATCGCCTCGGTGTCGGTCGCGGAGCCGGTCTTCGTGACCACGGGGCTCGCGTACTTGTAGACCGGCGCGGCCGCCGTGCCCGTGTTCTCGAAGGTCGAGTTCGGGTACATGTTCAGCCGGTACAGGTCGGAGTACATCGAGACCTTCTGCACGTCGGTCGCGTTCGACCCCGTGAGGTCGACGACGCCGAGGCGCGCGTCCCATGCGGTCTGCGCGGCCTGCTGCACCTGCTCGAAGGTCTTGCCGGTCACCTCGAGGTCGAGGTTGTGGTGCGCCTGGTCGACCGAGAGGAAGGAGGTCGCGATGCGCAGCTCGACGGTCTTGTCGCTCGAGGTGTCGAAGCCGGCGTAGGAGCCGTTGTCACCGGTGATCGCGCCGGTCCCGCTCGGGGTGGCGTCGAACTGGCCGTAGACGAACATGCGGTTGGCGCCGGCGCCGGAGCCACCGGTGTGACCCTCGACCCAGCCCGTGACCACGCCGGCCGCGCTCACGCTGAGCGAGCCGTTCGGCGTGCTCGCGCGGTCGAGCGCCACGCCGCCGGTGCTGCCCGGGAAGGTGAAGCGGAACACGCCAGCGTGGTCGCTCGGGGCGACCTCGGCCGTGATGCCGTTCGTGGTCGTCACGGAGTAGTAGTCCGGCTGCGCCACCTCGTCGTCGTGGCTGAACTCGAGAGCGCGGGCCGCGTTGGTGCCGCTCGGCGCGGCGGAGGTCGACGGCAGGATCGCGAGGCGGTTGCTGTCACCCATCCACGGGCTGGTCTCGTGCGTGAAGCCGATGCCCTGCAGGGTCGGCTTGTTGTTGTCGTTGTTCGTGCGCGCGTACTCGTACGGCGTGTTCGAGCCGGCGTCCGTCATCGGGGAGATGAAGTTGAAGCCGTTCGGCACGAGCGTGGCGGGCACGTTGGTGCCGCGCGAGAAGCTCGTGGTCGAGTTGGTCCCGCGGCGGGTGTCGACGTAGTCGGTGAGATCGGTGGCGACCAGCGGCGTCGCGTCCTGGATCTTCACGTCATCGACCCAGCCGGAGAACGGCGTGCCCGCCTTGCCGCCCGGGTTGTCGTAGACGAGGCGGACGGCCTTGACCGTCCGACCTGCGAGGGAGGACAGGTCGACGCGCACGGAGTTCCACTCGTCGGTGAAGAGCGCCTTGGCCTGGCCCTGGCCCTTCGCCGAGAACGGGAAGTCGTACTGGTCGACCAGGTTCTTGCTCGAGGCGACGCTGCCGTCGTCGAGCAGCAGGTCGAGCGCCGCGTACGTGGACGGGTAGGTGTACTCACCGCTCTTGTTGTCCGCGCCCGCCCGGTCGTTCGTGAAGTCGGGCGAGATCTTGTACGAGAGCTCGGTGTCGCTGCCGATGGTCAGGTTGAGCCCGTCGACGAGCGTGTTGACCGACGACGCGCCCTTGGCGAGCTGGCGGCCCGCGTAGCGCACGGACTTCAGGCCGTCCCAGCCCATGCCCGCCTTCTTGTTGGGGGTCGTGCCACCCGACGGGCCGCCGGCGAGCTTCGTCGTCATGGGCGACAGGTCGTCACTCATGGGTGCGATCAGCGTCCAGTCGGCGAGCTGGGTGCCGGCTGCGCCATTGTTCGCGCTGATCGACAAGCGGTAGTACTTGTACGCTGTCGACGCCGCGGAGAGCGCGTAGGTGTTGGTCGTCTTGCGGTCCGAGAAGCTCTGGTTCGTCTGGGTGTCGACGACGGCCCACTGGTCGTCCGTGCTCGACGCCGCCGTGCCGATCGCGTCGTCGTTGGTGCCCAGCACCTTCCAGGTCTTCGGGTCACGGCCGGACTCGTCGTTGGCCGACGTGATCGAGTACTTGGTGATCGACTGCGCCGAGTCGAGCGTGTAGCGCGCCCACAGCGGGTCGCCGGCGCTCGGCGCGTAGCCGATGTACCACTTGCTGCCCACGCTCTGGTCGGCGATCTTGTCGACTCCCTCGCCGCCCGTGTTGGGGCGGGGGGAGTAGACGGAGTCGAGGTGGCCCATGATGCCGACGTCACCCGTGACGTTGACCGGGGCGACCGCCTGGGTGGAGAGCAGCGGCTGCGGCTGGCCGGCCTCGAAGGAGGTGGACCAGTCGGCGCCGCCGGCCGCGTGCGCGGCAGGCGCGCCGAGACCCACGAGGGTCACCGACAGCGCCAGCGACATCCCGACGGCGAGGGCCTTGGTCGGGCGAGGGATGCGCTGGATGAGCGCCTCCCGCGGTTGCAAGAAGGACATGAATGGGGCTCCAGTACTCGTTCGGCGTCGTGGGACGACATCTCTGTCGTCCCGAGGAGAAGGACCCGGATGCCACTCCGAGTCCTGACAACGTTGTCACGCTGAGTCGAGCGTAGGAGGGGCGTCCACGCGTGTCAAAGATCCATGGAACCTCGGTGCGACCTGGACGGATCATGGGATGAGAGCGCCGACGTCCTCGTCGTCCAGGTGCCTGGGCGCGGGGGCCCGCGTCTGCGACCCGCCCGCCCGCGCGCACGACGACGGGGGCCCGCCCGGCTGCTGCCGGACGGGCCCCGTGCCAGGGTCAGGGCGAGCGCTCTCCCGGGGGAGCGAGGACCGACCTCAGCGCTTGACCCTCGCGGTCTTCTTCGAGGTGACCTTGACCTTCTTCAGGCCCGACTTCTTGGCCGTGACCCGGACCGAGAGCTTCTTGCCCGCGTCCTTGGCCGTGACCTTGTACGTCTTCTTGGTCGCGCCCTTGACAGCCTTCTTGCCGCGCAGCCACTGGTAGGAGACCTTCACCTTCTTGGGCTTGTACGTGCCCTTGGTCGCCTTCAGCGTCTTGCCCACCTTGGCGGTGCCCTTGACCTTCGGCTTCTTCGCGGCCTTGATCGTGGCAGCCTTGACCTTCACCGCACCGGTGACGCTCGTGTTGCCGGCCTTGTCGGTGGCTCGGTACAAGACCTTCGCGGTCTTCGTGAAGGACACCGCCTTCGTGTAGGCCTTCCAGGTCTTGCCGCCGTTCTTGGAGAGCTCGACCTTGGCGATGCCGGAGAGGGCGTCGGAGGCCTTCAGGATCAGCTTTCCCTTCTTGGCCACGGCCTTCACGGTCGGCGCCGCACCGTCGATCCGCACGGTCGTCGACACGATCTTCGAGTACTGGCCGGCAGCATCGACCGCGAAGGCGCGCACCACGTGCACCCCGTCGCCCGAGACGGTCACCGGGGCGGTGTACGCCCGGAGCACGCCGGAGTCGACGTCGAGGTACGCCTGCGCCCCGTCCGGGACGGCGACGCTCACGGTCACCGCGCCCTTGGACCAGCCCCCCGCGGGAGCAGGCACGGCGCGGAGGGCGACGGACGGGCCGTGGCCCGTCTGGCGCGGGACGATCTTGCCCGACGACGCCGTGACGAAGTCCCGCAGACCGGAGAACTTGGCCGTGTAGGGCGCCACCGTCACGCCGTCCACGCCCTGGAGCCCCGCCAGCTCGGCAAAGGGTGCCGACTGCATGACGACGGTGAGCACGTTGCGCGCGGCGCGCTGCAGGTCACCGAGGCGCAGGGTCCGCGTCGAGGCAGCGGGGTAGCTGCCCTTGATCGTCACCTTGTACGAGACCACCGGGCTCGAGGCGTCGCCCGGCGTCTGACGGACCACGTCGCTGATCGTGATGGCGGCCTGCTGGGCGGCGCTGAGCGCGGAGAGCAGGCCCGCCGCCGCCTGGTAGGCGGCGTCGACGGTGCCGTAGGCGGGCACCGGGACGACCGTCTGGTTGTTGATCGCGTCCGTGGTGGCCACCGTCGACTGCGAGGTCTGGGACAGGTCGGTCGAGGCGTCCACCGTGGTGGTGATGGTCTCCGTGCCCGTCGCGGAGAGCGTCAGACCGCCGGTCTGCAGCGTGTAGCTCGTCCGGGTCGGAGTGACCGACTTGATGTAGACCGGGGTCCCGTTGGAGTCGATCGACGGCTGCACGAGCAGGATGGCGTTGATGACCTGCGCGGGGTTGTTGCCCGGCATGATCAGGTCGTCGCCACCGTAGAACGTGGGCACCACACCACTGGTGCCGACGCCGCCCCAGTCGGTCATGACCAGGCCCTTGAAGCCCCACTCACCGCGCAGCAGGTCCATGTTGAGGTCATGGTTGGCGGCCGCGTAGCTGCCGTTGATCTTGTTGTAGGAGTTCATGACGGCCATGGGCTGGGCGCTCTTGACCGCGATCTCGAAGCCGCGCAGGTAGATCTCCCGCGCGGCGCGCTCGGTCACCACGGCGTTGAACGAGTTGCGCGAGGTCTCCTGGTTGTTCATCGCGTAGTGCTTGATGGTCACGCCCACGCCCGCGTTCGACTGCACGCCCCTGGTCTCGGCGGCGGCCGTGAGACCGGTGATCAGCGGGTCCTCCGAGAAGTACTCGAAGTTGCGGCCGTTGAGCGGGTCGCGGTGGATGTTCATGCCCGGGGCGAGCCACAGCGTGGCACCGTACTCGAGCATCTCCGCGCCGATCGCCGCGCCGACCTCCTGGACGAGCTCACGGTCCCAGGTCTGGGCGAGCAGGGTGCCGATCGGGAACGCGGTGGCGAACTGGTACGTCTTCGGGGTGGTGCCCAGCTCCTTGGTGATGCGCACCCCCGCGGGGCCGTCGGACGCCGTCATGCCTGCGATGCCCTTCGACTCGTACTTGGCCGTGGTGTAGCCGGCCGCACCCGTGGCGGTGAGGGTCGAGCCCTTGACGTTCGCACCTTCCGCGATGTTGGCGAGCTGCTCGACGCTCAGCCCGGCGACGAGCTGCTCCATGGTCGTCGTGCCCTTGTACACGTCGTAGAGCGTGGCCGTGGGGCTCGTCGCGACCGGCTTCACGGTCTCGCCGGCCTTCGGCTGGTAGGGAGCACCGGTGTTCTCCCACGCCGTCTGACCCGTGGGCAGGTAGGCCGTGGTGGACGAGATCTTGTCGCCGTCGATCGCGTAGTACGGAGCCGTCGGGCCGGAGTCGGAGGCCGCGACGTCCTGCTCGTCGGCCGAGGCGTGGTTCGGGGCCACGAACCCGGCGGTGCTGATCGCGATGCGCGGAGCCCGTGCGAGCTCGGCCGCCTCGGTCGGGTAGGTGTAGAAGTTCTTCGGGTCGCTCGTGCGGTCGGTGGCGGGGTCCACGCCGTCGAGCTCGTTGGCGAGCTGCTCGACGACGGTGGTCCTCGCGACATTGAGCCTGGCGGCGACGTGGGTGCTGCGCGAGGAGCTCCCGACCCGGATGACGTAGTCGCCGGCGTCCAGGACGTTCGCGGCCTTCGCGGTGTCGTAGGAGGCGAGCGACGCCGTGTCGAACGTGATCGTCACGGTCTGGGAGGCGCCCGGTGCGAGCACGTCCGTCTTCGCGTAGCCGCGGAGCTCCTGGTACGGCTTGTCGAGGCCGGTCTGCGGCGCGGACGCGTAGACCTCCACGACCTCCTTGCCGGAGTACGTCGTGCCGACGTTCGTCACCCGGGCCTTGACGGTCACCGAGTGGATGTCCGCGGTGACGGACTGCGTCTCGGTCTGGAAGTCGGTGTACGACAGACCGAACCCGAACGGGTAGCTGACGACGTCGTCCGCACCGGCAGGGTCGATGCTCTTGTAGAACGAGTCGAAGTAGCGGTAGCCGACGTAGATGCCCTCGTCGTACTTCTCGGTCGCGCTGTCACCGTCGTTGCCGGCGATGGTCGCGGACGCCGGGTAGTAGGAGTACTTCGAGGCCCACGAGTCCGTCAGCTTGCCCGACGGGACGACGGTGCCGTCGAGCACCTCGACCACGGCGTCGCCCGTCTCCTGGCCCCCCTGGCTCATGACGAGGAGGGAGTCGATCGCGGTGCCGCCCGACGGGTCCTTCTCGGTGGCGTTGATCGCGTCGTACCAGGAGGTGTCCACGATGCCGCCGACGTTGAGCAGGACGACGACCTTCTTGTAGCTCTTGCCGAGCATCTCCAGGTTGCCGCGCTCCGCGTCGGTGAGCTCGTAGTCGCCCTTGCCCGTGCTGCGGTCCTTGCCCTCGCCAGACGTGCGCGAGACCACGTACAGCGCCACGTCGGTCGCCGCCTTCGGCGTGACGGAGGAGGCGGTGAGCGGGACCTCCGCCTTGTCGTAGGCGACGACCGGGGTGGTGTCGCCGAATCCACCGCCGATGGTGGTGTTCTCGGCGACAGCGTCGCGCATCGCGTCCCAGTACTCGTCCGAGGTGGTGATGTGGTAGCCGGCGTTCTCCAGGCCGTCGTGCACCGAGGTGATGTACCGGGCGTTGACGCTGCCGGAACCTGTGCCGCCCTTGACCGTCATGTAGGAGCCGGGGCCGAAGACGGCCACGTTGCCCGAGGAGGCCATGGGCAGCGCGTGGTCGCGGTTCTCCAGCAGGACCATGCCCTCGGTGGCGGCGCGCTTGGCGAGCTGGGTGTTCTTGAGCTCGAGCGAGCCTGGGTTGGGGTTGGTCGTGGCCGCGGTCGCGGCGGTCGTGCCGGTGAGCGCCAGGGTCGCGGCGAGCGCGAGCGCGAGCGAGGCCCGGCGGCCTGACGAGTGTGATCGACGGTGCATGGGTGAGCTGTCCTCTCTGACAGTTGTCCGCGACGACCCGGGTCCGTCCGGTCCTGGCTCCTCTCCCGAGCCGTGGATCAGGCAAGGCGATCTGCCGTGCCTTCGTCGTCGTTTCGCTCGATCGTAGGGAGCCCTTTTCGATCTGTCAAAGTGAGAAAGCACCGTGTTTTGACGAACTATTAGGACGATGAAAAGTATATTAATATGCCCACAATCGTGGAAATGTGACCGCTTCGTGACCTAGAATCGCTCCATGACTCTCACGACCGACCGACCGTCACCGCGCGACCGCACGCGCGAGGACCTCTACGAGCTCATCCGCGCCGGCGTCGCCGCCACCCGGTCGGAGCTCGCCGAGGCGACGGGCATGTCGCGCAGCACCGTGAACCACGCGGTCGGCAGGCTGCTGTCCGAGAACCGCATCACGGAGTCGGACGTCGAGACCAAGGGGCCTGGCTCGGGCAGCGGACGACCGGCCGCCCGCCTCGCGGTCGTCGCCACCGGTGGCCCGATCGGTGCCATCGACTTCGGGCACAATCACGTGCGGGTCGCCGTGGCGGACTCGCTGGGCGAGCCGATCGGCGAGGAGCATGCGGTGCTCGACGTCGACCTCAACGCCACCGAGGCGATGACCTGCGCGACGGACCTGCTCTCCGACCTCAAGCGACAGCACGACATCTCCGACCTCTCGGCGCTGGTCGCGGGCATCCCGGGACCCGTGGACGTGCGCACCGGGCTGGTGCGCTCACCCTCGATCCTGTCGAGCTGGGTCGGGCGCGCCCCCGCCCAGGAGCTCGAGGAGGTCCTCGGTGTGCCCGTGCACGTCGAGAACGACGCCGTGCTGGGCGCGGTGGGCGAGCAGTTCCGCGGCGCGGGCCGTCACCACCAGGACTTCCTCTACGTCAAGGCCTCCCACGGGATCGGCGCGAGCATGGTCCTCGGGGGGCGGCTGTACACCGGTGCGAACGGCCTCGCGGGCGAGATCGGGCACACGCCGCTGCCGGGGCACTCCGAGCTGTGCCGCTGCGGCAACCGGGGCTGCCTCGAGGCCGTCGTGTCCGTGCAGGCGCTCCGCGACCAGTACATCCACACCCATCCGGCCTCCGACCTCGCCCAGCTCGACCCGAACGACACCACCGACACCATCACGCTGCGCATCTTCGAGGAGGCGGGCCGGATGCTCGGGGGCATCCTGGCCACGCTGTGCAACCTGCTCAACCCCGCAGCGCTCGTCGTCGGCGGTGAGCTCGGGGCCAGCTCGGGATCGTTCCTGGACGGCGTCGAGGCCGCGGTGCGGCGCCACGCACAGCCGGCGACGGCGGCCGTGATCGAGGTGCTCCCTGCCGAGCTGGGCAGCCGCGCCGAGCTCGTCGGTGGCCTGCAGCTCGCCGCGTCCCGGGCCCGCCGGTGACACCTCACGACGCCGAGCGGCACCTCATCGAGGCGCTCGGCGACCTGGCGGAGATCATCGACACCGCCAACAACCGCGTGCGGACCGAGGCCGAGGCGCGTCTCGACCAGACGCCGGTCCCGGCCTCCGAGGTCGCGGTGATGGGCGTCGTGCTGCACCAGCCGGACTCGACCGTCCCCACGATCGCGCGCACCGGCGACCTGTCGGTCGCGACCGTCCAGCAGGCCGTCCGCTCGCTCCTGCGCCGCGGGATGCTCGAGGCCACCCCCGCGGCGGAACGCCCCAGCGGCGCCCCCGTCACGTACCGTGCGAGCGCCTTCGGCGTGAGCGTCCGCGACGAGGCCCGCCAGACCGGCGCGAAGCACCTGCGGTACGCGCTGTCGGGCATCAGCCCCCACGACCAGGCGCAGCTCTCCCAGGCCCGCGAGGCGATCGCGGCGCTCGCCGCAGCACTCGGCTACCAGCCGGTGCACGACCTCTACCGGGGCGCGCGACGAGAGGCAGGAACACCTGCCGGCGACGGAGGGGCAGCGGGCACGGACGGGTCGGTCGGCTCGCGGGAGCCGACCGACCCCGGGGTCAGCGCTTGACCTTGCTGGTCTTCTTCGAGGTGACCTTGGCCTTCTTGTAACCGGCCTTCTTGACCTTCACGCGGACCGAGAGCTTCTTGCCGGCGTCCTTCGACGAGACCTTGTAGGCCTTCTTGCCGGCACCCTTGATCACCTTGCCGTTGCGCAGCCACTTGTAGGTGACCTTCACCCCGGCGGGCGTGTACTTGCCCTTGGTCGCCTTGAGCTTCTTGCCGACCTTCGCCTTGCCCTTGACCTTCGGCTTCTTCTTGACGACGATCTTGCCCTTCTTGACCGGGGCCGTGGAGCCGGAGGTCAGCGTGAGCGTCGTGAACCCGGCGCGGGCGACGGTCGTCCGCAGGCTGATGCGCTTGCCCTTGTCCGCGGGCTGCAGCGTGTAGGCGCTGCCGGTCGCACCCGCGATGACGGCGCCTCCCCGCAGCCACTGGTAGGTCGCCGTCACGCCGGGCACCGAGTAGGCGCCCGCCACGACGCTGAGCCGCACACCGACCTTCGCGCCGCCGGAGATCGCGGGGGCGCGGGTCACGCCGATCGTCCCGCCCCCGACGAGGGCGGACGGGGCGGACACCGTGGTGACGGGGTCGTACAGCGCCTTGGTCCCGACGGCCCGCACAGAGACGCGGGTGCCCGCGTCCGCCTGCGTGAGCACGTAGGCGCTGCCGGTCGCGCCCGCGATCACCGCGCCGTCGCGCAGCCACTGGTAGGAGACCGAGACGCCGGGCAGGGAGTACGTGCCCGGCGAGGCCGTGAGCGTCGCGCCGACGGTGGGGGTGCCGGAGACGCTGGGCGTGCCGCCGGTCAGCGCCGGTGCCTGCGGGACGGCGACCACGCCGGTCTCGCGCACGAGGTTGCCGAAGCCGGGCTTGCTCGCGGTGACCCGGACGGTGACATCCTTGCCGGTCTGGGCGTAGGCGACGACCAGACCGGCCGACGTCGCACCCGGCACCGCGACGCCGTCGGCGTACCACTGGTACGCCTCGGTGACGCCGGTCTCCGTGTACTGCCCGGGGGTGATCGTGAGGGTCTCGCCGATGCCGGCCGTGCCCTCCACCTGAGGAGCGGTCACGGCCTGGAAACCGGCCTGCACCGTGACCGCCGCGCTGGTCACGGACGCCGGGACGTAGCCGGAGCGGTGCGCGGTGACGGTGACCGTGAGCTGCTTGCCCAGGTCGGCCTCGTGGACCACGTAGCCGGCCGACGTGCTGACCGGGTCGCCGTCGATCTTCCAGGTGTAGCCGTAGGTGACGCCCTCGAGGTCAGATCCCGGGAGGTCGTCCGGGTCGACGGCCACCGCATGGCCGACGCCGATCGAGCCCGGCAGCGTGACGGAGCCGGTCACCGGCAGCACGGCGGGCGTCGCGTCCGTGGCGACGGCGAGGACGTGGAAGTTCTGGTTCTGCGGCCACGTGATCGAGGCGAGCGTGCTCGACGTGCGCAGCGTGGTGGTGGGCGTGTACCAGAGGCCGCAGCTGAGGTTCTGCTCGGAACCCTGGAACCACCGCTTGGGGGTGCGCCCGAGCGAGCTGTTGCCGCCGGCGGGGGTGTCCGAGCACCAGTCGGTGAGGGTGACCGAGACCGTCTGCGAGGTGCCGTCCGCGTAGCCCAGGACCACGTCCGACGTCTGGCTCGCGATGGACGCTGCGCCGATGAAGGCGATCTTGGTGGCGTGCCCGAGGGTCGCGGAGACGTCGTTGGTCTGGCTCTTGCCGACGACGCTGTCGAAGGCGCCGGGCACCGTGCCGCCGAGGACGTAGTGCATGGACGCGTCACCCGGCAGAGTGTTGTCGGCGCCGGGGGTCAGGGCGGGCACGTCCGCCATGAGGTCGCGGATGAAGTAGCCGCCCAGCCCGTCGAAGTCCGCGTTCGACGCGCCGCTGTCGCCGATCGAGCTCCCGTTGTACGCGGCCTCGAGCCAGCTGACCTGGGTGCCGAGGGCCTGCGCGGCGGGCGCGGCGACCATCCCGGCGGCGAGCAGCGCGCCGGCTGTGGTGATCGCCAACGTCGTCCGGCGGCGCAGCGAGGCGCGAGGCTGTCGAGGTGCCATCTGTGAGTACTCCATCCACGACGGTGTGGGGGCAGGTCGCGCCGACCGCAGCGGCCACGTGCCGACCGGAGGACGGCGGGTCGTGCTGACAGCGTTGTCACAACAATAGACCCACGCCCCGGCTGCGGCTACACCTCTCGTCGCGCTCACAGGAAGCACCGCTCACAGGCGCTATCACTTGACAGGGCGCGACGCCGTCGGACAACGTTGTCAGCAGAGCCGCCGACGAGGTGGTCCGGCTCCCCCTGGGCAGCCCCTGTCGGTCGACGTCGCAGTCGACGAGGCGAGACGAGGAGATCATGAAGCATCGCTGGTACCCGGGACACCGCCGGACCGCCGCACCCCTGCGCCGCGTCGTCGCGTCGCTCGCCGTCCTCGGGGTCGGGGCCGCCGGCCTCGCCGTCGCCCCGACGGCGACGGCCGCCGCTCCCGCGCTGGTGACGGACCCCGCCTCGCACGTCAACACCCTCGCCGGCACCGGCACGGGCGGTTCCGTGGTGGGCTCGATCAACAACTTCCCCGGTGCGTCCGTGCCCTTCGGCATGGTCCAGTTCTCCCCCGACAACCCGAGCACCGGCCAGGGCTACTACTACGACAACTCGACCCTGCGCGGCTTCGGCATGAACCACGCCTCGCAGGGCTGCGGCGCCTTCGGTGACTTCCCGGTGCTGCCCACGACCGTCTCCGTCGCCTCGCCCGCGCACCCGTGGGAGAAGACGAACTCGTACACGCACGACGGCGAGGTCGGCCAGGCCGGGTACTACAAGCTGATCAGCAAGGACGACAACGGGGTCTCGATCACCTCCGAGCTCACGTCGACCGCCCGTACCGGCGTCGCCACCTTCACCTTCCCGGCCGGGACGACCGATCCGAAGGTGACGCTGCGCTCGGGGACGTCCAACACGAGCCCCAAGGCCAGCGGCCTGACCGTCAACCCGAACACCGGGATCGTGACGGGGTACACCAAGACCGGAGGCTTCTGCGGGCAGGCGAACACCTACACCGTGTACTTCGCGGCCTCCTTCGAGCAGACCTTCTCCGCCTACGGCGCCTGGAACGAGTACAACGCGGCGATCACCCCCGGCGACGGCACGCACGACGCCGCGGTCTCCGGGACCAGCAGCAACACGCGGGCCGGAGGCTACGTCCAGTTCCCGAGCGGCACCACCACCGTGCGCATGCGGATCGCCCTGTCGTACGTGAGCACCGACAACGCGATCGAGAACATGCAGACCGAGGTCCCCACGGTCAGCGCGGCCGCCTTCGACTCGGTGCGCCAGGCGGCCCACGACACCTGGAACGACTACCTGGGCAAGGCGCAGATCGCGGAGTCGAACCAGGCGGACACGACCACGTTCTACACGCTGCTGTACCGCAGCCTGCTGCACCCGAACACCTTCGACGACGTCAACGGCGACTACATCGGCTTCGAGACGACGCCGCAGGTGCACAACCTCGCGGACACGAACGCCGCGAACGGCCAGCACCAGGAGCACCAGTACGCGACCTTCTCCGACTGGGACACCTACCGCTCGCTCGCGCCGCTGCACGCCCTGCTGTATCCCAAGGAGGCGAGCGACATGGCGCAGTCGCTCGTCAACGACGGCGAGCAGGCCGGGTCCTTCCCGATGTGGCCGATGGCCAACGCGAGCACCGGCCAGATGAGCGGCGACAACTCCTCCGCGCTCATCGCCCAGGTCTACGCCTACGGCGCGCGGGACTTCGACACCGCCACCGCCCTGCAGATCATGGTCGACAACTCCACGGGCGCCAAGACGGGCCTGTACACGGGCGGCACCAACACCACCTACATCGAGCGTGAGGGCGGGCTGATCTACAACCAGCGCAAGTACGCCCCCCAGCTCCCGGAGTTCCAGACCGACCACGCCGTCACCGGCGCCTCGATCACCCTCGAGTGGTCGATCGACGACTTCGCCATCGGCCAGTTCGCCAAGACCCTCGACCCCACGGGCAACGCCGCTCTCGCCGACGAGTACCAGGACCGCAGCAACTACTGGCAGAACATGTTCAACCCCACGACGAAGTTCGTCTCCCCGCGCGACGACGCCGGCCAGTTCCCCGACGGGGACGGCAACGTCACGCCGAGCGACTTCGGCTACCGCGGGCACGTCACCGGCTACGGCCAGGTGGGCTTCGACGAGGGCATGGCCGAGCAGTACCTGTGGCTGGTGCCGCAGAACATCGCCGGCCTGACGAAGGTCCTCGGCGGGCGTGAGAAGACCGCGGACCGGCTGGACCGCTTCATGACCCACGGCTACAACGTCGGCGCCAACCAGCCGTACATGTGGGCCGGCAACGAGCCGAACTTCCAGACGCCGTGGGTGTACAACTACCTCGGCCAGCCGTGGCGCACCCAGGAGGTGGTCGACGCGATCCGCAGCACGCTGTTCGGCCCGAACCCGCACGGCGGCGAGCCCGGCAACGACGACCTCGGCGCCCAGGCCAGCTGGTACGTCTGGGCTGCGCTCGGCATCTACCCGACGACGCCCGGCACGGACATCCTCACCGTGAACACGCCGATGACGGACAAGGCCGTGCTGACGATGGGCAACGGCAAGAAGCTCACGATCACGGCCGACGGCGCGTCGTCGGGCAAGCGCTACATCCGCGGGCTCGCGGTCGACGGCAAGGCCGTGAACGCGACCTACCTGCCGGACCACGTCCTCGACCAGGACGCCACGGTCGACTTCACCGTCGGCAGGACCCCGAGCACCTCGTGGGGCACGTCGCTCGACGCCGCCCCGCCGTCCTTCGGCGCCGGGAGCAACGACTTCGTCGCCAACGCGAGCCCGTCCAAGGCATCGCTCGAGGCCGGCAGCACGACGGACCTCGTGGTCGACGTGCAGCAGATCGCCGGCACGAGCAGCACCTTCACGGTCGCCGTCGACGGCACGCTGCCCGCAGGCTTCTCGGTGACCGGCACGGGGACCGGCACGTTCGCGAAGGACGGTTCCGGCCACCTCACGCTGCCGCTGGCGGTCTCCTCCGGCGTCACCTCGGGGTACTACGACGTCGCGCTCAAGGTCACGAGCGGGTCGACGACGGTCACCACGACGCAGTCGTTCACCGTGGCGCGCCCGGGCAGCCTGCTCGCCGCGCAGACCGTCGTGGGCACCGCGCCCCAGAGCGCGCCGTCGGGCAACTTCGACGGTGCCGGCAACAGCTACTCGCGTGACCAGCTCGCCCTGCTCGGGCTGACCCCCGGCGCCACCAAGGCGCTGTCGAACGGGACCACGCTGACCTGGCCCACCTCGCCCGTGGGCAAGCCCGACACGGTGGTCCCGAACGGTCAGACGATCGTCCTGGACAAGCCGGCGACGACGATCTCGTTCGTCGGTGCAGGCATCAACTCCGGCGGCACGAACACCGCCACCGTCACCTACGACGACGGTGGGACGGGCTCCGCGGACTTCTCCTTCGGCGACTGGGTCAAGCCCTCGAACACCGGGAGCATGCCCGACGGCACCCTGCAGCCGGTCTACGGCAACACCGTCGTCGGCTGGACCCCGGTGCGCAACGCCAACAGCACCGACCCGGGCGCCTACATCTTCGCGACCACACCCTTCACCGCCCCGACGGGCAAGAAGATCGTCTCGGTGACGCTGCCCACGACCAACAAGGCCCGCATCTTCACGATCGCCCAGGACGCCGCCTCGCTCGCCGCGAGCACGACGGCGTCGAGCACGGGCACCGCAGGCACGGCGACGACAGCCACGACGGACGTCCCGGCCGCGCTCTCGACCACGGCCATGACCGCCGCGGACAGCTCCGCGCCGACCCTGCGGTCGCTGCGGGTCAAGGGCGGCAAGGCCACGAAGAATGCCAAGAACCACGGCCGTGCGCCGGTCGTGGTGAAGGCTTCGAAGCGGCTCACCGACGGGACGAAGGCCCGGGGCAAGGTGAAGGTCTACGCCGGCAAGAAGGCGGTGAGGACCGTCAGGCTGGCCGCTTTCCGCAAGGGCAAGGTGACGGTGACGCTGCCCCAGAGGTTCTCCTCGCGAGCCGCCGTCACGGTGCGCGTGCGCTTCGTCCCCTCCAAGGCTGCGAAGGCCGCGGGCGCGACGACGGTGACCAGCGAGCGGGTGAAGGTCCGCACGAGCTGACCCGGTCGCCGCCCCACCGGCCCGCAGACCGGCAGGGCTAGGAGCCCTGGGACGCCCGGGAGGCCAGCGCGTGGGTGGCGAGGCGCTCGAGCGCCGTGAGGCCGTCCACCGACAGGATCGACTCGGCGTGGCCCTGGATCGTCGCGAAGCCGGGGCCGCGCAGCGCGAAGACGTCGCCCGTGCTCGCGTCCGCGGCCGCCGCGACGCCGTCGGGCAGGGGCGTGACCAGCGGCAGCCGAGCCGTATAGGTGTTGTAGAAGCCCAGGCGCACCGGCTCGCCGAAGAGGTCGACGGTGAGCTGGACCCCCTGGCGCGGGCGGTCGAGCCGTTCCAGCGGCAGGCCCAGCTCGTGGCACAGCACCTGGTGGCTCAGGCAGACCGCGACGAGCGGCTCGTGGGCGGCCAGGCGGCGGCGGACGACGGCGCGCAGCCGCTCGATGCGCGGGTCCCCCTCCGTCCGGGGGTCGCCGGGGCCAGGGCCGCTGACGACGAGGTCGAGGCGGTCGGCGCCCTCAGGGACCGGCACCGAGCCGTCGAGGGAGACCGCGGTCCAGGGCACGACCGTGACGACCATGCCGAGGTGCCGCAGCTGGTGCGCGAGCATCGTCGTGAAGCGGTCCTCGGCGTCCACGACGACGACGGTGCGGCCCGCGAGCGCCGGGACGGGCTCGGGCACCTGCGAGGAGAGCCAGAACGGGGCGAGCATCTCGTTGCGCGCGGCGAGCGCCGCCCGGATCTCCGGGTCGTCCGCCAGGACGGGGGTTTCGACACGGGCCTGGCGGCCCTGCTCAACCAACGACGAGGCGGCCCCCTCTTCGCCGGTCGAGTAACGAGCGCCAGCGAGCGTATCGAGACCCCCGCGAGGCACGACGGCGCTGGCCGAGGAGGTCACGTCGTCCACCGTCTCGGGGTCCACCGCCTCCTGCCCACGCCCGAACCCCGCCGCGAACGCCGCCTCGAGCCCGAGCGCGCCGAGCAGCCCGGCGGCCTTGCCCGCCGTCTCGGCCACCTCGCCCTCGGGTGTCGAGTGCCGCACGAGCGTCGCCCCCGCGGACACCCGCAGACCGCCGTCGTCGTCGACCTGCGCCGTGCGGATGAGGATGGGGGCGTCGAGCGAGAACCGGCCGTCCGCCTCCGGTGTCATGAGCGCGGCGACGCCGGAGTAGTAGCCGCGCCCGCCCCGCTCGTGCCGCTTGATCACGGCGCACGCGTTCTGCATGGGCGAGCCGGTGACGGTGGGCGCGAACATGGTCTCGCGCAGCACGTCGCGCACGTCGAGCTCGCTGCGCCCCGAGAGCAGGTACTCGGTGTGGGTCACGCGGGACATCTGCTTGAGGAACGGCCCTTCGACCACGCCGCCGGAGGTGCAGACGGCGCTCATCATCTTGAGCTCCTCGTCGACCACCATGAAGAGCTCCTCGACCTCCTTGGTGTCCATCAGGAAGCGGCTGAACTCTGCGGGGTCGACCCCGCCTGCCGGGTGGCGGAAGGTGCCGGAGATCGGGTTCATCGTGGCCACGCCGTCCTGCACGGACACGTGCCGCTCGGGCGAGGCGCCGACCAGGATCACCCCGGGGGTGACGACGGCGAAGGTCCAGTAGGCGCCGGTCTCGCCGTCGAGCAGCCGCCGCAGCACGGCGAGCGCGAGGTCGCGACCGGAGGCGTCGGCGCGCGCGAGGTAGTCGCGCCGGATGACGAAGTTCGCGCCCTCGCCGCGCCCGATCTCGTCCTCGATGACGCTGCGGACGGTGGCGACGTAGTCCTCGTCGCTGACGTCGAAGCCGAGACCGGTCACGTGCGGCAGGTCGGCAGGCAGCCGCTCGGTGGCCCCGGCGAGCGGGACCGCCTCGGAGCGCTCGACGACGAGGCAGCGCAGCGGGGCGCCGTCGTCGTGCCGCTCGTAGCCGCGCTCGGCGACCTGGCGGAACGGGACGAGCGCGAGCACCTGGCGCGGGCCGTCGGTCCCCTCGAGCGGGATGTCGGCCAGCAGGTCGACGTCGACGACGGGGCCGGCGAGCACCTCGAGCGTGCCGCGCCCCGCGCGCGCGAGCAGCGCGAAGGACGACGGCGGGGTTTCACCGAGGACCTGGGCCAGGAGGTCGACGGGGGCGGTGGCGCCTGTGGGGGTGCCGACGGCTGACGCCGACCGCGGTGTCGTCTCGGTCATGAGGGGCGATCCTTCCGTGGGAACCGACCTCCCCGGGCGCACATGACGAACGACCACCGGAGGCGGTCGTCGAGGTCACAAAGACGTGGGAGACGCAGCCGCCGTCAGGCGGGCCACCACGCGCCGTCGACGGCGCGGCGCAGGCATGGCTGGTCGGTCATGAGGTCGATGCTAACAGCCGCGCGGTGCCAGCGGTCGCGGGCCTGCGGTCGATCGGTAGGCTGGACCTTCGCACCGCCGGTCATGTCAAGGAGGACATCCGTATGCGCCGTCGCGCTCCCCTGCTCACCGTCGCCGCCCTCGCCGTGGGCGCCCTTGCCGTCGGGACCCCCGTCGTGGCGCAGGCCGCCCCGACCGGCGACGACCTCTCGAGCCTCGTGAACCCGTTCGTCGGCACCGAGAGCGAGGGCAACGCGTACCCCGGGGCCACGCTGCCCTTCGGCATGGTGCAGCTCAGCCCGGACAACACGAACACGTACTCCTCGACGTCCTACAGCAACAACGCCAAGCGGGTCTGGGGCTTCAGCCACCGGCACGTCAACAGCGCGGGCTGCCCGGCGGCGGGCGAGCTGCTGGTCTCGCCGAGCACCACGGCCACGCCTCAGACCTCCCGGGCGTTCACGAGCATCAAGGACGGCACGGAGTCCGCGAGCGCCGGCTACTACACGGCGACGCTCGTGAACGACGTCACGGCGGAGCTCTCCGCCACCACCCGTACGGGCGCGCACCGCTACACCTTCCCCGCCGGGACGACGTCGAACCTCTCGTTCAACCTGGGTCAGACGCTCAACAGCGCGCACGGCAGCTCCGTGACCTGGGACGGGACGACGCTCGAGGGGTGGGTCGACAGCAGCGGCTTCTGCACCGGCACGGCGACGTCCCGGTACTACTTCAGCGCGACCTTCGACCGCGCGCCGTCGTCCACGGGCACGTGGGGCAACAACGCGCAGTACGCGGCCGGGGGCACCACCAGCACGGTCACCGGTGGCAACAACGGTTTTGTCGCGACCTTCGACACGACGTCCGACAAGGATGTCGAGGTCAGCGTCGGCGTCTCCTTCGTCAGCATCGACGGCGCCCGGGCCAACCGGACGGCGGAGGCGACCACCGAGGGCCGGCAGACGCCCTTCGACACGATCCGTGAGCGCGCGCGCGACGCGTGGAACACCGAGCTCGGCCGGTTCGACGTCACGGCGTCCGACGCGGCTCGCAAGGTCTTCTACACCCAGCTGTACAAGACGCTGCTGTCACCGACCATCGGCAGCGACGTCGACGGGCGGTACGTCGGGCTGGACGCCGCGACCCACACCGCGACCGGCTGGGACTACTACCAGACGTTCTCGCTGTGGGACACGTACCGCACCCAGGCGACGTTCCACGCGCTGTTCCTGCACGACCGCGCGGAGGACATCGTGCGGTCCATGTACCAGGCCCGGGTCGAGGGCGGCTGGTTCCCGCGGTGGTCGCTCGGCTCGGTCGAGACCAACATCATGGCCGGCGACCCGGTGACCCCGTGGATCGCCGAGAACTTCACGCTGGGCACGGTCCCGGACGACATCGCCGACCAGATGTGGGACTACCTGATCGAGAACGCCACGACCAAGCCGCCGGCCGGCGTCGCCTCGGTGGGTCGCCAGAGCGTCGACTACTACCTGGAGAACGGGCACATCCCGTTCTACCCGGAGAACGAGGGAGGTCTGGGCGGCCAGTTCGAGGAGTACCGGCACGCCGGCTCCGCGACGATGGAGTGGGCGGCGGCCGACGCGAGCATCGGCTCGGCGGCGCAGCGCCTCGGCAAGGACGACGTCGCGGCGACGTTCCGTGCCCGCGGCACGAGCTGGCAGAACCTGTGGAACCCGGACGTCCAGCTGAGCGGCGGGTTCCAGGGCATCGTCAACGCCGTCCGTCCCGACGGCACGAAGGTCTCCAAGCCCGAGCTCACCGACGTGACGACCTCGGGCTTCCACGAGGGCACCCCGTGGCACTACCAGTGGATGGCGACGCAGGACGTCGTCGGCCTGCAGGAGAAGATGGGCGGCCGCGACAAGTTCATCGAGCGCCTCGACTACTACTTCGACCAGCCCGCCCTCGAGGCCAGCCCCGGCGTCTCCCCCGGCCACTGGGCCTCCGGCGGCAGCGCCTACTACACCTCCATCGGGTACAACCCGGGCAACGAGCCGATGCTCATGGACGCCTGGCTGTACGACTTCGTCGGTCAGCCCTGGAAGACCTCGAACGTCCTCGCCGCCAACCTCAACCGCTTCCCGGACACCCCGGGCGGCGGCGTCGGCAACGACGACCTGGGCACGCTGGGCGCCTGGTACGTGATGGCCACGCTCGGCTTCCAGCCGGTCGCCCCGGGCTCGGGCATCATGGCGCTGAACGCACCGCGCGTGCAGGCCGCGACCATCATGCTCGACGGCGGCAAGAAGATCGAGATCACGGCGCCGGGAGCGCGCGAGTCGCTGCCGAGCTACATCACGGGTGTGACCCTCGACGGCGCCGCGCACTCGGCCGCGTGGTTCGACGTCGACCGGGTCAAGGATGGCGGCACGCTCGCGTTCGCGCTCTCCGACGACGCCGCGGACGCGCAGGGTGCCGGCGCGTCGGGTTCTCCGGCATGGGGCACGGCCCAGGCCGACTGGATCCCGTCCGTCTCCGCACCGCGCCAGGTGGACGCGCCGGTGGTGACGTCGGCGTCCGGGCTGACGGCCACCACCGGTCAGGCGAAGAAGCTCGTGCTCGCCACGGTCCCCGGCACCGAGCCGATCGCGGCCACCGTGGCCTGGGGCGGGGCCGACCCGGTCGCCGCCACCGTCACCGCGACGGCCGGCGGCTGGGCGATCAGCGCGACGCCGACCTTCGGCACCGCGGGCACCACAACCGGCACCGTCACCGTGAGCGCCGCAGGCACGCCGAAGTTCGCCCCGGCAGCCTTTGCACCGGTGACGGCGCGGGTGTCGGTCACGGTGAGCGATCAGGTCGTCCCACCGGTCGTGGCGACCGTCGCCGCGCCGCGGTTCTCCGTGACCTCGCAGGTCTACGGGGCCAAGCCCGCGAAGCGGGCGACGGTCACGGCGGTGGTGTCGGGGGCGACGTCGGGCACGGTGACGTTCCGGTCGGCCACCCGGGTGCTGGGCTCGGCGCCGGTCGTCAGGGCCGGGGCGGGGTACGCGGCGACGCTGACCCTGCCCGCCACGCTGAAGGTCGGGACCTATCGGGGCGTGACCGCCACGCTCGTCGCCGGTGGCACGACGACGGTCTCCTCGCCCTCGGCAGCGACCTTCCAGGTCGTCAAGGCCACCGCGAAGAAGGTGAAGGTGACGGGCAAGAAGTTCAAGGCCGGCACCAAGCCGAAGGTCAAGGTCAAGGTCGGCAAGCTGTCCTCGGGTCAGAA
>Ga0180223_1001076_pt1 | contig 23572 bp, 21 predicted proteins | sample eDN5th30CKraftOP_FD_151337 | JGI IMG/M metagenome (GOLD analysis project Ga0180223, IMG submission 151337) | Enriched Organic Plus compost microbial communities from Emeryville, California, USA - eDNA 5th pass 30_C Kraft OP (version 2) (version 2) ... | reverse complement strand
AATCTGGCGGTCGCGCTGGAGCTGCCCTCCAACGAGGCGATCTGCGCGGCCGTCGCGGCCGGCGGAGGCGCGACGGCGATCTCGCGGCTGGTCGCGGCCAATGCCATCGCCGCCGGGCGGCTCGCCACGGTGGCGCTGCCGCTGCCGAAGCGCCGATTCCTGGCGCTGCGGCACAAGGAGCGCTACCTCGCCAGCGCCGCCGCGGCCTTCCTGGCGCTGGCGCAATCCGGGACGCTGCCGGCCTGAGCGGCCGGCGCGCCGGCGTCATTTCACGCGGATCGCAACGGAGCGGCGTGCGGCCCAGCCGCCATTCCGGTTGACATAGATGAAATGTTATAATGTAACAAATTACCTTTCACCGAACCGGACCCTTTCCGATGGCTTCCTCTCCCCTCCTCGTCGACCGGCGCCTGCCGGTCACGGTGCTCTCCGGCTTCCTCGGCGCCGGCAAGACCACGCTGCTGAACCACATCCTCAACAATCGCGAGGGCCGGCGCGTCGCCGTCATCGTCAACGACATGAGCGAGGTGAACATCGACGCCGACCTCGTGCGCGAGGGCGGCGCCAACCTCTCCAAGACCGAGGAGAGCCTGGTCGAGATGAGCAATGGCTGCATCTGCTGCACGCTGCGCGACGACCTGCTGAGCGAAGTGCGGCGCCTCGCCGAGGAGCGGAAGTTCGACTACCTGCTGATCGAGGGCACCGGCATCGCCGAGCCGCTGCCGATCGCCGCGACCTTCTCCTTCCGCGACGAGGAGGACCGCTCGCTCGACGACGTCGCCCGGCTCGACACCATGGCGACGGTGGTCGACGCGCTCAACCTGCTGAAGGACTACGACAGCCGCGACTTCCTCGGCGACCGCGGCGAGACCGCCGGCGAGGGCGACGAACGCACGCTGGTCGACCTCCTCGTCGAGCAGATCGAATTCGCCGATGTGGTGGTGATCAACAAGGCGGGCGAAGTCCCGGCCGAGGAGCTGGAAAAGGTCCGGCAGGTGGTGCGCGGGCTCAATGCCGACGCCCGCATCGTCGAGGTCGATTTCGGCCGCGTGCCGCTCGACCGGGTGCTCGACACGAAGCTCTACAGCGAGGAGAAGGCGCAGGCACATCCGCTCTGGCACAAGGAGCTCTACGGCTTCCGCGACCATGTGCCGGAAACCGAGGAATACGGCATCCGCTCCTTCGTCTACCGGGCGCGGCGGCCGTTCCACCCGGCGAAGCTGCATGAATTCATGGGCGAGCGCCTGCCCGGCGTGATCCGGGCCAAGGGCCATTTCTGGCTGGCGACCCGGCCGCACTGGGTCGGCGAGTATTCGCTGGCCGGGCGCATCACCCGCACCGAAGGCATGGGGCGCTGGTGGGCGGCGGTGCCGAAGGAGCGCTGGCCGCGCTCCGAGGAATTCCAGTCGCTGATGCGCAAGCACTGGTCACCGACATGGGGCGACCGGCGCCAGGAGATGGTGTTCATCGGAGGACCCGAGATGGACGAGGCGGCGATCCGCGCCGCGCTCGACGCCTGCCTGGCGGGCAGCCCGGCGACCGGGCTGACCCAGGCGTTGCTGGCCTTGGACGACCCGTTCCCGCGCTGGGAGCGCGACGCAGCCTGACGCAGTCCCGCGCCATCCGCCGGTATGCCCGCAATTCCTCCTTTCAGCGACGAGACCCTCTTATGACAACTTCCCTTTTCAAGGCGCGCCGCGCCGCAAGCCTTGCCGGCGGCGTCGCTTTCGGCGCGCTCGTCGCCTCCGGCGCGCTGGCGCAGGACGCGATCAGCCTCCCCGAGATCAACGTCACCGCCCCGAGCCCGATCCGGCCCGTGACCCTGCCCGACGCCGCGCAGGCCGGCGGCGACGGAACCCCGGTCAACCGCAGCTTCTCCTCGGTGACGGTGCTGACGGCGCCCGAGATCCTGCGCAAGGACGGGCGCACGCTCGGCGACCTGCTCGCCAACGAGCCCGGCATCACCAATTCCGGCTTCGCGCCCGGGGGTGCCGACCGGCCGATCATCCGCGGCCTCGACAATTTCCGGGTGCGCATCCAGGAGAACGGCATCGGCTCCCAGGACGTTTCCGACATCGGCGAGGACCATGGCGTGCCGATCGACCCGCTGGCGGCGCAGCGCGTCGAGGTGATCCGCGGGCCGGGCGCGCTGCGCTACGGCTCGCAGGCGATCGGCGGCGTCGTCAGCGTCGAGAACAACCGCATCCCCTCGATGCTGATCGCGCCGGGTTTCCATGCCGAGACGCGCTCCTCGGTCTCCTCCGTCGATAACGGCTTCGAGAATTCAGCGCTGATCGACGCCCGCTCCGGCCAGTTCGTCGTCCATGGCGACATCTATCACCGCACCGCCGAGGACTACCGCATCCCGGGCGGCGGGCGGCAGTTCAACAGCTTCTCGCGCGCCGACGGACAGGCGATCGGCGGCTCCTATTTCCTGCCGAACGGCTTCATCGGCTTCTCGCTCTCGCATTTCCACACGCTCTACGGCGTCCCCGGCAACGACGCGGCCGAGACGCGCACCCGCATCGACCTCGAGCAGACCCGGTTCGACAGCAAGGGCGAGTTCAGGATCGGCGAGGGCTTCATCGACACGGTCCGCTACTGGGCCGGGGGCTCGGTCTACCGCCATGACGAGAAGGGGCTGAACGGCTTCGGGCTGTTCGAATCCGGCGCGACCTTCAAGAACCGCGAGTTCGAAGGGCGCGTCGAGGCACAGCTCCGCCCGTTCGATATCGGCATCGGCCGGCTGACCGCGGCCTTCGGCGCCCAGATCGGGCGGCAGGAGATCGGCACGGCGGGCGAGGCCGGCGGGCTCCTGCTTCCGACCAGCACGCAGAGCGCGGCGCTCTACAACTTCAACGAATTGCAGGTGCTGCCCGGCACCAAGTTCCAGCTCGCCGGACGCCTCGAATATGCCCGCGTCTCGGGTACGGCGGGGGTCTTTCCCGCCGATCTGCTCGGCGAATCGGGCGAGGCCACGGACGATCCACGCACGCGCCGCTTCCTGCCGCTCAGCGCCAGCATCGGCGTGCTGCAGGATCTGCCCTTCGGTTTCGTCGCCAGCCTGACCGGCTCCTATATCGAGCGGGCCCCGCGCGCCGCCGAGCTGTTCGCGCGCGGCGCGCATGATGCGCCCGGCACCTTCGAGATCGGCAATCCGAACCTGAAGAAGGAAACGGCCAAGACGGTCGAGCTCGGCCTGCGCCGCAGCGCCGGCCCCTGGCGCTTCGACGCCTCGCTCTATGCGACGCGCTACGAGGGCTTCATCTACCGCCACGCCACCGGCATCCGCTGCGACGACGAATTCGAGAGCTGCGGCACCGGCGACGAGCTGACGCAGGTGCTCTACAGCCAGCGCAACGCCACCTTCCTCGGCGGCGAGCTGAAGACGCAATACGACCTCTTCAGCATCGGCGCGCATGTCTTCGGCATCGAGGGCCAGTACGACATCGTCCATGCCAAATTCTCCGGGGGCGAGAACGTGCCGCGCATCCCGCCGCAGCGGCTCGGCGGCGGCGTGTACTGGCGCGGCGGCGAGGACTGGTTCGCGCGCGTCAACCTCCTGCACGCCTTCCCGCAGAAGCGCACGGCCCCGGAGGAGACGCCGACCGAGGGCTACAACCTGCTCAACGCGGAGCTGAGCTATCGCTTCAGGATCAAGGACAGCCCGCTCGGCCCGCTCGAGCTGACGGCCGGCGTGAACGGCACGAACCTGCTCGACGAGACGATCCGCAACGCCGTCTCCTTCCGCAAGGACGAGGTGATGCTGCCCGGCCGCGGCGTTCGCGCCTTTCTGAGCGCCAGGTTCTGAAGGCTCACGCGGCGGCGGCGCCCGGCGCGGCGCGCATCAGCATGCCGAAGAGATCGCGCGGATCGTCCGGGTCCGCGATCAGGTCGAGCTCGGCATAGGTGCCGGCCTCGCGGATGCGCTCATGGACGTAGCGCAGCGCGGAGAAATCCTCGATCGCGAAGCCGACCGAGTCGAACAGCGTGATCTGGCGGGCGTCGGTGCGGCCCTGCGCCGCCCCCGCAATGACCTTCCAGAGCTCCTCGACCGGGTGGTCGGGGTCCAATTGCTGGATGTCGCCCTCGATCCGGGTCTGCGGCGGGTATTCGACGAAGATCGAGGCGCGCAGCAGCACGTCGCGATGGATCTCGGTCTTGCCCGGGCAATCGCCGCCGACCGCGTTGATGTGGACGCCGGCGCCGACCATGTTGTCGGTCAGGATCGTGGCGTACTGCTTGTCGGCCGTGACGGTGGTGACGATCTCGGCACCCTCGACCGCTTCCATCGCCGTGGTGCAGCGCGTGATCTTGAAACCGTGGCGGGAGAGGTTGCGGGCGCATTTCTCCGTCGCCGCCGGGTCGAGGTCGTAGAGCCGCAGGTTCTCGATGCCGAGGATGGCGCGGAAGGCGAAGGCCTGGAACTCGGACTGGGCGCCGTTGCCGATGAGCGCCATGGTCGCGGCATGTTTCGGGGCGAGGTGCTTGGCGGCCACCGCCGACATCGCAGCGGTGCGCAGGGCGGTGAGGAAGGTCATCTCCGAGAGCAGGACCGGGTAGCCGGTCGCGACGTCGGAGAGCAGACCGAAGGCGGTGACGGTCTGGAGGCCCGCCTTCATGTTCTTGGGATGGCCGTTGACGTATTTGAAGCCGTAGAGCTTGCCGTCGCTGGTCGGCATCAGCTCGATCACGCCTTCGAGGCTGTGCGAGGCGATGCGCGGCGTCTTGTCGAAGATCTCCCAGCGCCGGAAATCCTCCTCGATATAGCCCGCGATCTCGGACAGCATCCGCTCGATGCCGATCGCATGGACCAGCTTCATCATGTGGTCGACGCTCACGAAAGGCACGACGTTGAGCTGCTGAATCATGGGTCCCCGCGCTGTTCTTCTTGAAAAGCCATTCTCCGCGTTTCGCGCGGCAGGCGGAAGAAGCCAGAACGGGATGATCGGCGCCGATATTGAGCAAAACGGCGAAAAGATTTATCCATTTCGGGCAATGGACGACACCGACCGCAAGCTCATCACCCTGCTGCGCCATGACGGGCGCCGCAGCATCTCCGACCTCGCCGCCGATCTCGGCCTGACGCGGGCGACGGTGCGGGCGCGGCTGGAGAAGCTGGAGCAGTCGGGCGAGATCATCGGCTTCACCGTGATCCTGCGCTCGGATGCGATCGACCTGCCGGTGCGCGGCATCACCATGATCGAGATCGCCGGCCAGGCCGCGGATTCGGTCATTGCGGCGCTCTCCGGCTTCAGCGAGGTCTCCAGCATCCATACCACCAACGGCAACTGGGACCTCGTGGTCGAGCTCGGCACCTCGGACCTGATCGCCTTCGACCAGGTGCTCCGGCGCATCCGCCTGATCCCCGGCGTCACCAACAGCGAGACCAGCCTGCTGCTGGCCACTCCGCGCAGCGTCAAGGCGCGGCTCTGAGCGAACTCACTCCGCCGTCATCCCGGGCGGAGCGAAGCGCAGAGCCGGGATGACGGCGGTGGTTTTCGTGAGACGGTCCGGCGCGTCCCCGCACAAGAAGCGCCGCTGCATGGCCGCCATCCGCAAACGCGGCACGGTGCCGCGTGACAGGCGTGCGCCGCCCCCCTAACGTTGCGCCCTGTCAGATACGGCGTCGGTGGCGGCCGGCGATGCATGATCGCGCAAGGCCGCCTGTTCGCGTCGGACAACCACAGTTCCCGTTTGGGGCACGGATTCGCGGCCGCTTTCCGGCAGGTCGTCCGTGCCTCGGGCTAAGACGAGACAGGGAGAATTGACGATGGCGCATGAGCTCGAATTCTACATCGACGGCCAGTGGGTGAAGCCCTCGGGCAACCGCACGCTGGGCGTGGTCGACCCGTCGAACGAGGAGGTGTTCGCCACCATCGCGCTCGGCGAGCAGGCCGATGTCGACAAGGCCGTCGCCGCGGCGCGGGCCGCCTTCCCGGCCTTCGCCAGGACCTCGAAGGCCGAGCGCCTCGCCCTGATGCGCCGCCTCGCCGAGGCCTACAAGAAGCGCTACGACGCCATCGCCGACATCCTGTCGCGCGAGATGGGCGCGCCGAAGGAGCTGGCGCACCGGGCGCAGGCCGCGATGGGCACCGCCCATCTCGCCAAGATGATCGAGACGCTCGAGAACTTCGAATTCGAGGAGCTGCGCGGCACCACCCTGATCGCCAAGGAGCCGATCGGCGTGGTCGGCATGATCACGCCGTGGAACTGGCCGCTCAACCAGATCATGTGCAAGGTCGCGCCCGCGCTGGCCGCCGGCTGCACCATGGTGCTGAAGCCCTCCGAGATCGCCCCGCTCAACGCCATCATCTTCGCCGAGGCGATGGAAGAGGCCGGCGTGCCGAAGGGCGTGTTCAACCTCGTCAACGGCGACGGCCCGACGGTCGGCGAAGCCATCTCGCGCCATCCGGGCGTCGACATGGTCTCCTTCACCGGCTCGACGCGGGCCGGCATCCTCGTCGCCAAGGCGGCGGCGGACACGGTCAAGCGCGTGCACCAGGAGCTCGGCGGCAAGTCGGCCAACATCATTCTCGACGATGCCGACCTGAAGAAGTCGGTGAAGCTCGGCGTCGAGAGCGTGATGCGCAATTCCGGCCAGTCCTGCAACGCGCCGACCCGGATGTTCGTGCCGGAGACGCTGCACGAGGAGGCGCTCGCCATCGCCAGGCAGGTCGCCGAGCCGCTCAAGGTCGGCGCTCCCTCGGCGGAGGGCGTCTTCCTCGGCCCGGTCGTCAGCGAGGCGCAGTACGAGAAGGTGCAGCGCCTGATCGAGGCCGGCATCAAGGAAGGCGCGACACTGGTCACCGGCGGCCCCGGCCGGCCGGAAGGGCTGAACCGCGGCTACTACGTCCGCCCGACCGTCTTCGGCGGCGTCACCGACGAGATGACCATCGCCCGCGAGGAGATCTTCGGCCCCGTGCTCTCGATCCTGCCCTACAAGAGCGAGGACGAGGTGGTCGAGCGTGCCAACGACACCCCCTACGGCCTGGCGTCCTACGTCCAGTCGGGCTCGATCGAGCGGGCGCGTCAGGTCGCGGCGCAGATGCGCTCGGGCAATGTCTACATCAACTACCCGGCCTGGGACGCCGGTGCGCCCTTCGGCGGCTACAAGCAGTCCGGCAACGGCCGCGAATACGCCGATTTCGGCCTCGAGGAGTTCCTCGAGATCAAGGGCACGGTCGGCTACGCCGCGGCCTGAATCAAAGGGACGACGTCATCCGGCCGGAGCCCTCGGGCCCGGCCTTTGGCCGGCCCGAGGATGAACGCCGCGAAGAAGCGGGCCCGATGCCTGCAGCTTGATCGGACGCGCTCCGGCATGGATCCCGGGTCAAGCCCCGGATGACGGCGCGTTTCTCCCGGGAGCAGGAAGCCGTCACGCGCCCGGTGGACCAAAACCCACCGGGCCTTTATCCGATCCGGGACTTCAATCGATTAGAGGGGAAACGCCATGGCCAATCCGAACCGCTATGACGCGATGCGCTACAACCGTTGCGGGCGCAGCGGGCTGATGCTGCCGACGCTGTCGCTTGGCCTCTGGCAGAATTTCGGCGAGACCGGCAGCCGCGCCAATATGCGCGAGATCTGCCGCACCGCCTTCGATCTCGGCATCACCCATTTCGACCTCGCCAACAATTACGGCCCCCCGCCCGGCTCGGCCGAGACCGCCTTCGGCGAGATCCTGAGGCAGGATTTCGACGGGCTGCGCGACGAGCTGGTCATCTCGACCAAGGCCGGCTACCGGATGTGGCCCGGCCCCTATGGCGAATGGGGCAGCCGCAAATACCTGATCTCCAGCCTCGACCAGAGCCTGAAGCGGATGAAGCTCGACTATGTCGACATCTTCTATTCGCACCGCTTCGACCCGAACACGCCGCTGGAGGAGACGATGGGCGCGCTCGACGCTGTCGTGCGCCAGGGCAAGGCGCTCTATGTCGGGCTCTCCTCCTACAACGCCAAGCGCACGCAGGAGGCGGCCGCGATCCTGCGCCGGCTCGGCACGCCCTGCCTGATCCACCAGCCGAGCTATTCGATGCTCAACCGCTGGATCGAGGAGGACAAGCTCATCGACACGCTCGACAGCGAGGGCATCGGCTCGATCGTGTTCTCGCCGCTGGCGCAGGGCATGCTGACCGACAAGTACCTCAAGGGCGTGCCGGCGGGCAGCCGCGCCGACAAGAAGGCGCCCTCCTTCCGCGACGGATTCCTCAGCGAGGACAACATCAGGCATATCGCGGCGCTGAACGAGATCGCGGCCGCGCGCGGCCAGAGCCTCGCCCAGATGGCGATCGCCTGGGTGCTGCGCGGCGGGCGGATCACCTCCGCGCTGATCGGCGCGAGCCGGCCGGAGCAGGTGACCGATTGCGTCGCGGCGCTGCAGAACCCGGAGTTCTCGGCCGAGGAGCTGGCGGCGATCGACAGGCACGCGGTCGATGGCGGCATCAATATCTGGGCCGCTTCGGCGGAGCGGTAACCTATCCTCCGCCGTCATTCCGGGGCATGCAGGCTTGAGCCCGGAATGACGGCGCGTTTCCGCGCTCGGGCCGCCCTGGTCAATCCTCCTCCGGCGCCGCCGCGATCGGCAGCGCGCTGGAGCGCTTGACCTGCCCCAGCGCGAAGCTCGATTCGATCGAGGCGACGCCGTCGAGCCGGGTCAGCTTGTCCTTGAGGAAGCGCTCATAGGCCGGCAGGTCGCGCACCACGATGCGCATCAGATAGTCGCGCTGGCCGGTCATCAGATAGCAGTCCACCACCTCGGGCCAGCGCGCCACGGCCTGCGAGAAGCGGTCGAGCTCGTCCTCGCGCTGGCGCTCCAGCTTGATCGAGACGAAGACGCTGATCGGCAGGCCGACCCTGGTCTGGTCGATGATCGCGGCATAGCCCTGGATGACGCCCGCCTCCTCGAGGATGCGGATGCGGCGCGCGCAGGGCGAGGCGGAGAGGCCGACGCGCTCGGCCAGCTCCTGCACCGAGAGGCGCGAGTTGATCTGCAGTTCCGCGATGATCTTGCGGTCGAGCGCGTCGAGGCGCAGGCGGGCCATCCGTTTCCTCCGCTGCGCATCGCTCTCTCGTCGAAGCCGTGGGCCGGCTGCGCGGGCCGATGCGCCCGGCGTTCTTTTACAGGACGGCGAGCATCCCGCCATCGACATAGATGATCTGGCCGTTGACGTAGTCGGAGGCCGGCGCGGCGAGGAAGACGGCGGCGCCGATCAGTTCCTGCGGCTTGCCCCAGCGCTTGGCGGGCGTGCGCCCCTTGACCCAGGCGTCGAAGGCCGGGTTCTCGATCAGCGCCTGGTTCATGTCGGTCAGCATGTAGCCGGGGCCGATGGCGTTGGCCTGGATGCCGTGCTCGGCCCATTCGGCCGCCATCGCCTGGGTCAGCATCTTGATGCCGCCCTTGGCGACCGTGTAGGGCGCGACGGTGGCGCGGGCGAGCGCGGAGGTCAGCGAGCCGATATTGACGATCTTGCCGTGGCCGCGCGCGATCATGCGCTTCGCCGCCTCGCGGCCGATGACGAAGGCCGAGGTCAGGTTGGTGTCGATCACCCGCTGCCAGTCGGCGGTGGCGAGCTCGACCATCGGCTTGCGGAACTGGATGCCGGCATTGTTGACCAGGATGTCGACGGCGATGCCGGCGGCGTCGAAGCCGGCGAAGGCCTTCGCGACCGCTTCCTCGGACGTGACGTCGAAGGGCGTGGCCTCGGCCTCGAAGCCGGCCTGGCGCATCTCCTTCACCGCCGTGTCGACGCGACCGGGATCGGTGCCGTTGACGAGGATGCGGGCGCCGGCCGCCGCCAGCCCCTCGGCCATGGCGCGGCCGAGCCCGCGCGAGGAGCCGGTGACGAGGGCCGTGCGGCCGCTGAGGTCGAAGAGGGGATTGGTCATGGGCGCCGGTCTCCAGCGATGATTTCAGTCTTGTCCATCTGCATCGTCATCCCAGGCGCGGCGAAGCCGAGACCCGGGATCCATGCCCGAGCCCTAACCGGAAAGCGCTCCGGCATGAATCCCGGATCGGCGCCGCTGACGCGGCTTGTCCGGGATGACAGCGCTTTCCCGATCGGAAGCCGACTACAGGCTCGTGCGGCGCACCGTCAGGTCCGGGCGCTCGAACACGGCGGGCAGCAATTCGACACCGAGGCCGGGCGCCTCCAGCGGGTAGACATAGCCGCCCTCGATTCGCGGCATCTGCGTGACGAGTTCCTTGTACCAGCCGGTATAGAAGGCGCGCACCGATTCCTGGATCAGCGTGTTGGGCTGGCTGAAGGAGGCGTGGATCGCCGCGACGAAGCCGACCGGGCCGATGCAGTCATGCGGCGCGAAGGGGCGGTGATAGGTCTCGGCCATGGACGCGATCTTGCGGCCCTCGGTCAGGCCGCCGGTCCAGCACAGATCGGCCATGACCACATGCATCGCGTCGCGGTCGAGCATGTCCTTGTAGGGGAAGCGCGAACCCAGCGTCTCGCTCGCCGTCACCGAGACCTTGGTCGAGCGGGCGAATTCGGCCAGCGCCTGCGGCGAGTTCATCCGGATCGGGTCCTCGTACCAGCTCGGCTCGTACTGCTCGAGCACCCGGGCGATCTTGATCGCGGTCGGCAGGTTCCAGAGCGAGTGCATCTCGACCATGATCTCGATCCTGTCGCCGACCGCCTTGCGGATCTTCTCGAAGGGCTCGCAGGCCTTGCGCATCTGCTCGGGCGTGATGAACAGGCCCTGGTTCTCGATCGCGGGCGGATCGAAGGGCCAGATCTTCATGGCGGTGATGCCCTGCTCCAGCAGGCTCTCGGCGACCGCGTCGGCGCGGTTCATGAAGCCGTCGAGATCCTCGTAAGGGCCGGCGGATTCACCGAGATTCCAGGTCGAGACCGGCTTGATGTTGTGCGAACGGACATATCTGTAGCCGGCGCAGGTGTTGTAGATGCGCTGCTTGTCGCGGCACAGCCCGCCGAGCATCTGGTGGACCGGCTGGCCGCAGACCTTGCCGAAGATGTCCCAGAGCGCGATGTCGACCGCCGAGGTCGCGCGCGACTCGACGCCGGTCGAGGCCTGCGCCATCGGCAGGTTGGTCATCTCCTTGTGCAGCGCCTCGATCTGCAGCGGGTTCCTGCCGAGGAGCCGCATGGCGAGCGTGTCGTGGAGATGGGCCTCCACCGAGGCCGCGCCGTAGAAGGTCTCGCCGAGGCCGACCGGCCCGGCATCGGTGTGCACGCGCACCCACAGGACATTGGCGAATTCCTCGGTCCGCAACGTCTCGATCGCCGTGATCTTCAAAGCCCGCCTCCCCGGCGAGGGCAGGGCATCAGACTATCGTCGCGCCGCGCCCGTTCTTTTGCCTGCGCCCGGGCCGCCCTAGAATGGCGCCGGACCGCCCGGACCATAAGAGAGCTTGTAAAATATCACAACATGTTTATCGTCGTCGCAGACGTGCGGGCCGGCAGAGCCCGCCGCGGAGGAGACCATGGCAGCTCGCAAGGAAAAGCCGAAGCTCGTCGCCCCGGACGCCCTGGAGCCGCCGCCGCGCCGCAACCGCCTGAACTTCTTCGAGATCGCCTATGAGCGCATCGAGGCGATGCTGATCGACTGCGTGCTCCGGCCCGGCCGCCTGCTGACGATGCAGGACCTGCAGGACCTGACCGGACTGGGCCGCACCCCGATCCACCATGCCGTCAGCCGGCTCGCGGCCGACACGCTGATCGTCATCCGGCCCCGGCACGGGCTCCAGATCGCGCCGATCGACCTGGCGCGCGAGCGGGTCCTGCTCAAGCTGCGGCGCGATCTGGAACGCTTCGTCGCCCGGCTCGCCGCCGAGCGCGCCGGCCCGATGCACCGCAACCAGATGCTGCACATGGCCCGGCTGCTGCGCGACCGCCGCGAGGAGCTGACGCTGGCCGAGTTCAACACGCTCGACCGGCGCATCGACCAGATGATCCTCTCGGCCGCGGGCGAGCCCTTCCTCGAGCATACGCTGCGGCCGCTGCACACCATCTTCCGGCGCATCGGCTTCATCCATCACAGCTACATGCCCGGCCAGCAGAGCCTGGACGGCACCATCGACCACCATCTCGCCCTGCTGAACGGCATCGCCGCCTCGCAGCCCGAGCGCGCCATCGCCGCCTCCGACGCGCTCGTCGCCTTCGTCGAGGGCATGTTCGACGAGATGGAGGAAAGCATCGACCCCTCGCTGCTCGACTGCAGCGTCGAGCCGCTGCTGCCCCGCTGAGCCCCCCGCCCCGCCCAACTGCCGGACCGCCCGACATGCGCATCATCTTCCATGGCGAGAACGCCGCCACCTTCAGCCACGGCTTCGCCGACCGGCTCGGCCGGCCGGCCGAGATCCGGCTGCTGCCGGACGTGCTCCGGACCGAGGCGGAGAGGGAAGCCTATGCGCGGGCCGAAGCCATCGTCGGGGTGAAGTTCGACGCCAGCCTGCCGCTGCCGGCCGAACTCAAGCTCTTCCATGTGCCGGGCGCCGGCTACGACGCCGTCGATCTCGACCGGCTGCCGGCATCGGCCGCGCTGTGCAACTGCTTCGGCCACGAGCAGGCCATCGCGGAATATGTGATGGGCGCCCTGCTCGCCCGCGCCATCCCGCTCGCCGATGCCGACAGCCGGCTGCGCCGCGGCGACTGGGCCTATTGGGCCGGCGCGCCGGAGCGGGTGCATGACGAGATCGCCGGCCGCACCATCGGGCTGCTCGGCTTCGGCCATATCGGCAAGGCGATCGCCGCCCGCGCCAAGGCCTTCGAGATGCGGGTGCATGTCGCCAACCGCAGCCCGGTCGCGCCGTCGCCGCTGGTCGACCGCGCCTTCGGCCTCGACCGGCTCGCCGATTTCCTCGGCTCGGTCGACGTCGTCGTGGTCTCCGTGCCGCTGACCGGGGACACCAAGGGCCTCATCGGCGCCGATGCCCTGGCGGCGATGCGGCCGGACGCCGTCCTGGTCAATGTCGGGCGCGGACCGACCGTCGACGAGGCGGCGCTCTACGAGGCGCTGAGGAAGCGGCGCATCGGCGGCGCGGTGATCGATACCTGGTATCGTTATCCACAAGCCGACGATGCGTCGCCCTTGCCGTCGAAACTGCCTTTTCACGAGCTTTCAAACGTTTTAATGACCCCACATATGTCCGGTTGGACCGACGGAACGATCCGGCGGCGCCAGGCGGTGATTGCTGCTAACATCAGGCGGCGTTTTTCCGGCGAGCCGCTGGAGAACGTCGTCAAAAGGGGAAGCTGAGCCCTGCCTGCAACCGGCCGCCAGAAGCCGGGCCAACCGAAAAAGACCTCATAACGGGAGACGTCCAGTGAACATCCTCAAGCATCTCAAGATTGCCGGCACCCTGCTCGCGCTCGGCGCCGGCATGCTCGCGGCGAGCCAGGCCTCGGCCCAATCCGTCAGCGACATCGTCAAGCGCGGCAAGGTCAAGGTCGGCGTTCTGATCGGCGCCCCGCCCTACGGCTCGGTCGACGCCCAGGGCAACGCCATCGGCTACGATGCGGACGTGACCGCGCTGGTCGGCAAATATCTCGGCGTGCCGGTCGAGGTCGTGCAGCTCACCCCGCCCGCGCGCATCCCGGCGCTGGAAGCGGGCAAGGTCGACTTCCTGGTGGCGACGCTGGCGCCGACGCCGGAGCGCGCCAAGGCGGTGATGTTCACCATCCCCTACAGCGCCTTCCAGACCGGCGTCTACGCCAAGAAGGGCACGCCGATCAAAACCTGGGAAGACCTCAAGAACCGCACCGTCGGCGTGAACCGCGGCTCCAGCGTCGAGCGCGAATTCACCAACCGCGAGAAGGAGCTCAACCTCAAGATCCTGCGCTTCGAGGACGACGCCACCACCATGCAGGCGCTGTTCTCCGGCCAGGTGGAGGCCATCGCCGGGCCGGACGCCCAGGCCAACGCCGCCATCAAGGCGCGCGGCGAGACCGAGACGGAGCTGAAATTCATGTTCGGCATGCAGCCGAACTCGATGACGGTCCGCAAGGACGCCTACGAGCTGAAGCAGTGGCTCAACAACATGATCTACTACATCAAGCAGAACGGCGAGCTGAACGCGATCTCCGAGAAGTGGGTCGGCGGCCCGCTGCCGCAGCTCCCGACCTTCTGATCGCCCGCCTTCCGATCTGACACCGACCGCCGGCGGGCCAGCCCCGCCGGCCCCGGCGCTGCGGCGGAGAGGAGATTCATGCCGATCCAATTCCAATTCGAGCCGATCTTCGCGGAATCCGACCGGATCGTCGACGGCGTCCTGCTGACGCTCGGGCTCTCCTTCGGCGCCATCGTCCTGGGGCTCGTCCTCGCCATCCTGCTGGTCGCGGCCAAGAGCCTGCTCGGGCGCTGGGTCGGCCTGCTGGTCGACGCCTATGTCGAGCTGATGCGCAACACGCCCTTCCTGGTGCAGCTCTTCATGCTGTTCTTCGGGCTGCCCCTGCTCGGCATCCGCCTGCCCGGCACGGAAGCCGCGCTGCTCGCCATGACGCTCAATCTCAGCGCCTACGCCACCGAGATCATCCGCGCCGGCGTCGACTCCATCCACCGCTCGCAGCTCGAGGCCGGCCTGTCCCTGGCGATGACCCGGCGCCAGGTCTTCCAGCATGTCGTGCTGATGCCGGCGCTCGCCCGCGTCTGGCCGGCGCTGTCCTCGCAATTCGTGCTGATGCTGCTGGCCTCCTCGATCTGCTCCTTCATCGCGGTGCCGGAGCTCTCGGGCACGGCGGCCATCATCGAGCAGAACACCTTCCGCAGCTTCGAGACCTATATCGTCGTCACCATCATCTATCTGGTGCTGGCGCTGACGCTGAAGGTCGCGCTCGACCGGCTCGGCCGCGCCATCTTCCCGCGCATCTCCAGCGTCGACCGGCTCGACGCCAAGGCGGAGGCCGCCTGATGACGACCTTCGGTTGGCCCGAGGCCCTCTTCCTCTTCCGCGCCGCGGGCTGGACGCTGCTGCTCACCGCGATCGCCTTCCTGATCGGCGGGCTGCTCGGCGGCGTGCTGGCGATCATGCGGCTGTCGCGGATCAGGATCGTGCGCCGCATCGCGGCGACCTACATCCTGGTCATCCAGTCGATCCCCGTGCTCATGGTGCTGTTCATGAGCTATTACGGGCTGTCGCTGTTCGGCGTCGAGCTGCCGCCCTTCCTGGCGGCGTCCGCGTCGCTCGCGATCTATGTCAGCGCCTATCTCGCCGAGATCTGGCGCGGCTCGATCGAATCCGTGCCGTTCCAGCAATGGGAGGCCTCGGCCTCGCTGGCGCATTCGCCGGCGCAGACGTATCGACACGTCATCCTGCCGCAGGCGGTGCGGATCTCGCTGCCGCCGACGGTCGGCTTCCTCGTCCAGCTCGTGAAGAACACCTCGATCGTCTCGGTCGTCGGCTTCGTCGAGCTCGCCCGCGCCGGCCAGCTCGTCAACAACGCGACCTTCGATTCCTTCCGGGTCTTCGGGCTGGTCGCGCTGATCTATTTCGCGATCTGCTTCCCCCTCTCCCGGCTCAGCCGCCATCTCGAAAAGGTGATGAATGCCAGCCGTCCTCATTGAAGACGTCCATAAGAGCTACGGCAAGCTCGAGGTGCTGAAGGGCGTCTCGCTCTCGGTCGAGACGGGACAGGTCGTGGCGCTGATCGGCCGCTCGGGCTCGGGCAAATCGACCATGCTGCGCTGCATCAACGGGCTCGAGGCCTTCCAGTCCGGCCGCATCGAGGTCGCCGGCCACGTCGTCGACCAGGACCCGAAGCACCTGCGCGCCCTGCGCAAGGATGTCGGCATCGTCTTCCAGAGCTACAACCTGTTCCCGCATCTGACGGTGGGGCAGAACATCATGCTCTCGCCGCGCATCACCAAGAACGTGCCGCAGGCCGAGGCCCTGGCGCTCGCCAAGGACGTGCTGGCGCAGGTCGGCCTCTCCGACAAGTTCGACAGCTATCCCGACAATCTCTCCGGCGGCCAGCAGCAGCGCGTCGCCATCGCCCGCTCGCTGGCGATGCAGCCCAAGGTGATGCTGTTCGACGAGGTCACCTCCGCCCTCGACCCGGAGCTGACCGGCGAGGTGCTGCTGGTCATGGAGAAGCTCGCCAAGGGCGGCATGACCATGATCCTGGTGACGCATGAGATGAGCTTCGCGCGCAACGTCGCCAACACCACCGTCTTCATGCACCAGGGCAAGATCTGGGAGCAGGGGCCCTCGAAGCAGCTCTTCGCCGCGCCGCAGACGCCGGAGCTGCAGGGCTTCGTCAAGGCCGGCGCGCAGGACTGAGACGAAACGCCTCCGGGCCGCCGCTAGCGCGGCGCGCGGCTTTGCGCTAAGCGATACCTACAATCCCTGCAATGTAGGCATCGCGGAGCCGGAGATGGCCGACACCGACCGATCGGCAGGCTGGATCGGCGCCCTCGATCCGGCGGCGGGACCGCGCTACCAGCAGATCGTCCGGCTGATCGAGCAGGCAGTGGCCGACGGACGCCTGCGCCCCGGCGACCGGCTGCCGCCGCAGCGCAAGCTGGCCGAGCTCCTCGCCGTCGACCTGACCACCGTGACCCGCGCCTTCGGCGAGGCGCGGACGCGCGGATTGCTCGACGCGGTGACCGGCCGCGGCTCCTTCATCTCCGCCCGGCAGGAGCAGGCCGGCCCGCCGCTCGATCTCAGCATGACGATCCCGCCCGCGCCGAAGGGGGTCAGGCTGGGCGAGCTGATGCAGCGCGGCATCGCCGAGATCCTGGCGCGCAGCGACGCCGACCAGTTGATGAACTATCACGGCGGGGCCGGCTCGCTGGCCGAGCGCGCCGCCGGCGCCGCCTGGCTGGCGCCGCTGCTCGGCCCGCTGCCGCCGCGGCGGATCGCCGTGACGCCGGGCGCCCAGACGGCGCTCCACGCCCTGCTCTCGCTGCTGGCCCGGCCGGGCGACGTGCTGCTGACGGAGCCGCTGACCTATCCCGGCCTGATCGACGCCGCGCGGCGGCACGGGCTCGCGATGGCGCCGGTCGCCGGCGACGCCGACGGCCCTTTGCCCGCAGCGCTGGGCGAGGCCGCCGCGCGCCATGGCGCCAGGCTGTTCGCGCTGACGCCGACGCTGCGGAACCCGACCTGCCTCACCGTGCCGGCGGCGCGGCGAAGGGAGCTCGCCGCCATCGCCCGCCGGCACGATCTCGTCCTGATCGAGGACGATCCCTACAGCCTGCTCGCCGGCGACGCGCCGGTGCCGCTGGCGGCGCTTGCGCCAGAGCGGACATGGCATGTCGCGACGCTGTCCAAGGTGCTGACGCCGGGCCTGCGCACGGCCTTCGTGGTCATGCCCGAAGACGGCGACGAGGCGCCGTTCCTCGCCGCGCTGCGCGCGGTGGCGCTGATGCCCGCGCCGCTGATGACGGCGCTCGCCGCCCACTGGATCAGGATCGGCGCGGCGCGCGACCTGCTGGACGGGGTCAGGCGCGAGGCGGCGGGGCGGCAGGCGCTGGCGCGGGCGGCGCTGCCGTCGACGATGCAAAGCCATCCGCACGCGCTGCATGTCTGGCAGCCCTTGCCGCCGCATTGGGACCGCAACAGCCTGATCGCGCGCGCCCGGCTGGCGGGGCTGGGGGTGATGGCGGCCGACGCCTTCAGCCCGGACGGCGCGGCGCCGGACGCGATCCGCATCGCGCTCGGCGCGATACCGGAGCGGGCGCGCCTCGCCGAGGCGCTCGGCCTGCTGGCGGCGCTGATCCGGGGCGAGGCTTCGGACTGAGCGGGCGAGCCGCCGGGAGCGTCAGCTCGTCGGCTTGTCCTGCGGCGCCGGGCGCACGAGGCGGCCTTCCTCGGCCTTGTGGAAGAATTGCGAGGCGACCAGCCAGCCCTTCAGCGGCTGCAGAGGCGGAATGCAGGTGAGCAGGACCAAAGGCAGCGTCGTGACGAGATGCACCCAGGTCGGCGGGTCATAGGTCAGTTCCATCCAGAGCGGGAAGGCCGCGGCCGGGATGCAGACGAACATCATCACGAAGAAGGCCGGGCCGTCGGCCGGATCGGCGAAGGAATAGTCCAGCCCGCAGACCTCGCATTTCGGCTTCAGCTTGAGAAAGCTCTCGAACATCCTGCCCTGCCCGCAGCGCGGGCAGCGGCCGCGCAGGCCGGTCGTCGTCGGAGGAAGCGGCGGCCATTGCTCGCCAGACATGGGACACTCTCCACAGGACGGCGCCGTTGCGGTCGGCGTCGCCCCTCAGATCGGCGCTGATACAGACAATGTCAATATTGTAGGTATCCGCGCAGCCGAACTGCGCGGATCGGTCGCGGGCCGCTGCCGGCAGCCGGAATCAAACGCCATTCATCCCGGACACCCCCTCGGCTCCGGCCCTTGGCCGCTCCGAGGACAGGCTCCGGGAGACCCGGACCCATGCCCCGAATCTCTGCCGGCAGCGTTCCGGCCGGGATGCCCCGCGCGCTCTTTCGATCGGATCGCGGCAACCCGCCTCAGATGTGCAGCGCGTGGCCGAGCGCCTTCATCGCCGCCTCGGGGAAGGCCTCTCCGAGCGTCGGATGGGCGTGGATCGTTCCGGCGATGTCGGCAAGCGTCGCGCCCATCTCGATCGCGAGGCCGAAGGCGGCCGACAGTTCCGAGACGCCCTGCCCCACCGCCTGGATGCCGAGCACGAGATCGCTGCCGGCCTGCGCGACGACCCGCACGAAGCCGGCCTCGCCATGGCGGGTCATGGCGCGGCCATTGGCGGCGAAGGGGAACTGGCCGATCTTGAGCTCATGGCCGGCGCGCTTCGCCTCCTCGGGCGAGAGGCCGACCGAGACGATCTCGGGATCGGTGAAGCAGATCGCCGGGATGCCGCGCTTGTCCCAGGCGCGCGGCAGGCCGGCGACGATCTCGGCCACCATCTCGCCCTGCGCCATGGCGCGATGGGCCAGCATCGGCTCGCCGGTGACGTCGCCGATGGCGTAGATGCCGCGCATCGCCGTCTCGCAGCGCTCGCCGATGCGGATGAAGCGGCCATCCATGTCGAGCACGAGGTTCTCAAGGCTCAAGCCCTCGGTGACCGGCTTGCGGCCGACCGTGACCAGGATCCTGTCGGCCGGCAGGCTGCGCTCCCTGCCGTCGGCCGTCTCGACGCGCAGGCCGTCACCCTTCGCGGTCGGCCCCAGCGCCCTGGCGCCGGTCAGAACCTCGACGCCGAGCGCGGTCAGGCGCTTCGCGACCGGGCCGGTCAATTCGGCATCGTAGAGCGGCAGGATTTTTTCCTGCGCCTCCACCACCGTGACCGTGCTGCCCATCCGGGCGAAGGCGGTGCCGAGCTCCAGCCCGATATAGCCGCCGCCGACCACGACGAGGCGCTTCGGCACTTCGGTGAGCGCCAGCGCGCCGGTCGAGGAGATGACGTTGCCGCCGAAGGGCAGGAAGGGCAGTTCGACCGGGGCCGAGCCGGAGGCGATGACGATCGCCTCGGCATGCACCGTCTTCGGGCCGGTCTCGGTCTCGACCAGAACGGTCCGGCCGTCGCGGAAGCGGGCCTTGCCATGGACGATCTTGACCTTGGCCTTGCGCAGTAGGCCGGCGACGCCGTTGTTGAGGCGCTGGACGATGCCGTCCTTCCAGGCGACGGCCTGCTTCAGGTCGAGCACGGGCTGGGAAACCGTCAGGCCGAAGGGCGTCTTGCCGGCGGCGGCCTCGGCCGCCTTCTCGAATTCCTCCGCGACATGGATCATCGCCTTGGACGGGATGCAGCCGACATTGAGGCAGGAACCGCCGAGCTTCGTGCTCTCGACGATGACGGTGTCGATGCCGAGCTGGCCGGCACGGATGGCGCAGACATAGCCGCCGGGGCCGGCGCCGATGACGAGGAGCTTGCAGGTGATGTCCGTCATGGCGCGCCCTCAGATGTCCACGAAGAGCGTGGCCGGGTTCTCCAGCAGTTCCTTCAGCCGCTGCACGAAGACGGCGGCGTCCCAGCCGTCGATGACGCGATGGTCGAAGCTGGAGGAGAGGTTCATCATCTTGCGCGGCACGAAGCCGGTGCCGTCCCAGACCGGGCGCACGACCATCTTGTTGACGCCGACGATGGCGACCTCGGGGTAGTTGATGACCGGCGTCGTCGCGATGCCGCCGAACGCGCCGAGCGAGGTGATGGTGATGGTCGAGCCGGTGAGCTCGTCGCGCGTCGCCGTGCCATCGCGGCCGCGCTCGGCGAGGCGAGCAAGCTCGATGCCGCAGCCCCAGAGATCGCGCGCCTCGGCATGTTTCACCACCGGCACGATCAGGCCGGTCGGCGTCTGCGTCGCGATGCCGATATTGATCGCGGCATGCTGGCGCACGATCCCGGCCTCGTCGTCATAGAGCGCGTTCAGCGCCGGCTGCTCGGCCAGCGCCTTGACCATGGCGCGCATCAGGAAGGGCAGCAGCGTCAGCTTCGGCCGTTCCGGCGTCGGTTTCCTGTTCAGCGTCGCGCGCAGGTCCTCCAGCGGCGAGACGTTGACCTCCTCGACGATGGTGATGTGCGGGATGCGCGACTTCGACAGCGCCATCTTCTCGGCGATGCGGCGGCGCAGGCCGACGATCTTGACCTCGGTGACGGCGCTCCGCTCGACGAGCCCGCCGCCACGCGCCGGCTCCGGGCCGCGCAGCAGGAAAGCGTCGATATCCTCATGCGTAATGCGGCCGGCCAGGCCCGTGCCCTGGACCTGACGCAGATCGACCCCGGCCTCGCGCGCCTTCAGGCGCACGGCCGGCGAGGCGAGCGGCTTCTCGCCCGGCGCGCGGCGCTGGGCGGGGGCTGTGCCGGCATGCGCCGCTTTCGGCGGAGGTGGGGCGACCAGCTTGGCGGCAGAACCACCGCCGTCATTCCGGGACTTCGCGCCAGCGAAGGGCCCGGAACCCAGAGCCGATGAGCTTTCCGATAAGGCCGCCCCGCCGCCAGCTCCCTTGCGATCAGGCGCATCGGTTCTGGGTTCCGGGCTCAGGCCTTCGGCCTGCCCCGGAATGACGGACTGGTTCTCGGCTGGCTCCTCGGCGGCAGCTCCGCCCTCCCCTGCAACCTTCAGCTTCACGATGGCCGAGCCGATCGCGACGGTGTCGCCGACCTCGGCGCCGACCCAGGTGACCTCGCCCTCGACCGGCGAGGGAATCTCGACCGTCGCCTTGTCGGTCATCACGGCGGCGATGAGATCGTCTTCGCGGACGACGTCGCCGACCTTGACGTGCCATTCGACCAGCTCGGCCTCGGCGATGCCCTCGCCGACATCGGGAAGCTTGATGATGCGCTCGGCCATCAGCGTGCCTCCATGATGTCGCGCAGCGCCTGCCCGAGGCGGGCGGGGCCGGGGAAATAGTCCCATTCCTGCGCATGCGGATAGGGCGTGTCCCAGCCGGTGACGCGCATCACCGGCGCCTCCAGATGGTAGAAGCAGTGCTCCTGCACCAGCGCCGCCAGCTCTCCGCCGAAGCCCGAGGTCAGCGTCGCCTCGTGCAGCACGATGCAGCGGCCTGTCTTCTCGACCGAAGCGACGATCGCTTCGAGATCGAGCGGGACGAGGGTGCGCAGGTCGATGATTTCGGCGTCGATGCCGGTGTCCTCGGCCGCGGCCAGCGCGACATGGACCATGGTGCCGTAGGCGATGATGCTGACGGCCGAGCCCTCGCGCCGCGTCACCGCCTGGCCCAGCGGCACGGTGTAATGGCCTTCCGGCACCTCGGAGAGCGCATGTTTCGACCAGGCCGTCACCGGGCGGTCGTGATGGCCGTCGAAGGGGCCGTTATAGAGCCGCTTCGGCTCGAGGAAGATCACCGGGTCGGGATCCTCGATCGCGGAGATCAGCAGGCCCTTGGCGTCGTAGGGGTTGGAGGGGACGATGGTCTTCAGCCCCGCGACATGGGTGAACAGCGCTTCGGGGCTCTGGCTGTGGGTCTGGCCGCCGAAGATGCCGCCGCCGGTCGGCATGCGGATCACCATCGGGCAGGTGAAGTCGCCGGCCGAGCGGTAGCGCAGGCGGGCGGCTTCCGAGACGATCTGATCATAGGCCGGATACATGTAGTCGGCGAACTGGATCTCGACGCAGGGCTTCAGGCCATAGGCCGCCATGCCGATCGCGGTGCCGACGATGCCGGATTCGCTGATCGGCGCGTCGAAGCAGCGCGAGACGCCGTATTTCTGCTGCAAACCGTGGGTGCAGCGGAAGACGCCGCCGAAGAAGCCGACATCCTCGCCGAAGACCACGACGTCGTCGTCGCGGCCCATGGCGACGTCCATGGCGGAGCGGATCGCCTCGATCATCGTCATGCGGGGCATCAGGCGAGCCCTCCGAAGTGCTCAACCCGTCTTTCCGGGGCGCCCCGCAGGGGCGAGCCCGGAATCCAGAACCGATGCCGTTGGGCCGGGGAGCTGTCCCGCGTGCTGATTTCGTCAAAACCTGCGGTTCTGGATTCCGGGCTCATCGCTGCGCGATGCCCCGGAATGACGGCGAGGCTCATGTGCGAAAGAACCATCATCCTCACACCCCGATCTGCTGGCGCTGGCGGCGCAGATGCGGCGGCAGCTCGGCATAGACGTCCTCGAAGATGTCGCGCGCCGAGGGCTTTCCGCCGGAATGCAGCGTACCGAAGCTCTCGGCCTCCTTCTGCGCCGCGATGACGCCGGCGAGGATCTCGGCCTCGGCCTGCTTGTGGCGCTCCTCCGACCAGGCGCCGATGGCGATCAGGTGCTGCTTCAGCCGGACCAGCGGATCGCCCAGCGGCCAGTCGTCGGATTCGTGCTTGGGGCGATAGGCGGAGGGGTCGTCCGAGGTGGAATGGGCGCCGGCGCGGTAGGTGACGTATTCGACCAGCGTCGGGCCGAGATTGCGCCGCGCCCGCTCGATCGCCCATTGCGCGACCGCATAGACAGCGAGGTAGTCGTTGCCGTCGACCCTGAGCGCCGGGATGCCGAAGCCCAGCCCCCTTGCGGCGAAGGTGCCGGAGCCGCCGCGCGCGATGCCCTGGAAGGTCGAGATCGCCCACTGGTTGTTGACGACGTTGAGCACGACCGGCGCCTTGTAGGTCGAGGCGAAGACCAGCGCCGCGTGGAAGTCCGATTCCGCCGTCGAGCCGTCGCCGATCCAGGCGGCGGCGATGCGGGTGTCGTTCTTGATAGCCGAGGCCATCGCCCAGCCGACCGCCTGGACGAACTGCGTCGCGAGATTGCCCGAGATCGAGAAAAAGCCGTTCTCCTTGGAGGAGTACATCACCGGCAGTTGCCGGCCCTTCATCGGGTCGCGCTGGTTCGAGTAGATCTGGCACATCATGTCGACGAGCGGGTAGTCATGCGCGATCAGCAGCCCGGCCTGGCGATAGGTCGGGAAGTTCATGTCGTGCGGCCCGAGCGCGATGCGGAAGGCGCAGGACACCGCCTCCTCGCCGGTGTGCTGCATGTAGAACGAGGTCTTGCCCTGGCGCTGCGCCATCTGCATGCGCGCGTCGAAGCTGCGCAAGGTCATCATGTGGCGCAGGCCCCTGACCAGGTCCTCGGGCGAGAGATCCGGCACCCAGGGGCCGACCGCCTCGCCCTCGCGATTCAGCACGCGGATGATCGAATAGGCGAGGTCGCGGATGTCCTTGGGGTCGACATCGACCGGCGG
>Ga0180223_1001074_pt1 | contig 23619 bp, 26 predicted proteins | sample eDN5th30CKraftOP_FD_151337 | JGI IMG/M metagenome (GOLD analysis project Ga0180223, IMG submission 151337) | Enriched Organic Plus compost microbial communities from Emeryville, California, USA - eDNA 5th pass 30_C Kraft OP (version 2) (version 2) ... | reverse complement strand
CCGAGCAGCCCGAGACGGTCGCGGTCCGCGCCTCCTCGGCGGCGGGCGACGGCGGCGGCGCCCGCAAGGCCGACCGGCTGATCGCCGATCAGCCCGTCCTCTCCGCGCGCCACGCGCTGCGCGCGCCGATGTCGCAGCGGGTCGGCGCCCGCGAGGTGATCCGGGTGCGGCCCTTCGTTCGCCTCGCCACCGACCTCTCGCAGACCACCGGCGTCTATGCGACCGACATCCCGCCCTTCAATCCGCTGCGCCTGTTCGCCGAAGGCGGCCAGCCGGACGAGCGCTACGCCGAGCCGATGCAGGACACGGCGGACGCCGACGTCACCATCGTCAAGCGCGATCTCGCCGATCTGATGATCCCGCCCGGCAAGCCGCAGCTCACCGACAGCGAGGTCCTCTCGCAGGCCGAGGAGGAGCGCGCCAACGCCGCCTCGGGCCGCCAGCGCGCCCTGCCGATCCCGCCGCAATTGATGCTGAGCCGCACCCTGACCGGAGCGGCGCCCGCCGAGAGCGACATCCTCGGCTATGCGCCGGCCACGGATACGCGCTTCTCCGGCATCGAGGTCCGCGTCGTGCCCGAGAACGTCACCAACGCTCCCAAGACCCCGATCCCGGCCTCGCGCGAGCCCCAGGTCGAGGACAAGCTGGTGATGGCCAAGCGCGGCGAGAATTTCGAGCAGGTGATGCGCGGCGCCGGCGCCCAGCCCGAGCAGATCAGGGCGATGATCGCCGCCTTCGGCGGCAAGGTGAGGACATCGCCTCTGCCCGATGGGCAGGTGCTGCAGGTTCTCTATGCCCCGGGGCCGGCCCCGGGCGATCCGCGCCAGGTCATGCGCGTCTCGCTGCTGAGCAACGGCCAGCCCGACGGCACGATCGCGATGAACGACCGGGGCGCCTTCGTCGCCGTCGACCTGCCGCGCCAGGATCTCGCCTCCCAGCGCCAGCAGCGGCGCGACGACGAGGACGGCGACGAGGGCACCGGCGGCGCCACCCTCTATCAGAGCCTCTACGAGACCGGCGCCCGCCACGACCTGGCCCGGCCGCTGGTCGACGAGCTCGTGCGGATCTTCTCCTACGACCTCGACTTCCAGCAGCGCGTCCATGCCGGCGACAATCTGGAGGTGATTTTCACCGAGGACGACGAAGGCGAGCGCGGCGAGATCCTCTCCGCCAGTCTCACCGTCAACGGCGAGACGCGCCGGGTCTTCCGCTACCAGTCGCCGGAAGACGGGCTGATCGACTATTTCGACGAGGACGGCAAATCGCTGAAGAAGTTCCTGCTGCGCAAGCCGATCGCGGAAGGCCAGCTCCGCTCGGGCTTCGGCATGCGCTACCACCCGATCATGCGCTATTCGAAGATGCATACCGGCATCGACTGGGCCAACAAGATCGGCACGCCCATCCTGGCCGCCGGCAACGGCACGGTGATCAAGGCCGGCTGGTCCTCCGGCTATGGCAAGCACACCGAGATCCAGCACGCCAACGGCTACGTCACCACCTATTCGCACCAGTCGAACTTCGCGGCCGGCATCGTTCCAGGCGCCAAGGTCCGCCAGGGGCAGGTCATCGGCTATCTCGGCTCGACCGGCCTCTCGACCGGGCCGCATCTGCATTACGAGGTGCTGGTCAACGGCAATTTCGTGAACCCGCTCAAGATCCGCGTGCCGCGCGGACGCGAATTGCAGGGCCCGACCCTGGCCGAGTTCAAGCGCCAGCGCGACGAGATCCGCGGCCTGATCGAGAAGGCCGGCGGGGCGGTCGCGCAATTGCGCTGAGCGCATGGCGCGCCGGCGAGAGGCCGCTCGCCCTGCTTCCATGGTTGACATGCGCCGGCAAAGGCGACACCGCGAAGCGGCATCCTGTCCTCGCGGCGTGACCTCCCGACCATGCTCGCCTCCCTCTTCGTCGTCCTGCCCGTCTTCGGGCTGATCGGGCTGGGCTATCTCGCCCGCGGGACGCGGCTGCTGCGGGAGAGCACCGGAGAGGGCCTCTCCGACTTCGTCTTCGTGCTGGCCGTGCCCTGCCTGCTGTTCCGCACGCTGGCCAGGGCAGATATCCCGCCGACCCAGCCCTGGGGCTACTGGATCGCCTATTTCACCGGCCTCGCGGTGGTCTGGGTGCTGGCGATGCTGGTCGCCGGCCGCTGCTTCGCGCGCAAGGGGCCGGAGCTGGTCGTCTCCGGCTTCGCCGCGGCGCAGTCCAACACCGTCTTCGTCGGCGTTCCGATGATCCTGAAGGCCTATGGCGACGCCGGCGCCGTGCCGCTCGGCCTGTTGCTGGCGGTCCATCTGCCGGTGACGATGACCGTCGCCACCCTCCTGGCGGAGGGGCGCTCGGCCTCGATCGCGATGCTGCTCCGCCGCCTCTTCGCGCATCCGATCATCATCGGCATCCTTCTCGGCTCGGCGGCGCGCCCCTTCGTGGCGCAGGTGCCCCAGCCTTTCTGGACGCTGATCGACCTGCTGGCCGGCGCGGCGGTGCCTTGCGCCTTGATCAGCCTCGGCATCGCCATGCGCCGCTACGGGCTCGAATCGGGCCTCGCCCTGCCGGCCGTGCTCAGCGCCCTCAAGCTCGGCCTCCATCCGCTGCTGGTCTACGGGCTCGCCGTCCACGTCTTCGCGATGCCGGCGCACTGGTCCGGGGTCGCCGTGCTCTTCGCCGCCTGCCCCTGCGGCATCAACGCCTATCTCTTCGCCGAGCGCTATCGGCAGGGCGTCGCCGACGCCTCCAGCGCGATCACGCTCTCGACCCTGCTCTCGCTGTTCACCACCGCGGCCTGGCTGACCTTCCTCGGCGTCGGCTAACCCGCCGGGCACGCCCCGAGCTCCTGCCGGATCATGGCGGCGGTGACGCCGCGCTCGCGCAGCGCCGCCAGGCTCTCGGAGGAGCGGCTTTTCGCGAGCTTCCTGCCATCCTCGTCGATCAGCAGCCGATGGAAGTGGTAGAGCGGCGTCGGCAGGCCCAAAAGCCGCTGCAGCACGACATGGATGTCGGTGGCGGCCTCCAGATCACGGCCGCGGACCACATGGGTCACGCCCTGCAGGGCATCGTCGACGACGACGGCGAGATGGTAGCTCGTCGGCACGTCCTTGCGCGCCAGCACGACATCGCCCCAGCGGCCCGGCCGCACCGCGACGAAGCGGCGGCCGCCCTCCTCGTCGAACAGCTCATAGCCCGCCCCGTCTCCGATTGCGGCCATGGCCTGCGCCATGTCGAGGCGCAGCACATGCGGCTCGCCCGCCGCGATCCGGCGCGCCGCCTCCGTTTCCTCCAGCATCTTGCAGGAGCCGGGATAGAGCGGGGCCCCGTCGGGATCCGCCGGCCAGGTTCCGCCGGCCGCGCTCTCGCGGGCCATCACGGCGGCCCTGATCTCCCGCCGCGAGCAGAAGCAGGGATAGACCAGCCGCCGCGCCCGCAGCGACGCCAGTGTCGAGGCATAGTCGCCGAAATGCCCGGATTGCCGCCGGACCGGCTGCTCGAAGCGGATGCCGAGCCAGTCGAGATCGGCGCGGATGCCGTCGACGAATTCCGGCCGGCAGCGGTCGCGGTCGATATCCTCGATCCGCAGCAGCAGCCGGCCGCCGAAGCGCCGCGCCAGCGCTTCGTTGGTCAGGGCGGAGAGGGAATGGCCGAGATGCAGCCGCCCGTTCGGGCTCGGCGCGAAACGAAAGACGGGCCTGCCGGAAGACTTGCAGCAATCGGGTGGATGTGCGGGCATCGGTTTCGATCTTGAGCTCGATCGCTTTTAGAAGCGCCGATCGCCGGGGCCAAGCCGCTGCTGACGCCCTCGGTCCGCCCCACCAGCCATATCCTGACGCCATGACCGACCGAATCACCTGCAACGCCGATCTGGAAGAGGGGATGGCCGCCCTCGCCGCGCTTCACCCGGACTGGCAGGCCCTCATCGCCCGCACCGGCCTGCCGCCGCTCAGGCTGCGCGAAGGCGGCCTCACCGGACTCGCCGGCATGATCGTATCGCAGCAATTGTCGGTCGTCAGCGCGAGGGCGGTCTGGAACCGCTTCGCGAGCGTCTTCGTGCCGCTGACGCCGGAGCGGCTGCTCGCCGCGACCCACGACGACATGCGCCTGTCCGGCCTGTCGCGGCCGAAGCAGCGCACGCTGCTGGCGCTGGCGGCGGCGCTCGCCGAAGGGCGCTTCGCCTTCGAAGCGCTCGAGAGCATGGGCCCGGAGGAGGTCCATGCCGCGATGACGGCGCTCCCCGGCATCGGCCCGTGGACGGCCGACGTCTATCTGCTCTTCTGCCTCGGCCATCGGGACGGCTTCGCCGCCGGCGATCTCGCCATCCAGGAAGCGGCCCGCCATGCCTTCGGCCTGCCGGCGCGGCCGAAGCCCGCCGCTCTCGCCGGGATGGCGGAGGCCTGGCGCCCCTGGCGCGGCGTCGCCGCGCGGCTGCTCTGGGCCGATTATGCGGTGCTGAAGCGCCGCGAGGGCATCAACGCCTGAGCAGGCTGACGGCGAAGTAAAGCGTGGCTCATCCCGGCCGCAGCCCTCGGGTACCCCGCTTCGATCGGCGCCGCGGCTCAGCCGCGCACGACCTTGAGCGCCGTCTGCGCCGCGGCGCGCAGCATGCTGCTGTCGCTCATCACCGTCACCATGCGCGCGCCCAAAGCGAGGCCTTCCCTGGCGCGTTCGGCGGTCGCCGCATAGAGCGCGACCGGCTTGTTCACGGCGGAGGCGCGGGCGACGACATGCTTCAGCGCCTCGTCGACCTCGCGGGCGGTCGCATCGACCCTGGCCCCGCCGGACAGCGCGATCGACAGGTCGGAGGGACCGACGAAAAGGGCGTCGATCCCCTCCAGCGCCAGAATGTCGTCGACGATCGCCATCGCCTCGCGCGTCTCGATCATCGCGAAGGTCATCGAGAAGCCGTTGGCGGCCTTGAGATAGCTGTTCTGGTCGAGTCCCGAGGCGCCCAAGCCGCCATAGCTGCCCCAGCTCCGTTCGCCGAGCGGCGGGTATTTGGCATAGGCCGCGAAGGTCCGCGCATCCTCCATGGTGTTGATCATCGGCGCGATCACCCCGGAGGCGCCGGAGTCGAACAGCTTCGAGACGTTCTGGAATTCCCCGACGGGGACGCGGGCGATCGCGGGCTTGCCGGCGGCATTGATCAGCGGGATGGCGCGGATGACCTCGCCGAGCGTGATCGGCCCGTGCTGCATGTCGAGCGTGATCGCGTCGAAACCCTCCTGCGCCAGGATGGCGGAGGTCGATGGGTCGGGCAGGCCGCACCAGGCCGAAACGACGGTCTCGCCCTTCGCGAAGCGATCGGCGAGGGAGGACAGGACGGTGGGCTTGGCCATGTGCGTTGATCCGTTGCAGGCCCGCTCCCGGTGATCGGCGGGCCGGTGCAAATTGGACCGGCCCGACCCCAAAAAGCAAACGGGCGCCCATGCGCCCGTTTCAACATCGCCTTGCGCGGACCGGGAGGCGGTCAGCGGCCCGCCTGGATCTCCTCGGCGGCCTGGATCAGCAATTCCGCCATCACCCGGCGGATCTCCGTCTCGGCGACCGTGACATTGGCCTGGGCGAAGTCGTTCCTGACCTTGCGCAGCACGTCCTCCTCGCCGGCTTCCTCGAAATCCGCCACGACGACGGCCTTGGCGTAGGCGTCGGCATCCGCGCCGCTCTTGCCGAGCTTCTCGGCCGCCCAGAGCCCGAGCAGCTTGTTGCGCCGCGCCGTCGCCTTGAAACGCAGCTCCTCGTCATGGGCGAACTTGTTCTCGAAGGCGTCCTTGCGCTGGTCGAAGGTCGTCATGCGGCGTCTGGCTCCTGTACGGGGCGTGAAAGGGCGTCGTCCGCTCCATATAGGCGGTCGCGGCGGCGAGGGCCAGCTTCTCCCATGGCGGGAAGGACGGGTTTCAGGAGCTCTTAAGCTTCCCGGAGGGCCGTGCAGCCGATTTGTTGCGTTTGCGGACGAGACGCTCCATATAGCAGGCGCATGCGCCCTCCGGCGCAATGCGCGAAGCCGGCTTGGCGCTGGTCCGCGGTCCCCACGGATCGCCGGGACCGGCCCCGACCGGCGGATCAGGGGCCAAGATCCCGCCGCGACCCCATCGCGTCCAGAGAAGGGCCGACCTTTGGATTTCCTCAAGCCACGGTACATCCCCATGAATCGCCGCCGTCGCATTTACGAAGGCAAGGCGAAGGTCCTCTATGAAGGACCCGAGCCCGGTACGCTGATCCAGCATTTCAAGGACGACGCCACCGCCTTCAACGCGAAGAAGCACGAGGTGATCGACGGCAAGGGCGTGCTCAACAACCGCATCTCCGAGCACATCTTCTCGAACCTGAACGACATCGGCGTGCCGACGCATTTCATCCGCCGGCTGAACATGCGCGAGCAGCTCATCCGCGAGGTCGAGATCATCCCGCTCGAGGTGCGCGTCCGCAACGTCGCCGCCGGCTCGCTGGCGACCCGGCTCGGCCTCGAGGAGGGCACCCAGCTGCCGCGCTCGATCATCGAGTTCTACTACAAGAACGAGGCGCTCAACGACCCGATGGTCTCGGAAGAGCACATCACCGCCTTCGGCTGGGCGACGCCGCAGGAGATCGACGACATCATGGCGCTCGCCATCCGCGTCAACGACTTCCTCTCCGGCCTGTTCCTCGGCGCCGGCATCCGCCTCGTCGACTTCAAGATGGAGACGGGCCGGCTCTGGGAGGGCGAGATGATGCGCATCGTCGTCGCCGACGAGATCAGCCCCGATTCCTGCCGGCTCTGGGACATCCGCTCCAAGGACAAGCTCGACAAGGACCGCTTCCGCCGCGACATGGGCGGCCTGATCGAGGCCTATACCGAGGTCGCCCGCCGCCTCGGCATCCTGGGCGAGAACGAGAATCCCGGCCAGAGCGGCCCGCGCCTCGTGAAGTGAGCGCCTTCACCCGGCCCCGATCGCGATCGAAGCGGGAGCGCATGCGCTCCCGTTTTCATGTCGCGCCCCTGCTGCTCGCGGCCGGGCTCCTCCTCTGCGCCTGCGCGGAGCGCTATGGAGCGCCGATCGCCGACCTGCCGGCCTCGGCCGGCTGGCAGCCTCTGCCGATCGGCGCCTGGGTACTGAATGACGGGCTCGAAGCCCGTTCCATGGCTTTCTGCCCGCGCGACGCCTGCGCGCGCCAGGGCTTTGCGGCCGTCGTCGCCTTCGAGGGCGCCGAGGCGCGGCGCATGGAGCAGGCGCTCTCGGAGAAGCCGGCGGAGCTCGCCCGCTCCTTCGCGCGGCTCGACCGGGAAAAGGCGGCGGCCAGGGCCGCCGAGCTGCGCCGTGCCGGCAAGAAGCCGCCGAAGCCGAAGCCCGAAGGCAGCGTCACCGATTACGCCCGCTTCGACTCGGAGGACGCCAGGGGCATTCTCGTCACCATCCGCGCCAAGGACGCGCCCGTCCGGCAGGGCGTCGCGGCCATCCTCTACGGACGCATGGGCGGCCGGCTCGTCGTCGCCCTCGCCGTCAGCGACGACGCCGAGGCGGCGAAGCGCGACGCCGAAGCCGCCTGGCGCAGCCGCTGATTCACGTGAAACCGCGGGAATCGGTTGAGCCCGCCCCGATTCATCGCTAAGGCACCCCGATCAAGCCCGCGTCCGGAGATCCCCATGAAAGCCCGCGTCACCGTCACTCTGAAGAACGGCGTGCTCGATCCGCAGGGCAAGGCGATCGAGGGCGCGCTGAAGTCGCTCGGCATCGACGGCGTCGAGTCGGTGCGCCAGGGCAAGGTCTTCGACATCGAGCTCTCGACCGCCGACAAGGCTGCCGCCGAGACCGCGCTGAAGGCGGCTTGCGACAAGCTGCTCGCCAACACCGTGATCGAGAACTACCGCGTCGAGATCGGAGGCTGAGCCGATGAAAGCCGCCGTCATCACCTTCCCCGGCTCCAACCGTGACGGCGACGTCGCCAAGGCGCTGAAGCAGGCAGGCGCCGCGGTCGTCCATGTCTGGCACGCCGATACCGAGCTGCCGGCCGGAACCGATCTCGTGGTACTGCCGGGCGGCTTCTCCTATGGCGACTATCTGCGCACCGGCGCCATCGCCGGCCGCGCCCACATCATGGACGCGACCCGGGCGCACGCCGCCCGCGGCGGCTATGTGCTCGGCATCTGCAACGGCTTTCAGATCGCCTGCGAGGCCGGGCTCCTGCCCGGCATCCTCGTCCGCAACGCCCATCTGAAATTCGTCTGCAGGCGCCAGCATCTCACCGTGGAGCGCAACGACACGCCCTTCGCCCGCGCTTATGCCAAGGGCCAGGCGATCGACGTCTGCATCGCCCATGGCGAGGGCAACTACATCGCCGACGCCGAGACGCTGGCCCGCCTCGAAGGCGAGGGCCTCGTCGCCTTCCGCTATGCCGACGCGCAGGGCAAGGTCACGGCCGAGGCCAATCCGAACGGCTCCCTCAACAACATCGCCGGGATCTATTCGCCGGGCTTCAACGTGCTCGGCCTGATGCCGCACCCGGAGAACCTGATCGATTCGCTGGTCGGGGGCACCGACGGGCGCGGCCTGTTCGACAGCCTCGTGGCGGCCAGGGCGGCTTGACGCGCGCCGCTGCCGGCCGCGTCCGTCAACTCCCCTTCAGCGCCCGCTGCAGCAGCCGCCCGGCCGCCCGCTCGTCGAGCGGGCCGACATGCTTGTCGAGGATGCGCCCGTCCGGCCCGATCAGGAAGGTCTCGGGCACGCCGTAGACGCCCCATTCGATCGCGGCGCGCCCGCCCCTGTCGGCGCCGACGGCCGAGAACGGATTGCCGAGAGCGCCGAGGAAGCGGCGGGCGTTCTCGGCCTCGTCCTTGTAGTTCATGCCGACCAGCGCGACCTTGCCCTGCCGGACCGCGTCGGTCTGCGAGAGCCCGACCAGCACCGGATGCTCCACCCGGCAGGGCGCGCACCAGCTCGCGAAGACGTTGACCAGCGTCGCCCGCCCCCGGGCGAGATCGGCATTGCCGAAGGCCGGCACCGGCTCGCCGTCGCGCATCAGCCCCTCGACCGGAGCCAGCGCGATCGCCGGCGCGGCCTTGCCGATCAGCGCCGAGGGCACGCGACTGGCATCGCCCGAAAACAGGCCGATGCCGAAGACGATGGCGAGCGCCCCGAACAGGATCAGCGGCACGAGGAACAGCAGCGCAGACCGGCGGCGCGGCGCGGCTTTGTCCGTCCCGGGCGGCGTCTGCCGCTCAGCCTCGGCGGCGCTCATGGCGCCCCTCCGCCCGGGCGCCGCCGCCCGGCGCCGCGCTGCTCCAGCGCGGCGAGCGCCCGCTTCTGCGCCCGATGGTCCCGGACGATCGACAGGGTCAGCCCGGCGAGGATGACCGCGACCGCTCCATAGGAGGCCAGGATGAAGCCGGCATGCGGCCCGAGGCTCTGGATCATGCCGCTCATGCCGGGATGCTTCCCGCCTGAGCCGCCAGCCGGTCGAGCCGCTCGGCCTCGAGGATCGTCAGCGTCCGCACGCGCCGGCGCATGATCTCGGCCCGCATCGCCGCCATGTGCAGCGTCAGCGCGAACAGCGTGAAGCCGAGCGCCAGCACCAGCAGCGGCCAGAGCATCGAGCCGTCGATGGTCGAGCCGCCCATGCGGAACACCGAGGCCGGCTGGTGCAGCGTGTTCCACCAGTCGACCGAGAACTTGATGATCGGCACGTTGACGAAGCCGACCAGCGTCAGGATCGCGACCGCCCGCCCGGCCCGCGACGGCTCGTCGAGCACGCGCCAGAGCGCGATGATGCCGAGATAGATCAGGAACAGCACCAGCACCGAGGTCAGCCTGGCGTCCCAGACCCAGTAGGTCCCCCACATCGGCTTGCCCCAGAAAGCGCCGGTGACCAGGCAGACCAGGGCGAAGCAGGCGCCGATCGGCGCCGCCGCCTTCTGCGCCACGTCGGCGAGCGGATGGCGCCAGACCAGCGTGCCGAGCGCCGAGACCGCCATCATCGCGTAGAACATCATGGCGAGCCAGGCCGCCGGCACATGCACGAACATGATGCGGATGGTCTCGCCCTGCTGGTAGTCGGGCGGCGCCACGAACCAGGCGAGATAGAAGCCGAGCACGAGCAGCATCGCCGACACCCCCGCGAGCCACGGCAGCAGCGCGGCGGAAAAGCGCATGAAGCGCGTCGGGTTGGCGAGGTCGATCAGGCTGGCCATGTCATCCGCAAACTCGCCCCGCGCCTGCCTCCAGGCCGGGGTTGTCGCAGCAATAGCAATCCCGGCGGGTTTCAAGCAATGCGCCGTTTCCGGCTGCGACATCACGAAGCTGCCCGCAGGAGTGCCGCCTGCGCCGGGACAAGCTCTTGCAAAGCCTGGCCTTTCAGCCACGCCGGGGGAAAGGCTCCGTTACGTCACCTGAATCTCCGTATCACATTGAATATATTACAGATTTAGAACTCTCCGCTTGCGGGGCGCAGGCATGATCTCTACGCTTCCACCCAGATGCGGGGGGAAGCGCCATGGAAGTGCGATTGTCCGATGCGGTCCAGCGCAAGGTCGAGCTGGCGATCCGCGCCAAAGCCAGCCGGGCGCTCGTCGTCGACGTCTACGCCACGGCTCAGGAGATCCAGCGCGAGCACGATGTCGACGGCGTCGACCTCGACGCTATCGCGGCGACCGTCGCGCGCCTCGCGGCGCAATGCGGCTGCGCCGTCGAGCTCGGCCACCAGGAGGACCGCCCTCACTCCGGCTGACGCAGCGCCGCCGCCGCCGCCAGCGTCCCGACCGCGACCGCGGCGAGCGACAGGGCCGTCAGGATCAGGAACGGCGTGCGGAACGGCACCGTTCCGCCCAAGGCGGCATTGGAAGCCGAAACGCCGAAAATCAGCACCGGAATCGTCAGCGGCGCGACGAGCACCGGCACGATCAGGCCGCCGCGCCGCAAGCTCGCCGCCAGCGCCGCGCCGGCCGCGCCGATGAAGCTCAGCGCCGGCGTGCCGACCAGCAGCGTCGCGACGAGGGGCAGCATGCCCTCCCCCGGCAGCGCGACCAGCAGGCCGAGCAGCGGCGAGACGAGCGCCAGCGGCAGGCCGGTCGTCAGCCAATGCGCCAGCCCCTTGGCCAGAACCGCCCCCTCGAGCGGCAGCGGCGACATCCGCATCAATTCGAGCGAGCCGTCCTCCTCGTCGTGCTGGAACAGCCGGTCGAGCCCGATCAGCACCGCGAGCAGCGCCCCGAGCCAGAGGATCGCCGGCCCCAGCCGCGACAGCAGGTTGAGATCCGGGCCGAGCGCGAAAGGCACCAGCACGACGAGCGTCAGGAAGAAGACGAGCGCGAGCTCGCCGCCGCCGCCCGCGCGTGCGGCAAGCGCGAGGTCGCGCTTCAGGATGGCGAGGAAGGCGCCGGTCACGCGCACACCCCGTCGTTCCGGGGCACCCCGCAGGGGCGAGCCCGGAACCCATGCGCACAGGGAAAGCCGGGAAAGGCGAGACGCACGTCGCCGACGACGATCGCCGGACGATGTTCGTCGGTGCCGGGCTCGTCGCGGAATTTATCCTTGGGCCGACCAAAGGTCGCACCCGAGGGCGATGCCCCGGAATGACGGCTGAGGATCGCAGGCGCCGCCATCACGGCCCGATCCTCAATTCGCGCGCGTCCAGCCCGAGCGGCCCGTGCGTCGCGGCGAGGATGGCCCCGCCCGCCCGCAGATGATCGCGCATCAGCCCGGCCAGCATCGCCTGCGAAGCGGCGTCGAGCGCCGACATCGGCTCGTCGAGCAGCCAGTAGGGGCGCCGCGAGACCAGCAGCCGCGCCAGCGCCACCCGCCGCCGCTGCCCGGCCGAGAGATAGCCGACCGGCAGGGCCGCCGCATGCGCGAGCCCGACGGCGGCGAGCGCCGCCTCGGGCGCGGCCGCCGGGCTGCCCAGCAGGTCCTGCGCGAAGGCGAGGTTCTCGCTCGCCGTCAATGCGGTCTTGAGCCCGTCGCGATGGCCGACGAGATGGCTGAGCTCGCCGAGCTCCGCCTCATCCGCCCCCTCGATATGGATGCTGCCGCCATCGGGCCGGAGCCGCCCGCAGAGCATGGCGATCAGGCTCGACTTGCCGGCGCCGTTGCGGCCGGTCAGCGCCAGCGCCTCGCCACCGCCCAGCGACAGGCTCACCCCCTCGAAAATCAGCCGGCCGCCACGGCGGCAGGACAGGTTCTCGACGCGAAGCCGCAGATTCGGGAACGGAGTTTGCGTCAAGGCAGCGATGCCGCCGATGCATTCGACCACATTTCGTTCATGTAGCGCGCTTCTTGGAATTGCTCTATAGAACCCGCGGCTACGCCGCACGCCGATCCGGCGCGGGGCTCGGGCACTCCCGGGGCGGCGCGCGCGTCACGCGCATTAGGCCTTCGAACGGCAGCGTCCGCAAGGGCAGAAACCCTTGAGGATATGCCGGTCGCGACCGCAACCCCTTGATCAGGATATTGCCGACATGGCTTCGCTCGATTCATTCAAGGCCCGCAGGACACTCGATGTCGGCGGCAAGAGCTATACCTATTATTCGCTGCCCGACGCCGAGAAGAACGGGCTGCCCGGCATCTCCAAGCTGCCCTTCTCGATGAAGGTGCTGCTGGAGAACCTGCTGCGCAACGAGGACGGCCGCTCCGTCACCAAGGCCGATATCGAGAATTTCGTCGCCTGGCTCGACGACAGGGGCAAGGCCGGCAAGGAGATCGGCTTCCGCCCGGCCCGCGTGCTGATGCAGGACTTCACCGGCGTCCCGGCCGTGGTCGACCTCGCCGCGATGCGCGACGGCGTCAAGGCGCTCGGCGGCGACGCCCAGAAGATCAACCCGCTCGTTCCGGTCGACCTGGTCATCGACCACTCGGTCATCGTCGACGAGTTCGGCTCGCCCAAGGCCTTCGCCAAGAACGTCGAGCTCGAATATGAGCGCAACGCCGAGCGCTACAAGTTCCTGAAATGGGGCCAGGGCGCCTTCGACAATTTCCGCGTCGTGCCGCCCGGCACCGGCATCTGCCACCAGGTCAATCTCGAATACCTCGCCCAGACCGTCTGGACTCGGCATGAGACGATCGACGGCGCCGAGGTCGAGGTCGCCTATCCCGACACGCTCGTCGGCACCGATTCGCACACCACCATGGTCAACGGCCTTGCCGTCCTCGGCTGGGGCGTCGGCGGCATCGAGGCGGAAGCGGCCATGCTCGGCCAGCCGCAATCGATGCTGCTGCCGGAGGTGATCGGCTTCAAGCTGACCGGCTCGCTCAAGGAAGGCATCACCGCGACCGACCTCGTGCTGACGGTCACGCAGATGCTGCGCAAGAAGGGCGTCGTCGGCAAGTTCGTCGAGTTCTTCGGCCCCGGCCTGTACAACCTGACGCTGGCCGACCGCGCGACGATCGCCAATATGGGCCCGGAATACGGTGCGACCTGCGGCTTCTTCCCGGTCGATGCCGAGACGCTGGACTACCTGACCACCACCGGCCGCAAGTCGGAGCGGATCGCGCTGGTCGAAGCCTACACCAAGGCGCAGGGCCTGTTCGCCACGCGCGAGACCGCCGATCCGGTCTTCACCGACACGCTCGAGCTCGATCTCTCGACGGTACAGCCCTCGATGGCCGGTCCGAAGCGCCCCGAGGGCCGCGTCGACCTTTCCGGCGTCAAGGCCGGCTTCGCCGCCGCCATGGAGACCGACTACAAGAAGGGCGCCGAGATCTCGCGTCGCGTGCAGGTCGAAGGCGAGGATTTCGACCTCGGCCATGGCGACGTGGTCATCGCCGCCATCACCTCCTGCACCAACACCTCGAACCCCTCCGTGCTGATGGCGGCGGGCCTGCTCGCCCGCAAGGCCGTCGAGAAGGGGCTCAAGGTCAAGCCCTGGGTGAAGACCTCGCTGGCGCCCGGTTCGCAGGTCGTGGCGGAGTACCTGGCCAAGTCCGGCCTGCAGACCGACCTCGACAAGCTCGGCTTCAACCTGGTCGGCTTCGGCTGCACCACCTGCATCGGCAATTCCGGCCCGTTGCCGGCGCCGATCTCGAAGACGATCAACGAGAAGGGGCTGATCGCCGGCGCCGTCATCTCCGGCAACCGCAACTTCGAAGGCCGCGTCTCGCCCGACGTGCAGGCGAACTACCTGGCCTCGCCGCCGCTGGTCGTCGCCTATGCGCTCGCCGGCTCGGTCCAGATGGACCTGACGACCCAGCCTCTCGGCCAGGGCTCGGACGGCAAGGACGTCTATCTGAAGGACATCTGGCCCTCCAACAAGGAGATCCAGAGCTTCATCCAGCAGAACGTCACCCGCGCGATGTTCGAGGAGAAGTACGCCGACGTCTTCAAGGGCGACGCTCACTGGCAGGCGGTCGACGCCCCCAGGAGCGAGACCTATGCCTGGGACGATTCCTCGACCTATGTGCAGAACCCGCCCTATTTCCAGGGCATGCACAAGACGCCGGACGCGATCGGCGACATCAGGGGCGCCCGCATCCTCGGCCTGTTCGGCGACAAGATCACCACCGACCACATCTCCCCGGCCGGTTCGATCAAGGCGGCCTCCCCGGCCGGCGCCTACCTGACCGAGCACGGTGTCGCGGTCGCCGACTTCAACCAGTACGGCACACGGCGCGGCAACCATGAGGTGATGATGCGGGGCACCTTCGCCAATATCCGCATCCGCAACCACATGCTCGGCCCGAACGGGCGCGAGGGCGGCTACACCATCCACTACCCGTCGAAGGAAGAGCTGCCGATCTACGACGCCGCGATGCGCTACAAGCAGGAGAAAGTGCCGCTGGTGATCTTCGCCGGCGTCGAATACGGCAACGGCTCCTCGCGCGACTGGGCGGCCAAGGGCACCAACCTGCTCGGCGTCAAGGCCGTCATCGCCCAGAGCTTCGAGCGCATCCACCGCTCGAACCTCGTCGGCATGGGTGTCGTCCCCTTCACCCTGCAGGAAGGCACGAGCTGGGCCTCGCTCGACCTCAAGGGCGACGAGATGGTCACCATCCACGGCCTCGCCAACGTCAAGCCGCGCCAGATGATGGAAGCCGAGATCACCTATGCCGACGGCACGGTGAAGAAGGTGCCGATCCTGTGCCGCATCGATACGCTGGACGAGATCGACTACTACAAGAACGCCGGCATCCTGCAATACGTGCTGCGCGGCCTGGCCGCGTAGGCACCCCATCCCGAAGGCTGCCCCGGGGGCGGCCTTCGCCGACCTGCGTTCCGACGGCATGGCCGGTGCAAACCGGCCATGTTCCTATTCAAGCCCGGTCCCGGTTGTCCTCGCGCCCGGCGCGGTGTAAGGGGGCCGACCAGTCATCCTCGGCGGAGACTTGGGGCAGGCGACGGGAACTCATCCCGCGCTCGGATGTCGTCCGCCATCACAGATAATAGACGGGAGTACCCGCATGTCCGCCACCTTCGAGACGGTCGCCGGCATCATTTCGGAAACCTCCGATATTCCGCGTGAGAAGATCACGCCGCAGAGCCATGCCATCGACGATCTCGGAATCGATTCGCTGGCCTTCCTCGACATCGCCTTCGCGATCGACAAGGCCTTCGGCATCAAGCTGCCGCTGGAGCAGTGGACGCAGGAGGTCAACGAGGGCAAGGCGCCGGCCGAGCAGTATTTCGTGCTGGAGAACCTCTGCAAGCGCATCGACGACTTGGTCGCCGCCAAGAAGGCGTAAGCATCCCGTCGTCGCCGGCTCTTGAGCCGGCGGGCCGCTCCCGATAGAGCATTGAGCCCGCGATGCGGATCAAGCGGTCCGTGTCGCGGCTTCGCGTCGTTCCGGCGCCCATCACAGTCAGGGATCGCATGCGGCTCGAATATTTCGACATGATCGACAAGGTGGTCGCCTTCGATCCGTCGCAGAAGCGCATCGTCACGCGCTCGACGGTCCCGAGCGCGAGCCCGGTCTTCGAAGGTCATTTCCCCGGACATCCGCTGGTTCCGGGCGTGCTGCTGACCGAGACCATGGCCCAGGCCTCGGGCTATCTTCTCCTCGGCCTCAACGGGCTCTCCCAGATGCCCTTCCTGATGACCGTCGACAGGGCGCGCTTCCGCACCTTCGTCGCGCCGGACACCGAGCTGGAGGCCAGCGCCGAGCTCGTCATCGAGGGCTCGGGCTACGCCGCCACCAGGGCGAAGCTGGCCAGCAACGGCAAGCCGATCTGCGACGCCGAATTGCGCTTCCGCCTGATGCCTTTCCCCGCCGACATGCGCGCGCTCATGCTGAGCCGCATCGAAACCATCGGCCTGAAGCCGGAGCCTGCTCCATGAGCGATATGACGCTGAACCGCCGGGACGTGGTCATCACCGGCATCGGCATCGCCTCCAGCCTCGGCGAAGGCGTCGAGACCCATGCCGCGGCGCTCGCGGCCGGTGGTCCGCCGGTCGTCGATACCGAGAGCTTCAAGCCCTATCCGCTGCATCCGCTGGCCGCGCTGGAGCTCGACCGGCAGATTCCGAAGAAATCCGACCAGCGCCAGATGGAACCCTGGCAGCGCCTCGGCGTCTATGCCGCCGGGCTCGCGCTCGATTCCGCCGGGATCAAGGACGACGCCGAGGCCAAGAGCACGCTGCAGGTCATCGTCGCCGCCGGCGGCGGCGAGCGCGACCATGCCGTCGATTCCGCCATTCTCACCGGGCTGCGCGACGCGAGCGCGCCCGGGGCCTATCTCAACGAGCACCTGATGAGCGACCTCAGGCCCACGCTCTTCCTGGCCCAGCTCTCGAATCTGCTCGCCGGCAACATCGCCATCGTGCACGGCATCACCGGCCCCTCACGCACCTTCATGGGCGAGGAGCAGGCCGGCGTCGACGCGATCCGCACCGCCCATGCCCGGATCGCCTCGGGACAGTCCGATCTGATGCTGGTCGGCGGCGCCTACAATGCCGAGCGGCGCGACATGCTGCTGCTGTTCGAGCTCGGCGGATATCTGCGCCGCGGCGGCTTCGCCCCGGTTTTCGCCCGCGAGGACGCGCCGGGCCTGATCTCCGGCAGCGCCGGCGCTTTCCTCGTGCTGGAATCGGCCGAGCGCGCCGCGGCCCGCGGCGCCAGGGTCCATGCCAGGCTCGACCGGGTGGGCGCCGCCCGCAGCCGGCGGGCGGCCGGCACGGTCGAAGCGGCACTGACGGACCTCGTCGGCGGCTTCGGCTCCCTCGGGCCCGACACGCTCGCCGTCTCGGCGGCGACGGGCTGCGCCGGCATCACCGCCGAGGAGGCCCATGCGCTCGCCAAGGCGGCTCCGGCCGCGAAGCGGGTCGCTACCGGCGATCTCGTCGGCCACGGCGTCGAGGCCGCCTTCCCCGTCTCCGTCGCCCTCGCGGCCATCGCGCTGTCGACCGGGCAGGCGCAGGAGGCCGTGGTCACCGGCGCCGGCCACTGGCGCGGCGAAGGCGCCGCGCATCTGGTTCACGCGTGAGAGGTTGAAGCCATGACCACGCATCGAGACGCCAAGGGCCGCCCGCTCGTCGCCGTCACCGGACTGGGCGTCGTCACCTCGCTCGGCCAGGGCAAGGAGACGAACTGGCAGGCGCTGACGGCGGGCAAATCCGGCATCCACCGCATCGAGCGCTTCCCGACCGAGGGCTTGCGCACCACCATCGGCGGCACGGTCGACTTCCTGTTCGACGAGCCCTTCACCGCTCCGCAGCTCTCCGAGAAGCTGGCGACGCTGGCGGCCGAGGAAGCCGTCGCCCAGAGCGGCCTCGGCGCCTCCGGCGATTTTCCGGGCGAGCTCTTCATGGCGGTTCCGCCGGTCGAGATGGAATGGCCGCAGAAGCAGGAGATCGCGCAGACCATCACGGGCGAGGTCGATTATGACGGCCTGCTGCGCGCCGCCGAAACCGGCCGCTACCGGGCGATGCACGAATTGTTCGTCTTCGGCGGCGTCGCCGACCACATCGCCGAACGCTTCGGCACCAAGGGCTCGCCGATCTCGCTCTCGACCGCCTGCTCCTCGGGCGCGACCGCGATCCAGATGGGCGTCGAGGCGATCAGGAGGGGCGATACTCCGGCAGCCTTGTGCATCGGCACCGACGGCTCGATCCATGCCGAGGCGCTGATCCGCTTCTCGCTGCTCTCGGCCCTCTCGACCCAGAACGACCCGCCGGAAGGCGCCGCCAAGCCGTTCTCGAAGAACCGCGACGGTTTCGTCATGGGCGAGGGCGCCGGCGCGCTGGTGCTGGAGGATTACGACCACGCGCTGGCGCGCGGCGCCACCATCCTCGGTATCGTCGCCGGTTGCGGCGAGCGCGGCGACGGCTTCCACCGCACCCGCTCCAGCCCGGACGGCAAGCCCGCCATCCTCGCCATGCAGGATGCGCTGGCCGATGCCGGGCTGACGCCGGACGATGTCGACTACATCAACGCCCACGGCACCTCGACGCCGGAGAACGACAAGATGGAGGCGATGAGCTGCGCCGCCGTCTTCGGCGAGCGCATGGCGAGCCTGCCGATCTCCTCGAACAAGTCGATGATCGGCCATACGTTGACGGCGGCCGGCGCGGTCGAGGCGGTGATCTCGTTCCTGACCATCGCCAACGGCACGCTCCCCCCGACCATCAATCACCAGAATCCGGACCCGGCCATCGCGCTCGACGTGGTGCCGAACCAGGCCCGCAAGGCCAAGGTCAGGACGGTTCTGTCGAACTCCTTCGGCTTCGGCGGCCAGAATACCTGCCTCGTGCTGACGGCCCCGCCGGAAGCCGCATGATCCGGACCCTGTCATGACGAAGATCCTGGTGACCGGCGGCGCCAAGGGCGTTGGCGCCGCGATCGTGCGCGCGCTCGCCGCAGCCGGGCATGATGTCGATTTCACCTTCCGCACCTCCGCCGACCAGGCGCTGGCGCTGGCCGCGGAGATCGCAACCGCCCATCCCGGCCGCGCCGTCCGCGCCCTCCCCCTCGACCTCTCCGACAAGGCCGCCCTCGACGCCTTCTGCGAGGCGCAGGAGGGAGAGGGCTATTTCGGCCTCGTCCACAATGCCGGCCAGCCCTATGATTCGCTCGCCGCGATGATCGACCAGGACAGGGCCGAAGCCGCGATGCAGGTCAATTTCTGGGCCTTCACCCGCCTCGCCAAGAGCCTGATGCGGGGCATGATCCGCGCCCGCGCCGGCCGGATCGTCGCCATCGGCTCGGTCGCGGCGCTGCGCGGCAATGCCGGCAACGCCGCCTATGCCGCCTCCAAGGGCGCGCTGATCTCCTATGCCAGGACGCTCGCCGTCGAGACCGGCAAGCGCGGCGTCACCGTCAACGTGATCGCGCCGGGCTTCGTCGACACCGACATGATGGCGCCCTATGCCGCCTATCGCGACAAGATGCAGGGCCAGATCCCGGCCGGGCGCTTCGCGAAGCCGGAGGAGGTAGCCGGGCTCGCCGCCTTCCTGATGAGCGAGCCCGCCGCCTATATCAGCGGCACCGTTCTGCCGATCGACGGCGGCCTGACGGCGCAGCTCGGCGTGCATCGCTGAATCGACCGAAATCGCCATCTGTGGTACGGTTCACTCCGAACCGGAGTGAACCGACATGACGGCAGCCTTCACCATCCGCCTCGACGACGAGATGCTCGCCAAGCTCGACGCGCTCGCCGCCGATACCGACCGCTCACGGAATTGGATCGCGGCAAAGGCGATACAGGACTATGTCGAGCTGAACGCTTGGCAGATTCAGCGGATCAGGGAGGGCATCGCCGAAGCGGATCGCGGCGCGTTCGCGACGGACGAGGAGGTCGAGGCAGTATTCAATAAATACAGGGCCTTGGCCGAGTGAAGCTAATCTGGACGAAGCGCGCGCTGCGTGAGCTCGATCAGGTATTTGCGTACGTCGCGAGAGATAGCCGGTCTGCAGCAGCCGCGCTCGTAGATCTGGTCGAGAAGCGTTCCGCCATGCTCACAAGCCATCCAGACATCGGTCGGCCGGGCCGGAGTGACGGAACCCGCGAGTTCGTCCTGACTGGAACGCCCTATATTCTCCCCTACCGCGTCCGCGACAGCCACGTCGAAATCCTCGCTGTTTTCCATACCTCCCGGCGATGGCCGGACCAGCTCTGAAAGAATGCGAATCCTCATGCGTTCCCTCCAGCTCCATGGCGACCGTGACCTCCGTCTCGAGGAGATCGAGCCGCCGCCGCCGCCCGCTCCGGGCGAGGTGCAGATCCGCATCAAGGCCGTCGGGCTCAACTATCTCGACCTCTGGGGTTTTCGCGGCATGGCCTTCGCCAAGCGCAAGATGCCGCAGGCGGCCGGCGTCGAGGCCGCGGGCGAGATCGTCTGCGTCGGCGAGGGCGTGGAAGGCTTCGCCCCCGGCGACGTCGTCACCGCCTATGGCGCCGACACCTGCGGCCACTGCAAGGCCTGCCGCGAGGGCCGCGACAATCTCTGCGAGAACGTCGCCGGCATCATGGGCTTCCATATCGACGGCTTCGCCCGCGAATTGCTGAACCGCCCGGCGCGCCTCACGATCAAGGCGCCGCAGGGCGTCTCCTTCGAGGACGCCGCCTGCGCGCCGATCGGCTTCGGCACCGTCCAGCACATGCTGTTCGACAATGCGAAGCTGGAGCCCGGCGAATCCGTGCTCGTCCATGCCGGCGGCTCCGGCATCGGCACGGCCGCGATCCTGATGGCCAAGGCGATCGGCTGCACCGTCTACACCACCGTCGGCGACGACGAGAAGGGGGCGAAGGCCAAGGCGCTCGGCGCCGATCACGTCATCAACTATCGCGAGGACCGTTTCGAGGGGGTGGTGCGCAAGCTCACCGGCCGCAAGGGCGTCGACGTCGTGTTCGAGCATGTCGGCGCCGACACCTGGAACGGCTCGCTGCTCTGCCTGAAGCGCGGCGGCCGGCTGGTCACCTGCGGCGCCACCTCCGGCCCCTCGGCCACGATCAACCTGATGCAGCTCTTCCAGCAGCAATACCGCATCACCGGCTCCTTCGGCTGCCGCATCGAGAATATCGCCCAGTCGCTGGAGAAGATGGCCGGCGGCATGAGGCCGGTGATCGACTCGGTCTTCCCGCTCGCCGAGTTCGAGAAGGGCCTCGCCCGGATCGAAGGCCGAAAGGTCTTCGGCAAGGTCGTCATCGCCTTCTGAGCAGTCCCCGCGCCGGCGCAAGACTTGACGCGGGCGCATTCCTGCCCCAGATCGCCCGTTTCAGGCCCGGTCTTGCTCTCGGCACGGGCGATTGAGGCTGGACCGACCTTGAGACGTTTGAAGGCAATCGCCGCGCGCGCGGGCGCGGCGGCGATGATCGGCGTGATCCGCATGCTGTTCGCGGGCTTGCGCCTGCTGGGTCCAGAGCGTTCCAGCGATCTCGGCGGCTGGCTGCTCAAAACCGCGAGCCCGCTGATCCCGGTCAACCGCGTCGCGCTCGCCAATCTCCGCGCCGCCTTTCCCGAGAAGGACGAGGCCGAAGTCAGGCGCATCGCCCGGGCCGCCTGGGAGAATCTCGGCCGTACCGCCGCCGAATACGCGCATCTCAAGACGCTGTTCGATTACGACTACCATAATCCCGGCGCCGATTCCCGCGTCGAGGTGACGGGGATCGAGCACTTCATCGCGCTCAAGGACGACGGCAGGCCCGGGCTGATCTTCTCGGCCCATCTCGCCAACTGGGAGCTGCCGGCGATCTGCGCCGCCGCCTACGACCTCGAGACCACCGCCGTCTTCCGGGCCCCCAACGACCCGGCGATCGCGGCGGTCGTCCACGAGATCCGCTCCGGCGCCATGGGCGGGCTCGCCGCGGCGAAGCAGGGGGCCGCCTTCGCGATGCAGGGCGTGCTGGAGCATGGCGGCCATCTCGGCATGCTGATCGACCAGCATTTCACCCGCGGCGTCGTGGTCCCCTTCATGGGCCGCCCGGCCCTGACCAATCCGATCATGGGCAAGTTCGCCCGCCGTTTCGAGTGCCCGGTGCACGGCGTGCGCGTCATCCGCCTGCCCGACCACCGCTTCCGGCTGGAGCTGACGCCGCCGCTCGACCTGCCGCGCGATGCGAACGGCGAGATCGACGTCCAGGGCGCCATGGCGATGATGACGGCGGTCGTCGAGGGCTGGGTGCGTGAATATCCCGAGCAATGGCTCTGGATGCACCGGCGCTGGCGGCCGAAGATGATATCGGCGGCCGCGCTGGCGAAATCCGATCACGGCCGCGCGACGGCGCCTGTTTTCAAGGCAACGTGATTTCCAAATGCCGCCAAGGGGGGGTTTGGTAACCTCGCTAAAAGGAGTTCTCCGCAGAGTTCGATGATGGTCCCCGGCAAGCGCCTCCTCGCTGTGACGATCGCGGCCCTGTCATTCGGGGTCGCCGCCGGTCATGCCCAGACGCCCGGCAAGCAGCCGCGGGCGTTGCTCGAGCTCTTCACCAGCCAGGGCTGCTCGTCCTGCCCGCCGGCCGACGCGCTGGTGGTTGAGCTCGCCAAGGACCCCGACCTGATCGCGCTGACCCTGCCGGTGACCTACTGGGACTATCTCGGCTGGAAGGACACGCTCGGCAAGGATTCCTTCGCCAGACGCCAGAAATTCTATGCCAAGGCCCGCGGCGACGGGCAGGTCTACACCCCGCAGCTCGTCGTCAACGGCGCCGGCCATCTGGTCGGCTCCGACAAGAGCGAGGTCGAGAAGACGATCCGCCACGTCGCGCCGGGCGGCTTCCCGGTCCGGGTCGGCCTGCGGGAGGAGAACGGCAATCTCGAGATCAGGCTTGCCCCTGCCGGCGAGGCGGCGCAGCACGCCGCCGGCGTCTGGGTGCTGCCGACGACGCATCTCGCTTCGGTGCCCGTCACGCGCGGCGAGAACCAGGGCAAGACCCTGTCCTATGCCAATGTGGTGCGCGGCATGGTCCGCGTCGGCGACTGGGACGGCAAGGAGACCACCGTCACGGCCCCGCTCAGCGCCACCCAGGCGCCAGAGGCGGACGGCTATGTGGTCGTCGTCCAGGCCGAGCAGCCCGGCAAATACGGGATGATGCCGGGCCCCATCCTCGGCGCCGCGCGCGGCAGGACGACGCCCTGAGAGGCGCGAGCGTGCCGCCTCAGAGCAGGATCACCTTGTTCGACAATTCGTCGACGTCGTCCGGCACCGGCGGGACATGCCGCGCCAGCACGGCGCCGACCGCGTCGACCGCCGCGATCAGCCCCACCGTCAGCCTGTCCTCCCGCGCCGCGGCCAGCAGCGGCTCGATGATGCCGTTCCAGGTCTTCTGCTCGACCAGCCCGTCGATGCCGGTGTCGACCAGGATTTCCGCATAGCGCTCCTGCAGCGCGACATAGAGCAGCACGCCGGTGCGCCCTCTGGTCCGCGTCAACCCGCGCGCCGTGAATTCGCGCAGGGCCACGTCATGGGCCCGGCGCCGCTTGACGAAGCCCGGCACGAAACGGCCCCCGCGCCCGCGCCAGAGCAGGGCCCCGAGCAGGATGACGGCGCAGAAGAGCTGGATCATGAAGATGCGCTGCGCGCTCATCGCGGTCAGCGAGATGAACGGCCAGGGCACCAGCAGGGCCAGCGCCAGCGCCATCACCACCGGCACGTTGCGATAGCTCGATGCCGCCCGATCGATGACGACGACGATCTCGCCGGCCGTGCCGGTCTCGGCGCGCCGCACCGCTTCCGCGATCGCGTCCCTGTCCGCGGCGTCCATCACCAGTCTCCCGAAGCCCCGCCGCCGCCCGACGAGCCG
>Ga0180223_1001072_pt1 | contig 23713 bp, 20 predicted proteins | sample eDN5th30CKraftOP_FD_151337 | JGI IMG/M metagenome (GOLD analysis project Ga0180223, IMG submission 151337) | Enriched Organic Plus compost microbial communities from Emeryville, California, USA - eDNA 5th pass 30_C Kraft OP (version 2) (version 2) ... | reverse complement strand
GAGAAGGCGCCGGCCCCGCCGCCCGCACCGCAGCCCCCTGTCGAAGCCAACGTCCCCGCGACGCAGGAGGCCCCGCCCTCCCCGACCACGCCGGCCGCCCCGGAGAAGGCACCGAGCCCGCAGGCCGCGCCGCAGCCGCCCGTCGAGGCCAGTGCCCCGGCGACGCAGGAGGCCCCGCCTGCGGCCGCCGCTCCGGCACCGCCTTCTCCCGGAAGCGCCCCGGAGAAGCCCCGGCTGGTCAACCCGCAGGATGTGCGCGGCATCGACGAAACCGAGCGCAGGCCGCCTCTGGCGACACGGCCGCCCGCCTCCGCCGAAGCCGCCGTGCCGCTGGCGCCGGTGCAGGGTCAGGATTCGGGCCCCGCGAAACCGCGCCCCGAAACGCCGATCGTCCCGGTGGCGCCGCTGGACTGAACCGGCATCCAGGCCGGATCGGCATCGCTTTCCGGGCGAGGCGATCTCCCAAGCCGCGGCCGCCACCGGCATGGCAAGCCCCGCTCCGGCCTTCGGCAAGACCCGGGAGAGGCGGCTCCATCCTTCGCGCGCAACAAAAAGGGCTCCCGTCTCCGGGAGCCCTCGCCGTTCAGAGCAGCGGCTCTGAAGGATTACGCGGCCTTGGCGGTCTCGACCTTGGCTTCGAGAACCTTGGCCGAACCGGCGCCGATCGGGATCTGGCGCGGCTTCTTGGCCTCGGGGATTTCGCGCACGAGGTCGATATGGAGCAGGCCGTTCTCGAGGCTGGCGCCGGTCACCTGCACATAGTCGGCAAGCTGGAAACGGCGCTCGAAGGCGCGCGCGGCGATGCCCTGATGCAGGACCTCGCGCTTCTCGCCATTGTCGTTGGCCTGCTTCTCGCCCTTGACGGTCAGCGCGTTCTCCTTGCTCTCGATCGAGAGGTCGGCCTCGCTGAAGCCCGCGACCGCGATGGTGATGCGGTAGGCGTTCTCGGCGGTGCGCTCGATATTGTAGGGCGGATAGCTCGGCGCCGTTTCGTTGCTGGTCGCCTGGTCGAGCAGCGAGAACAGGCGGTCGAAGCCGACGGTCGAGCGATAGAGGGGGGAGAGATCGAAATGACGCATGGTGTGTCCTCCAGAGAAGCGACATGCAGTACGGCCCGCCTCGCCTGAGCGCGGGCCTGGTTGAGGTTCGCGCAGCCGGTTCCGGCCTGCGCAGGATTGATCTGGGAAAGCGTTTTCGGCTTTTCAAGAGGCTGGCGCGAAGGGCATAACCAGCTGAGGTAAGCCCGCTCGCCGGAGCGGTTTCATGCGTGGCGGGCGCCGCCGCGCAGGACGACGATCCGATCCATCAGAGGGCCGGAGCAGCCTCGCGCTTCGAGGAAGCGTGCAGCGGCGCCGGCCCGGAGTCAGCCATGGCCGAGGCCGCCTTCTTCAACGACCCCGACTATCCCGTTCCGGGCCATGGCAAGGTCTGGCTGGCGACGACGCGGGACGGCGCGGCGCTGCGTTTCGCGAGCTGGCGCCCGACCGTGAAGCCGGTACGCGGCACCGTCGTCCTGGTCCAGGGCCGGGCCGAATTCATCGAGCGCTACAGCGAGACCGCCGCCGAGCTGCGCCGCCGCGGCTTCCATGTGCTGGCCTTCGACTGGCGCGGCCAGGGCGGCTCGCAGCGCTTCGTCCGCCGGCTGCGCAAGGGCCATGTCGGCCGGCTGAGGCATTACGAGGCCGACCTTGCGCTGGCCATGGCGGAGATGCAGGCGAAGTTCCCGCCGCCCCATTTCGTCCTCGCCCATTCGATGGGCGCGGCGCTCTGCCTCGACGCCGCGCGGCAGGACCGGCTGCCGGTCTCCCGCATGGTCGCCATCGCCCCGATGCTCGGCCTCACCATGGTTCGGAATCCCGCGGCGGCGAGCCGGCTCGCCAGCATCCTGTACTGGCTCGGCTTCGGTCGCGCCTTCGTGCCCGGCGGCGGCGACACCGCCATCGCGACGAAGCCCTTCGAAGGCAACCGGCTGACCGGCGACCCGGTCCGCTACGCCCGCAACAGCCGGCTGTCGGCGCAGGCGCGCCATCTCAGCATCGGCGACCCGACCATCGCCTGGGTACGCAACGCCTTCCGCCTGATGGGCCGGCTCAACGCGCCCTCGGCAGCGCTGGCGGTGAAGGTGCCGACCCTGGTCATCGCCGCGGGCCGCGACCCCGTCGTCTCGACGCCGGCGATCGAGCGCTTCGCGGCGCGGCTGAAGACCGGCGGCGCCCTGGTGCTGCCCGAGGCGCGCCACGAGATCCTGATGGAGAACGATGCGATCCGCGCTCGGTTCTGGGCCGCCTTCGACGCCTTCATCCCCGGCGAGGACCAGGCCCTGCCCGGCTCAGCCGGCCAGCAGGGCGAGCGCGGCCTGATGCAGCGCCTTGCTGGCGGCGGCGACGACGCGCCCGCCCCCGGCGGCGCTGCCGCCGTCCCATGAGGTGACGACGCCGCCCGCCCCCTCGATGATCGGGATCAGCGCGACGATGTCGTAGGGCTTCAGCCCGCTCTCGATCACCAGATCGACATGGCCGGAGGCGAGCATGCAATAGGCGTAGCAGTCGCAGCCATAGCGCGAGAGCCTGACCTGGCTCTCGACCCGCGCGAAGGCCGCCGCCTCCTCGCCCTGGAACAGATGGGGCGAGGTCGTCATCAGCGTCGCCGCCGCGAGGTCCGGCACCTGGCGCGTCTGCAGCCGCCGCGGGCCACCCGGCCCCTCATAGCGCGCCTCGCGCCCATCCCCGGAGAAGCGCTCGCCGGAGAAGGGCTGGTGCATCATGCCGTAGACCGGCACGCCCTGGCGCGTCAGCCCGATCAGCGTGCCCCAGACCGGGATGCCCGAGATGAAGGCGCGGGTGCCGTCGATGGGATCGAGCACCCAGACATAGTCGGCCTCGATGTTCTCGTTTCCGAACTCCTCGCCGAGCACGCCATGCTCCGGGAAATGCGCGCGGATCAGGCTGCGCATCACCGCCTCGCCGGCGCGGTCCGCCTCCGTGACAGGGTCGAACACCCCGCCGGGGGCCTTGTCCTCGAGGACGTGATGCGCCCGGAAGAACGGCAGGATCGCCTGCCCCGACCGGCTCGCCAGATCGTTGACGAAGGCCCCGAAATCGATCGCGCTCATCCGCGCCTCCCCGCCTGTATTTTTGTGCTCTGCAACATGAGCCTGACCCCGAGCCCCCTCTAACACGCCGCTGCACCCGCAGAAATGCCGTAAATGGTTTTACTTGAAACAGTTTTCGGCCACCGTCATGCATCCATGGCATGGCGACTTTGCCGATTGACGATTTCGCTTGCTTTTCCGCGCCGCACAGTCATATTGTGCACTTGCGAAGGGGAGATGACCTCAAGCCTTCGCTTGCCCTCCTTGGGCGTTTCCTCCCTAGACTTGGGCCGCCACGCAAGTGTGCGGCCCTTTTTTCTGGGCCTGCGCGCTTCGCGGCGCGGACGGCGCTATTCGGCCGCCTCGCGCCAGTCGTCGAGCCAGCCGCTCCAGCGCGCGAAGCAATCGGCGAGCGCCCGCGAGATCCCCTCCCGCAGCGTCTCGAAGCCGGCATGCGGCTCCAGCGTCGTCTCGTTCATGTAGAGCGCGCGGTTGACCTCGATCTGCAGCGCATGCACGCCCGAGGCCGGCGCGCCGTAATGCTCGGTGATGAAGCCGCCGGCATAGGGCCGGTTGCGGGTGACGCTCAGGCCGAGCCGTGCGAAGGCCTCCTCGGCGATGTCGATGATGTAGCCGGCGGCGCTGGTGCCGAATCGGTCGCCGAGGATGATGTCGGACTTGGCCAGCCCGTCGCGGTCGAGCCCCGCCGACGGCATCGAATGCGCGTCGACCAGAATGCAGGTGCCGAATACGCTCTGCGTCCGCTGCACGAGGCCGCGCAGCGCGGCATGGTAGGGCCGGTAGAGCGCATCGATCCGGGCCAGCCCCTCGGCGATCGGGATGCGCCCCGCATAGATGTCCTGCGCGTCGCCGACGATGCGCGGGATCGTGCCGAGCCCGCCGGCGACACGCATCGAACGAGTGTTCGCGAAGGGCGGCACCCGCCCCTCGAACATGCGCGGGTCGAGTTCGTATGGCTCGCGGTTGACGTCGAGATAGGCGCGCGGGAACTCCGCCACCAGCAGCGGCGCCCCCAGCGCGACGCCATGGTCGAACAGCCGGTCGACGAAGGCGTCCTCCGAGCGCCGCAAGCCCCTGAGCGGCAGCCGCGCCTGTTCGACGAAGCGGGCGGGGTAGCGGCGCCCGGCATGGGGCACGTCGACGACCACCGGCACCACCTGGAGGGCCGGCGGATACAGGCTGAACGGGCGCTCGATCTCGCCGACGACAGCGTCGGGAGCGGGCGGGAACGGGGCGCTGGACGAGCTCATCGCAGCCGACTGAAGCACACAAACCGGACGGGTTGAAGCGGCGCCCGCCGGGCAGCCGTCCTGCGGCGCGGATTCACGCGTTGTTTACCACGATGAGGCCTAATAGAAGGGCATGGTTCCAACGGTGCCGCGGGGTCGCTACCCAACCGCACCGGGCCCGGTGGCGGCACGGGCGCCAGACGCATTGAAACGGACGCTGCATCAGCCGGGCCGGACCCGGAGAGACAGGCCTCAGGGACGGACAGAACAGGCCCATGACGAAGATTTTGCTCGCGGAAGACGACAACGACATGCGTCGCTTCCTGGTCAAGGCCCTGCAGAATGCGGGCTATGACGTCGCCTCCTTCGACAACGGCCTGTCGGCCTATAACCGCCTGCGGGAGGAGCCTTTCGAGCTGCTGCTGACCGACATCGTGATGCCGGAGATGGACGGAATCGAGCTGGCGCGGCGCGCCACCGAGCTCGACCCCGACATCAAGGTGATGTTCATCACCGGCTTCGCCGCCGTCGCGCTCAACCCCGATTCGCAGACGCCGAAGGACGCGAAGGTGCTCTCCAAACCCTTCCATCTGCGCGAGCTGGTCAACGAAGTCGAGAAGCTGCTGGCGGCTTGAGAATTTATGCGGCAAACGCCTTGCCAGCTGCGAGGCGAGTCGCTATAGCCCCCTCACCTCGCAGCGTGAACGCGGCCACCACGGCCCGGACACGCTACCGGAAGCCGCCGAGGCGGCAGACGGGCGCGTAGCTCAGCGGGAGAGCACTACGTTGACATCGTAGGGGTCACAGGTTCGATCCCTGTCGCGCCCACCATTTTCGCCCCCTGTTCTGTAAGATTTTGCAGGACGGGGGGTTTTCATATCGAGCCCCCTCTTTCTCGCCGCTCGCCCTTCGAAAAGCTTTCGTCCGCACCGGGCGCGATGTCCTGCGAGCTTCCACCTCGTCGCGAGGCCGCCGGAAAAGCCACGCAGCCGATCGAGAAGCCCCGCCGCGACCGGCAGGCCCGCAATTGCGGGACCGATCGCCCGATCGACGGCGGCGCCGGCGGTGAATTATTTCGTCTCCACAAAGCCTCCAACTGCTCCTGCAGGGCGCGCGTCGCCGACTAAGCGGCGGGAGGAGATCGGCTTGCTCGCGGCAGGCCTCTTGACCAGCAAGGGCCGTGCTCGCTGGCCGCGCCCGCTCGGGCCCGCCGGCCATGACGCAAGGGCGCGATCCGATGCGCAGCCTTTTCAGGAGGAAACGACGGCCAACCCTTATCTTGCCCGTCGCCATGTCGTCGGCGCCCTGTGCGCGCTCATGGCCTTCGGCATGCTCGGCCCCGTCGGCGCCGAAGCCAAGACGACCTTGAAGTTCGGCCATCTCGGCAACGAGGACAATGTCTGGCACAAGGCCTCGCTCAAATTCGCCGAGGAAGCCGCCAAGCGCACCAATGGCGAGATCGAGGTCAAGGTCTTCCCGAACGAGCAGCTCGGCAAGGAAACCGACCTGATCAAGGGAATCCAGCTCGGCACGGTCGACTTCACCATCACCGGCGAGAGCCTGCAGAACTGGGCGCCGGCCGCGGCGCTGCTCGCCGTACCCTATGCGATCCGCGACTTCGACCATCTCGACAAGGTCGTAAACGGCCCCGTCGGCGAGAAGATCGCCCAGGCCATCGAGGAGAAAACGCAGCTCAAGCCGCTCGCCTATTTCGCCCGCGGCCCGCGCGAGCTCACTTCCAACCGCCCGATCAAGACTCCCGCCGACCTCGACGGCCTCAAGCTGCGCGTGCCGAACGTGCCGCTCTTCGTAAAGGTCTGGGAGGCACTCGGCGCCAAGCCGACGCCGATGGCGTTCTCGGAAGTGTTCACCTCGCTCCAGAACCACACCATCGACGCGCAGGAGAACCCGCTGGCGCTGATCAAGTCCGGCAGCTTCAACGAGGTCCAGAAATACGTCAACCAGACCGACCACGTCCTGAGCTGGATCTATCTGGTCGGCGGCTCGAAGAAGCTCGCGCGCCTGCCCGAGGCCCAGCAGAAGGCGATCATGGAGGCCGCCAAGGCCGCCCAGGCCTATGAGCGTGGGCTGTTCCTGCAGGACGAGGAGCAGATCGCGGCCGATCTCAAGGCCAAAGGCATGGAGTTCGTCGCCAGCGACAAGGCGGCCTTCGCAGCCAAGGCGCAGCAGGCCGTGGTCTCGTCCCTGCCCGCCGAGATCAAGCCGCTCTACGACGAGATCCTCACGGTCAAGTAATCCTCGCGGTCAAGTAACCGCTTCGCGCACGCGCAAGCCTCGCCCGGCCGCCAAGGCCCGGGCGGGGCAGTTCGACTGATTGCCGGCGGCCGGGGAGCGGCGACATCCTCCCCGGGGCCGAAGCCGCGTTCAGCCTCACCTTCGATTCGAGAACGATCATGCGACAGGCCTTTTCCGCTTTGATGGCGGCCGTCCTAACCCTGTGCCGCTACGGGACGCTCGCGTCCTTCAGCACCCTGATCATCGTCGTCACCGTCCAGGTGCTCGGCCGCGTTCCGGGCTTCCCGTCGCCGGCCTGGACCGAGGAGGTCGCCCGCTTCGCCCTGGTCTATCTCGTCGCCTTCTCCTGCGGCATCGCCGTGCTGCGCGGCGAACTGGTCAATGTCGACCTGTTCGTCGCCCCGCTGCCGGCGAAGGCGCGCCGGATCGTCGACCGCGTCGTCGACGTCGTCGTCCTCGCCTTCTCCGTCGTCATCATCCCCGGGGCCTGTTCCTATGTCGAAGGCAGCATCGGGGAACGCGCCCGCTCTCTGGATTTCCCGATGGTCGCGATCTACGTCGTCACGCTGATCATCCCGGTCTCGCTCGCTTTCTTCTCGGCGGCGCGGCTTCTTGGCTTTGCCCAATCGGCCCCGGCCGGCCACGGGGAGATGGTCTGATGCTCGTCACGCTGCTGTTCACGACCTTCGCGGTCTGCCTCGTCATCGGCGTTCCGGTCGGCATCTCGCTCGGCCTCGCCTCCGCCGTCTATCTGCTCGGCGCCGACATCGATCTCAGCGTCGTGCCGCAATACATGTATGCGGGGATGGATTCCTTCGTCCTGCTCTGCATTCCGGGCTTCGTGCTCGCCGGCAATCTGATGAATGGCGGGGGCATCACCGACCAGATCGTGCGGTTCGGCAATGCCGTGGTCGGACATATCCGCGGCGGTCTCGGACTCGCCAACGTCCTGGGCTCGATGATCTTCGCGGGGATTTCGGGAACGGCCGTCGCCGAGACCGCGTCGATCGGCTCCGTCATGATCCCGGCCATGCGCAAATCGGGTTACGACGCACCCTTCGCCGCCGCGGTCACCGCCGCAGCCTCGACGGTCGGTCCGATCATTCCGCCCAGCGTCCCGATGATCATCGTCGGCACCCTCACGGGCCTCTCCGTCGGCAAGATGTTCCTGGCCGGCGCCGTGCCCGGGCTGCTGCTCGGGCTGGGGATGATGCTGACCGTCTACATCCTCTCGCGCAGGCGCGGCTATCCGAAGGGCGAGTGGGGCGGGCTTCGCCATGTGCTCTCCACCAGCAAGGGCGCCTTCTGGGCCCTACTGATGACCGGCGTGATCCTGTTCGGCATCGTCGGCGGCTATTTCACGCCGACCGAGGCCTCCATCGTCTCGGCGCTCTACGCCTTCGTCATCGGCCTGTTCATCTATAAGGGCTTCCGGCTGAGGCAGTTGCCCGCCCTGCTGCTCGAAAGCGCCATCGGCTCGGGCGCGCTGATCCTGCTCGTCGGGTTGGCGAACGTCTTCGGCTGGATTCTGACCAGCGAGCAGATCCCGCAGATGATCGCCGCGGCGATGCTCTCACTGACGACGAACAAATATCTGATCATCCTGCTGATCAATATCCTGCTGCTGATCGTCGGCACCTTCATGGAGACGATCGCGGCGCTGATCATCCTGTTCCCGCCGCTGCTGGCCGTCGCCATCAAGGTAGGGATCGATCCGATCCACTTCGCGACCTTCGCGGTGCTCAACCTGATGATCGGCCTGACCACCCCGCCGGTCGGGGTCTGCCTGTTCGTCGCGGCCAACATCGCCAAGATCTCGCTGGGCGCCATATCGAGGGCGATCTGGCCGTTCCTCGTCTGCAACATCGTCGTTCTGTTCCTGGTATCCTACGTTCCGGCTATTTCGTTGTGGCTGCCCAGCCTGTTCTACAAGTGAACGACACATGCCGACATTCCGTCCGGAGGATCGCGCCGGGAACGAAGGACGAGAGGGGGTGTCGCGCCATCCGGAATCGGGGCTCTCAATTCACCGGGTGCTGCGCAGCCACATTGTCACCCTCAGGCTGAAGCCGGGAGCCCGTCTTTCGGAGAACGAGCTCGCCGCGCAGTTCGGGACCAGCCGGACCCCTGTCCGCGAGGCCCTGATCCGGCTCGGGGAGGAAGGGCTGATCGAGGTCCTTCCGCAGCGCGGCAGCTTCGTGACGCGCATCTCGCTCGCCGGGATGCAGAGGGCGCGTTTCGTGCGCGAGGCACTGGAGATCGCGATCGTGCGGCGTCTCGCGCAAAGCGGGCTGTCCGAGCGCGGACATGCCAGAGCACGGGCCGCGCTGCTGAAGCAGAGCCAGGCCAATGGCGCGGCGGAGCGCTTCACCCTGGCGGATGACGCCTTTCACCGCGCCCTGGCGGAAGACGTCGACATCTCGCAGCTCTGGCCGGTGCTGGAGCGGGAGAAGTCGCAGTTCGACCGGATCCGCTTTCTCAGCCTGCCGACGCGAACCCCGGTCGATCTTCTGATCGCCCAGCACGAGGACATTCTCGACGCCATCCTGCAGGCGGACGCAGCGCGGGCCGAGCAGGCGCTGCATGTCCACCTGTCCGAGGTGCTCAAGATCACCGAAAAGCTCGCCGCCGAGAATCCGGAGCTCATCGTCAACGATACCGGGGCAGGCTCCTCCGCCTGAAAGAGCGGCGAACGTTCAGCGCCGGGATGGATCGCCGCCGGGCGCAACGCCACCGTCGCGGTGGCCCGGCCCCAGCGCCGCCAGCCCCCAGACCAGCCCTAGCATCAGGTAGAGATGGCGCCAATGGTCGCTGTCGATCTGCAGGCCCTGCAGGATCGTGACGAACAGCACCGACCAGATCGCGATCGCGTCCCGCTGGGTCGGTGTCCTCCAGAACACCAGCCACCAGCCGACAAGGCAGGTCGCGACCGTCAGGCAGATCCAGGACAGGCCCCCGAGCCAGCCATAGGACGCGAAGCCGTTGATGTAGACATTGTGCGGATCGGCCTGGTTGAAGAGCCAGCGGAAGCGCAGCGGCCCGAAGCCGTTCGGCGCCTCGAGCAGCATCGGGATCGCCCGCAACTGGTTGCCGAAACGGCCGGTCACCCCCTCGTCGTATTCCTGGTTGAGGCTGGCCCGGATCTCGAACACGCTGCGGATGTCCTCGAAGGACAGCGCGACCAGCAGCGCGACGGCCATCGTCGCCAGCGCCAGCAGCGACACGGTGGCGATGCGCACCCGGCTCTTCGCGCTCGGCGCGGTCAGGAAGGTCAGCACGATCATGATTCCCGCCGAGGCGACGAGCACACCCCAGGCGCCGCGCGAGAAGGTCAGGAACAGGGCGGCGACCGGCACGCTCATCAGCAGCAGCCCGCGCAGCAGGCCCGCCTGCCCGACCAGCATGCGCTGGAGGACGTAGACGATCGGCAGCGCCAGGAACGATCCGAGCACGTTGGGGTCCTTGAAAGTCCCCGATGCGCGGCCGTAGAGCGTGAAGATCTCGCCGAGATTGGCGATGTTGAAATAGCCGAGGATGGCCGCGAATCCGGCGCACCAGGCCGCGAACAGATAGCCGCGCCGCAGCGTCTCCAGCCGGCCCGCCGCGTCCTGCGACAGGATGCCGGCGAAGAACACCGCCGTCACCATCAGGTAGTTCGCCACCGCGATGAAGCGCACGGAATCGGGATCGTCCATCCACGGGATGAGCGAGACGATCCCACCGATATTGTAGGCCAGCAGCAGCAGGGCAAGCGGCAGCAGCTTCTGGGAGAAACGGATGCCGGTCAGCGCGAAGACGAAGAGCGTGACCAGGAAGACGACTTCATAGGGCGAGGGCTCGATAAGAGCGAAGCCGCCCGAAGCCGCGAGCAGCCAGAGCATGCCGCGCTTGATCGCGGCGTAGGAGATGCGCAGAGGCCCTCCCCGCGCGCGCTCCGCCGCCTGCGCCGACAGGCTCAAGGAGACGACCCGCCGGCGGGCGCCACACGCGCAGCACGGCGCGGCAGCCTATCCGGACCGGGAGCTCTCCCAGCGGAAGCCCTCGGCTCGCCACGATCCTCGCCCGGCCCTGCATCAGCGAGCATGACGGCTCCTTTCCCGCCTTTCCGGTGCGGCCACGATCAGCCTGTGCCGCTGGAGCGAGCTAGAGCCCTTCCCGTTAATTTTCCGATCAGGCCCGCCCTCGATCGCCTGCCGGAGGGCGATCAAAGGCGCCAAAGCACAAACGGCCTGAACAAATCCTTCCCGTCGGGGAGCCCGGCTAACGCAGCAGGTTGAGATAGCGCTCCCTGTCCTTTGCGGGCATGCTGGCCGGTAGCGGCGGAAGCTGGAAGCTCCAGGTCTCGGAAAGGGTGCGTCCCTCGAGTTCCAGCGCGGCGCGCAATTCGGAGGCCTTGGTCGAATCCTTCACCTTGACCCGGTAGGTCAGGCGCCAGCCCTGGATGGCGGGGTTCGGTTGCAGCACCGTCCCAACGATCTCGACATTGTCGTTGGCGCTGGTGCGCGCCACGATCGGCGCGTCGCCCGGCAGGTCGCGCAGCCCCCCGCCCTTGAAGTCGACCAGGAAGGCGAGCGTGCCGTCGGCGGCGCGGATCAGGTTGGACTGGTAGATCTCGCCGGTGGAGCGCAGCGTCTGCCAGACATGGGCCGGGCCGTCCTTCAGGATGGCGGGCTCGTCCATGGTCCAGTGGATGCGGTAGTCGAACTGCATCGGCCGGCCGATCTCGGGCAGCGTCTCGGGCGACCAGAAGGCGACGATGTTGTCGTTGGTCTCGTCGGCGGTCGGGATCTCGACCAGCCGGACATGGCCCTTGCCCCAGTCGTTGCGGGGCTCGATCCAGGCGCTCGGGCGCAGGTCGTAGCGGTCCTTCAGGTCCTCGTAGCGCGAGAAGGAGCGGCCGCGCTGCAGCAGGCCGAAGCCCTTCGGGCTTTCGACCGCGAAGCTGCTGAGCGCCACCATCGGCGGATTGTTGAGCGGGCGCCAGATCCATTCGCCGGTGCCGGTATGGATCGCGAGCCCGTTGGAATCGTGGATTGCCGGCCGGAAATTATAGGTCGGCGGCGGCTGGTTGGGGCCGAACAGGAACATGCTGGTCAAGGGCGCGATGCCGAGCACCTCCGGCGTCCCGCCGGCGCGCTGGAAGATCCGCGCCTTGACGTCGAGCAGCGCGTCGGAGCCGGGCGTCAGGGTGAATTCATAGGCGCCGGCCGCGCGCGGCGAATCGAGCAGGGCGTAGAAGGTGAGCGATTTGTCCTGCGGCGCCGGGCGGCGGATCCAGAACTCGCGGAAGGCCGGGAACTCCTCCGGGATCGACAGGCCGGTGTCGATGCCGAGGCCGCGCCCGGACAGGCCGTAGATCTGGCCCTTGCCGATGACGCGGAAATAGCTCGCGCCGAGCACGCTCATGATCTCGTCGTCCTTGCCGGGCTGGTTGACCGGATACATCACCCGGAACCCGGCCCAGCCGAGCCTGCTGGTCTGCTCGCGGTCGAAATGCAGGTCGCCGAAATCGAAGCGGCCGGGATCGTAGGGGATCTCATGCGCCGCGCCGTCGACGATCTCGTTGATCCTGACCGGCGTGTTGAACTGCATGCCCTGGTGGTAGAAGGCGAGCTTGAAGGGCGTGCCGAGCTCCGACCAGGCGAAGCGGTCCCGCCGCGGCTGCATCTTCTGGTAGTCGAGGAACTGCATCTTGCTGAAGACGTCGGGCAGGTTGCTGACCGGCGCGACATAGGGCGCGCCCGCCAGGGCCCTGGCCCGGGCGGTCACCGCCTCCAGCCCGAAACCGGGACGCTCCTGCGCCGGCGCCGTGCCGCAGAAGGCGAGCAGGAAGACGATTCCTCCGCCGAGCGCGGCGCGCAGGGAACGGAAGGGAGATTGCCGCCGGAGAGGGCTTTTTTCGCGAGAAATCGACAGGGATCGGGCCGAGGAAAGCCGGGCCGGTTCATCGGCGCCGGCCGCGGGGCGGGTCGACAAGGTCACGGAAACTCCCTTAAATACCGGGCGACAGGATGGAACGCGCCCGTCCTGCCTGGCAGTGGCGCGTCCGAGCACAAATGCCCATCATGGGGACGAGGGTCAAGGAATCGGCCCCATCGATTCGACCCGCGTCCGCGCGCCCGCCAACCACGACCGAAGTGAACGAAGCCAGCATGGATAATCGAAACGGTGTGCCGATCGTCGACGGGCGAGAGGATGATTCGCGCCCGGAAGCGGGCCGGAACGGCCTGTCCCGGCGGGAGGCGCTCGGTGCCATCGCCTCGGCCGCGGCTGTTGCGGGCATCGCCGCCGGCCCGGCCGCCGCGGCGCCGAAGAAACCGGCGAAGCCCGCCGGCCCCGCCGCCAAGAAGGCCTTCATCGACGAGCTGATCGCGCGGATGACCGTCGACGAGAAGGTCGGGCAGTTGCGCCTGATCAGCATCGGCCCCGAAATGCCGCACGCCCAGTTGATGGAGGAGGTCGCGGCCGGCCGCATCGCCGGCTCGTTCAACACCGTCATCCGGCGCGACAATCGGCCGCTGCAGGAGGCCGCGGTCAAGCGCAGCCGCCTGAAGATCCCGCTGTTCTTCGCCTATGACGTGGTGCACGGCCACCGCACCACCTTCCCGATCCCGCTCGGTCTGGCCGCGAGCTTCGACATGGCGGTGATCGAGCGGATGGCGCGCGTCTCGGCCATCGAAGCCTGCAATGACGGCGTCGACATGACCTTCGCGCCAATGGTCGACATCAGCCACGACCCGCGCTGGGGCCGCACCTCCGAAGGCTTCGGCGAGGACCCCTATCTGGTCAGCGAATGCGCCCGCGCCAGCGTCCGCGGCTTCCAGGGCACCACGCCCGACAAGCCCGACACCATCATGGCCGCGGTCAAGCATTTCGCGCTCTACGGCGCGGTCGAGGGCGGGCGCGACTACAACACCGTCGATATGAGCCCGCTGCGCATGCACCAGGTCTATCTGCCGCCCTACAAGGCGGCGATCGATGCCGGCGCAGGCGGCGTCATGGTCGCGCTCAACTCGGTCAACGGCGTTCCGGCGACCTCGAATGTCTGGCTGATGCAGGACCTGCTGCGCAAGCAATGGGGCTTCAAGGGCGTCACCGTGAGCGACCACGGCGCCATCACGGAGCTGACCCGCCACGGCGTCGCGCGCGACAACCACGAGGCGGCCAAGCTCGCGATCAAGGCCGGCATCGACCTCAGCATGGCCGACCAGGTCTATCTCGCCGAACTGCCCGGCCTGATCGCCTCCGGCGAGATCGGGATGGCCGAGCTCGACGCCCGCGTCCGCGAGGTGCTGGGCGCGAAATACGACATGGGCCTCTTCGCCGACCCGTTCCTGCGCATGGGCAAGCCGGAGGACGACCCCACCGACGTCAGGGCCGAGAGCCGGCTGCACCGCGCCCCGGCCCGCGAGGTCGCGCGCGAGACCATCGTGCTGCTGGAGAACCGCAACCAGACCCTGCCGCTGAAGAAGCAAGGCACCATCGCGCTGATCGGGCCGCTGGCCGATTCCGGGCTCGACATCCTCGGGAGCTGGTCGGCCCAGGGCGTGGCCGAGCAGGCCGTCACGGTCAAGGCCGGCATCGAGAAGGCGATCGGGGACAAGGCGCGGCTCCTCACCGCCCGCGGCTCCAACGTCCTCGACGACCCGAAGATCGTCGAATACCTGAACTTCCTGAACTGGGACAAACCCGAGGTCGTTCAGGACCCCCGTCCGATCGAGACGATGATCGAGGAGGCCGTCGCGGTCGCTGGCCAGGCCGACGTGGTGATCGCCGTCGTCGGTGAAGTGCGCGGCATGTCGCATGAATCCTCGAGCCGCGTCACCATCGAGATGCCGGGCTCGCAGCGTCGGCTGCTCCAGGCGCTGAAGGCCACCGGCAAGCCGCTCGTCGTCGTGCTGATGAACGGCCGCCCGCTCGCGATCGGCTGGGAGAAGGACAATGCCGACGCGCTGCTCGAGACCTGGTATGCCGGCACGGAGGGCGGCAACGCCATCGCCGACGTGCTGTTCGGCGACCACAACCCCTCGGCCAAGCTGCCGATCAGCTTCCCGCGCTCGGTCGGGCAGATCCCGACCTATTACAACGCGCTGCGCATCGGCCGCCCGTTCACGCCGGGCAAGCCGGGCAACTACACGTCGCAATATTTCGAGGAGGAGCAGGGGCCGCTCTACCCCTTCGGCTTCGGCCTGAGCTACAGCCGCTTCACGCTCAGGGACCTGAAGCTCTCGGCCTCCCGCCTCAGGCGCGGCCGGACGCTCACCGCCGAGGCGACGCTGACCAACGAGGGCAGCTATGAGGGCGCCAACACCGTGCAGCTCTACATCGCCGACCCCTACGCCTCGGTCGCGCGGCCGGTGAAGGAGCTGAAGGGCTTCCGGAAGGAGACGCTGAAGCCGGGCGAAAGCCGCGTCGTGCGCTTCGAGATCGGCGAGGAACAGCTCAAATTCGTCAATGCCGATCTCAAGGAGGTGGTCGAGACGGGCCGCTTCGACGTGCAGCTCGGCCTCGATTCCCAGGACGTGCTGGTGCAGAGCTTCGAGCTGGTCTGAGGGACGTCGGGCAGGCCCCTCATGCCTCGCTCGGCACGCGCTCGCGCACGAAGCGGCGCAGCAGCGCCTCGAAGGCCGAGAGCGCCGGCGAGACCGAGCGGCCGCTCGGCCGGATCATGACGATATCGCGGGTGATCGCCGGCTCGACCAGCGGCTTCGCCACGATCGAGGCCGGCGCCACGGCGCGCGCATAGGTCGGCAGCACGGCGATGCCGAGCCCGGCCTCGACCAGCGCCAGCGCCGTGGTGATCTGCGCCACCTCGTAGGCCGGCCGGAGCGTGATCTGCGCGCTCTCATAGCCGACCTCGACCAGGAGCCGGATGCCGCTGTCGCGCGTCAGCGTCACCAGCTCTTCCTCGGCGAGTTCGCGCCACGCCACGGCCTCCCGCCCGGCAAAGCCGCTGTCGCGGCCGCAGAACAGCATCAGGCTGTCGCGCGCCAGCGGCAGGCGCTCGATATTGTCCTCCAGCGCCGAGAAGGTGCCGATGCCGCAATCGGCCTTGCCGAAGCGCACCGCCTCGACCACGAGGTCGTTGCGGGCATCGAGGATCGTCACCTGCAGGCCGGGATGCTTCCCCCGCAAAGCCGCGATCGCCGGCGGCATGATCACCGCGGCGAGCAGCGGCGGCACCGCGACGACGATGCGCCCGCGCCGACGCTCGGCCAGGCCGTTGGCGTTCTCCACCGCCGTGTCGAGGTCGGTCAGGATCTTCACGGCCGCGCCATGAAACTCGCGCCCGCCCTCGGTCAGCTCGACGCGCCGCGTCGTCCGGTCGAGCACGCGGATGCCGAGCTCGCGCTCCAGCTCGCGCACGAGCTGGGAGAGCGCCGGCTGCGCCATGTGCAGCCGCTCGGCCGCCTTGGTGAAGGTGCCCTGTTCGGTCACGGCGAGGAAAGCCTGGATCTGGCGCAGCGTGATCGCCATGGGCGCTCCGATTTATAAGCACAGCTTCCGAATTCATACGAATGTTGCGAGTTGCCGTATAGCCCGCCCGTGCCATCATCGCCATGCCGCCTCGATGACGATGCGGCGCGGGCCGGCGGCTGATGGGCTTGCGCGATGGACAGGCCGGCCGCGCGTCTCTCCGCGGCGGGCTCGGGAAGCGGGAACAGGCTTGATGAAATACGCCAGGAAGGACGCCAAGGCCTATGCCCGCGCCCATATGAAGGGCATCTGGGCGGCCGCGCTCACGCCGTTTACCGATACGCTCGCCATCGACGAGGACGGCTTCAGGCGGAACATCCGCCACTGGCTCGACGAGCTGAAGATCGACGGGCTGTTCATCGCCGGCAAGCAGGGCGAGTTCTTCTCGATGTCCATCGAGGAGCGCAAGCGCAGCTTCGAATTGGCGGTCGAGGCCTCGGCAGGCAGAGGCCAGACCATCATGTCCTGCTCCGACCAGAACATGGACGTGGTGATCGACCTCGCCCGCCACGCCCAGAAGGTCGGCGCCGACTACATCGTCGTGCACGCGCCGATCCTGCATTTCTTCAAGGCGCAGGACGAGACGCTCTACGAATATTACCGGACCATCGCCGGGAAGGTCGATATCGGCATCGCGCTCTGGAGCCACCCGGATTCCGGCTATCTGATGAGCCCGCAGCTCTGCAACCGGCTCGCCGACATCGAGAACGTCGTCGCCATCAAGTACAGCGTGCCGCGCCCGATGTATGCCGAGCTGACGCGGCTGGCCTCCGACCGCATCCTGGTCAGCACCGCCTCCGAGGAGGAGTGGCTCGACAACATCCTCGAGCTCGGCTGGCAGCTCTATCTCTGCTCCTCGCCGCCCTACCTGCTCCAGACGGCGAACGATCGGCGCATGCGCGAATACACCGATCTCGCCTTCCGCGGCGAGGCCGGGAAGGCCCGCGCCGTGCGCGACAGCCTGAACCCGGTGCGCGAGGCCTTGCGCGGCACGCGGCCGGCCGAGAAGCCGCATGCGCACCAGAAATACTGGCAGGAGCTGCTCGGCCAGGTCGGCGGCCGCGTCCGGCCGCCGATGCTGGAGCTGACGCGGGAGGAGAAGGCGGCGACGCGGGCGGCCTTCGAGGCTTGCGGGCTGAAAGCCGGCACGCCGCTGGCGAAAGCCGGCTGATCGACGTCGCGAGCGAATGACAACGGGAGAGGTGGAACCATGGCGACCGAAGGACGGCTCAAGGCCTTCAACTTCAAGAAATGGATCGCGGAGCACGAGCACCTGCTCAAGCCGCCGGTCGGCAACAAGAAGGTGTTCGACGACGGCCAGATGACCGTGATGGTGGTGGGCGGGCCCAACCAGCGCGCCGATTTCCACGACGACCCGGTGGAGGAGTTCTTCTACCAGCTCAAGGGCGACATGATGCTGAAGGTCGTCGACGATGGCGAGCATTACGACGTCACCATCCGCGAGGGCGAGGTCTTCCTGCTGCCGCCGCATGTGCGCCACTCGCCGCAGCGCCCGCAGGAGGGCTCGATCGGGCTCGTGGTCGAGCCGGCGCGCCATGCCGACCAGGTCGACGGCTTCGAGTGGTACTGCTTCGAGTGCAACGGGCTGGTGCATCGCATCGAGCTGAAGGTGGGCGATCTGGTCAAGGACCTGCCGCCGCTCTACGAGGCCTTCTTCGCCGACGAGAAGGCCCGCACCTGCAAGCATTGCGGCGCGCTCCATCCGGGCCGGAAGCCGCCGGAAGGCTGGGTCTCGCTCTGACGGCGCCGGGCCGAAAGGCGGACTCCACTTTTCGGCGAGCGCCATGCTGAAATAACAGGCAGGACCGCCTTGCGTCCGGACCGTGGCCCGGCGATCCTGCACCGTCGCCGCAACGGCGTCGAACACCGGAACACGCATGAGCGCGGCGGCGCAGAAACGCCGCGTCGAACCATTTCAGAGGCAGAACGGAACGACGGGAGTCCATGATGAAACTGCGCGGATTGCTTTTCGGCATCGCGGCATCGCTGGCGGCGGGGGCCAGCGCCCTCGCCCAGCAGGCGCCGGTCAAGATCGGCATGATCACCACCCTGTCCGGCCCGGGCGGCTATCTCGGCCAGGACATCCGCGACGCCTTCAAGCTCGCCATCGAGATGGAGGGCGGCAAGCTCGGCGGCGTGCCGGTCGAGCTCGCGGTCGAGGATGACGGGCTGAAGCCCGGCCAGGGCAAGCAGATCGCCGAGAAGATGCTCAAGACCGACGGGGTCAAGATCCTGACCGGCATCGTCTTCTCCAACGTCGCCGGCGCGACCGTGCCCGACATCGTCGATTCAGGCGCGCTCTATGTCAGCCCCAACGCCGCCCCGTCCAACTTCGCCGGCAAGGAGTGCAACGAGAACTATTTCGTCGTCTCCTGGCAGAACGACAGCCTGCACGAGAGCGCCGGGCAATACGCCACCAATCTCGGCTACAAGAAGGCCTTCATCCTCGCCCCGAACTACCAGGCCGGCAAGGATGCGTTGACCGGCTTCAAGCGCATGTTCAAGGGCGAGATCGCCGGCGAGGTCTATACCCGCCTCGACCAGACCGACTTCGCTCCCGAAATGGCGCAGATCCGCGCCGCCAACCCGGATGTCGTCTTCCAGTTCCATCCCGGCGGCGTCGGCATCGCCTTCCTGCGCCAGTACCAGCAGGCCGGCCTGCTCGGGAAGATCCCGATGGTGCTCGCGGCGCCCTCGCTCGATGCGACGACGCTCAACGCGGTCGGCGACGCGGCGGTGGGGCTGCACGTCACCAGCCACTGGAACACCGATTTCGACAACCCGGCCAACAAGGCGTTCGTCGAGGCCTGGACCAAGGCCTATAACCGCGTGCCGACCTACTACGCCAGCCAGGGCTACGACACCGCGCTCGCCATCGCCTCGGCGCTGAAGGCGACCGGCGGCAAGGTCGACGTCCCGGCCCTGCGCACGGCGATGCGCAAGGCGGACTTCGCCTCGGTGCGCGGCGCCTTCAAGTTCGGCCCGAACCAGCACCCGGTGCAGGACTGGTTCGCCCTCGAGGCGCAGAAGGGCGCCGACGGCAAGCCGGTGCTGAAGACGGTCGGCAAGGTGCTGAGCAACCATGGCGACGTCTACGCCAAGGACTGCAAGCTCTGAGGCGCGCCGACCCCGCCGGCCGGCCTAGGCTGCGAGGTTCGCTCCGACGTGTGCTGATCGAGCTTGGAAGCACGCCGTCATTCCGGGGCAGGCCGAAGGCCTGAGCCCGGAACCCGGAACCGATGCCGCCCGTCGGAGGTCGCGCCGGTAGCGGCTGCCTTTTCCGGCGCCCGCATCGGTTCTGGATTGCGGGCTCTTCGCTGACGCGAAGCCCCGGAATGGCAGCAGAGTTTCCGTCCTCCAGAGGATTCCGGCTTCCGCAAAGATGACCCTCGTTCTCGAACAACTGCTCAACGGCCTGCAGTTCGGCGTGATGCTGTTCCTGCTCGCGGCGGGGCTGACGCTGATCTTCGGCATCATGGGCGTGATCAACCTCGCCCATGGCTCGCTCTACATGGTCGGCGCCTATGGCGCGGCCTTCGTCGCGGCCGAGACCGGCTCGGTCGTGCTCGCCATCCTCGGCGGCCTCGCCGCGGCGGCGATCGCCGGCATGGCGATGGAGCTCGTGGTGCTGCGCCGGCTCTATGCCCGCGACCATCTCGACCAGGTGCTGGCGACCTTCGCGCTGATCCTGATCTTCAACCAGGGCGTCACCATCCTGTTCGGGCGCCAGCCGCTCTTCGTCTCGGTGCCGCCGGCGCTGAACGGCTCTGTCCAGATCCTGCCCGGCCTCGCCTATCCGGTCTACCGGCTCGCCATCATCGCGGTCGGGCTGCTGGTGGCGCTCGGGCTCTACCTGCTGATCAACCGCACCCGCATCGGCATGCTGGTCCGGGCCGGCGCCACCCATCGCGAGATGGTGCGCGCGCTCGGCGTCGACATCCGCCTGCTCTACACTGCCGTCTTCGGGCTCGGCGCCCTGCTCGCCGGGCTCGCGGGGCTGATGGCCGGGCCGATCCTGGCCGTGCAGGTCGGCATGGGCGAGCAGATCCTGATCACCACCTTCGTCGTCGTCGTCATCGGCGGCGTCGGCTCGATCCGCGGCGCCTTCTTCGGCGCGCTGATCGTCGGCCTCGTCGACACGTCCCTGCGCGCCTTCCTGCCCGGGCTGCTGCGCCATGCGATGACCGGCTCGGAAGCCGACGCGCTCGCCGCCGGGCTGTCCTCGATGGGCATCTATCTCCTCATGGCCGTCGTGCTGCTCGTGCGACCGAAAGGGCTCTTTCCCGCCCATGTCTGATCGCCGCAATGTCTGACAACACGATCGAGCGGGCCGCACCCGCCCCCCTCGCGATCGGAACGCTGCTGGCGACGCTCCTGCTCGCCGCCGCGCTGATCGCGCTGCCCTTCGCCGTGCAGGCGCTCGGCCAGCCGGCGCTGGTGCCGCTGGCGAGCCGGGTGCTGATCTATGCCATCGCGGCCGCGAGCCTCAACCTCGCCCTCGGCTTCGGCGGCATGGTCTCCTTCGGCCACGCCGCCTTCTTCGGCGTCGGCGGCTATGTCGTCGGCATCCTCTACCAGAGCTATGCCGGCGACGAGCCCTTCCTCGGACTGATCCCCGGCACCGACCAGCTCCTGATCACCCTGCCGGCCGCGATCCTCGTCGCCGGGCTGCTGGCGCTCGTCATCGGCGCGCTGAGCTTACGGACAAGCGGCGTGCAGTTCATCATGATCACGCTCGCCTTCGCGCAGATGCTGTTCTTCCTGTTCGTCTCGCTCAAGGTCTATGGCGGCGACGACGGCATGACCATCCGCCGCCGCAACGCCCTGTTCGGCCTGAACACGCGCGACGACGCGACCTTCTATTTCATCTGCCTCGCCGTCGCGGCGCTGGTCTTCCTGCTGTTCTGGCGGATCGTGCGCTCGCGCTTCGGCCTGGTGCTGGCCGGCATCCGCCAGAACGAGCGGCGCATGGCCGCGATCGGCATCGCGCCCTATCGCTACAAGCTCGCCGCCTTCGTCATCTCCGGCATGGGCGCCGGCCTCGCCGGGGCGCTGATGGCCAATTACATGCGCTTCGTCAGCCCCGACATGCTGCACTGGACCAAGTCCGGCGAGCTGATGATCATGGTCATCCTCGGCGGCGTCGGCACGCTGCTCGGTCCGTTGCTCGGCGCTGCGGCGCTGATGACGCTGGAAACCGTGCTGACCTCCTGGACCGAGCACTGGCAGCTCGTGCTCGGGCCGGTCCTGCTGCTGGTCGTGCTCTTCACCCAGGGCGGGCTCAACGGCCTGCTCGCCCGGCTGCGGCCCGGACGGAGCGCGCGATGACCGCACCGCTCCTCTCCGTGCGCGGGCTGCGCAAGCGCTTCGGCGGGCTCGTCGCCACCGACGGCGTCGATCTCGACGTGGTCGAGGGCGAGGTCCACGCCCTGATCGGCCCCAACGGCGCCGGCAAGACCACGCTGATCACCCAGCTCTTCGGCGAGTTGACCCATGACGAGGGCACGATCCGGCTGTCGGGCGAGGAGATCGGCGCGCTGAAGACGCCGCAGCGGGTCGCGCGCGGCCTCGCCCGCACCTTCCAGATCAACCAGCTCCTGCCCGACTTCAGCATGCTCGACAATGTCGCGCTCGCCGTGCAGGCGCATGCGGGCCACAGCTTTCGCTTCTTCGCCGATGCGCGGCGCGACGAGGGTCTGCGCTCCCGCGCCCGGCAGCATCTCGCCGCGGCCGGCCTCAGCCACCGCGCCGAGACGAAGGTCGCCGATCTCTCCCATGGCGAGCAGAAGCAGCTCGAATTCGCCATCGCGCTGGCCTGCGAGCCGCGCCTGCTGCTGCTCGACGAGCCGATGGCGGGGCTCGGCCATGCCGAGAGCGAGCAGATGGTCGCGATGCTGTCGGCGCTGAAGGGCCGCGTCACCATGCTTCTGGTCGAGCACGACATGGATGCGGTGTTCAAGCTCGCCGACCGCATCTCCGTGCTGGTCTATGGCCGCGTCATCGCCACCGGCACGGCCGAGGAGATCCGCGACAACCCGGAGGTGCGCACCGCCTATCTCGGCGAGGGAGACGCCTGATGCTGAGCGTGCGCAACCTGCAATCCGCCTATGGCGCGAGCCAGGTCCTGTTCGATGTCGCGCTCGACATCGCCGAGGGCGAGGTCGTGACCCTGCTCGGCCGCAACGGCATGGGCAAGACCACCACCATCCGCTCGATCATGGGCCTGCTCGGCCCCCGGTCCGGCGACATCCGCTTCGAGGGTCGCGCGGTGGCCGGCATCGCACCGGAGAAGATCGCCCGCTGCGGCATCGGCCTGGTGCCCGAGGGCCGGCAGGTCTTCCCGACCCTCTCGGTGCGCGAGAACCTCGTCGCCACCGCCGCGAACCGGCTGAAGCGCCCCTCGCCCTGGACGCTGGAGCGGGTCTACGCCCTGTTCCCCCGCCTGCAGGAACGGGCCGGCCAGTCGGCCCGCACGCTGTCGGGCGGCGAGCAGCAGATGCTGGCGGTCGGCCGCGCGCTGATGACCAACCCGAAACTGCTGATCCTCGACGAGGCGACCGAAGGCCTCGCCCCGGTCATCCGCGCCGAGATCTGGGGCTGTATCGAGGCGCTGAAGGCGCAGGGCCAGTCGATCCTGCTGATCGACAAGAACATCAACGTGCTGAAGCGCATCGCCGACCGGCACTACATCCTCGAAAAGGGCCGCACGGTCTGGTCCGGCTCCAGCGCCGACCTCGCCGCCAACGCCGAACTGGTGCACCGCTATGTCGGCGTCTGAGAATGACCTGCCCGAACTCGTCGCGCACAGCGCCGCGACCGATCCCGTCGAGGCCCTGCGCGACGCCCTGACCGAGATCCTGAACGGCCTGGTCGCCGCCGGCTGCGGCCCGCATCATCTGCGCGGAATGGTCTGGGAGACGGACCGGCCCGAGGCCTTCCACTTGTCTCGCCACACGGTCGAGCTGGCCTGGCGCGAGGTCTTCGCCGGCTTCCGCCCGCCGATCGCCCTCAGCCCGAAGGACGGACCCGGCCTCACGATCCGCGCCCGCCACGCTGCGCCGCAGCCTTTGCCCGACACGCTCGTCGACGGCTACGGCTTGCGCGAGCTCGGCCGGCAATACAGCCCGCGCCTGCAGGCCGACATGAAGGCGCTGTTCCGGCAATGGAGCCGCGACGGCGAAGCCTTCCGCGCCTGCCGTGATGGCGTCGACCTCGCCTATGGCCCGGGCCGCTTCGAGACGCTCGACCTCTATCGTCCCGCGGGCGCGGGCCGGGCGCCGGTCTTCATCTTCATCCATGGCGGCTACTGGCAGGCTTCGGACAAGGTCCAGCATGCGCAGTTCGCGCAGGGACTGCTGGACGCCGGCTTCGCCGTCGCCATGCCGAATTACGGCCTCGCGCCCGATACGCCGCTCGAACAAAGCCTCGCGCAGACCGTCGCGGCGCTGAACTTCCTCGTCCGCGAGACCGATGCGCTCGGCCTCGACGCAGCGCGGCTGCATTTCTGCGGCCATTCCGCCGGCGCCCATCTCGCCGCCATGGCGCTCTGCGCGCAGGACGCGCCGCCGATCGCCTCGGCCCTGCTGCTCTCCGGTCTCTACGATCTGAAGCCGCTCGG
>Ga0180223_1001070_pt1 | contig 23749 bp, 21 predicted proteins | sample eDN5th30CKraftOP_FD_151337 | JGI IMG/M metagenome (GOLD analysis project Ga0180223, IMG submission 151337) | Enriched Organic Plus compost microbial communities from Emeryville, California, USA - eDNA 5th pass 30_C Kraft OP (version 2) (version 2) ... | reverse complement strand
CAAGGCACGCTCTATCCCGACGTGATCGAAAGCGTGTCGTTCACCGGCGGGCCGTCGGTGACGATCAAGTCGCACCACAATGTGGGCGGTCTGCCTGATCGCATGAACATGAAACTCGTCGAGCCGCTGCGCGAGCTGTTCAAGGATGAGGTGCGCGCGCTGGGCCGTGAACTCGGATTGCCGGATGCGTTTGTTGGACGGCATCCGTTCCCGGGGCCGGGCCTCGCGATCCGCTGTCCCGGAGAGATCACCCGCGAGAAGCTCGACATCCTGCGGCTCGCCGATGCGGTCTATATCGACGAGATCCGCAAGGCCGGGCTTTACGACATCATCTGGCAGGCCTTCGCCGTGCTGCTGCCGGTGAAGACTGTGGGCGTGATGGGCGACGGCCGCACCTATGACTACGTCGTCGGCCTGCGCGCAGTGACCTCGACCGACGGCATGACCGCCGACTTCTACCCCTTCGACATGGGCTTCATCGGCCAAGTCGCCACCCGCATCATCAACGAAGTGAAGGGCGTCAACCGCGTGGTGTACGACATCACCTCAAAGCCGCCGGGCACGATCGAGTGGGAATGATTCAGGCCTATCCGGAACTATCCTACAGCATCCCGGAACACTCCATAACGCACTGATAAACAAAATAAAATCGTCCAGAGACGTTCGGGGACTATCGGCCGGCAGAGATCGCCGCTGACGTACTCCCTGACGGTCCGGCTCCCCGTTGCGAAATCCGATTTCATCCGATACCGTCAGGGTCTGAGCGCCATGTGACGGTCTTTTTTTCGTACTAAGATATTGTAAGAAAAAGAGATTTAGTCGTTCTGGTGCCCGAAAACGGCCTGACGGTCTTTTTTCGAGGAGGCGGCCCGAATGTTGACGGATGCAGCTCTTAAGCACCTGAAACCAAAAGACAAAATTTATAAGGTGACGGACCGGGACGGCATGTACGTGCTGGTGAAGCCGTCCGGGACCCTCACGTTTCGGCTGGACTACCGGATGAATGGGCGGCGCGAGACCGTCACCTTCGGCAAGTACGGCCCGGCGGGGCTGTCCCTCGCTCGAGCACGAGAGCTGTGCATCGACGCCAAGCGGGCGATCAGCGAGGGACGATCGCCGGCGATCGAAAAGCAGCGCGAGAAGCGCCGGCTCCTGGAAGCGAAGAGCTTTGGTCAGTTCGGCGAGAAATGGCTGACCGCGGCGCCGATGGCGGACAGCACGCGGGCGATGCGCCGGTCGATCTTCGAGCGCGAGCTGCTGCCCAAGTGGCGCAACAGGCTGCTGACCGAGATCACACCGGATGACCTCCGGGCTCTTTGCGGGGCGATCGTCGAGCGGGGCGCGCCCGCTACGGCGATCCACGTCCGCGACATCATCAAGCAAATCTATGGCTTCGCGATCCTGCACGGGGAGAAGGTCGGTAATCCCGCTGACGATGTGGGACCGTCTTCGATCGCGACATTCGTGCCGAAGGACCGATCGCTCTCGCCTACCGAAATCAGGATCATGTTCAAGCTGATCGAGAAGGTGGCGACACTGCCGACCATCAGGCTCGGCATGCGTCTTTATCTACAGACCATGGTGCGCAAGAGCGAGCTGCAGGATGCAATATGGGATGAGGTCGATTTCGAGAACGCGGTCTGGACCATCCCGAAGGAGCGGATGAAGCGTTCGAAAGCGCACAACGTTTATCTGTCGCGGCAGACGCTCGACATCATGATCGCGCTGAAGACCTGCGCGGGGAATTCGCGATACCTGTTGCCCTCGCGGTACGACGCGGATGCACCGATGTCGCGCGCGACGTTCAACCGTGTCACCTACTCGGTTGTTGAGCTGGCGAAGAAGGAAGGTCTGCCCCTCGAGCCATTCACGGTTCATGATCTCCGAAGGACGGGATCCACGCTGCTCAACGAACTGGGCTTCAACAGCGACTGGATCGAGAAGTGTCTTGCGCACGAGGATGGTCGTTCGTCACGCGGCGTCTATAACAAGGCAGAGTACGAAGTTCAGCGTCGCCACATGATGCAGGAGTGGTCGGACATCATCGACGCCTGGGTCGCTGGGAAGAAGCGCGTCCCAGTACTCATCCCGCCTTCCATGCCGCTGCTTGAGCCAGACCCAGCTCTCGAACCGGGCGCGATCGCCGTAGCCTGACATCAGGAGACTGGGCGCGACTAACGGGGGCTGCTCGGCGCGAAGCCAGCCACGCTTCGACTTCCGCCAAGTCCCAGACGACGCAGCGCGGCGAGAGCGCGAAGCGCCGCGGAAATTCCCCGCGCTGCTCCATTTCGTAGATGGTGCTGTCGGCCAGCGGCACCATTTCGCGCAACTGGTGCCGACGGATAGTTCGTTTAATTGGTGTATCCTTTCCGTAAGCCATTCATCATCTCCTCAGCTGCTGTTCCTAAGGAAATGAGCGCGATAGGTCTCGAAAGGGAAGGGCAGAAGTTCGGGAGTCGAAAATCTGGATAGTGTGGCGTGCAAATAGAAAGCGTGAAATTGGGCTTCTGACTACCAAGGTACGGCACCGTCGTCGTCGAAGAAGCCCCCGCTCGGTCCGTCATCCGGCAACGTGGCAAGCTTGACGACAATCTTTGCACCTTCCTCTACGGTCCGCGTGCCGGCGCGCTTGTTCAGGTCTGTTGCAATATAGCCGGGCGTCGCAGAATTGATCTTGATGTGCGCATGTGCGGGGCTGCGCCGGAAAGCGTTGGCATAGTGCACCGTCAGCATCGTGACTGCCGCCTTGGACGAGGCATAGGCGAGGGACGTGTCGGATTGGCCGAACAGGGTCGTAGGATCGCTCGTAAACGTGAGCGAGGCGCTCGTGCTGGCGACGTTGACGATTCGGGGATGCTCGGCCGCCTGCAGCAGAGGCAGGAGTCCATGGATCGTCCGGACAACGCCAAAGACATTGGTGTCATAGGTCGCGAGCATGTTCGACGCCGTGGTCAGGAGGGCCGGCATGCGGTGAAGCACGCCGGCATTGGGCACCAGCACATTGAGCTCGCCGTGGCGATGCCCGATCTGAGCGGCGACCGCTTCGATGCTTGCTTCGTCGGTCACGTCCAGTTGCGTGAGTATGACCTGCAGCCCTTCGTCAATGAGTTCGCTTGCGGCTGCTTCCCCGCGCCCAGGATCGCGGCTGCCGAGATACACCAGCATTCCGCGCCTGCCGAGCTGGCGCACGACTTCCTTGCCGAGACCTTTGTTCGCCCCGGTGACCAGCGCGATCAGTTGCTTAGCCATCATCGTTCTCCGCTACGTAGTTGGCGGGTTGGTTTGGCCCTTCAGGAAAACACCGCGCAAAGCCCCAGGTCGGACGAATCGAAGACGGGAGTCGCTTCCGCGGCATTCGGAAAAGTATTGTCGTTGATGGTCTAGCGACCTTAGCGCGTGATCAGAGAATTGCTCTCGCAGCTCCGGGAAAGTCGGTGCTGAAGGCCATCTCTTTACCCGCTTCAAACTCTGCACGCAGCGTATCGAGCTTCGCACCAATTCTCCGCTGTGCGTCACTACCCAGGATGACCCAGTGCCGAGGAGATCCCGAGATGACAACCTCGTAAATCGCGGCAGCGGCGCGGGCAGGGTCGCCCGGGAACTGGTCTGGAGTCGCTGTGGTCAGCAACGTTCTGAAGGCGCCGGATGTCGCTCCGTACGCATGAATAGGATCTCCCGAAAGCCGGGTGCGCTGCTCGATTCCGGTGCGGAAAGAGCCGGGTTCGATCAAGAGCGCTCGCAAGCCGATCGGCTCGATTTCCTGCCATAAGGCTTCGGTCAGCCCCTCCAGCGCAAACTTGCTGGCTGAGTAGTATCCGTTCGCCGGCAGACTGGCGATGCCGTCCATCGACGACATATTGACGATCGTTCCGCGTTGACGCTGGCGCATGCCTGGCAAGACTAGACGGATCATTGCCACTGCAGCGAAAAAGTTGACCTCAAACTGCGCCCGATAGTCGTTCTCTCTCTGCTCCTCGATCGCGCCGACGAAATCGATGCCCGCGTTGTTGACAAGCACATCGATGGAGCCGAATTGGGCTTCCGCCTCCTGGACGGCGGCAATCCGCTGCCCGGCCTCGGTAACGTCCAACTCGACGGCGAGCGCAGCTCGGGGGTGGCGGGCAGCGAGCGCTTTCATAGCGTCCATCGATCGCGCGGCCAGAACGCATCGATCACCGCTCTGCAAAACGTGCTCAGCGAGAGCATAGCCGAGGCCACTCGAGGCGCCGGTAATGAGCCAGGTTCTGACGGGCTCTATCATCGTAGAGGCGCTCTGGTTGGCTTTCATAGGGTCATTCATCTCGATGTCTCTGCTGCGGCGGGTTGGATCCGCGACTACGACGAGCGCAGAGCCAAGAATGGAGAGATCGTGGCCTGGTCTCCTATTGGGAAGTCCGTGGATCTGCTTAGCTCGCACCATCGTTTGAGTTCTTCCAACTTCTCGAGATCGGCCTGTTCAATGATCTTCAACGCATCGCTTCCTAGCGGAAGGCGGAACGGCGGCCGGTCCATCGCCGCTATTTGGAGAATGACCTGTGCGGCCCGCGCCGGATCACCAGATTGCCGGCCATCGTAGGTGCGCTGCATTCGTGCTGTCGCGCCAACGACCTGATCGTACTCGGGTCGTCCTTCCTCCAGCAAAGTCGATGATCCCGCGAAGTCCGTCCGAAAGCCGCCGGGCTCGATAACAGTCACCTTGACGCCAATGAGGTCCATCTCGCGAGCAAGCGCTTCGGAGAATCCTTCGACGCCCCACTTGGCAGCCGAATAAGGCGCGCGACCCGGAGCACCGACGCGACCGCCAACCGAAGAAAATTGGATGATGTGGCCGCTGCGCTGTTCGCGCATTACGGGGATCGCGGCCTTAGTAACAATGATCGTTCCGAAAAGATTTGTTTCAATCTGCCTGCGAAAATCGTCAAGCTCGGTGTCTTCGACAGAATTGACGTTGCCGTAGCCGGCATTGTTGACCAGCACGTCGAGCCCGTCAAAGCTCTCCACCGCGACGCGAACCGCCGCCTCGGCCCCCACCGGATCGGTCACATCGAGTGTAGCAATCCTAACGGCCTCGCCGTGGCGTTCCACCAAATCGGCGAGTTGCGCGGGCTCGCGTGCCGTCGCAACGAGACGATGACCGGCGTTCAGGACCGCTTCGGATAAGGCGCGGCCGATCCCGCGCGAACTTCCAGTGATCAGCCATCGCTGTGACATGTATTCTGTCCTTCGAAAATGCGGTTTGCCGGGCACTCTAGCGGCGACGCTGCCGAATCGGGCTAGCCGGCACACTGGCGTCGCGTCACATGCATAAACAGCGTCGCCCCACTCACCGAAGTTTGCTTTCGAGTAGCTCGTCTCGACTTCTATTTGAGAAGCGCTGTTCATCGGCACTCACTTCAGGAATGTCTATCGGTGCCTCAACAGTTAGGCGGAATGCGTGGGGAACGCTCGTTATGCGTTATGATGTGCTGTTAGCAGTTGCCAACAGGGGCAACTCTGGCGGCCACCGCGCCGTCATCCGAGGATTCGCGCGAGACCGGCGCCGGGGCGCGAACTTATTCTGCGGGTCGGCGGCAGATCCCGGTGAAGTGCACTCTTCAACCTGATCCGGGAGTGATCGGGTGGAGGACCGGGTTCATCGCTATAGCGGCGCCGACAGATCAACCCGCCGATTCACGCCGATGTTAGCAAGGAAGGTCTCGTCGTGGCTAACGACGAGCAACGCGCCGTCATAGGCAGCGAGACCAGCCTCGATCGCCTGTATGGAGTCGACGTCAAGATGATTGGTCGGTTCATCCAAGATCAGCAATGGCGGCGGATTAGGGCCGCCAAGCACGCAGGCCAGACCGGCGCGCAGCATCTGGCCCCCGCTGAGCGTGCCAACGATCTGGAGCGCTGCATCCGCCCGGAACAGGAAGCCGGCGAGCGTAGACCGGCACGCATTTTCAGTTGAACCGGGATTAAGGCGCAGGAAATTGTCGGCGATGGACGCCTCAGGGTCGAGGACACTTGCACGCTGATCGAGAAACGCGAAAGCCACGGCGACTGAGACCTTTCCTCCAAATGGCTGCATCTGGCTGGTGATCACCCTGACCAGGGTCGTTTTACCAGAACCGTTCGGCCCAACTAGCGCCACCCGCTCCGGGCCAGTCATGACAAGCGAGAGGTTGCGGATGAGCGGATGGGCCGGATCGTATCCAGCCGTCACTTTCTCGAGCGTCAAGACCTTCTGGCTCACGGCAAGCCCGGTCGGTGGAAGCACGATGGACAGTTGCTGGAGCGTCTCGATCCTGGCGCGCGCCGCCGCTGCGGCCTCCAGCGCCTGTTCCTTCTGCCGCTCGACCAGCCGCGCGCCTCCGCCCCGGCTGGCCTCCGCATTGTTCTTCCGTGCGCCGAGCAATATACGCGGCAGATCGCCGCGAGCGCTCTTGCGTGCCCCAGCTGCGTCACGACGGTCCTTTCGCTCGGCGGCGAGTTGGGTCTTACGGTTGACCTCGGTGACCCTCTTCTCCGCATGAGCGAGGTCGTGTTCCGCCGCCTCCAGTTCGATAGCCTTGCGTTCGCGATACTTGCTCCAATTGCCGCCATAGCGGGCCGCGCCTATCGAAGTCAGCTCGACGATCGCATCCATATGTTCGAGGAGTTCGCGGTCGTGGCTGACGACGATCGCGCCGGCCTTCCAGCCAGAAAGCAAGTCAACAACGGCCTTCCTCCCGGCGCGGTCGAGATTGTTGGTGGGCTCGTCCAGCAGGAGGAAGTCCGGCTCCGCGAAGATCGCGGCGGCAAGGCTGGCTCTCGTTCTCTGGCCACCGGACATATCCGCAAGGGGCGTGTCTGCGCCCGCGTCGAGGCCGACCCTTGCGGCCGCCGCCGTGATGCGCTCTTCAACAGTCCAATCGGCTTCGGCCAATTCCTCAATGCTGGCTTCGCCGTCTTCAGCCCGTCGGAGCACGTTGAGCGCGTCGGCGACACCGAACAGATCGGCGACCGTCTCGTGCGGCCCAACCAGCACTGTCTGCTTGAGCAGGCCCAGCGTCCCATTGACGGATACGCTCCCGGAGAGCGGTTGCAGCGTGCCGCCGATAATTTTGAGGAGCGTGGTCTTGCCCACACCGTTGCGCCCGACAAGGCCGACCCTTTCATGGCCGAAGCTCAGGTCGAGTTCAGAAAACAGAGTGCGCCCGTCCGGCGTCGACCAGGCAAGCTGGGATAGGGTGATCGACGACATGCACGCAGGGCCTCTCTTGAAATCACTTGCCGACAATCCTGGCCGCCATGCCAACAGCCACATCGAGGAGTTGCTGGCCTGGGCTGCGCCCCTGTGCCCGTCCGGTGAGCCTCAGAGCCGTGCCTGAAGACGTCGCTTACGCACGGCGCGACATGCGCGCTGCACTTCGTTAGGTCTGTCCGCGGAGCGATCGGAATGCCGACCGCATCTCGGCCGCGAACAGCGCGGGCTGTTCCCACGCAGCGAAGTGACCGCCTCTGTCAACCTCGTTGTAATATGCAAGGTTCTTGTATGCGCGCTCAACCCATCGGCGGGGCGCGCCCCATATCTCCTCGGGGAAAACCGACACGGCCACTGGAATCTGAACCTCCGGCGGTGAGACGCCGGAGGCCGAGGCGAGGGCCTTCGCGCCCTCCCAATAGAGCTGCGCGGAAGATGCCCCGCTATTGGTCAGCCAGTAGAGTGTCACGTTGTCGAGCACGTCGTCCCGCGTCAGGTCGCCATAAGGACGCTGGTTGACGAAAAGTTCTGAGAAGTGCCCGTAGCTCTGCGCATCATGTCGAGCATCCACGCTGCCAGGCCAACAGGCGAATCCGCGAGGCTATGGCCGATGGTTTGCGGATGCGTCGACATCATGATGAGATAGGCCTGGCCGGCAAGGTTGAAGGCCCGCCGCCGATCAAAGTCGGCCTTTTCTGCGTCGGACAACCCGGCCGGCGCCGGGGCGCCCGTCGCTAAGGCTCGGCTGACTTCCGGCGGAACGTCGAAGAAGAAGTTTACGTGGATACCCTTCAGAGCCTGCAATCCCAGGCGGGCCATCAGGTCGGTTACGATCGCACCGAAATCGCCACCCTGCGCGACATAGCGCGTGTAGCCCAGGCGGTTCATCAGCGTGTCCCATGCGGTGGCAATTCGTAGTGGGTTCCAGCCGGTCGTGGTCGGTTTGCCGGAAAAGCCATAGCCCGGGAGCGACGGGATGACCACGTCGAATGCGTCGTCAGCCAAACCTCCGTAGGCCGTGGGATCCGTCAGCGGACCAACGATCTTCAGCTGCTCGATGATCGACCCCGGCCAACCATGAGTAACGATCATGGGCAGCGCATCGGGATGTCGCGAGCGGACGTGGATGAAATGAATGTCGAGCCCATCGATCGTCGTGACGAACTGCGGCAGCGCGTTCAGCTTGGCTTCCACCTTTCGCCAGTCATAGGTTTCACCCCAGTACTTGACGAGCTGCTGCAGAGTGCCTGACTGCACTCCCTGCGATGCGTCGACCACGGTTTCCTTGGCCGCCCAGCGGACGAACTGAAGCCGGCGCTTGAGATCCGCAATCTGCCTTGTCGGAATCGAGACGTGGAACGGCCGAAGCGCTTCCTCGGCTTCGGCCGCTGCCGCGAATTGCCCTGACAGCAGCGCGGCGGCACCGAACGCGGCCGATTTGGCCAATACATCTCGTCGCGTTGGGTCCGTCATCATGGACATCCTGCTCTCCTCTAGGCTCGCTCGATACCTAAGCGGAGCTCGCGGAGAACGCCCGTTATACGTTGTGATGCGGTGTTAGCACTCGCCGGCGGCGGCAACGTTGGAGTACCTGCGAGCGCCGGGAGATGCTCTCCACCATCATCCGGAAGCCGAGGACGAGGATAGCTTAGCTTAGTGTCGCCAACAGGCGGGCAGCCGACTTCAAATCGGCCGTGCCAAAGCCCTCCGCGAACTGCTTGAAGACGGGCTGGAGGTGCGCCCGCCCGGTCGGGGATTGTCCGCGAGCGGCCAACAAGGACGCCAAGTCGATCGCGGCGCGCAACTCCCATGCCCGAGCACCCTGATGACGGCTCAGTTCAAGCGATTGTGTAAAGTAAGCTTCTGCCTCATCGGTACGAGGTTGCGTTGCCAGGGTGAGATTCCCTTTCACGCGCAACAGCTCCGGCATATAGCAGAGATCGCCGTTCGTCTCGACCGACTGGATCGTTTCGTCGAGCAGCGCGAAGGCTTCAACGAATTGGCGTGTTGCAGCGAGGCCCTGAACGAGCGCGATGTTGAGTGGCGTGGTGAGCAGTTCATAGGGCGCCGTATGGAGCTCGGTGAGAGCGCGTTCCAGACTCCTAACGCCATTGTCTGCGTCGCCTCGCCGGATGGCGATTTCCCCACGGAAGCCATCCCCCACCGCGAGATAAGGCCCGAGGGAATGGCGCTCAGCAAGCGCAAAAAGGCGATCGATATGCTGGTCCGCGCGATCGAGATCACCCAACCACAGAAAGACTGAGACGGCCCAAACAAGTGCGATGGAGATCGTCAAGGGATGGTCCAGGGCTTCCGCTTCCTTTGTTGTCAGGAGTGCGCGCTCCACCGCCTGATCTGGCCGGCCTTGAAGCCAAAGTACCCTGGCGAGGATCGCGCCCGCCAGAAGCCGTCCCTCGAAGCCTAGATAGTTCGTTGTCGTTCGGTCCGAATGAGACGCGTATCGTAGCCCAGCCTCGAGTGCAGTCCGCGCACGGCCGCACTCTCCGCTGAGGTGAAGCGACATCCCTAAAATCGAATGCGCCAATGTAGTCGAGACCGAATCCTCGAGGGTGCTGGCGAGGTCATAACACTGCTGAGCATAGGTGAGCGCGGTCCGGAACTCGCCGGTCCGTAGGTAGAACATCTGTAAAGGGCCAAGGATCTGGATCTGGTCAAGTGCATCGCCGCGTTCCTTGGCGATGACGAAGCTTCGATTCAGCGCATCGCGAGCGGCATCCGTTCCGCCACGGGTGAACATCAGGGATACTCCCAAAGCCCCCTGAAGGTGCATCTCCTCTCGCCCACCGAGTCCGGTGTCGCCGAGAGCTGAAATCGCCCGCGCCGTCCAGAAACGATCTTCGGTGAGCAGGGACATTGAAATAAAAACGGGAGCTGCGGCGACGGCAAGCCGGATCCCGATTTCCGTATTTCCGCTGGGTCCAAAACACCAATCCAAGGCCGCGCGTACATTGGCGAGGCCAGCAAGGTGTGCCGAGCGCTGCGCCGCGCTCGACAATCTAGGCCACTCGGAACCTGTCTCTTCCAGCCATCGCAGACAATAGTCAGCATGACGCGCAGCCGGGCCAGCAAGTTCAGTACGATCCACATCGATCTGGAGGGCGTAAGCTCGCGTCGTGTCGAGCAGCCGATAGCGCATCGTTGCCCCGGCGGGCACTGTTGCGACCATCGACTTGGCGACGAGGCTGTCGATGGCGCCGAACACGAGGGCCTCGTCGATGGTGGGGTCCGTCACGACCGCGAGTGCGCCGCTGATTGAAAAGTCGCCGACGAAGACGGCAAGCCGGCGAAGCACAACGCGCTCGACGTCCGACAGGAGTCCGTAGCTCCAATCCAATGTGGCCTGGAGGGTCTTCTGGCGTGGCGGGGCAGTGCGTTGGCCCGGCCACAATAGGGAGAAGCGTTCGTCAAGAAGTGTGCCGGTCTTTCGCAGGCCGTGGCTTGCTACGCGGCCCGCCGCCAGCTCGATCGCGAGCGGCACACCGTCGAGCTTCCGGCAAATGTCCGCCACGATCAAAGCATCCGCGTCGTCGAAGTTGGGGCGGGCGCCGCTCGCCGCGGCGCGTTCCATAAATAGCTGGGTCGCGGGGAAGCCATGCGCGACCGCGACGGTGGGCTCCAGATCGGCCGGCGGATATGCCAGGGGTTCCAGCCTGTAAACGTGCTCGCCCTCGACATGGAGAGGTTCTCGGCTCGTGGCGAGGATGTGGGCCTGCGGCACAGCGGCAAAGATGCGGGCTGCCAAGTCTGCTGTCGCATCGATTACATGCTCGCAGGTGTCGAGGATCAAGAGGCTTCGCCGGTCCGCCAGATAGGCGATCAGACCGGGGATGGCATCGTCGGACCCGGGCGACAGACCCAGCATCGAAGCCACGGCCGTCGCTACCAGGCCAGGATCGTTCAGCGCGCCGAGATCGACGAGATGCACGGCGCCGGCGAACGCTTCGATCAGGTCATGCCCCACCGCCACCGCAACCGTGGTCTTGCCGACCCCGCCCATGCCGACGACCGTGACGAAGCGCGTGGCGGCAAGCTGCGCCGAGAGCGCTGCGATATCATCGGTCCGCCCGACCATGCGGGTCAGACGGCTTGGTAAATTGGCTTCCGGATAGCTTGCTGCTACCTCGTTATGCACGGCATTGGGACTGCCCGATCGCGACACCGGCGCCACGAAACAATAGCCCCGTCCCGTCAAGGTGGCGATGTAGCGGGCGCCGTCCTGGCCGTCGCCCAGCGCCTTGCGGAGGTTGGCGATGTGAAACCGCAGACTGCCTTCCTCAACAGTGACGTCGGGCCAAACCTTGGCCAGCAGATCCTTCTTGCTGATGACCTCATTGGGGCGGGCCGCCAATGCAATCAAAAGGTCAAGGGCGCGCGCCCCCAATTCCACGGGAGCCTCCCCTTTGGTGAGGAGCCGTTCGCTCGCGGCCAAGATGAAGGGGCCGAACGATATAACGTCCCTGTTATGCGCTGCCGACTCGACCATAGCGTCTTCTTTCGCCGCATATTTTAGGCTCCGGAACGGGTTCGCGCCACAAAGGGATACATGTCACCCCTCCGGGCGCAGCCCAATCAAGGTCTAGCTCACCAACCTTGTTAGGCCAGGGCGCGATCTTCCGGATCTTCCGGGAGGGTACCGGCACCGGAGTGCTCAAAAAAGTGGCAGCCCGACAAGTTAAAGTTGCAGCCTAACAAGTTCAAGTGTCCCAGGGCTTGATCTCAGCGCTTCGTAGACAGCCCGTTCACTGGGGCTGCTGTTCATCGCTGATGGCTGCTAACGGCGCCTGACAACCGATAACGGGCAAGTCCGTTCATTTCCGCATAGATCGGGACAGCGACAAGACTGAACGGTGTCGCTCGAAGGGAGCTGACATGAGCCACAGCGATGAGCTGCTCTGCAGGACCAAAACCCATCTGACCAGTGGTTACAGGTCTCGTAACAGCGACGGACACGTCGATGTCGAGCTTTCGAGTCCTGGCACTGGCAATCAAGGAGAGAGAACCCAGCGGCTGGCGGCGACCCTGTTGCACGACTTTAACAATTTTCTGACGCCGGCGCTGATGGTCCTATTCGAGCTCAAGGAGCAAGATCTCGGAGCTCAACTACAGCGACGCTTGGCGAGGGCCATTGGCTGCGTAAATCGTGCCCGGGCACTCGCTCGCGACCTCGTCGACATGCCGGAGTATCTGCTGCCGCGGTTCGTGCGTGTCAGCATCGCCGATGTGCTTCAGAGCGTAGCAGAGGTCATGGCCTGTGCGTCCGGTCCGGGGACGAGAATCATCCTCGATGTTGCTGAGGATATGCCGCCGGTCCTCGGCGATCCGAGACTGTTGGAGCGTGCCATTCTCAATCTCGCGTTCAACAGCCATGAAGCCATGCCCGCGGGCGGTCGTCTGATCCTGGTCGCCAAGAGCGATCCGGCCGTCCTGCTCGACGGCATCGCCTCAGTGCGGCTCGCGGTGTCGGATGAGGGCATCGGAATGGATCAGGAGACAATCCGGCGCGCCGCTCGTCCCGGCTATTCCTCCAAGCCACAGGGCGCTGGCCTCGGCCTACCGATGGTGCGTGGTGTTGTCGAACAGCACGGTGGCTGCATGTCCATCATCAGCGTCAAGGACATCGGCACGACTGTCACGCTGTGGCTGCCGGTTGCGTAGCATCTACCGGAGTTAAGCATCATTGCGCAGCCGACCGGCGTCGCATACGCCGCGCCATCGATTGGAGACGATATTCTCGACCATGATGACGTGAGTGCCGCCTGCGGCCACCTGACCATTTGTTGCCCCACGATGAACGTGACCGACGGTTCATGGAACTGCGTAGCATGTTGGGATGATCACGATGATGAGATTTGTGAAGTATGCAGCTCTTTTTGCGTTGGCGGCTGCGGTCGCAATAGCGTGCAGTGCAGAGGTCCATACGCTGCTCTTCTAGCGCGCTGTCGAGCAGCCATCGAGCACCGTTCCGAGAATAGCCTGACGCAGAGCTGAAGCTCGACTGGCTCGAAGTCACCCGCAAGCGCTCAGCAACCTTCAAACTATCTGGTTCTTGTACGATTTGCGCGGACATCGACGGTACGCGTGCGCATGCCCTCGGACTGCCCGTGCAGGGGCTCAATGGAAGCGGCAAGGCCGATCGCCGTGTCAAACGAGCGCGCACGCAGCGGGCCGCGTTCCAGAAGTCGCCGCTGCTTACGGCAGCTAACAGCGCATCACAACGCATAACGGGCGTTTTCCCCGGCCTCTCTCTAAGTGTTCTGGCAGCAAGAGCACGGTCTCGTTCGTACTAGGAGAAAGGTCATGCCCGCAACATTGTTGTCGTCCACTCGGCGCAGCTTCCTTGTCGGCTCGGCAGTGGCGGGCGCCCTCGGCATGCTTCCGGCAAAGTTGAGTGCGGCGTCCGAGAGAGAATCGATCCGCCCCTTCCGCATCAATGTTCCCGACGAAGCAATCGCAAACCTGCGCCAACGCTTAGCGACCACACGGTGGCCAGGTCGGGAAACTGTCACCGATGAATCCCAAGGCGTGCAGCTTTCGAAGATCCAAGAACTCGTACGCTACTGGATGACGGACTACGACTGGCGGAAGGTCGAGGCGAAGCTCAACACGCTGCCTATGTTCGTCACCGACATCGACGGCCTCGACGTCCACTTCATTCACGTTCGCTCGCCTCATGAGAAGGCCATGCCGATGATCATGACGCATGGCTGGCCCGGCTCGGTCCTTGAATTCATGAAGGTGATCGGGCCGCTGACCGATCCCACCGCGCATGGCGGCGTTGCCGCGGACGCCTTCCATCTTGTCGTGCCCTCAATTCCCGGCTTCGGCTTTTCGGGCGAGCCGGCGACCACCGGCTGGGGGTCCGACCATATCGGCCGCGCCTGGGCCACGCTGATGCGGCGGCTCGGCTACGACCGCTACGTGTCGCAGGGCGGCGATTGCGGTTCGGTGATTTCCCAGCGCATGGCGTTGCAAAAGGTGCCGGGCCTGCTCGGCATCCATCTCAATATGCCCGCCGTGGTCCCGACGGACATTGCCAGGATACTAGCCGCGGGCGATCCGGCCCCGGCGAGCCTTTCGGCCGAGGAGCGGGAAGCCTTCGACCAGTTGGAGGCATTCTACCGCGACAACTCCGCCTACGCGGCGATGATGAACACCCGGCCCCAGACCATCGGCTATTCGCTGGTCGATTCGCCCGTCGGCATGGCCGCCTGGATGTACGAGAAGATCGCCCAATGGACCTATAGCGGCGGCCAGCCCGAGCGCGTCCTGACGCGCGACGAGATCCTCGACGATATCTCGCTTTACTGGCTGACAGGGACGGGCGCATCGGCGGCCCGGATCTACTGGGAGGATCACTCCAACAACTTCAACGCGCGCGGCATCATCGACATGCCGGTCGCCGTGACGGTCTTCCCCGGCGAGATTTTCCGGGCGCCCAGAATCTGGGCCGAGCGCTGCTACAAGCACCTCTTCTACTTCAGCGAGGCCGACAATGGCGGACATTTCGCTGCGTGGGAGCAGCCGCAGCTCTTCACCCAAGAGGTCCGGGCTGCCTTCAGGTCGCTGCGCTGACCGATCAAAGCATGCTGCAAAGGAATACAGACATCATGACCCAAGTCGAAAAGCTGCTCTACACCGCCAAAGTTCGCACGACGGGCGGCAGGGAGGGCGCGTCCCGCAGCGCCGATGGCCGGCTGGACATCAGGCTATCAGCGCCTGGTGGTCCAGGCAGTGGCACCAATCCCGAGCAGCTCTTCGCCGCCGGCTGGTCGGCCTGCTTCGAGGGCGCGATGGCGATCGCCGCCCGCAAGATGAACATCGCGCTGCCCGCAGATATGGCGATCGATGCGGAGGTCGACCTGAACGTCGCCGACGACGCCTACTTCCTCCGCGCGCGCCTCAATGTGAGCCTGCCCGGCCTCGATCAGGCCACCGCACAGGCCGTCGTGAACGCCGCGCACCAGACCTGCCCATATTCCAAGGCCACGCGCGGCAACATCGATGTCGCGATCAATCTGATCTGAGCGCCTCTCGCTGAGCAAGCCATCTGCCAACCGAGTCCACTGTCCTCGAAGGAGAATCACCAATGGATACGAACACAATGTCAGAACCAGTCGATCATCTGCGCCGCCGTTTCTTCGGAGTCGCGGCCATGACCATCGCCGCTGCGCAACTCGGCATGATCGGGTCTGCTAACGCACAGGCTACCAAGGCACCATCAAAGCTGCCGCAGACCAAGCCGGGGACACACACATCGTTCCGCGCGATGAAGCAAATCGAGGCGGGCGACCTCAACGTCGGATACGCCGAGGACGGTCCTGCCGACGGCTCCGCTGTCATTCTTCTGCATGGCTGGCCTTACGATATCTACAGCTATGTGGATGTCGCTCCCTTGCTGGCCTCGGCCGGATATCGGGTCATCATTCCGTACCTCCGCGGCTATGGCACGACGCGATTTCTGTCGAACGAGACGCCTCGCAACGGCCAGCAGGCCGCGATCGCCGCCGACATCATCGCCTTGATGGACGCGCTGAGGATCGAGAAAGCGACCGTCGCCGGCTACGATTGGGGGGCGCGAACGGCCAACATCATCGCCGCGCTCTGGCCGGAGCGTTGCAAGGCGATGGTCTCGGTCAGCGGCTATCTCATCGGAAGCCAGGAACTGAACCGGACGCCGCTGCCGCCGAAGGCCGAATTGCAGTGGTGGTATCAATATTACTTCGCCACCGAGCGCGGCCGCGCCGGCTATGAGAAATACACACGCGATTTCGTCCGCCTGATCTGGGAGCTTGCCTCTCCGAAATGGGCGTTCGACGACGCCACCTTCAGCCGCTCTGCTCCCGCGTTCGACAATCCCGACCATGTCGCCATTTCGATCCACAATTATCGCTGGCGGCTCGGCCTGGCGCCGGGCGAGCCGAAATATGACGCCTTGGAAAAGAAGCTTGCCAGCTTGCCGGCGATCGGGGTGCCGACAATCACGATGGAAGGCGATGCGAACGGTGCGCCTCATCCCGATCCCGCGGCTTACGCCAAGAAGTTCTCTGGCAAATACGAGCATCGCCTGATCACGGGCGACATCGGCCACAATCTGCCTCAGGAGGCGCCCCAAGCGTTTGCTGACGCTGTCGTTGACGTCGACCACTTTTGACTCACCGGCCCGGATGGAGCTCCGTGATGAGATCAATCCATCTCTTCTTGGCCACTGCCGCCTTAGCCGGGCTAGCCGCGATGGCGGTAGCTGAAAGCGGCACGAGTACCGAGGATGCATCGCCAATTTACGGCGTCACGATCCCCGAGGGCTACCGCCAATGGGAACTGATCGCACCGGCTCAGGAAGCCGAGCCTTTGAATGAGCTTCGTGCGGTCCTCGGCAATGCGGTGGCGGTCAAAGCGTATCGAGAGGGCGCGCTGCCATTCCCGGATGGAACCGTTCTCGTAAAGCTTGCCTGGAAGCATGTTCAGTCGCCCGAGTTTGAACCGGCCTCCATTCCCGGTGCAGCGACCACAGTCCAGATCATGGTCAAGGACTCGAAGAAGTACACCGCAACAGGCGGCTGGGGCTTCGGCAGGTTTATCGGCGGAAAGCCCGTGGACGAGGCGCAGCATCAAACCTGCTTCGCGTGCCATGAGGCTCGCGTGAAAGGACACGACTTTGTCTTTACGCGGTTCGCGCCGTGATGGTCACAGCAACGCGCGTTCTCTATCGGCCCGTCCATTGACGGGCCTCCCGATCGAACCTCAACAACGGAGATGTCAAAATGAAAATGCTATTCGCAGGATTGGCGATGGCCGGAGCGATGTTCACTCATTCTCATGCCTATGCGCAGCCCAACAAACCCACCATTGTCCTGGTGCACGGCGCGTTCGCAGATGCATCGAGCTGGAACGGTGTCATTAAAATTCTCGAGACGGATGGTTATCCGGTCGTGGCCGCAGCCAATCCGCTGCGCGGCGTTGCGAGCGATGCGGAATACATCTCCAATATTGTGGCTGGCATCAAGTCCCCCGTCATCCTGGTCGGCCATTCCTACGGCGGCAACGTCATTAGCGCTGCTGCCAATGGCCATCCGAATGTGAAGGCGCTGGTTTACGTCAGCGCATTCGCGCCGGAAGCGGGAGAAACCGCTGTCGGGCTATCAGGCAAGTTCCCAGGGAGCACGCTCGGTCCGACACTTGCGCCGGCCGTGATGCTCTCCGGCGGCGGCACCGATCTCTACATTCAGCAGAACAAATTTCACGATCAGTTCGCGGCAGACGTTCCGACGACGGACGCGAAGCTGATGGCCGCGACACAGCGGCCCATCACCGAAGCCGCCCTGAACGAAGAGTCGGGCGACCCAGCCTGGAGGAATATCCCGTCTTGGTTCGTCTACGGCGACATGGACAAGAACATCCCGCCGCAGGCTCTCGCATTCATGGCCGAGCGAGCGCATTCAAAGCAGACGGTCGTAATCAAGGGCGCCTCGCATGTCGTGATGGTGTCGAATCCTGCGCCCGTCGCGCGGCTGATCGAGAGTGCGGCGACAGCACGATAGAAGCGGTCGGCCGACGCAGTTAAAACTCCTGTGAGTAAACTATGACCTGGTTTCTTTTGGCCTATCTGGCCGGCGTGCTCACGATCGCCACGCCTTGCATATTCCCGATCCTGCCGTTTGTGCTGGCGCGCGCCAACGAACCGTTCAGACGGGGTAGCTTGCCGATGCTTTTCGGCTTGTCGTTCGCTTTTGCGGCAGCGGCAAGCCTCGCATCGGTCACAGGTGGATGGGCGGTGCAAGCGAACCACGCCGGCCGGACTGCCGCGTTAGCACTGATCACACTGTTTGGGCTGACGATGCTCCTGCCCACACTGGCGGTGCGCGTCACCGCGCCAGTCGTGGCAGTAGGCGCCAGGCTTTCGAGCTTGGCAGAGCAGCGGATGAGCGGTGGGCGCACGACGGTCGTCTTTTCGATGCTGCTTGGCGTCGCGACAGGGTTGGTTTGGGCGCCCTGCGCTGGTCCCGTGCTCGGACTCATTCTGACCACTGCCGCGCTGCGGGGGCCGAGCTTCGAAACCTCGCTACTACTCTTCGTCTATGGACTGGGAGCCGCGACTTCACTCGCCGCGGGTTTGTTTTTCGGTGGAAGTGTCCTTGCCTTCATTAAGCGGTTGGCAGGATGGGGGGATAATCTTCGCCGCGTTGTCGGCGCTGCGGTGGTAGTAGGCGCCGCGATCATTTGGCTCGGATTGGACACCGGCCTTTTCACACGCTGGTCTTCCGCCACGACGAATACACTTGAACAACATCTGATCACCGCGTTTGGAGGAAGCCCGGGCGCGCAGAACCAAAGGACTGAGAACGCCCGCGCTTTGTCGCCAGCGTTGTCGACGCCGTTGGCTTCTCTATTAGAGACATCACAGTGGCTCAATACCAAACCCCTGCGCGCCGAAGATCTGCGAGGCAAGGTCGTGCTGGTGAATTTCTGGACCTTTTCCTGCATCAACTGCCTGAGAGCGCTGCCGTATGTCCGGGCGTGGGCGGAGACGTATAAGGACCGAGGACTTGTCGTTATTGGCGTGCACACGCCGGAGTTCGCCTTTGAGAAGAATGTCGCCAGTGTGGAAAAGGCGTCCGCCTCGCTCGGGGTCGGCTATCCTGTCGCCGTCGACAATGAGTTCCGGATCTGGCGCACCTTCGGCAACTATGCGTGGCCAGCACTCTTCCTCATCGATGCCGATGGCCGCGTACGGCGTAGTGCGTTCGGCGAGGGAGGTTACGAACAGTTCGAACGTCTCATCCAGCAACTTCTATCTGAAGCCAATGATTCTACTGTCACAAACGATATTGCCGGCGTCACCGGCACCGGCCTGCAGGCTGCTGCAGACATTAGAAATTTGCGCTCGGGTGAGGCCTATATCGGCTATCGAAAGGCCGGAAACTTTGCATCTCCCGGCGGTATCAAAAAGGATGCGCCTAACCTCTATCGTGCCGCATCGATGCTGTCACTCAACCAATGGAGTTTGGCAGGAAATTGGAAGGTCGGGGGTGAGTTTGCCGCTCTCAACGATCCTTCTGGCAGCATTACTTATCGATTCCATTCGCGCGATCTTCACCTTGTGATGGCTCCTTCTTCGCAAGGTCAGCCCGTTCGCTTTCGCATTAAGATTGATGGTGCAGCCCCAGGGGCTGATCACGGAGTTGACGTGGACTCTGAAGGGCGAGGAAGCGTGCAAGAGTCCCGCTTGTATCAACTCGTCCGGCAAGCGGGAGCGGTGACCGATCACACGTTTGAAATCGAATTCCTCGACGCCGGTGTTCGCGCCTACGCATTCACGTTCGGATAGGGCAAGTGGACGCTGCGACCGTCGCCTCAGAAAGATTTTATGGGAAGGCGTCCGGAACCCCGCCAACATTCCGACCGACAGCTTCGGATAGAGCAGTATCGAAGAATAATGGTCTGGACGCAGTTTTACTGAGTGACGCTCAAAGGTATTCACGTGGCCGCCAAGTCGCGAGCAGGATTGGACGATGCGATTTCCACTTTAGGGAATGGACGTATTCGTGCGCTGGCGAGATCGAAGATCAGCCTGCATGCCATATTGCACGCTATCGTAGCGCTGGAGCAGCGAAGTTTTCATCGAGCGGGGAACGCCATTGGGATCGACCAGTCGGTTGTTAGCCGCAGGATCCGCGCGCTCGAAGACGAACTCGGTGTCTCTCTGTTCGAGCGCGACCGCGCAGGAATTCGTCCGACACCAGCCGGAAACGAATTCATTCTTCGGGCGAAGGCGGCTCTATCCGATCTCGACTATGCGGTGAAATTGGCACGAAGCGCCGGGAGTGGATCCAACGGACATATTCGAATTGGATTTCTCTGCTCACTCGCTTCCGGCTTCCTTCGCGATTTGCTGGTTGAGTTCACCCGAAGCCACAGGACTGTCACGGTGGATGTGGCGTATGGGGGATCGCTTGATCACATTCGCCAAATACGAGATCGCAGCATGGATCTAGCCTTCTTTACGGGACTTCCCGAGTTACCCGATTGCGATGTCGAACTGCTCTGGCATGAACGTGTTTACTGTGCTCTGCCGGAAGACCATCCGCTCTCTTCGTTCGCAGCAGTTCAATGGCCAGAGCTTCAGGACGAGGGCTTTATCGTCAGTCGTGACGAGCCTGGCCCCGAGATTCACGAATATCTCATTCGGCGGTTGGCAACCCTCGGCTTTCACCCGCGGGTGAGACGCTTGTCTGTGTGCCGAGAGAGCTTGTTCCATCTGGTGTCGATGGGTTTTGGCGCGACGCTGACGAGCGAATCGGCAGTCGCAACGCCATTCCGCGGCGTTCGATTCAAGCCAATCGCGGGCGATGAAGATCTTCTCCCGACAGTGGGCGTATGGCTTCCCGGTAATGACAATCCTGCGCTCCGACGCTTCGTAAGCCTGGCTAAGGCGATGAAGAGTACGCACACGTCTGGTCGGAGTCTCAATTGATCCGAACCACGCTTAAGTGTGGCGTTGACGGCGCGTCTTGGCAAAGCCCCGATCTGTCGCGATGAAACGCCGGATCATGTGAGGAAGAAGTTTCACAGGATCGGAAATGGGCTTGCCGGTCTCTCGTCCCAGGACTTCGGCGTAAGCGATCAATTCGCGGTGCACGTCTGCCGGAAGATCGAAGGACACCCTGACAGGCTTGTCATCTTCGAGAGCGGCGAGCTTAAGCTTTGTCATCGCTATCCTCGATATGGTTCGAGCACGAGGTCGCGGGTAACGATCACGCGGACTGGGAAGCCGGGCCGGATGGTCAATGTCGGTGCGACGTTCAACTCCCGGCGGATGATTTCCTGACCCGCATCGTTGATCGTGTCCTGGCCGCCATTGCGGATGGCGCGGAGCAGGCGATCATCGTCGTCGATTGCCAGTTCGGCGCCCACGCTGAGCAGCGTGGAGAGGCCGGCGGCCTTGGCGAGGTCCCACCAGTGATAATCAACGCCATCCTCAAGGCCCGCATATCCTGCCGCATCCGCACCCGGCTGGCGCTCAAGCACGATAGAGCGCCCGTTGGGGAAAATCAGGCGATTCCACACCAGCAGCACACGACGCTGGCCGAACTGCACTGCATTGTCGTACTGGCCGATAATCCGTGTGCCCTGCGGCACGAGCAGCAGTCGGCCGGTCGGGCTGTCGTAGATGTTCTCGGTCACCTGAGCCGTGATCTGTCCGGGAAGATCGGAGCGAATGCCGGTGATCAAGGCGGCCGGGATCACCGCCCCGGCTTGCAGCACGTAGGGCGAGGCCGGGGGCATCACGCGATCCGGAGCGACGGTGCGGCGATCGGCAGCGGCGTTGAGGAAGGCGAGTTGCCGATCCTGCGCGCGCTCTTGTGCGGTCGGCATGTTGAACTGGCCGGGAAGCCCAAGGCCGGTCAGGTTCGCGTTGGTGGCGGCGCCGCCAGGTGCAGGCGACGCGGCGAGCGCCCGCGCTTCGGTCTGGAAGAAGACGCGGCTCGTGCGAGCGGCTTCCTGCTCGGCGAGGCGGCGCTGCTCCGCTGCATCCACGGTCGGCTGGATTGTCGGGGGAACGACCGGCTGTCCGCGATCTTGCGCGCTCAGGATGGGGCGGCCCAGGTCGCCCGGCAGCGGCGGTCCAAGCCGCGGGCCGGTATAGTCGCGCGGCAGGCCGGCGAGGCCATCGGCCGTAGGCCGGTTGGTGGTGGAATAGAGCTCTTCGTTCCGAGGGCCGGCGTTGCGTGTCTGAAGCGCGTAGATCAGCGCGCCGCCAAGGCCGATCGACGCGACCAGCGCGATCCCCGCCAGGGCTCTGCGGGACAGCCGGGTGACGCGGGGCGGGTCGCCGCGCAGGCGCATTGGCGCCGCGGAGTCGCGCGGACCTTCTTCCGTCTCGGGGCGGTCGAAATTGTCAGAGCCGGTCATCACGATGGCCTCCCGTCGCTGCGCGAGATCCTGACTTTTTGCTGGCGGTCACCGCTGCCGAGGCGAAGCTCGGCGGCGCCGAAGAGGCGATCGACGATCAGGATATTCTGGTAGATGCGGCTGTTGGCGATCTGGAGCTCGCCTTCCGAACCGATGACGAAGAGCGGCGGCATCTCGCCCTGAACGATGCCGCGCGGGAATTCGACATAGACCCGCCGTCCGTCATCATAGACTGCGATCGGCCGCCACGGCGGATTGTCGCCGCTCAAGGCGTAGCGATAGTTGCGCGCCGCGGCGGCGGGGATGACCGGCGTCGCCGGGACACCCGCACGCTGCGAAGCGGGAAGTTGCGGATAGGCCCATGCCACGGCCGGCATGTACGGATTGGCGCCGGCCCGCAGCTCGAGCATGTAGATGCGGCGGTCGGTGGTGATGACCAGGTTGGTCGTGATATCGGCGCGCGTCGGCTTCACGAGCACATGGACGCGGCGCGTGATTCCCGATCCGCTTTCGGTGTCACCGATGATCCATCGCGCGGTGTCGCCGGCGGCGATCGGGCCGGCGCCCGTCAGGTTCTCGCCAGGCTCAAGCGCGATCTCCGTGATCTGTCCCGGCGAGGTGTAGACCTGATAGAGTGCGCCTTCCGACCAAGGATAAATTTGGATGGCGTTGAAGTAGCCCTCGCGGCGCGGCTCGACCCGCGCGGCGGCATTGGCATTCGTCACGCGAGCCATCGGGGAATTCGCGGCCGTGCCGCCGTGACTGGGTGACCAGGCCGGCGGGATGTGCGGCGGCCGCGGCCGGTCGTCCACGATTGCCGCCCGAACGGCCGGCAATGGCGGGACATCGGAATCGTAGCTGATCTGCGGCGGCCTCTGCGTGGCGCATGCGCTCAGCAGCGTGGCCGACAGCAGCACCACAGAGATTGCGGATTTACGGAAAGCCGGCTTTGCGGCGCGGACGTTCTCTCGATTCATTTACCCCAGCTCCCGCGACCAGTTGATCGCATTGACGTAGATGCCCAATGGATTGGCGCGCAGTCGCTCCGCGTCACGAGGCGGTTGCACGACGATGGTGAGGATGGCGGTCCATCGTTCGGTCGATGCGAGCTGGCCGTTGTCGTAGCGCCGCTCGGTCCAGGCCACGCGAAAGCTGTCGGGTGACGCTCGAATGACGCTCGAGACGTCCACTGCGACCTGTTGCTTGCCGACCTTCGTGAAAGGGTCGTTGGCGCGTGCGTAGTCGTTCAGAGCCGCAGCACCACGGTCGGTTGTGAAATCGTAGGCGCGAAGCCAGTTCTGTCGAACCACGATTGGATCGGCTGGGATCGAGCGGACCTGCTCGATAAATCGCGCGAGATGGAAGGCGACTTGCGGATCAGTCGGCCGATAATCGGCGACTGCCGGGGCCACCACCTGCGCCTGGCCGAGATTGTCGACCTGGACCACCCACGGCACGACGGTGCCGCGCGCCGACTGCCAGACCAGCGCGCCGGCGAAGGCGGCCGATAAAGCCAGTGAGCCGAAAGCCATCAGCCGCCAGTTCTTTGCCTGTACGCGGGCTGAGCCGATGCGTTCGTCCCAGACCTGGGCA
>Ga0180223_1001069_pt1 | contig 23750 bp, 24 predicted proteins | sample eDN5th30CKraftOP_FD_151337 | JGI IMG/M metagenome (GOLD analysis project Ga0180223, IMG submission 151337) | Enriched Organic Plus compost microbial communities from Emeryville, California, USA - eDNA 5th pass 30_C Kraft OP (version 2) (version 2) ... | reverse complement strand
TCGGCTCATCACATCCTGGGGCTGGAGAAGGTCCCAAGGGTTCGGCTGTTCGCCGATTAAAGTGGTACGTGAGCTGGGTTCAGAACGTCGTGAGACAGTTCGGTCCCTATCTGCCGTGGGTGTAGGAATATTGAGAGGATTTGCCCCTAGTACGAGAGGACCGGGGTGAACGTACCTCTGGTGGAGCTGTTGTCGCGCCAGCGGCAGTGCAGCATAGCTATGTACGGACGGGATAACCGCTGAAGGCATCTAAGCGGGAAACCCACCTCAAAACGAGTATTCCCTTGAGAACCGTGGAAGACGACCACGTTGATAGGCCGGGTGTGGAAGCGCAGCAATGCGTGCAGCTTACCGGTACTAATCGTTCGATTGGCTTGATTGCTCTCATTTTCAATGTCCATGCGCATTCGCGCATCGACTAGATTGCTTCGTGTCTCTGTCCTTCGCCGGCCTGGTGGTTCTAGCGAGGAGCCTCAACCCGATCCCATTCCGAACTCGGCCGTTAAACTCCTCAGCGCCAATGGTACTATGGCTCAAGCCCTGGGAGAGTAGGTCGCTGCCAGGCCTGCCAAGGACAGAAGATTTCCTCATTACGATCTTTCAAAAAACGCCGTCTCCCAAAATGCTTAGGCATAGCGGGAGGCGGCGTTTTTTGTTGCCGGCATCTCATTTTGTTTTCAGCGCCGCATCGAAACCAAATGGCCGCCGCGCGGTTGGTTTCCCTGCTTGTTTCGATGCGATATATCGCCTCCCGCCGGCGGGACGGCTGTTATCTTTCGGACATCATTCTGAACCAGCATCTGGCATCGCCGTGCTCTCAGCCGGCAGGCCATCAGCCGAAGGATGACATCATGCGATCTTTTGCTTCCGCATCTCTCGCCACTCTCGGTTTTGCCGTCATGCTCGGCGTCGTTGCGCCGCTTGCGGTTTCGACGGCGTCGTTCGCGCAGGCCAAACCGGCAGCCGCTGCCCCCGAGCCGCAGGTGAAGCAGATCGCGCTCACCGAAAAGCAGATCCAGGATCTGATTGCCGCGCAGCAGGAGATGAATGCGATCACCGACAAGCTGCCCGAAGATGCCGACGGCAAGCCCGACCCGAAGGTGCAGGCCCAGCTCGAGGCCGTGACCAAGAAGCATGGGTTCGCGAGCTATGACGAGTTCAGCGATGTGTCCACCAACGTGGCGCTGGTGCTGTCGGGGATCGACCCGAAAACCAAGACCTTCTCGGAGCCGCCGGTCGCGCTGAAGAAGCAGATCGCGGCGGTGTCCGCCGACAAGAACATGCCCGAGAAAGACAAGACGGCGGCGCTGGCCGACATGAACGAGGCGCTTAAATACGCCGTCAATGTCCAGTATCCGGAAAACGTGACGCTGGTGACGAAATATTACGACAAGCTCAATGCGATGATGCAGGACGACGAATAGCGATCGCGCGAATCGGATCGCTGCCGGGCATCAACTCGGCGGCGTGTTCCACGGAAACGCTGAAAAAGCAGCGGTTCGTCAGGGATCGTACGGCGCGCCGTAGCGTTGCCCTCCTGAAAGTATGGAGAGCGCGATGCCCGAGCTGACAATATCACCCCCGCAGGTGGAATTTCTGATCGCCAAGGCGCGGGAATTCGACGTCAAGGAAGGCGCGACCGATCCGGATGCCGGCTCCAATGGCATCGACGATGGTATGATCGATGTGCTGGCGGATCAGGGCGACGATCCCGTGGCGTGGGAGATCGCGAGTTTCGTGACGGCCCTCAGCGATGACGAGCAGATCGATCTCGTCGCCTTGCTGCGGCTCGGCCGCGGTGATTTCACGCCCGAGGAATGGCGCGATTTGCGGGCTGAAGTCACGCGGAATTACAACCGCCGCACCACGGTGCGCTATCTGCTCGGCCAGCCGATGCTGGGCGATTTCCTTGCAGAGGGCCTTGAGGAACTTGGTCTGCCCAGTACGGGGACCGAACGCACGAGGCCGCTCTCATAGCCCTCAGAACAGGCTGATTTGGCGTCGTAAAAGCATAAAAAACACCGCGCTGGCCCTTTCCAAAGCGGAAAGCGGTTGATACATAGCGGTTGTCACGGGCTTTGGCCCGGTCCCCTTTCTCAGGAGTTGGCGGGCGAGACGATCGGTGCTTTGGGCGCCGAGGCGTGCCCCTGATGGTCTCCTGATAAATGAATTGGCGCGGGGTGGAGCAGCCCGGTAGCTCGTCAGGCTCATAACCTGAAGGTCACAGGTTCAAATCCTGTCCCCGCAACCAATCGTTCAAAAAGCCGATGTCCGGAAGGACGTCGGCTTTTTTTTGTTTGCCGGAGCTGTCAGCGCCGGAGCTTGAGCGCCATGCCGATCCAGCCAAATCCCGCGAACAGCAGGTCGATGCCGAGAAACAGCCCGAGCACAAACAGGCTGGAGACCGGCCACTTCGCCAGAATGATCGCGCCCAGCAGCACGGTGATCGCGCCGGACAGGCAGATCCAGAAGCGCGGCGCGGTCTCCGGCAATCGGAATGCCAGAAAGATACGCACCAGGCCCGAGGCGATCAAGGCGATGCTGATCAGTAATGTAAAAGCGCCGGCCGCGAGCAGCGGGTTCATCCACACGAACACGCCGGCCACGGCGTAAAGAGCACCCAGCGCGATCCACAGGAAGAAGCTGCCCCATGTCTTCATCTGAAAGGCGCTGACGATCTCGAAAATTCCCGAGACGAACATCACGGCGCCAATGATGGCCACCGAGACGAAGGTGCTGAACAACTCATTTCCCAGAGCGATGACGCCGGCAACGACATAGACAACGCCAAGTGCGAGAATCCATCCCCACTTCGCGCGGAGTGAATGCAGGGCGCTGCCGAGACTGTGGTGTGATCCATCAGCAATGGTCATGATCTGTCTCCCAAGGCGACAAGATGCGCCCATGTTAGCGCCCCGGTGCGGGGACACAATATATCGGATGCGTTCGGGCACCTTCGGAAAGTCGTTAAAAATGGAACCTTTTGAGGCTGCAGCCATCGCGGTCTGCAGCTGCTTCACCATCGCCAAGGTTTTGGTCATGGCCCGCTGCGAGATGGGTGGCATGGCAGGTTGCGCTGCACGAAAGTCATTCCGGTCGGGAAGATATGCAGTCATGTTCAGGAGAGAATAATCGTCTCGAACGATTGCATCGCGGCCGGGAAGGGGGAATGTGCGGCACCGGAGCGCATCATCCTTACGGATAAGCAGCGAATGCAGCGATTGCATTCAGGTTCACAAAATCCTTCTGAAATCGGCCTTTTACCGCACTTTCTCGAAGTGCATCTGCCGCCATTAAGGATGCGCGTGCATCTGCATGCATTCCCGTTCGACCAAAGTGACATTGACAGAATTGGCCTGAAAGGAATTCAAAGGAACCGGCATAAATATAAACGAGAGCTGCGGAATTTTTCATCTGCTTTCGCCAGCTCATCATAAGCCGCAACAATGTTTTGGGAGGTTACTGATGACGAAGATCACTGAAATTCTCAATTCCGGCCTGTCGCGCCGTGCCCTGCTGCAGGGCAGTGCGGGTTTGATCGGCGGCGCTGCGCTGTCCGGCGGTCTCTCGATGCCGGCCTTCGCGGCTGACCATCCGGCGATCGGCACCTATCCGGCCGGCTCGTCCGGCAGCACGATTACCTTCGGCGCCGCCGTACCGCGCACCGGCACCTACGCGGTGCAGGGCGAAGACGAACTGAAGGGCATGGAGCTTGCGGTTGAGCACATCAACCAGGGCCACGAACTCGTCAAGAAGATCTCGCCGAAGACCAGCAAGGGCATTCTCGGCAAGGAAGTGAAGCTCGTCGTGGCCGACAGCGGCGCCAAGCCGAACATCGCGGTGCAGGCGCAGCAGCGTTTCATCACCGAGAACAAGGTTGTGCTGATGACCGGCTCGACCTCGTCGGCGGTGGCGGTTGCGCTCAACAAGCTCGCCCAGCGCGAAAAGGTGATGTACGTCGCGGCCATTTCCGGCTCGAACGACACCACCGGCAAGGACTGCGTCCGCTACGGCTTCCGCCAGAACTTCTTCGGCCAGACCGCCGCCGCGGCGATTGGTCCGCAGCTCGTGAAGGTGTTCGGCAAGAACAAGAAGGCGGCGTACATGACGCCGGACTACACCTACGGCCACACCGTCACCAAGTCGATGCAGGACTATCTTGCAACGGCCGGCTGGACCACGGTGACCAACCAGGTTTCGCCGCTCGGCGCGCCTGACTACTCGTCCTACCTGCTGAACGTCGCCAACTCCGGCGCTGACGTGCTCATCAACGTCAACTGGGGCCATGACGCCGTTCTCTCCACCCAGCAGGCCAAGCAGTTCGGCATCTTCGACAAGATGAAGCTCGCCGTGCCGTACCAGATCCCGTTCCTCGCTCCGGAAGTCGGCGGCAACCTGCTCGCCGGCGTCTACGCGGCGACCGACTACTGGTGGACGATCGAAGACAAGTATCCGCTCGCCAAGCTGTTCAACGAATCCTTCCGCAAGAAGTACGGCTACAGCCCTGAGTGGGGTGCGGAGAACGGCTACATCAGCTTCGTGCACTGGGCGCGCATGGCTGAAGAAGCCAAGAGCTTCTATCCGCCGGACATCATCAAGACCTACGAGAAGGAAGAGAAGATTCCTTCGCTGGTCGGTGAAGTTTACTACCGCAAGGAAGATCACCAGTGCGTTCGTCCGGTCATCATCGTTCGCGGCAAGAAGTCCGCGGACATGAAGAACAAGGAAGATTACTGGGATGTCGTCGAAATCGTCCCCGGTGAAGGCTTGATGCAGAAGCCGGATGCGTTCGGCTGCAAGCTCGGCGATTACACCTGATCGCTGACGTCTCGTTAAGAGCCGGCACCTGATGCGACTTCGTGTCAGGTGCCGGCTTTAACGGTCGGGATCATACTCAACAGGCGTTGAGGCCAAGTCACGGGACGAAGGCCGGCAACGTTTGCAAAAAGAAATTTTGCGGGCTGGAAACAGTGATAAATTGGGCAAACTTCATTTCGCAGTTGTTCAACGGGCTCGTGCTCGGCGCGCTTCTTGCGTTGATTTCGTCGGGCCTGACGATCATCTACGGCACCCTCGGCGTTCTTAACCTCGCGCACGGCGCGATGTTCATGCTTGGCGGTTATGCCGGCTACGTCGCCTTTACCTACACAGGCTCCTTCATCCTCGCGGTTCTGGCGGGCTCGGTGTTCGTCATGCTAGCCGGCGTGGTGATGGAGAGAGCCATCATCCGGTATTTTTACGGACGCCCTGACGAAGACCAGTTGCTGGTGACGTTCGGCATCGGCATTTGTCTCGTTGAAATCGTGCGCTTCTTCTTCGGCAGCCTGTCGCTGACCGTGCCTGCGCCGAAGATCTTCGCGGGCATCACCTCGCTGGGCTTCATGTACTACCCGACCTATCGTCTCGCCCTCGTCGGCATCGTGGCGATTGCCCTTCTGGCGCTGTATCTCGTGCTCTACCGCACGCGCCTCGGCATGATCGTCCGCGCCGGCATCGAGGACTCGATGATGGTGTCGACGCTCGGCATCAACGTCTTCCGCGTTTTCATGATCGTGTTCGGCATCGGCGCGATGGCCGCCGGTTTTGCGGGCATCATCAACGCTCCCGTGGTGTCGCTGACGCCTGACATGGGCGAAGCGATCCTGGTGCAGACCTTCGTCGTCATCGTCATCGGCGGTGTCGGCTCGTTCCCGGGCGCTATTCTCGGCGGCCTGATCGCGGGCGAGATCATCAGCATCACTTCAATGATCAACCCAGGCTACGCCTACGTCATGCTGTTCGCGGCAATGACGCTTGTGCTGGTGCTGCGACCGCACGGGCTGTTTGGCTCGCAAAGCCGGGCATAGGAACGGTTCATTCATGATTAAGCAACGCCCCTATCTGATCGAGACGTTGACGGCCATCGGTCTGATCATCGCTCCTTTCATCTTGCCGCATCTGGGATTCGCACCGAACACCGTCAACCGCATTCTGGTGTGGGGTCTGTTCGGCATCGGCTTCGACATCCTGTTCGGTTTCACCGGCCTGTTGTCGTTCGGCCAGTCGGCGCTTTACGGCACCGGCGGCTTTGTCGCGGCCTATCTGCTGACCATTGCCGGCTTCCCGCATGTGGTGACGGCGCTGTTCATCGGCATGATCGCCGCCGCAGTGGTCGGCTATCTTGTCGGCCTGATTGCGCTGCGCAGCACCGGCATCTACTTCGCCATGATCACGGTGGCGATCGCCGAAGTGTTCTTCTTCGTCGAGTTCAATCCGTTGTCGGAATGGACCGGCGGCGAGAACGGCCTGCCGGGCGTGCCGAGCCCGACGTTCGATCTCGGCTTCGCCACGTTCCATTTCTCCAGCGGCTGGCCGCTCTACGGCTTCCTGGCGTTCTGGTTCTTTATCGGCATCGTCCTGGGCTTGCGCATCGTGCGTTCTCCGGTCGGCGCGGTGCTGCGGGCGATCCGCGACAATCCGCTGCGCGCGGCCGCGGTCGGCCACAACGTCCATGGCTACAAGCTCACGGCCTTTGTCGTGGCGGCGGCTTACGCGGGCTTTGCGGGCGGCCTCTTGGGCGTCATGCAGGCGTTCATGCCGCCGGATGCCTTCATGTTCGACACGTCGGCACAGCTTGTGATGATGACCGCGATCGGCGGCACCGGCACGCTGTTCGGCCCGCTGCTCGGCGCGACGGTGTGGCTGTTCCTGCAGGACTTCCTGCAGGCGGCGCTCGGCCTTGGCGCGGCATGGAAGCTGGTGCTGGGCGTCATCTTCGTGCTGCTGGTCTGCTTCCTGCGCCGCGGCCTCATCGGCGGCATCCAGGATCTCTACAACCTGATCTTCGTGCGCCGCAAAGCAATCGAGCCGAAGGAAGATGCGCCTATTCCCGGCATGACGGCCGAACAGGAGCAGGAGATCGCGGAAGCCGAAATCGAGCGTGAGCCGGTTGCGCCGCCGATGCCGCCGCGCCAGCGCGCGCTCGACGGCTATAAGGGGCCGATCCTGCAGGCGACGGGTTTGACCAAACGGTATGGCGGCCTCGTTGCCAACAGCGACATCAACTTCACCGTGAACCACGGCGAGTTGCGCGGCATCATCGGCCCGAACGGTGCCGGCAAGTCGACGTTCTTCAAGATGCTGACCTGCGAAGTGGCGCCGACCTCCGGCAACATCGTGTTCGAAGGCCACGACATCACCGGCAAGACCGTGACCGACGTGTGCCAGCTCGGCCTGACCAAGAGCTATCAGGTCAACCAGCTGTTCACGCGCCTCACGGTTCGCGAGAACCTGATTATCGCCGTGCTGGGCGATCTGCGCGGCAAGTTCCGCCTCGATCTGTTCCGCAAGATCGATAACGTCAAGGGACTGACTGAGCAGGTGGATCATGTGCTCGCCATGGTGAACCTTACCGATCGCGCGGATGTGCCGGTGTCGGAATTGGCTTATGGCGAAAAGCGGCGTCTTGAGATCGGCCTCGCGCTGGCCAATTCGCCGAGCCTGCTGCTGCTCGACGAGCCGCTCGCCGGCATGAGCCCGCGCGAGCGCGTGGAGACGGTCAAGCTGCTGAAGTCGATCGCCAAGGGCCGCACCATGATCGTGATCGATCACGACATGGATGCCCTGTTCGAGCTGGCTCAGAAAGTTACGGTTTTGCAGGAGGGTCGTGTGCTGGTCGAAGGCACGCCGGATGAGATCAAGAACAATCCGAAAGTTCAGGAAGCCTATCTCGGGGGAGTTCTCGAATGAGCCTGCTCGAGGTCAAGGATCTGAATTCCTATTACGGCGACTCGCACATCCTGTTCGACGTCTCGCTGAACGTGAACCGCAATGAGGTCGTGGCGCTGCTCGGCCGCAACGGCGCGGGCAAGAGCACGACGCTGAAAAGCCTGATGGGCGTGGTGACGCCGCGTTCCGGCAGCATCATGTTCAACGGCCAGGATCTGGCGGGCAAGAAGAGCCACGTCATCGCCCAGGCCGGCATGCAACTTGTGCATGAGGATCGCCGCATTTTCGGCAGCCTCAATGTCGAGGAAAACATCATCCTCGCCGGCATCACCGCGTCGAACCGCTGGCCGCTGGATCGCATCTACGAGATGTTCCCGCGGCTCAAGGAACGGCGCGGCAATCGCGGCACCGATCTGTCGGGCGGCGAACAGCAGATGCTGGCGATCGCGCGCGCTCTGGTCCGCGATCCGGAGATCATCCTGCTCGACGAGCCGTTCGAAGGCCTCGCGCCGGTGATCGTGCGCGATCTCGTCAACGCCTGCCGCGACCTCGCGGCTGCGGGACAGACCATCGTGCTGGTGGAGCAGAACCTCGCCGCCACGCTGGCGCTGGCGCAGCGCGTCTACATCATCAACAACGGCCACATCGTTCACGAAGGGCCGGCGCTGGAAATCAAGAAACAGCCGGACGTGCTGCAGCGTTATCTCGGCGTGTAAGCCGGAACCTCAGAGACAATAAAAGCGGGACGGTTTTCGCCGTCCCGCTTTTTGTTTGTGCCGTGTTGAGAGCCGTTCGCGCGGCGCTATGCCTTCAGCGCCGCGATCAGCTTCGCCGCATGCTCTTCGATCACCTTGGGGTCTTCCTTGCGGCTTTGTGGCGGCAGCAGCGCAACGCCGTCCTTCACCGGCATGACGTGCATGTGCAGATGGAACACCACCTGGCCGCTCGCAGGCTCGCTGAACTGCTGGATGATGATGCCGTCGGCCGCGAACGCTTTCATCGCGGCGCGCGCGATGATGCGGGTGGTGCGCGCGACCTCCATGAAATCCTCTTCGCGGATGTCGAGGAGATTGCGTGCCCCGGCTCGCGGGATCACGAGCGTATGGCCCGGCGAGCGCGGCATGATGTCCATGAAAGCGAAGGTGCGGTCGTTCTCGAACACTTTCGCGCAGGGCAGTTCGCCGCGCAGGATTTTCGCGAAGATGTTCTGATCGTCGTAAGTGGCCATCTGGATGTCCCCGAATGTTGAAAAGCGTTAGTGCGGAATCTCAAATCCTTCATGTCGCCAGACCGCGCGGTTCTGGGGCGCGGCGAGAAAGCGGATCAATTCTCCGGCTGGCCCCGGCGCCTTGCTGGTGGACGCAATGGCGCCGCCATAAACCAGCGTGAGCTGCAACTGGTCGGGCAGCGGCCCGAGCGAGGCGACGCCATCGACGTGGACGACCTCGCTCGCCGGATAGATCCCGATGGCGGCGCGGCCCTCGGCCACCATGTTGACGCCGCCCTCCAGCGCGGGGCGATAGGTCACCTTGCGTTCGACGATCTCGGAGATGTCGAGTTGCGAGACGAGGCTCGCCATGTGCGCGCCGCTCGGCGTCGAGGCCGGCGTCGAATAGACCACGGAGGGAGCGTTCACGAGGGCGCGGCGAAAGGCGTCGACGCTTGAGATGTCGGGGCGCGGCGCGCCGCTTTTGACGATTGCGACAAGTTTAAGAATGCCGAATGTGGTCCGCCCCTCCGGCAGGATTTTTTGCATCGTGGCGAGGTTGTCGAGCACATTGGTCGGCATCAGCAGGACGTCGGCAGTTTCTCCGGCCAGAATTTTTTGCCGCAATGCGGAAACCAGCACGTGCTGCATCGTGACATGGTGGCCGGTGAGCTTTTCGAATTGCGGGACCAGCGTGATCAGCACGTCTTTCGGGGCGCCGCCGCTCATCACGATGATTTCGGCGGCGTGCGCAACCGGCGGCAGCTGCAAAAGGGAAACGGCAAGCGCGAACAAGGCACGTTTCATGAGCGTTTCATCGTCCCCAGCACGGTGAAAAGAAGCTGTCGAAACAAGGCTATCGCACGATTTGCGCGCGGCGTCATGTCCCGCATGAAGGGCAAACCCGCGCCCGAAGGTTCTATGTTCCGGGTGGGAAACCTTCTATAGTCCGCGCCGTTAAGTTTTGTAGTTCTCTCTCAAGATCGCGGATGTATCCCATGACCTTTACCCTGCCAGACCTGCCGTATGCTCATGACGCGCTCCAGCCCTATATGTCCAAGGAGACGCTCGAGTATCACCACGACAAGCATCATCAGGCCTACGTCACCAACGGCAACAACCTGCTCAAGGGCACCGAATTCGAGGGCAAGTCGCTCGAGGACATCGTCAAGGGCTCGTTCGGCAAGAACGCAGGTTTGTTCAACAACGCCGCGCAGCACTACAACCACCTTCATTTCTGGAAATGGATGAAGCCGAACGGCGGCGGCGCCAAGCTGCCCGGCAAGCTCGCCAAGAAGATCGACGAGGATCTCGGCGGGCTGGAGAAGTTCAAGGCCGATTTCGCGGCCGCCGGCGCCGGCCAGTTCGGTTCGGGTTGGGCCTGGCTGTCGATGAAGAACGGCAAGCTCGAAGTCACCAAGACGGCGAACGGCGAGAACCCGCTGGTTCACGGCGGCGTGCCGCTTCTCGGCGTCGACGTGTGGGAGCACTCCTACTACATCGACTATCGCAACCGCCGTCCCGACTATCTCAAGGCGTTCGTCGAGAACCTTGTGAACTGGGAATACGTGGAAGAGCTGTTCTCGAAAGCCTCCTGACGGTTGCGGGAAATCTCAAATCCAATAAGCAAGGGGCGGCCATGGGCCGCCCCTTCGTTTTGTGCGGGATGATCCTGCCCGGGGCGGGTGCGAGGTTCGGATGAACTATCTGCTGGTTTTCCTAGGGGGCGGGATCGGCGCGTCGCTGCGCCATGCCGTCAATCAGCTCTGCGCCCGGCTGTTCGGCACGGGCTTTCCCTTCGGCACCTTCGTCATCAACGTCACCGGCTCGCTGGTGATGGGGCTGATCGCGGGTTACCTCGCCTTCAAGGGGCAGGCGGCGCAGCCCTGGCGCCTGTTCGTGATGGTCGGCGTGCTCGGCGGCTACACCACGTTTTCGTCGTTCTCGCTCGATGCGGTGACGCTGTATGAGCGCGGTGCCGGGCTGGCGGCCTTGTCCTACGTCGTGGGATCCGTCGTGCTGGGCCTCGTGGGCCTCGTGGCGGGGCTCGCCATCGTGCGCCACTTCTCCTGAGTCAGCTCTTTCGATGCAGGACGGTATTATGGGGTGACGGCCCTTGCCATTCCAAAACGCGTTATAATATAACATCTTGGGCTGGCCGACGGGGCCGCCCGCTACGAGGCGATCTCCATGGCCCAAGGGCCAACCCATCAAGGGCCAATCCACCATCACGCATGCGGCCATGACCACGCCGGAACGCCCCTGAGAGCGTCTCCGGGCGCAGGGCATCATCATGCGCCCTCCACGCCCCATCCGGCGCAGGCCGCGCCCTGGTCGCTGCTGCGCATGGGGCTGGCCGCTCGATTGGGCGGCTCGCTCCTGATCGTCGCGGGACTCTGGATCGTCATTCTCGCCGCCGTGAGGCCGCTGTGAGTGCCCAGATCACCTTTCGCGACCTGACGCTGGGCTACGAGCGCCACCCCGCTGTGCATCACCTGAACGGCACGGTGGAGGAGGGCGCGCTGCTGGCGGTGGTGGGGCCGAACGGCGCCGGCAAATCCACTTTGTTTCGCGGCATCGCAGGCCTGCTCAAGCCGCTGTCCGGCAGCGCCGATCTGGCCGGGCTCGATCCGCGCCACATCGCCTATCTGCCGCAAAGCGCCGACATCGACCGTGATTTTCCGATTTCGGTGTTCGATTTCGTCGCGCTCGGACTGTGGCGGCGCAAGGGAGCGTTCGGCGGCTTCAACGCGGCCGACCGCAAGTCCATCGAGGCCGCGATCACGACCGTCGGCCTGAGCGGTTTCGAGTGCCGGCCCATCGGCACGCTGTCCGGCGGGCAGATGCAGCGGATGCTGTTTGCGCGCGTCATTTTGCAGAACGCGCGGCTGATCGTTCTCGACGAGCCGTTCAACGCCATCGACACCAAAACCGCAGCCGATCTCATGATGCTGGTGCGGGAGTGGCACAGCGAGCAGCGCACCGTGCTGGCGGCACTGCATGATTTCGAGCAGGTGCGGGCGAATTTTCCCGAAACGCTGCTGCTGGCGCGCACGCCGGTGGCGTGGGGCGCCACGCGCGAGGTGCTGACGGCTGACAATCTCGCTCGCGCGCTGCAGATGTGCGAGGCCTTCGACGATGCAGCGGTACCTTGTGCAGACGTCAAACCATCGCAGGCCGCCTGATGCTCGATGTTTTCGCGATCCCTTTCACCGATGAAACCGCGCGCCGCGCGCTGGCTGCGATTGTCGTGCTGTCGTTCGGCAGCGCGCCGATCGGCGTGTTCCTGATGCTGCGGCGGATGAGCCTGACGGGCGATGCGATGTCGCATGCGATTTTGCCGGGCGTCGCGGCCGCGTTTCTGCTCTCGGGCATGAACCGCATCATGATGACCATTGGCGGGCTGATTGCCGGCTTGATCGTTGCCGTGCTCTCGGGGCTGATGACGCGCGCCACCGAGATGAAAGAGGATGCCTCGCTGGCGGTGTTCTATCTGGTGTCGCTCGCGCTCGGCGTCATTCTCGTCACGTCGCACGGGTCGAGCCACGAACTCATCGAAATCCTGTTCGGCGACGTCCAGACCATCGATGCCGGCGCGCTCTATCTGATCGCGTTCAACACCACGCTGACGTTTGGCGCGCTGGCCATCATCTATCGCCCGCTGGTGATGGAATGCGTCGATCCGCTGTTCATCCGTGTCGCCGGGCGTGCGGGCGCGTTCGCTCATCTCGTTTTCATGGCTTTTGTCGTGGTCAATCTCGTCAGCGCCTATAACGCGCTCGGCACCTTGCTCGCGGTCGGCATGATGATCCTGCCCGCCGGGACCGCACGGTTCTGGTCGCGCGACATGTCTCACATCATCCTCGTGGCCATCGTCAGCGCGATTGTCTCCGGCTATCTCGGTCTTGTGCTGTCGGCGGCGGCCGATGCGCCCGCGGGGCCGTCCGTCGTGCTGACGGCAGGCGCAATCTACTTTCTGTCGATGATCTTTGGGCCTGCGGGTGGGCTTGTACGCCGGTTCGCGCCGGGGCGGCATCTGGAGGCCTGAATCGGTTCGAAATTAGCCCAATACCCACTTACATTGCGGGCCTTCGGCACAATATAAAGGCCCTCACCGACGCGCTGGCAGGTTAGCAAATACCGGCTTCACGCGCGTGTCCCCCGGAGTTTCCATGTCTGACGCTGCTTCCAAAATTCCCGTGACCGTCCTCACCGGCTATCTCGGCGCGGGCAAGACCACGCTGCTCAACCGCATCCTGTCGGAAAACCACGGACAGAAATACGCCGTGATCGTCAACGAATTCGGAGAGATCGGCATCGACAACGATCTCATCGTCGGCGCCGACGAAGAAGTGTTCGAGATGAACAACGGCTGCGTCTGCTGCACGGTGCGCGGCGACCTCGTGCGTATCATCGACGGGCTGATGAAGCGCAAGGGCAAGTTCGACGCCATCATTCTGGAGACGACGGGCCTCGCCGATCCGGCGCCTGTGGCGCAGACCTTCTTCGTCGATGAAGAAGTGAGCGAGAAGACCGCGCTCGACGCCGTGGTGACGGTGGCGGACGCCAAGTGGCTGAGCGAGCGGCTCAAGGACGCGCCGGAAGCCAAGAACCAGATCGCCTTCGCCGACGTCATCGTGCTTAACAAGGTCGATCTCGTGAACAAGGACGAGCTTGCCGAGGTCGAGGGCCGCATCCGCGCGATCAACCCTTACGCCAAGTTGCACAAGACCGAACGCTGCGCTGTGAAATTGTCGGATGTATTGGGCCGCGGCGCCTTCGATCTCGACCGCATTCTGGAACTGGAGCCTGCCTTCCTCGAGGAAGACGAGCACGACCATCACCATCATCACGACCATGAGCACGGGCCGGATTGCGGCTGCGGCGAGCACGGTCATGACCATGATCATGGCCATCACCACCACGAGCATGACCATGGCCACCATCACGGCCACGGCATGAAGCACTATCACGACGAGGAGATGCAGTCGCTGTCGCTGCGTTCCGACAAGCCGCTCGATCCGGCGAAGTTCATGCCGTGGCTGCAGGAGCTGATCGCCAATGACGGCGCCAAGATTCTGCGCTCCAAAGGCATTCTCGCCTTCAAGGGCGACGACGACCGCTACGTGTTCCAGGGCGTGCACATGATGCTGGAGGGCGATCACCAGCGGAAGTGGAAGGCTGACGAGAAGCGCGAAAGCCGCGTCGTGTTCATCGGCCGCGAATTGCCCGAGGAGCGGATCCGCGAAGGCTTCGCCAAGACGATCGCGTGACGGCGGCTGAATGATGTCGAGTTTCGAGTCTTCCGATGCGTCCGTCGTCTCCGTCACCGACCGCGTTCTCAAGGTCGAACTGAAGGCGCCCGCGACCGCCGTGCATTTCATCGGCGATGTCGCGGCGTTCGTGAACGGCGAGGAGACGGTGGTTCTTGCCGATGGCGAGGGCGAGGGAACGCAGATCGGCGTGCACGGCAGCGGCATTCTGTGCTCGACAGCCGATGGCAAGCGTCTCATCACCGGCGGCGACGATGGCAAGGTGATCGCGGTCAATGCCAAGGGCGAGGCCGAGACGCTCGCCACCGACGCCCGTCATCGCTGGATCGATAATGTTGCCGTTCATGCGGATGGCACGGTTGCATGGTCGGCGGGCAAGACGGCATTCGTGAAAACCAAAGACACGGAAAAATCTTTTGACGCGCCTTCGACCGTCGGCGGCCTGGCGTTCGCGCCGAAGGGCCTGCGTCTGGCGATTGCCCATTACAACGGCGTGACGCTGTGGTTTCCGAACATGGCGGCGAAGCCGGAGGTGCTGGAGTGGAAGGGCTCGCATCTCGGCGTGATGTTCAGCGCCGATAATCGTTTCCTCGTCACCGCGATGCACGAGCCTGCGCTGCATGGCTGGCGGCTCGCCGATGCCAAGCACATGCGCATGACCGGCTATCCCGGCCGCGTGCGGTCGATGTCGTGGAGCGTCGGCGGAAAGCTTCTTGCCACCTCGGGCGCGGATACCGTGATCCTGTGGCCGTTCGCCAGCAAGGACGGGCCGATGGGCAAGGAGCCGGCGATGCTGGCGCCGTTGCAGGCGAAGGTGACGGCGGTGGCCTGCCATCCGAAGAACGACATCCTCGCGGCTGGTTACAGCAACGGCACCATCCTGATGGTGCGCATTCAGGACGGCGCGGAAGTTCTGGTTCGCCGCAACGGCGAGGGGCCGGTGTCGGCGCTGGCGTGGAACGCCAAGGGCACGCTGCTCGCCTTCGCGACGGACGACGGCGACGCGGGCCTGATGCCGCTCTAGCTCTGTTCTGGGTTCCTGCAAGGTGGAACTTGAGCCGCAACGAAACCGTTATCCTTTCGCGTGAAAGGAAGCGGCCATGGATTCGCAGAACAAAAGCACATTCCGGCTCGATCTCGTCCTCGCCGCCGTCATGGTGGCGATGGGGCTGACGGTGGCTGGGCTGTCATGGTCGCAACTGGCGGCGCGCAAGGAAATGGCGCAGGCAACAGTGCCCAATTCCGAAACGCCGTCTGTGCCTGCGGGCAAGACCGATGGTCCTGCGGAATCCAAGCCCGGCGGCACGCGGCCGACGACACCGCCGCCCGAACCTGCGCGACCCGATGCGGATGCGCAGAAACGAGGCGCAACACCTGCGCTGCCCGCTGCTCCCGCGGAGAAGATGGGCGAGCCGGTGCAGAAATAATATTCGAACAAAAAAGAGCCGGCGTGAGCCGGCTCTTTTGGTTTTGCGATTAGCGCACTAGGACGTTCTTGAATTGCCACGGATCTGAAGTGTCAATGTCCTCCGGGAAAAGGCCCGGACGATCCGTCAGCGGCGTCCAGTCGGTGTAGTAGCCTTTCACCGGCCCGAGATAGGGCTTCTGGATTTCCAAGAGGCGGTCGAAATCCATCTCGTCGGCTTCGACGATGCCCTCGTTCGGGTTCTCCAGCGCCCACACCATGCCGCCGAGCACGGCGGAGGTCACCTGCAGGCCAGTGGCGTTCTGGTAAGGCGCGAGTTTCCGCGTCTCCTCGATGGAGAGCTGCGAGCCGTACCAGTAGGCATTGTTGTCGTGGCCGTAGAGCAGCACACCGAGTTCGTCGATGCCGTCGACGATCTCGTTTTCATCGAGGATGTGATGCTTCTCCTGCGCCTTCGCGGCGCGGCCGAACATCTCGTGCAGCGACAGCACGGCGTCATCGGCGGGATGATAGGCATAGTGGCAGGTCGGCCGATAAACCGCCTTGCCCGAGGCGTCGCGCACCGTGAAATAATCCGAGATCGAGATCGATTCATTGTGCGTAACAAGGAAGCCGTATTGCGCGCCGCGGGTCGGGCACCACGTCCGCACGCGGGTGTCGGCGCCGGGCTGCATCAGATAGATCGCAGCACCACAGCCGGCTTCGTGGGTATGCGCGTTTTCGGGAATCCATTTTTCGTGGGTGCCCCAGCCGAGTTCGGACGGCTGCACGCCTTCCGAGATGAAGCCTTCCACCGACCATGTGTTGACGAAGACTTCCGGCTCTTTCGGCTTCTTCGCGCGCTGGGTATCGCGTTCGGCGATGTGGATGCCCTTGATGCCGGCCTGACGCATCAGGTCGGCCCATTCGGCCTTGCTCTTCGGCCGAGGCGCATTGAGCTTCAGGTCGGCGGCGACATTCAGGAGCGCCTGTTTGACGAAGAACGAGACCATGCCTGGATTGGCACCGCAGCAGGAGACAGCCGTCGTCGAGCCCGGTGCGCGTGCTTTCTTGAAGGCCAGCGTGTTCTCGCGCAGCGCGTAGTTGGAGCGCGCTTCCGGGCCCTTTGAGGCATCGAAATAGAAGCCGAGCCAGGGTTCGTTGACGGTGTCGATGTAGAGCGCGCCGAGTTCGTTGCAGAGTTCCATGATGTCGGCGGAGCCGGTATCGACCGAAAGATTGACGCAGAAGCCCTGACCGCCGCCTTCGGTGAGCAGCGGGGTCAAGAGTTCGCGATAATTGTCCTTGGTCAGACCCTGCTGGATGAAGCGGACATTGTGCTTTTCGCAATGCGCTTTGCGGCCTTCGTCCTTGGGATCGATCACCGTGACGCGCGACTTGTCGTAATCGAGATGCCGCTCGATCAAAGGCAGCGTACCTTTGCCGATGGAGCCGAAGCCAACCATGACGATGGGACCGGTGATGCGCGCATGCACGGGCGAAACATTGGACGACATCAATGAATCTCCAGATTGTCGGGGGAAACAAGCGGCGGCAAAGGCGCGCCAGCGAGAGCCTTTCAAAACGACAAAACACCGATGAAATCAAGGCCTGAAACGGCTTTTGTGACGTAATGGCGCGCCAGAGCGCGTCATGCAGGCTTCATATAACGTGGTCTGGCGCGAGCGCGCAGTTGCTGTTTTCGGAAATCTCGATCTGGATGGTGGAATGATTGATCTGAAACCGTTCCTGTAAAAGCTGGCAGGTCTCGAGCAGAAAGCCGTCGCCGGGATGTCCGCCGGGCGTGACGAGATGCGCGGTGAGCGCGGTTTCCGTCGTGCTCATCGGCCAGATGTGCAGGTCGTGGATCGAAGACACGCCGGGGCGGCCCGCCAGCAGCGCGCGCACGGCGGCCGGATCGATCGACGAGGGCACGGCGGCGAGTGACATCGCGGTGCTTTCGCGCAACAGGCTCCACGTGCTCCAGACGATCACGCCGACGACCGCGAGGCTGGTGAGCGGGTCGACCCACAGCCAGCCGGTCTGCATGATGACAAGTCCGGCGACGACCACGCCCGCGGACACCGCAGCGTCTGCCATCATGTGCAGATACGCGCCGCGGATGTTGATGTCGCCCTTCTGGCCGGAGGCGAACAGCCATGCGGTGACGCCGTTGACGAGAATGCCGATCGCCGCCACCACAATAATGGGGGTGGTTTTGACGGGCTCGGGCTCGATCAGGCGCTGCACCGCCTCCAGGAGGATCGCGCCGCATGCGATCAGCAGCAGCACGGCATTGGCGAGCGCCGCGAGAATGGATGTATTGCGCAGGCCGTAGGTGTAGCGCGCGGTGGGCGCGCGCTTCGACAGCACGGCAGCGATCCAGGCGGTGGCGAGGCCGAGCACGTCGGAGAGATTGTGGCCGGCGTCGGCGAGCAGGGCGGTCGAATTCGCGAGATAGCCGTAGAGCCCTTCGATTCCGATGAAGGCGGTGTTGAGCGCAATGCCGATCAGAAACGCGCGGCCGAAATCGGCGGGCGCATGATGATAGCCATGATGCGCGTGATCTTCATGCGCGTGGTCATGGTCGTGCGCGTGATCTGCATGGTCATGATGGTGGCCATGGTGATGGCCGTGAGAATGGCTGTGGCTCATTCTCTCTATTTATCACGCCCCGCAGCATGGGCGACATTTTATCGCCCATGCTATTTTATAACGTCACGCCGGCATTATGCGCGATGCAGGACCTTGGTGACAGTTAGCGAGCGCCATCCGCCAGCGGGCGTCTGGAATTCAATCGACTTTCCGACCGCCATGCCGATCAGCGCCGCGCCGATCGGCGTCAGAACCGAAATCTTGTTCGCAGCGACATCGGCATCTTCCGGGTACACGAGCGTCACGGTGCGCGACTGTCCGCCGATGTCGTCGCGGAACGTCACCTCCGACTGCATGGCGACGATGTCGCGCATCGACTGGTCGGCGGCGCGAATTTCGGCGCGCTCGATTTCGCGTGCGAGAAACTCCGCGGTCTCGGGATAGCGTTCCGCTGCGACCTCGGCGAGATGGCGCAGCCGGTCGGCGTCGCGCACGCTGATGGCGATGTTGGGAAGCCGTGTCTGCAAATCGCTGTGCATGTCGTTCACCATGGGTTGGCTGCGTGGCATTCAGGCCAGCAACGGAAAACATGCTCGCGACATGTCGCGAGCATTTCAGTCAGGTTTCAGGTTGGTGTTTGGGAGTGTTGATGGAGAACCCGGACGGTGTGGACGCACGTCCGTCCGGGTCACTTTCCTGCTTGAAAGTGACCTGCGCGAAGCAACAGACGGTTGGGGCGCACGTTCAACATCATGAACTCAAGGTAAGATGGCTGGCCGCGAAGTCAACACGCGGCTTGCGACATCTTGGCGCGCCGGAGAACTGGGGAATCTCAGGCCGAGCGGCGCTTCGCGGTGACTTCGATCTCGATTTTCATTTCCGGTTTGTAGAGCGCGGACACCGCAACGATCGTCGCCGCAGGACGAATCTCGCCGAGCGTTTCGCCGCAGACCGCAAACACCGCATCGAAATCCTTCGCGTCGGTGACGTAGTAAGTCGCGCGCACGAGATCGGCCATCTCGAAGCCACCGTCCTTCAGCGCGCTCGCGATCACCTTGAAGCAGTTGCGCGTCTGTTCGCTGACGTCTTCCGGCAGAACCTTGGTGACGGGATCGTAGCCCGTGGTGCCGGCGACGAAACACATGTCGCCTTCCACGACTGCGCGGCTGTAGCCCGCGACCTTCTCGAAGGGGGAGCCGGATGAAATCAGGCGGCGAGACATGGTATATCCTCGTTGTTGAATGAGACAGGCAATGCCTCGTCCATCCGGTTTAATCAAGCGGCGACGGCGGCAATCGCGCGGGTTTTGGCCGTGCGGGGGCGGCGCGCCTTGGCGCCGGTCGCGACGATCATGCCCCATGCGCCAATGAGCGCGCCTTCGCGCAACTCAACGGCCAGCAGCCGCTCAGGCTCGAACGGGCCGGGCAGCGCCAGCTCGCCGGTCTTGGCGGCGGAAAAGCCGAAGCGTTCGTAATAGGCCGCATCGCCGCGCAGGATCACGGCGCTGTGGCCGCGCGCCTTCGCCGCCGCCAGCGCGTGGTCCATCAGCGCCGCGCCGACACCGAGCGAGCGCCAGGAGGCGTCCACGGCCAGCGGGCCGAGCACCAGTGCGGGAATGCCGCCCGCATTGACGTGCCAGAGCCGCACGGTGCCGATCAGCCTGCCATGCTGAACCGCCGAGAAGGAAAGGCCTTCCGCCGGCGCGCGTCCGTCGCGCAGCCGCTGGCAGGTGCGGGTGTGACGGTCTTCGCCGAAGCTCGCATCCAGCAACGCCTCGCGCGCGGTGACGTCAGACGCACGCTCGGCGCGGATCGCGAACGGAGCGGCATCGGCGAACAGGGCGGCGGTTTTCCGAACAACAGCAGTCATGGCACATCAGTCCCCACGCCAACGGACCTGCGGCCCATCGCGTGTTGTCAGCAAATCGGTTGTGACGGGATGGACGCCGGCGAACCGGCATCCGGTTATTCAGGCCTCAACGAGGCCGCGACCTTAGATGTGATAGGTCTTCAGCGGCGGAATGCCGTTGAAGGCCACCGAGGAGTAGGTCGAGGTGTACGCGCCGGTGCCTTCGATCAGCACCTTGTCGCCGATCTCGAGCGTCACCGGCAGCGGATACGGCACCTTCTCGTACAGCACGTCGGCCGAATCGCAGGTCGGTCCGGCGAGCACGCACGGCGCCATCTCGGCTCCGTCGTGACGGGTGCGGATCGCGTAGCGGATCGACTCGTCCATCGTCTCGGCGAGGCCGCCGAACTTGCCGATGTCGAGATAAACCCAGCGGTTCTCGTCGTCGTCGCTCTTCTTCGAGATCAGCACGACTTCCGCCTCGATCATGCCGGCGTTGCCGACCATGCCGCGGCCCGGCTCGATGATGGTTTCCGGGATCTGGTTGCCGAAGTGCTTGCGAAGCGCGCGGAAGATCGACCGGCCGTACTGCACGACCGGAGGAACGTCCTTGAGGTACTTCGTCGGGAAGCCGCCGCCCATGTTGACCATGGTGAGGCTGATCCCGCGCTCGGCGCAGTCACGGAACACCTGCGAGGCCATCGCCAGCGCGCGGTCCCACGCCTTCACCTTGCGCTGCTGCGAACCGACATGGAACGAGATGCCGACCGGTTCCAGACGCAGGCGCTTGGCGAGGTCGAGCACCTCGACCGCCATTTCCGGGTCGCAGCCGAACTTGCGCGACAGCGGCCACTCGGCGCCGGCGCAATCGTACAGGATGCGGCAGAACACCTTCGCGCCGGGAGCGGCACGGGCGATCTTCTCGACTTCGGCCACGCAGTCCACCGCGAACAGGCGGATGCCGAGCGCGTAGGCGCGCGCGATGTCGCGCTCCTTCTTGATGGTGTTGCCGAAGGAGACGCGGTCCGGCGTCGCGCCGGCGGCCAGCGCCATCTCGATCTCGGCCACCGTCGCGGTGTCGAAGCACGAGCCGAGCGAGGCCAAAAGCGACAGCACTTCCGGCGCGGGGTTCGCCTTCACGGCGTAGAATACGCGCGAGTCAGGGAGCGCCTTGGCGAAGGTCTGGTAGTTGTCGCGCACGACCTCGAGGTCGACGACGAGACACGGCTCGGTGTCGAGGCCCTCACTGCGGCGGTTGCGCAGGAATTCCTGGATACGGTCGGTCATAGCACTTCTCCCAAACGATCCAGCCAAACGATCTGGCGCTGAACCGTCCAAAAAATTGCGTCTGAGCCAAGAACCTCAGCCATGTCGCACGATGGAGACGCGACGATGGCCGATCCTCAGATCGGACTGTGCTGCCGTGGATTGGTTGGGAAAATTCCCGACCGCACGCCTGGCAATGAAGGACAAGCCTCTTCGGTATTCGCGCTGGCTGGTGGAAAGCCAACAGAGACCAAAAAAGCCCGCTCCGTCGTTGCTTTAAGTCGCGTCCCCCGTTGAGAGCGGGGTGCGCCGGTTCGCCTCCGGCTGTCAGTCACGGTTGCAAGAGAAGAAGTCACCTTCAACGGCACCCCTTGAGAGAGATGCTGGCCAATCAGCCTTGCGGCTCACCGACCCTCGGTTCTTCGTCCCCTTGGCGGCTGTCCGGCCTCTTGTCCGGATACCTACCGACTGACACACGACCACAGGCACGTGCGAAATTGGGCAAGCGTGGAAATATGAGTTTTGACTCTGGTTCGCAAGGACTTTTTCAGCCGTGCGATAGATTTCTCCACGATGTCGGCGCGATGTTGCAGTGAAGCCGCAAAATCACCGTCGAACATGAATGGATGTTAAAACAGCTTAACGAAATCACACTGTCGCCGCAGTTCGGCGAGGCTTGCTGGCTCAGGCGCGCCGCGTGAACGGCTCGACCTGACGGGCGCCGCGGACGAAGCCGACCATGATCGCCGCGCCGATCGCGAACAGGATGACCTGGAGGATGTGCGCGCCGGTGTCTTCGAGGCCGAACAGGATCGCGAGCGCCCAGCCGCCCGCGAAGGCCGCGCCGAACACCTCGGCGCCGATCAGGATCGCGGCGCTGATCACGGTGATGACGCTCGGCCAGGCGATGGTCTTGGCTTCGGCTTGGGTCTTTTCGGCGCTCATGAAGGTCTCTTTCCGTTTGCGGCCGCAATGTCTGCGAAATCGGTGCTGCAATCAAGCGTTCCGGGCCTAAAAAAGACCCCGCGCGATGCTATATGTTCCAGGCAGAAATCGCTGAAAAACAGGGCTCCCATGACAAAATTGTCCGCTTCGCCGTCCGCCGCCACCCAAACCCCGAGCGGCGTCGGCAATCCGTTGCTTGAGGCCTGGCAGACGCCGTTCGAGACCCCGCCCTTCGAGCGAATCCTGCCGGAACACTTCCCCCCGGCCTACACGGCGGCCTTTGCCGAGCACGATTCCGAGATCGCGGCCATCAAGGCCAACACGGACGAGCCGACTTTCGAGAACACCGTGGCGGCGCTGGAGCGGTCCGGCCGGCTGCTGACCCGCGTCGATGCCGTGTTCAGCGATCTGGTCGGCGCCAATTCGACGCCGGAACTGCTCGAGATCGAGAGCGAGATCGCGCTGGAGGAGGCGCGGCACTGGAATCCGATCATGATGGACGCGCAGCTCTATGCCCGTCTGGCGAAGCTGCGCGAGAATGCCGCGGCGCTGAAGCTCACGCCGGAGCAGGCGCGGCTGCTGGACCGGACCTACCTCGATTTCCACCGCGCGGGCGCGGGCCTGAGCGAGACCGCCAAGGCGCGGATGGCGGTGATCAACGAGCAGCTCGCCCATCTCGCCACCACGTTCAGCCATAATCTCCTCGGCGACGAGCAGGACTGGTTCCTTGAACTTGGGCCCAACGATCTCGACGGCCTGTCGGAGAGCTTCGTCGCGGCGGCACGGGCCGCGGCGGACGAGCGCGGCATGCCGGGCAAGGCGGTGGTGACGCTGTCGCGCTCCTCAGTCGAGCCGTTCCTGCAATCCTCCACCCGGCGCGACCTGCGCGAGAAGGTCTACAAGGCCTTCACCGCGCGCGGCGACAACGCCAACAGCCACGACAACAACGCCACCATTCTCGAAATCCTGAAACTGCGCGAGGAGGCGGCCAAGCTGCTCGGTTTCCCGAGCTTCGCCGCCTACAGCCTCGAGGATTCGATGGCGAAGACGCCCCAGAACGTCCGCGACCTGCTGGAGCGGGTGTGGAAGCCTGCGCGCGCGCAGGCGCTCCGGGACCGCGACGCCCTGCAGGATCTGATCACGGAGGAGGGCGGCAATTTCAAGCTCGCTGCCTGGGACTGGCGCTATTACGCCGAGAAGCTGCGCCAGCGCCGCGCCAATTTCGACGACGCCGCGATCAAGCCTTATCTCGCGCTCGACAACATGATCGACGCTGCCTTCGACGTGGCGCACCGCCTGTTCGGCCTCACTTTCGACGAGCGCAAGGACGTGCCGGTGTGGCACCCCGACGTGCGCGTCTGGGAGGTGAAGGATGCGCAAGGCCGCCACAAGGCGCTGTTCTATGGCGACTACTTCGCGCGGCCCTCGAAGCGCTCCGGCGCATGGATGACCTCGCTGCGCGATCAGGAGCGGCTCGATGGCGAGGTCTATCCCGTCATCCTCA
>Ga0180223_1001066_pt1 | contig 23887 bp, 20 predicted proteins | sample eDN5th30CKraftOP_FD_151337 | JGI IMG/M metagenome (GOLD analysis project Ga0180223, IMG submission 151337) | Enriched Organic Plus compost microbial communities from Emeryville, California, USA - eDNA 5th pass 30_C Kraft OP (version 2) (version 2) ... | reverse complement strand
AAACCGCGAACAGCGTCGGCAGCGCGCCGCCCAGGCGTCTCAGAACGAACATCGTTCCGTCCTCCGTTCGCGTGGCGCTAGTTGAGGGTCACCTTGTCGAAGACCAGCGTCTCGTTGGGCTGGACGGCGAAGCCCTGGACGCGGTTGGAGACGCCGATCGCCTGGGTCTGGTACCAGAGGAAGAGGAAGGGCTGATCCTTCCAGACGATCTCCTGGACCTCGCCATAGATCTCCTTCTGCTTCGCCGGATCGGTGGTGGCGCGGCCCTCCTTCAGCAGGGCGTCGACGCGCGGATTCGAGTAGCCGGTGCGGTTGGCGCCGACGCCGGTGTAGAACAGGCGGTAGAGCGTGTAGTCCATGCCGGCGGTGGCGCGGCCGACCATGCCCATATTGTCCTTGCGCTGGTCCGGCTCCATGCCGACGACATTGCTCCAGGTGCCGCGGTCGACGACGAGCGGCGTCGCCTTGACGCCGACATCCTCCAGGGAGGCGGCCAGCGCCTGGCAGACCTGGACGTCCTTGATGTAGCGACCGGTCGGGCAGGTGAAGCTGAGCGCGAGCTGGCCGGGCTTGTAGCCGGCCTCCGCCAGCAGTTTCTTCGCCCCCTCCGGGTCGAAGGGGATCGGCGGGAAGGTCTTGCGCAGCTCGTCCTGCGTGCCGGGGCCGACCATGCCGACGGACGGCGTGCCGAGTCCGCCGAGCACGCCCTTGGCGATGCCGTCGCGATCGACCGCCAGGTTCAGCGCCTTGCGCACCCGCGCATCGGCGAGCGGGCCGCGCAGCACCATCTCCATGTTGATCGAGAACATGCTCGGCGGCGTCACGACCTTGGCGTCCTTCAGCGCCTTGATCGCATCGACCGATTCCGGCGGCACGCGCTCGACGATGTCGGCCGCGCCGGTCTCCATCAGCGCCATGCGCGAGCCGTCCTCCGGCACGACGCTGAATTCGATGGCTTTCAGCGTGGCCGGGTAGTCGCCGGCATATTTCGGGTTGGGAACGAGGCGGAAGCCCTCGCCGCCGACGAAGCGCTCGACCATGTAGGGGCCCGAGCCGACCGGCTTGCGGCCGTATTCCGCCCCCATCTCCTTGACCGCCTTGACGTTGACGATGCTGGCCGCGGTGTTGGCGAGCAGCATCAGGACGTGACCGTTGGGCTCGGCGAGATGGAACTCGACCGTGTCCTCGCCGACGGCCTTGACCGTGCCGAGCGAGGCGTAGAGGCCGCGATAGATCGAGCCGGTCTTCTCGTCGAGCATGCGGTTGAAGCTCGCCGCCACCGCCTCGGCGTTGAGCGGGTCGCCATTGCTGAAGACCTTGCCGGTCTTGATCTTGACGGTGAAGACCTTGCCGTCCGCGGAAAAGGAGGAGTCCGTGGCGAGGTTCTTCTGGACGTTGTTCTGCGGGTCGAGCCGATAGAGCCCCTCGAGAACGGCCAGATCGACGGCATTGCCGACCGGCAGGTCGTTGAAGGCGGGGTCGAAGGTCGCCGGATCGGCGCCGACCGCGATCCGCAGCACCCCGGCCGGCTGCGCGAAGGCCTGAAGGCCGAAGAGGGAAAGGCCCGCGGCCAAGGCCGCCACGGCGCCCGAATGACGGAAGTTGCGCATATTCTGCTGTTCCCCAAGCTGGCAATTTCGTCGGTCCGCGCAAACGCGATGGAGCGCGCGAACGCTCCACCGCCGTCACGGTGCGAAGTCAGTCTCTGGTTTTTTGGTCGCCTTTCCTGCTCACCGGTCGCAATGCCGGTGGTGGCGACGCAAGCCAGCAAAGCACAGCGTTTGATCTATCTCAAATTCATAAATTTACGATCTATATGAATTGAGGTTATGGTCTGGCATGCATTACCGCCAGGTCGAGATCTTCAAGGCGATCATGGATTCCGGCTCGATCACCGAGGCGGCCAACCTCCTGCGCATCTCGCAGCCGGCCGTCAGCAAGGCACTCAAGCTGCTGGAGGCGGAACTCGGCCTGCGGCTCTTCGACCGCACGACCAAGGGCATCGCCGCCACGGAGGAGGCGCGGCTGCTCTATACCGAGGTCGAGCGAACCTATTTTGGCATGCAGAACCTGACGCGCTTCGCCGCCAGCCTCGGCGACCGCAGGCAGGGGCGCATCGTCGCCAGCACGATCCCGGCGCTCGGCATCGCCTGGCTGCCGGCCATGGTCGCGCGGTTTTCGGCGGCGCATCCCGACGTGGCGATCTCGCTGCATTCGAGCAATTCGGCCGATGCGGCCCGCCTGGTCGGCAGCGGCGAGATCGATCTCGGCATCGCGCAGCTTCGCAGCGAGGAATACAACCTCTCGCGCCGCAAGCTCTTCGACCTCGAAGGCGTCGTCGCCTTGCCGGCAGGCCACCGGCTGGCGGGCAAGCCCTGGGTCGAGGTTCCCGATCTCGCCGGCGAGACGGTGATCGCGCTCGGCCCCGAGGACGAGTTCCGGCGCAAGCTCGGCCAGGCCTTCGAGGCCATCGGCCAGCAGCCGCGCACCATCATCGACGCCAGCCTGGCCCTCACCGTCTGCGCGCTGGTGGCGGAGGGCTGCGGCGTCGGCATCGTCGACAGCGAGGCGGCCCGGGAGCGTCGCGGCCAAGGGCTGGTGTTCCGCCGCTTCCGGCCGGCCATCCGGGTTCCGATCTTCCTCTTCCGGCAGCGCGGGCGGCCGACGAGCAAGCTCGTCGAGGCCTTCACCGCCAGCCTCAAGCCGCCGCCGGCCTTCGACGGTATGCCGGATTGAAGCGCGGGGCCGGGCTCGCGCGCGGCGATGCCTGCGGCTGCTTTCCCGCGAGGCGCGGTTCGGTGACTATCGCCGGCGCCGCAAGGGCGCGGCCTCGGGCGAGGCGATGCGGCGGCTGCATAGAGCGGGGGAACGGATGACGGTGAATCTGAGGCATGTCGAGCTCTTCCGCCACATCATGCGGCTCGGCACCCTGACCGAGGCGGCGGAGACGATGTCCGTCTCGCAACCCGCCGCCAGCAAGATGCTGAACCAGTTGGAACGCAGCATCGGCATCATCCTGTTCCAGCGGATGAAGGGGCGGCTCAAGCCCACGCGCGACGGCGAACTGTACTTCGCCGAGGTTCAGCGGACCTGGGAGAGTGTCGAGCGGCTGGAGCGGATGACGCGGGACCTTCGCGAGCTCCAGTTCGGGCGGCTCAATCTCGGCGTCATGCCGATGCTGGCGGGAACGCTCATCCCGCCGCTGCTGACGCGCTTCTGCCAGCGCCACAACAAGGCGGCGGTCAAGCTGCATTCGCGCAGCTCCGACCGCATCATCGAATGGGTCATCGCCGGGCAGATCGACCTCGGCATCACCGAGCATTCCACGCCGCATCCCAACGTCGTCAGCCGCATGATCGCGCGCGTTCCCAATGTCTGCGCCGTGCCCGATGGCCACCGCCTCGCCGCGCTGAAGACGATCCGGCCCGAGGATCTCGACGGCGAGAACTTCGTCTCGATCGGATCGCCGGATCGGCGGGTCTTCGTCGAGACGATCTTCGAGCAGGCGGGCGTGCTCCCGCGCATGTTCATCGATGCGCCGATGGCCAATGTCGCCAGCGCCCTGGTCGCCAACGGCGCCGGGATCGCGCTCGTCGACGAGCTCAACGCGCGCAGCTTCGTCGGGCGTGGCCTCGTCGCGAGGTCCTTCGCGCCGGAGATCTTCTCGCCGGTCTGGCATGTGCGTCCGAACACGCTGATCGGCTCCTCGCTGGCCGATGCGCTGATCCGGGACATCGAGGAGGAGCTGGAGCGCCTCGGCTATCGCGTCGATTCCTGAGGCCGGAAGGGCGCCGCGGCGGGGAGGGAAGCCGCAAAGTTCATAACCAGAAGGAATGAACTGGCAAAATCATATTCTTTGACGCCCCGATTTTCGGTCCATAGCCTCGCTGTCATTGACATAGATCAAACAAACGGGACCGATTTCGAGGGCGCCGCGGGGCGCGTTCGGAAAACGGGAGATCTATTGCCGATCTGAACGGGAGATTCTGTCCGCGATGCGGGTTTTCGTCTTTCTGGCGAGAAGGATGATCTTTGCGATCGTGCTGATGCTCGGTGTCAGCGCTGCGATCTTCTTTCTCATCAACGCGATCGGTAATCCCATCGAATTGATGATGGCCGAAACGCCGGGCATGACCGGCGAGGTCATCGAGCGCATGAAGGGCTATTACGGGCTCGATCAGCCGCCCTTCACCCGCTACCTGCTCTGGCTGGGGCGGCTGATCCACCTCGATTTCGGCACCAGCATCGTCTACAACCAGCCGGTCGGCTCGCTGATCCTGACCTGGGGCTGGCAAACCCTCAAGATCCAGCTTCCCGCCATCCTGATCGCGCTGGCGATCGCCGTGCTCTTCGGCGTCACGGCGGCCCGCCGCCAGCATTCCCGCTCGGATTTCGCGGTGATGGGCACGGCGTTGCTCGGCCAGTCGCTGCCGGCCTTCTTCCTCGGCATCCTGCTGATCTTCCTGTTCTCCTACACGCTCGACTGGCTGCCGAGCTACGGCGCCTATTCGACGCGCAACCCGCTCTGGGGCAGCCCGACGCTCGACGCGCTCTGGCACATGATCCTGCCGATCGCGATGCTGACCTTCTTCAACACCGCGACGCTGACGCTGCTGATGCGCTCCAACATGGTCGACGTGCTGAAGAGCGACTTCATCGCGGCGATGCGGGCGAGCGGCATCCCCGAGCGGCGCGTCATCTATGTCCACGCGCTGCGGGCGGCCTTCATCCCGATGCTGACCTATCTCGGCCTGCTGGTCGGCCTGATGCTCGGCACCGCGCCGGTGACCGAATCCGTCTTCACCTGGCCGGGTCTCGGCTCGCTCTACGTCGCCGCGATCCACCAGCTCGACTACCCCGTCATCATGGGCGCGAGTGCCGTGATCGCCTTCATGCTCATCTGCACCACCCTGCTGACGGACGTCATCTACGTCCTCATCGATCCCCGCATCAGCCTGGAGTGAGGGCTGTGACCGACCAGACGCTCGCAAGCCACGTTCCCGCGCCGAAGCCGGCCGCCAAACCGGCCAGGGGCATCTGGCGGCAGGGCTGGCAGCGCTTCGCCAGGAGCCGCACCGGCATGCTCGGCCTCGCCCTCGTCCTGCTCGTCGTCGCGACGGCGCTCATCGGCCCCTTCCTCGCGCCCTTCGACCCGCAGGACCAGAGCCCGATGCTCGACCCCGGCGCCAAGGCGCCGCCGAGCTGGACGCATCCGCTCGGCACCGACCGCATGGGCTACGATGTGTTGAGCCGCCTGATCTACGGCGCGCCCACGGCGCTTGCCGTCGGGCTCGGCGCGATGGCGATCGCCTCGCTGATCGGCGTCCTGGTCGGCGGCTTCGCCGGCTATCGCGGCGGCACCACGGACGAGGTGCTGATGCGCTTCACCGACTTCTTCCTGGTCGTGCCGATGTTCGTCGTCATCCTCGCCGTGGTGCGGCTGCTCGGCGTCGCCATCGTCAACACGCCCTTCGAGAGCGTCCCCTATCTCAATCTCGGGGTGATCATCCTGCTCATCGGCGTCTTCTCCTGGGCGCCGATCGCGCGGATGACGCGGGCCGAATTCCTGCGGCTCAAGCACCAGGAATTCGTCGAGGCGGCGCGCTGCATCGGCGCGACCTCCGGCGACATCCTGTTCCGCCACATCCTGCCCAACGCTCTGCCCTCGCTGATCGTCATCATCGCGCTCGGCATCGGCGGGGCCGTGCTGGCGGAGGCGATGATCGGCTTCCTCGGCTTCGGTGACCCGGCGGCGGTGAGCTGGGGCCAGCTCCTCTATTTCAACTACGAGGCGCTCAAGGTCGCCCCCTGGGCCTCGCTCAGTCCCGGCCTCGCGATCTTCGTCACCGTGCTCGGCTTCAACCTCCTGGCGGACGGCCTGACCGACGCCTTCAACCCGCGGGCCAAAGCCTGATGACGAGCCTCGCCGCCGAAAGACGGGCCGCAGCCGCCGCGCCGGGACAGGCCGAAGCCGGGGCCCCGCAAGCGCCCGTGCTGGTCTCGGTCGAGAATCTGCGCATCCGGTTCCCGCCCTGGAACGCCCCGCTCAAGGTCGTCGAGGATGTGAGCTATCAGGTCCGCTCCGGCGAGACGATGGGCATCGTCGGCGAATCCGGCAGCGGCAAGACGCTGTCGAGCCTGGCGATCCTCAACCTGTTGCCGCCGCCGGCGCGGATTACGGGCGGGCGCATCCTGTTCGAGGGCGAGGATCTGGCGGCGAAGTCGCAGGCGCAGATGCAAAAGCTGCGCGGGCGCCGCCTCGCGATGATCTTCCAGAATCCCGGCTATTCGCTCAATCCGCTGCTGACAGTCGGCGCCCAGCTCGCCGAAATCCTCAAGATCCACGAGAAGCTGCCGCGTGCCGCGGCGCTCCAGCGCGTCGAGGAGCTGTTCAGGTTGGTCGGCATCACCGATCCCGGCTCGCGCCTGTCGCAATATCCGCACGAGATGAGCGGCGGCATGAAGCAGCGCGTCTGCATCGCCCGCGCCCTTCTGTGCAACCCCGCGCTGGTGCTCGCCGACGAGCCGACCACCGCGCTCGACGTCACCATCCAGGCCCAGATTCTTGACCTATTGGAGGAGCTGAAGCAGCGGCTCGGCATGTCGATGATCTTCGTCACCCACGACATGGGCGTGGTGGCGCGCATCGCCGACCGGATCACGGTGATGTATGCCGGACAGGTCTGCGAGACCGGCGACAAGCAGGCCGTCTTTGCCCGCCCCTCCCATCCCTATACCCAGGCGCTGCTCGCCTCGACGCCGCGGATCGACAAAAGCTACGCCGTCGATCCGCAGGGCCGGCGCGAAAGGCTGCCGACGGTCGGGCTCGCCGCGACGCCGGGCCAATCGCTCGGCGGCGGCTGCCGCTTCGCCGGGCGCTGCCCGGAGGCGATGCCGGAATGCTCCCGGCTCGTGCCGCAGGCTGCGGCGATCGAGCCCGGCCGCGTCGTCCATTGCCTGAAGCGCGGCAGCGCCGGAGTGCCCGGCCATGGCTGAGACCCTGATCGCTCCCGCCCCGGAGGCCCGCCAGCGCAAGCACACCAAGCCGCTGCTCAGCGTCGACGGGCTGGTGAAGAGCTATCCGCTGCACCGGCGCGGCCTGTTCCGTCAGACGGTGGCCGGCGAGATCCGCGCCGTCAATGACATCAGCTTCAGCGTCGACGAGGGCGAGACGTTGAGCATCGTCGGCGAGAGCGGCTGCGGCAAGACCACCGCCGCCCGCTCGATCCTGCATCTTGTCGCGCCGACCGCCGGCGCGATCCGGCTCGGCGAAAGCGATGTGCGCGCGACCTTCCAGCGCGACCGGAGGCCGGAGGTACTCGCGCTGCGCCGGCAGATGCAATACGTCTTCCAGGATCCCTATCTCTCGCTCAATCCGCGCTGGAGCGTCCGGCAGATTCTGTCCGAGCCGCTGCGGGTCCACGGTCTCGTCCCCGCGGGGCAATGGGATGGCGCGGTCGAGGCCCTGCTGGAGCGTGTCGGCCTGCCGGCCGAGCATGCCGACCGCTACCCGCACGAGTTCTCCGGCGGCCAGCGCCAGCGCATCGGCATCGCCCGCGCGCTGGCCGTCGAGCCGCGCCTGCTGATCTGCGACGAGCCGGTCTCCTCGCTCGACGTCTCGGTGCGCGCCCAGATCCTCAATCTGCTCGCCGAATTGCAGGAGGAGCTGAAGCTCTCCTATCTCTACATCTCGCACGATCTCAGCTCGGTGCGCTTCCTCAGCAACCGCATCGCCGTGATGTATCTCGGCAATCTCGTCGAGATCGGCGAGGTCGACGAGATCTTCGCCCGCCCGCGGCACCACTACACCGCCGCCCTGATCTCCGCGATTCCCGTGCCCGACCCGGCCCGCCAGAAGCCGCGCGACGCGATCAAGGGCGAGATCCCGAGCGTCGTCAGGCGGCCTTCCGGCTGCGTCTTCCACACCCGCTGCCCGGCGGCGCTGCCGGTCTGCTCTCAAGCGGTTCCGCCGCTGGCCGCCCCGGACGGCACCCACGCCTTCGCTTGCCACAACCCGCGCTGATGCGGGCAGACCACAGGACATGCCATGATGAACGTCATCGTCGTCGGAGCCGGAATCGTCGGCAGCTCGGTCGCCTACCGGGTGGCGCAGGGCGGCGCGAAAGTCACCGTGCTGGAGGCCGATCGCATCGGCGGCGGCACCTCCGGCGTCAGCTTCGCCTGGACCAACTCCAACAACAAGACGCCGCGCCCCTATCACGACCTCAACGTCGCCGGCATGCGCGCCCATGCGGCGCTGAAGGAGGAATTCGGCGCGACGCCCTGGTTCCACCAGAGCGGCAGCCTGGAATGGCGCGTCGACCCGGCCGAGGTCGCCGCCCAAGCCGAGAAGGTCGCGCGGCTGCGCGACTGGGGCTACGCCGCCGAGTTCATCGACAAGAAGCGTCTCGGCGAGCTCGAGCCGGAAATCGCCCTCGATGCGGTTCCAGACGATGCGCAGATCGTCTTCTGCCCGGAGGAGGGCTGGGTCGACCCGGTGCTCTATGCCGGCACCATGCTGCGCGCTGCGCGCCAGCGCTACGGCGCCGCGCTCAAGACCGGGGTCCGGATCACCGGGCTGGAGACGCGCGACGGCCGCGTCGTCGGCGCCCGCGACGCCGATGGCGCGCTGCACGAGGCCGATCTCGTCATCAACTGCACCGGCCGCTGGTCGAACGAGACGGTGAGCCGGACGGCGCCGAACGTGCCGCTGGCGCCGACGATCGGCTTCCTCGTCTTCACCCCGCCGGTCGGCGTCGAATTGCGGCGGCCCTTCCACGCGCCGGATGTCGATGTCCGCCCCGACGGCGCCGGGCGCCTGATGGTGCGCAAGGATTCGCTCGACGATCGTTTCGCCGCGCTCGAAAGCCGCATGCCCGATTGCGAGGAGGCGCGGATCGCGCTCGCCAGCGCCGCCGAGATCCTGCCGGGGCTGAAGGGCGTCAGGGCCGAGGCCGTGCGCACCACCATGCGCCCGATACCCGCCGACGGTCTCTCCACGGTCGGGCCGGCGCGCGGCGTCGACGGCTATTACGTCGTCGTCACCCATAGCGGCGTCACGCTCTCGCCCTTCCTCGGCCAGGCCGTGGCCGACGAGGTGCTGCGCGGCCGCCGGCGGCCGGAGCTGGAGGAGTTCCGGCCGGCGCGCTTCCAGGCCTGAGCCGCGAGGCGCTTGCGTTTCCAACCAAGAAAACAGGGGATGACGATGTCAGAGAAATCGACGCGACGTGACGTTCTGAAATGGACGGGCGCAGGCGCCGCCGCGCTCGCCGCCGGCGGCCTGCCCGAGCCCGCTCTGGCGAAGCCGCCCTTCTTCAAGCTCTATCTGATGATCTTCAACAATCTGCAGTCGCGCATGATCTGGACCGATCTGATCGGCAAGCAGTTCGCGCGGCTCGGCATCGACGTGAATGCGAGCTACCAGCCGCCCTCCGTCGTCATCGCGCGGCGCGCCAACGACAGCGGCAAGACCCATGTCGAGGGCGGCTTCGACATGTATTCGGAGCGGATCTACTATAACGGCCTGGCGCCGAGCCCCGAGGCCCTGTTCCACAGCAAGAATTTTCCGCCGAACGGGCAAAACTATTACCGCATCGCCGACAAGCAGATCGATGCGGCGATCGAGGCGTATTCGCGCGCGATCACGGAGCAGGATCGCAAGGCGGCGATGACCGCCTTCGTGAAGCGCTGGTACGAGATCGAGCCACTGCACATCGTCTTCTATCCGGAAGAGGTGATCATCACCAATCCGAAGCTGAAGGGGATGGAATCGACGACCTACAACCCGGTCTTCTATCCGCGGCCGGAAGACTGGTCGATCGAGGGCGCGACCGGCGACGTCACCGCGACCTTCGCCTCCTGGCAGCCGCCGAGCCAGCTCATCCCGATGTATGGCAGCGGCTACAACGAATCCAACATCTTCGGCCCGGTCTACAACGCGCTCCTGGAGTACGACAGCTGGGCCAGCAAGAAGCTGACCCCGGCGCTGGCTGAATCGGTCAAGGGCTCTCCGGATGGCAAGAGCTGGGTCATCACCCTGCGCAAGGGCGTGAAATGGCATTCCGGCGAGGAATTCACCGCCGAGGACGTCAAGTTCACCTGGGACACCATCATCGACAAGACCTATGCCAGCCTGTTCCAGGCGACGCTGTCGACGGTGATGGGCTCGCGCGATGCCTACAAGGTCACCGGCACGCATGAGATCACGGTGACGCTGCCGCAGCCGAACATGCTGTTCCACGATTTCCTGCTGCCGGTCATCGCGATCATGCCGAAGCATGCCTACAAGGACATCAAGCCGGAGGAGCTGCGCGGCCACGTCATCTCGACCTGGCTCGGCACCTTCCCGGTCAAGACCTCGGACGGCAAGACCTTCGAGGCGAAGGGCGGCGTCGGCACCGGCCCCTGGATCCCGCAGGGCTTCGATCCCTCGCGCAAGGCCTACAAGTACAGCAAGAACGAGAACTACTGGAAGAAGACGGAAGGCAACGTCAAGACCTTCTACATCGTCAATATCGAGGGCGCCGACGCCCTGCTCAGCGCCATCAAGTCCGGCGCCATCGACGCGCATGACCCGATGTACGATGTCGGCGGCCTGCTCAGCACGGTCGATCCTTCATGGGGCAAGGTCAACCGCTTCGACTCGTTCAAGTGGATGCAGACCTGCCTCAACATGAACCATCCGGTCTTCGGCACCGGCGCCGAGACGCCGCTCGGCAAGCAGGACCCCAGCCGCGCCGCGGAAGCGGCCATGTATGTCCGCAAGGCGATGAGCCACATGATCCCGCGTGAGCAGATCATCAAGAACGTCGTCTCCGGCTTCGGCAAGCCGGGCACGGTGCCGATGCCCTACACCTCCGAATTCTACGACCACGATCTGCTGAAGCCGATCGCCTACGACTTCAACCTGGCGAAGCAGTACATGGAAAAGGCCGGCTACAAATACTGACGCCGCAGGCCTCGTGAAGACGGGCCGGGCGATGTCGCCCGGTCCACCCAGACCACCACGAAACTCCCAAGGATCAGGACGATGCGTGTCGCTGTGCTCGGTGCGGGCTCGATTGCCTATGGCAATGCCGCCCTTCTCTCCTCCCTCGGCCATGAGCCGGTGCTGTGGTCGCCCTCCGGCAAGAGCGGGCAGAGCCTCGCCAGGGGCGAACCGCTGACCGCCACCGGCAGCCTGACGGGCAGCTTCGAGGTCGCGATCGCGGCGAGCGCCGCCGAGGCGGTCGCCGGGGCCGGCGCCGTGCTCTTCGCCCTGCCGGCCAACGGCCACCGCAAGGCGATGGACGCCGCCGCGCCGCATCTCGAAGCGGGACAGGTGGTCATCGTCAGCTCGCACACCTCCTTCAGCGGCCTCTATATCGCCCGCAAGATCGCCGAGCGTGGTCTCGACCTGCCGGTCGTCGTCTGGGGCACCACCGTCACCGCCGGCCGCAGGACCGGCGATGCCAGCGTCAACGTCTCGACCATCCGCGCCAAGGTCGACATCGCGACGATCCCGGTTTCCGCCTCCGAGCGCGGCCTGGCGATCTGCCGGGAGCTGTTCGGCGACCGCTTCGTCCAGCGCGACGATGCGCTGGCGATCTCGCTCTCCAACCTCAACCCGCAGAACCATCTCGGCATCGCGCTCTGCAACTTCACCCGGATGGAGCATGGCGAGAGCTGGGGGCAGAACGAAAACAACACCGATTCCGTCGGCCGCCTGCTCGAAGCCCTCGACGCCGAGCGCCTCGCCATCGCGGAGGCGGCCGGCTACAAGGTCCGCACCATCCGCGAGCACTACAACCTCTCCTTCCATGTCGAGCCGGGCCCGGTCGGCGAGATGGCGCGCCAGCTTGCGGCCCGCGGCAATGGCGGCAACGGGCCGAGCACGATCGACACGCGCTACGTGCTGGAGGATGCGCCTTTCGGCCTGCACCCGACGGTGCTGCTCGGCCGGATGGCGGGCCGGCCGGCGACGCTGCATCAGGCCGGCGTCGATATCTTCTCGGCGCTCTATGGCCGCGACTTCGCGGCCGAGAACGATTTGCTCGGCGAGATCGGCCTGGAAGCGATGTCGCTCGCCGAATTGAAAACGCTGGTGCGGGACGGTTGGCCCGTGAAGCACGCCGCCTGAACCCACGCGGTTTTCCTCTTCTGAATCTCTTCTTCTCTGGCGGATATGGATCATGACTGAGATCATCGTTGTCGGCGCCGGCGTCCTGGGGACGTCGGTCGCCTATCGGCTGGCGCGTGCCGGCGCCAAGGTCACCGTGCTCGAGGCTGCGCGCGTCGGCGGCGGCACCTCCGGCATCTCCTTCGCCTGGACGAACGCGTCCAACAAGACGCCGCGCGCCTATCACGACCTCAACGTCGCCGGCATGCGCGCCCATGCCGCGCTGAAGGACGAGTTCGGCGCCACCCCCTGGTGGCATGGCGGCGGGCGCATCGAGTGGCGGGCCGAATCCGAATACGACGCCCTGAAGGCCAAGGTCGAGCGGCTGCGGGGCTGGGATTATGCGGCGGAATGGATCGACCGCAAGCAATTGGCGGAGCTGGAGCCCGACATCGCGCCGGAGGCCGTCGGCGACGCGCCGATCGCCTGGTATCCGGAGGATGGCTGGCTCGACCCGGTGGTCTATGCCCATGCGATGATGAGCGCGGCGCGCCGCCATGGCGCGACCTTGCGGACGCGGACCAGAGTGACCGGCCTGATCGTCGAGGGCGGCAAGGCGAAGGGCGTGCGCAGCGAAGCCGGCGAGGCCTTCCATGCCGATCTCGTGGTCAACTGCACCGGGCGCTGGTCCAACGACACGGTCGGGAGTGCGGCGCCGAACGTGCCGCTGGCGCCCACGGTCGGCTTCCTGGTCTTCACGCCGCCGGTGCCCGCCGGCATCCAGCGTGTCGTCGCCAGCCCGGTCTGCGACTTCCGGCCGGATGGCGCCGGGCGCCTGATGCTGCATTGGGGGGCGGCCGATGCCACGGTCACGCCCGAGATCGGGGTCGATCCCGGCATGGAGCAGGCGGCCGATCTGGTCGAGCGTCTCATCCGCATCCTGCCCGGCATCGCGCCGGTGAAGCCCGAGGCCGCCCGCGTCACCATCCGGCCGATCCCGAAGGACGGCCTCTCCGCCATCGGCCCGGTGCCGGGGCTGGAGAACTACTATCTGATGGTCACCCATAGCGGCGCCACGCTGTCGCCCGCGCTCGGCGCCATGGCCGCCGACGAGATCGTCAACGGCATCCGGAGAGCCGAGCTGGAGAGCTTCAGGCCGGCGCGCTTCTTCGCCTGAAGCGCGCAGCCATCTTCCCGCCCGTCGATGGAGCGCGGCTCTCGGGAGCCGCCTCCCTTGGGAATTTCGGCCCGGCAGCGGAACCCGGATGAGGCTCAGCCGCGCAGCAAGGCCATCGCCGCGTCGACGCCGCCTCTCTGATGCGGGACGTCCGCCGCCGCGAGCCCCATCTCGACCCCGGCCAGCGCGCCGATCAGGCTCAGTTCGTTGCATTCGCCGAGATGGCCGATCCGGAAGACCCTTCCCGCGACTTTCCCCAATCCCGAGCCGAGGGAGATGTTGAAGCGCTCCAGGGCGATCTTGCGGAAGCGGTCCGCATCGTGTCCCTCCGGCATCATCACGGCCGTCAGCACCGGCGATTGCTCCGCCGGGACTTCGCACAGCACCTCCAGGCCCCAGGCCTGGACGGCAGTGCGGCAGGCTTCGGCGAGGCGCCGGTGGCGCGCGAACACGTTGGCGAGTCCTTCTTCCTGCAGCATCGCCAGCGCTTCTCTGAGGCCGTAGAGCAGGTTCGTCGCCGGCGTGTAGGGGAAGAAGCCGCCGGCGTTGAGCTTGATCATCTCCTGCCAGTCCCAGTAGGAGCGCGCCATCCTGTTGGAGCTGGCCGCAGCCAGCGCCTTTTGCGAAACCGCGTTGAAGCTCAGCCCCGGCGGCAGCATCAGCCCTTTCTGCGAGCCCGAGACCGTGACGTCGACCTGCCATTCGTCGTGCCGGTAGTCGACGGAAGCGAGCGACGAGATCGTGTCGACCATGAAGAGGGCGGGGTGTCCGGCGGCGTCGATCGCCTTGCGGATCTCGGCGATCCGGCTGATCGCCCCCGTCGAGGTCTCGTTGTGAACCACCATCACCGCCTTGATGCGGTGTGCCTTGTCGTCCGCGAGACGGGCCTCGATCGCGGCCGGATCGGCGCCGCGGCGCCAGTCGCCGGGGATGAAGGCGACCTCGATCCCGAAGCGCGCCGCGATCGCCTTCCAGAGCGTCGCGAAATGCCCGGTCTCGGCCATCAGCACGGTGTCGCCGGGGGACAGCGTGTTGACGATCGCCGCTTCCCAGGCGCCGGTCCCGGAGGAGGGATAGATCACGACCGGCTGGGTCGTCCCGAACACGGTCCTGCAACCCTCCAGGACGGTTCGGCCGAGTTCCGCGAATGCCGCGCTGCGATGGTCGACAATCGGCATCGCGATCGCTCTCAGGATCCGGTCCGGAATCGGGCTCGGTCCCGGGATGTTCAGAAAGTGCCGCCCCTGCATGGCCTCGGTCTCCGGTCAATGGGCCGCGCCGGGGCGGCCGTGTCTGGCTTCGTGGTTCGTCGGGTCGCGCCGCCTGCGGTCTCAGGCCAGCAGCTGCTCGCGCGACAGCCCTGTCCGCGTGAGCTCGGGCAGGATGTCGTTGTCCTGCGCGAGGTCCCGGCCGTAGAGGGCGGAGAAGAGGGAGAGGCCGGCCTGATGCAGTGGCATCGGCACTCCCGCGAGGCGCCCCAGCTCGGCCAGCGGCAGAAGCCCGAAGGGCACGTCCTCCAGCGTGTAGCGCGTGTCGATGGTGGCGGGGCCGAGGGTGACCGGCTGCGTCCTGGCGAGCATCCGCGAGGTCTCGCCCAGCGGCGCGTCCGGCACGCCATAGGTCAGCGAATAATGCTCGCGCATCGTTCTCACCTGCACGCCGAAGGCCGCGGCCAGGGCCAGCCGCTCGGCGTCGATCGCTTCCAGCAGGCGCCCGACCGCCATCGTCATGTTCTCGCTCTGGCTCCAGGCCTCGCCCTTCTCCATCCGGGTGAAATTGGCGAGCGCCAGCGCCATATGGCTTTGCGGGTTGACGTTGCTGAGCGAGACGGCGAGGAGTCCGTCGACGGCGCGGAAGCGGTCGCCGAACAGGTTTCGGCAGAGCGCGAGCCCTTCGTCGGCCAGGCGGCGGGGCAGGGTGGCGACGTCGACCTTGCTGCGGATCGTGGCGATCCTGACCGTATTGGGGCCGGTGCGGCGGGAGCGGAGAATCGTGGTGCTCAGCGCGACGATCGGCACCTCGACGCCGCGGTCCGCGAGCAGCCGCGACAGGTAGAAGGCGCCGAGCGAGGCGTGCGAGGAGACGATGACGGGCTGCCCCGGCCGGAGCAGCGGCGCCATGGCGTCCATGACGTGCTTGTGCCCGTTCGCCGGCAGGGCGACCAGCACCGCGTCGGCGCCTGCGAGCGCGGATTCGCAGCTCTTCGCCACGCCCGGCCGGAATTCCCCCTCGATCTTTCCTTCGCTGACGAGTGCGGCCCCGGCGGCGAGCGCCTCCGTGCTCCTGCCGCTTGGCGACCAGAGCACGGCGTCGTGCCCGCGTTCGGCGAGAAAGGCGGCTGCGGCGAAGGCGGCAGCGCCGGCTCCCATGATGGCGACGCGCATCGGGCGATCCTCAATTGAAGAAGCGGCTGGGGCGGAATTCGGCGAGCTCGTCGCGGCTGCGTCCATGGACCAGCTCGTCGGCCACGACTTCGCCCAGGAAGGCTCCCAGCGTCACGCCGCTATGCGTCACCACCGCATAGTAGTTCGACAGGCCGGGAACCGGGCCGACCGCCGAATAGCTATCCTGCGGAATGGGGCGCGTCGCGATGCGGACGGCCTCGACGGGGACGTTCTTCAGCGCCGGAACGGTCCTGGCGGCCCGCCGCATCAGCTCCTGCGCCAGCGGATGGCCGGGCAGGGCGCCTTCATCGTCGGCCAGCAGGCGGTCGAGCTCGTTCGAGCGCAGCAGGAAACGGCCGCCTCCGTCGGGGCGCATGTTGATCAGCGGGGTGCGAAGCGCGCTTTTGAGAGGGGTGCCGGCCGGTGGCGTATAGGCGACGATGCCGAGCGTCGGCGCCAGCGGGACGCGGTATTCGGGCGCCGGGACGATGTCGTTGAGCCACCGGCCGGCGCAATTCACCACCACGTCGGCCTCGATCGTCCGGTCGTCCTCCAGCACGACGCCTCCGCAGCGGCTTCCCGTCAGCACCAGCCGGGCCGCGCGAGCCTCGACGAGGCTGGCGCCGTGACGCTCCCGGGCCGCGCCGATCAGGGCGCCGGAATAGGGAACCGGATCGAGCCAGCCGTCGCGGGGGTAGTGAATGACGGGCGCGTTGCCGATCGCCGCGGGATTGATCTCCGGTTCGAGCCTGCGGACATCGTCCAGCGCGAGGACCTCCGCCGGATAGCCCCAGGCGACGAGCTGTTTTAGCTTCGCCATCGGATCGCTGCCGTCGCGGCCGCCTGCCTCCGCTTCCGCATCCTGCCATTGCAGCACGCCGGGTCGGTGATACCAGTCCGCGCCGGGGAATTCGGCCAGAATCGCCTCATGCGCCTGGCGCCCTGCGAAGTTGAGCCGGAAATAGGCCTCGGACGTCAGCTTCTCGCAGGCGTTGACCCAGGCATAGGTCACGCTCGACGTGCCGCCGCCGGGCCGCCGCTGCTCGACGACGGTCACATCCGCTCCGGCCTGCGCAAGGCGATAGGCCACCGACGAGCCGACGACGCCGGCCCCCACAACGATTGCTTTCATTGTCCAGTCCTCGAGAGGTCGGGGTCGATCGGCGGAGCGTTCAGCCCTTGCCGACCAGAATGCGGTCCAGCCCGTAGATGCGGTCCACGACGGCCATGAGCAGGAAGGTGAGAAGGATGACGACGGTCGAGACCGAGGCGACCAGCGGGTCGATCGATTCCTCGATGTAGTGGTACATGCGCACCGGCAGCGTCATCGAGGACGGGGTTGCGACGAACACGGTCATCGTCACCTCGTCGAAGCTCTGGATGAAGGAGATGACCCACCCGCCCGCGACGCCGGGAATCATCAGCGGAAAGAGCACCCGGCGGAACACGGTCCAGCGTGAGGCTCCGAGCGAGATCGCCGCGCGTTCGATGGCCGGATCGCTCGTCGTCAGGGCCGCCAGGACGAGGCGCAGCCCATAGGGAAAGATCACCAGCACATGGGCTCCGAGAAGCCCCGCGAAGGTTCCCGTCGTTCCGATCTGCGTGAAGAAGCGCAGGAACGCCACGCCGAGCACGACATGCGGGATGATCAGCGGCGACAGGAAGAGCGCGACCAGGCCTTCCCGGCCCGGGAAGCGATGGCGCGCCAGGGCGAGCGCCACCGGCACGGCCAGCAGCATCGCCAGCGTGGCCGAGAGGAAGCCCAGCAGGATGCTGAACCAGAAGGCGTCGATGAACTGGTTATGATCCAGGATGGCCCGGAACCAGCGCAGCGAGAGCGCCGAGGTCGGCAGCGACAGCAGGTTCGACGGCGTCAGCGACATCCACATGACCACCACGAGCGGCGCCAGCATGAAGGCGACGAACAGGGTGTGGAAGGCGATCGCGAAGGCTCCGTTGCGGCTCATTGCGCGAACCTCGCACTGCGCCGCTCGACGATGCGGTTATAGGTCAGCATGATGGTTGCGTTGACGGCGAGCAGGACGATGGCGATAGCGGCTCCGAGCGGCCAGTTCAGCGTCCCGAGGAATTCGTCGTAGGTCGCCGTCGCGACGACCTTGAGCTGCCGTCCGCCGATGATCGCCGGGGTTGCGAAGGCGCTGGCCGCGAGCGCGAAGACGATCAGCGATCCCGACAGGATGCCGGGGATGACCTGCGGCAGCACGATGCGCCGAAAGATCGTGAACTCGCCGGCGCCGAGCGAGCTCGCCGCCCGGATCACCTTGGGGTCGAGGCGCTGCAGCGCGGCCCAGACCGAGATGACCATGAACGGCACCGCCACGTGCACCAGCGCGATGACGACGCCCTGAACGGTATAGAGCATCGGTATCGGGCTCGAGGCGAGGCCGAGGGCCGCGAGGGCCTGGTTGATCACGCCGTTCCTGCCGAAGAGCAGAGCCCATCCCAGCGTGCGGACGACGACCGAGATGAGCAGCGGGCTCAAGGTCACGATCAGGAAGATCGAGCGCCAGGGCGCGCGCATGCGCGACAGGAAATAGGCTTCCGGGGCACCGATCAGGATGCAGATCGCCGTCGTCGCGAGCGAGATCCCGACCGTGCGCAGGAAGATGGCGTGATAATAAGGGTCGCCCAGCGTATCGGCGTAGTTGCCGAGCGTCAGGCCGCCCGTCCGGCCCGTGTTCAGGTCGAAGGCCTGGAAGCTCAGGCCGGCGATCATCAGGAGAGGCGTCACCAGCAGCGCGGCGAAGAACAGCAGCGCCGGCAGGCTCAGGAGATAGGGGGCGCTCCGGCGCCCGGCGCTAGCCATGGGCGGCCTCCGGGACCACGGCCGCGTCTTCCGGGGCCCAGTCGATCGACACGGCATCGCCTTCCCGAAAGCCCGGAGCGCCGCGATGCGGCTCCGACACCAGCACGGTGCCGACCCTGGTCTCGACTGCGAACAGCCAGCAATTGCCCTGGAACACCCGCGATTGCAGGAGGCCCTCGACCATGCCCGTGCCGGGAGCGCCGAGCCGGACCTTCTCGGGGCGCAGCGCGATCGAGACGGCGTCCCCCGCCGACAGCGAATGGCGAAGCCGCCCGCCGACCTCGGTCGCGAGGCCGTCGATGCGCAGGCGCGCGAGCGCCCCGTCGACGGCCGCGACCTTGGCCGGTATCTGGGAGGAGCGCCCGACGAAAGCGGCGGCGAAGCGGCTTGCAGGCGCGTCGTAGAGCGTCAGCGGGTCGGCGAGCTGGACGATGCGGCCGGCATCCATCACGGCGATCTTGTCGCAGGTCGCGAGGGCCTCGGCCTGGTCGTGCGTGACCATGATCGTCGTCGTGCCGACCCGCCGCTGGATGGCGCGGATCTCGATCTGCATCTCCTCGCGCAGCTTGGCGTCGAGATTGGACAGCGGCTCGTCGAGCAGGAGGAGGGCGGGCTCGATGGCGAGGGCCCGCGCCAGCGCGACCCGCTGTTGCTGCCCGCCGGAAAGCTGGCGCGGATAGCGCTCGCTCATTGCCGACAAATGCACCAGGTCGAGCGCCTGGCGGACCTTTCCGTCCCGCTCGGCGCGGCCGATCCCGCGCATCTCCAGCCCGAAGGAGACGTTCTCCGCCACGGTCATGTGCGGAAAGAGGGCGTAGCTCTGGAACACGATGCCCATTCCGCGCCGGTTCGCCGGCACGCCCGCCAGGTCCCGGCCGTCCAGAAGGACGCGCCCGCTGCTGGGCTCCTCGAACCCCGCCACGATGTTCAGGGTCGTGGTCTTGCCGCAGCCGGAAGGCCCCAGAAGTCCGACGAATTCTCCCGGTTCGATCGCCAGGTCGATGCCGGCGAGCGCCGTGAAGGCAGCGAAACGCTTGGTGAGCGCCTCGAGCGCGATCTTAGCCATTGTCTGGAAAGTCCGTTCTGGAATGCCCCGGCCGGACGAAGCCGGCCGGGCCGGGAAGGATCAGCGTTCCACTTCGCGATTCCAGCGTTGCGTCCAGGCCGCGCGGTGCTGGTTGACCACCGGCCAGTCGATCTTTGCGAGCTTGCCGACGGCCTCGTCGCCGACGGCCAGCCCCTCCTTCTCTTCCGCGCTGAGTTCGGTCTTCCGGTTGACAGGCCCATAGCCCGCCTTGGCGAAGACCCTCTGGATGGCGGGCGAGAGCATGTGCTGGATGAATTTCTGCGATTGCGCGGGGACGTCGCTGTCGACGACCGGGCACATCGTCACCATCAGCGCCGCGGCGCCTTCCTTCGGCTCCACCGCCTCGAGCGGCAGGCCTTCCTTCCTGAGGGCGACGGCGCGCGAGCGGGCGATGACCGTCATGGCGATCTCGCCGCTTTGCAGGAGTTCCTCCAGCTTCGGCGCGGAGGGAGCGAAGGTCACGATGTTCGGGCGGATCTCGTCCTTGAAGGCCTTGAAGCCCGGGTCGATATTCGCCTCGCCGCCGCCCTTGGCGCGGGCGACCATGATCAGGCCGTGGAGGCCGGTCGTGCTGGCGGCGCCGAGCAGCGCGACCTGGCCCTTATAGGCGCTGTTGCCCAGATCCGCCCAGGAGGCCGGTGTCGGAAGGCCTTTCTCCTTGAAGATCTTGGTGTTGTAGACCGGCGCGGTGACGCCGATGCCGAAGGCGATCGCCTGCTCCGATAATTTCGCGATCGGATAGATGTCGTCGAGGACGGGCGCCTTCTGGATCGGCGCGCAGAAGCCGAACTGCACGGCCTGGTACATCGGGCCGTCATCGACGATCGCGATGTCGATTTCCTGCTTGCTGCGCTGCGCCTGCAACTTCGCCAGCGTCGCGGTCGACTGGCCGGCGACGTACTCGATCCTGACGTTGTTGGCCTTCTCGAACGGCGGAATCACCGACTCACGCATGAGCCGCTCGAACGAGCCGCCATAACCCGCGACATACATGGTGTCCTGCGCGAGCGCGCCGGACGATACCGCAGCCATGGCCAGCAGCGCCGACCCGATTGCCGTCGGACGGATTCTGCAACGTGGAGAATTCATAGCTTCGACCCCTCGGTTCTTATCCTGGTTGACCGCAGGGTTTCGGCGAGAGGGTTATATGTCAATTGACGAAATCTGGATCGCTCGATCCGGATTTGATATGTCGGTATTCGACCGTTCGCAGTGGCGGGCCACCGGCCGCTCCTGACCGCATCGGTAGTCTGGATCGTCCGGCTTCGAGGTGCTTTGACATGACGCAAATCAGTCACAAGCATTGGGAGGCCTTCAACGCCGTCTTGCATGTCGGCAGCTTCACGCAGGCCGCGCGCCTGCTGCGAACGTCGCAGCCTTCGATATCGAGGCTCCTGAAGGAGCTTCAGGAACGCCTCGGATTCGCGCTGTTCACCCGCGCCGACGGGCGGAGCTGGCCAACCGCCGAGGCGCTTGCCCTCCATGACGAGGTCGAGCGCAGCTTCGTCGGGCTCGAGCGCATCGCCGAGCGGGCCGCGCAGATCAGGGAGCGGCGCGTGGAGCAGCTCCGGATCGTCAGCATGCCGGCGCTGGCCCATCAGTTTCTGCCGGCCGCGCTGGCGCGTTTCCTGGCGGAGCGGCGGGGGGTGGCGGCCGCCTTGCAGGTGCAGCGCTCCGAAACGATCGCGTCCTGGGTCTCGACGCGTCAGTTCGATATCGGCTTTGCCATGCTGCCGATGGAAAAGCCGGGCGTCGACATCGAACTCTTCGATCCGGCGATCGGGGTCTGCGTGATGCTGCCGGACCATCCGCTGGCCGGGCGCCAGGTCGTCACGCCGCGGGACCTGCACGGGCTGCCCTTCGTCGGCAAGGGGCGCGACAGCTTCGCGCATTTGCCGCTGCAGCAGGCGCTGGACGATGCCGGCGCCGTGCCGGACATCCGTGTCGACACGCCGATCGCCGCCATAGCCTGCGAATTGGTGGCGAACGGGGTGGGCGTTACGGTCACGGACCGCTTCACGGCGGGCGCCTTTGCCGCCAGGGGATTGGTCTGGCGCCGCTTCCTGCCCGACGTGCCATACAATTTCGGCGTGCTCTTCCCCTCCCACAGCCCGCGGACCGAGCTCGTGAACGAGTTCATGCGCTTCCTGCGCAGCGATTGCCTCGGTCCCTGACGCATCCCGATTATGCCGGGAAGCGTGCGGCTATCCCGGGCGCCCGGTCTCAGGCGCTGCGCCGCATCGGGGCCAGCGCGCTCCCCGCCCGGCTGTCTGCAGCAGGCCCGTCATCGACCTTGAAGGCGGCGATCAGGGCATCGAGGCGCACGATCTGGCCCGAGAGGGAGGCGATGGATGCAGCGTTCTGCTCGGCCAGCACCGCGTTGTGCTGGGTGGTGCCGTCCATGGCTGCGAGGATCTGGCTGAGCTCGTCGATGCCGTTGGCCTGCTCGGACGAGCCGGCCGAGATGCCGGAGACATTGGCGGCGACCTCCTTCGAGGCGTCGACGATCTTCTCCAGGGCGTCGCCGGCGGAGCGGACCAGCGTCACCCCCTGGACGATCTCGCTGTTCGAGGCTGCGATGAGCGCGTTGATGTTCCTCGAGGCCTCGCCGGAACGCTGCGCCAGCGTCCTGACCTCCGAGGCCACCACGGCGAAACCCTTCCCCGCCTCGCCGGCCCGGGCCGATTCGACGGCGGCGTTCAGCGCCAGAAGATTGGTCTGGAAGGCGAGGCCGTCGATCATGCTGGTGATGTCGGCGATCTGCCGGGAAGCCTCCTCGATCCGGGTCATGGCCTCGACCGCCTGGCGCGCGATGCCGCCGCCCCGCTCCGCGATCGCCATGGCCTCGCGAGAGGCTGCCTCGGCGTGGCGAGACGACTGGGCGTTGCTCTTGACCGAGGCCGCCAGCTCCTCCGTCGTCGCCGCGCTTTCCTCCAGCGAGGCGGCCTGCTCCTCGGCCCGCCGGGCGAGGTCGTTCGAGGCCTGCGCCACTTCGCCGACGCTGGCGCGGATGCCGTGCGTCGCCTGGAGCACGGTCTTCATGGTGTCGTGCATCCGGGCCGCGGCCACATTGAAGTCGTCCCGGAGCTTGCCGTACTCTGTCGGCAGCGTGTCGGGCATGCGGTAGGCCACCTCCCCGCGGGCCAGCGCCGCCATGGCTTCGCCGACCGAGGCGACGACCGCGGCGCGCTCCTTGGCCAGGACGTCCTGCTCGGCCTTTAGGCGGGCTGCCTCGGCCGCCTCCAGATAGACCGAGATCGCGAAGTCCATGTCGAGCAGGGTCGCCTTGACGATCGCGCTGATCGCCGCCGCCATCTCCGCCGCATGGTCCTCCGGATTCTCGTCCAGCCCGCCGCGTGGACGGAGCAGGAGGGCGCCGAAGCGCCCGCCGGCCGGGCGCTTCGGCCCGGCTTGCGGCCAGAGGGCTTCGACGATCTTGCCGATCAACCCCTCCAGAACCAGGGCATACCCACCGATATACCAGCGCGGCTCGAGCCCGATGCGGGCATGGACCTGGCCGACGGCGGTGACGGCCCGGACATAGCCTTCGTCGAAGCGCCCGTTTGAGATCATGTCCCAATGCGCGAGCTGCTTGCTTCGCGCTCCCGCAACCTGATGCTGGCCGGAGAACAGCGCTCGCATCTCGGGAAAGGCGAGGATCTGCGCGTAGAAGCCGTCGAGCACGTCGGGCAGCGCCTCCATGACGACGGCTCTGGTGTTGCGGAGCCTGCTCAGCGCGGCTTCGTCCAGCCGCATGAAATCCAGACGTTCAGCCAAGATGTTCGAAGACGACATTTCTACCCTCATGGTCAAGGAAGGATCGGAAGCAGGCGATTTCGTAGGCGATGCTTTCTGTGCTTTGGCGATGGTCTTCGATGCGCGGGGCGGCCGCCGCACCCCGATCCGGCTTGTGGGTGCGCGGCCGCTAGGCGGTGCTGACCCTCTTGAGAAACCGCTCGACCTCGACCATGAGCTCCCCCGTCTGGTGCGCGAGGTCCGTGGTCGCGGAAAGCGCCGCGCCCGACGCCTGGCTCGATGCCGAGGCCTGCCGCGTGACGTCCATGACGCCGTTCGCCGCCTCGGCGGAATCCTGCCAGGCCTGCTGCAGGTTGCAGGCGGTCCGCCGGGTGGCCTCCGCCTGGTTCTCGATCGCCCCGGCGATGATCGAGCCGATCTCGTTCATGTCCCGGATGGTCTGCCTGATGCTGTCGACGGCGGCCGCGACATAGCGTGTCGCTTCCCGGATGGCGCCGATCTGCGAGTCGATCTCGGCGGTCGCTCCCGCGGTCTGGACGGCCAGCATCCTGATCTCGCC